>Ga0056128_1002793_pt1 | contig 20960 bp, 11 predicted proteins | sample WorMetLIZISLAND2_FD_71113 | JGI IMG/M metagenome (GOLD analysis project Ga0056128, IMG submission 71113) | Marine gutless worms symbiont microbial communities from Max Planck institute for Marine Microbiology, Germany - Olavius geniculatus... ... | reverse complement strand
AATTAACTGTATTTGATAACGCCGTTTACCGCTTGTCGATATCCCTATGCAGTTCAGAGATATTTGCGCTCAAAATCGAAAGTTGTCGTTAAACGTACTAAATTTTGCGCGTTTTTTGCACTCCCAAATTTTAAGGGGGCGTGCCCCCTAAAAGTTGTACCTGCGTTATCACCCCCATCTAACAGCACGTCTCGTGGCAAAGTGTCATGAAGCTACTCCCTTTGGCTCCAAAGATCCTTCGTCTAATACGCTACATTTTAAGCCAATTTTTGACCCCCCCTTTAAAAAAAGTTGTAAGAGGGGCCGCCGTCCCCGTTGGGGGTGCCTAGTAAGACTTGGTCATTCTCTAGCGCGTGCAGAAATTTGGGGGCGCAGCACCCCCTAGGGGCCGAAATATGGTCTTCCGAAAAATGCGCTTTGGGTGGGTACGATTCAACATCGAGATCTCCAAGGTCACTGGACCAAACTTCACCGGACTTATTTCCCCTAACGCAGGAGGAATCGTGGTAGACGGAATAAAAATCCGATTTTGAATATCTTCATCCGTTTCGGAGATATTCGCCGCTGAACTTCGAAGTCGTCCGAAATCGGGCCAAATTTTGCATGTTTTTGGCCCCTGAAATTTTTTTTGGGGTGCGCCCCCTAAAATTTTGGACCGGCATTATAAAATAGTGCCTAATACTGACCATCGTGCAAAATTTCACGCCGGTCGGCCCACGCATCTCGGAGATCTCGCGAGGAAGAAAAGAACATCATGGGTAAAACTTAAGTCCTTCCGAAAACTACCGTTTTCGGGCGGACTAATAAAACATCTGGGCTAAAACATAAGTCCTTCCGAAAACTATCGTTTTCGAACGTACTAATTATTTTCGAATCGACCACGTTGCCTAAGTATCCTGAATCCTGAAAAATAAAGTGATCGTGACATATTTTGCAGGACACGGCTTAACTAGTCCGTAACGTCTGGAGATGTACGACTAAGTGATATAAAAACATTAAAAAAGAAAACACGATACTAGATGTTTACTATTTGAAACAGTTATTTTTTAACATTTCTAACTGCATCCAGTTCAGTGTTTACTGTTTACTGTAGTCAGTTACGATGGTGCGAAGGCGCTCTGCCGGTGGCCAATAAGTCTCTTAATATATCGCTAGCACTGAAACTTGGGGACGGCTGAGCGAAGTTTAATAGCACATTCTGGGCACGCGACGGTTGCAGTGAAATACGGTCGTGACTACGATCGGCGTACACTAATTTCGCTGCTGCAGTGCTGTACTAAGCACAGGCTGTCGCATAGGAGAGGTGTATGCCTTCGATACCACGCGTGGGAGCAATGCTGAGAATGTTGACGTATGCAGCGCAATCGCGACAGAACCAGCGCAGTGACAAGTCTGAGACAACGACTGACAACAAGAAGCCCAGCTGTCACTATGTTAGCCAACCGTACTGATTGTCAGTGAGCTTCAAGGTCATCTAAAATCAATGATTTTCATTTTATCTGAAAGGGCGTATGCCACTTCCAATTACTTGGCAATTAGTTATTAATAGTAACCTTGGCTCTATCTCTCAACATTTCTAAGATAGAGCCACTTTTAGCTTAAAACTTTTCATTAAAAATTGCGGCTAAACTGCTGCAGAAGGAGAGATAATTAGCCTACTATTGACAGCTTATAGTATAGGAAGTTGTCAGCGCTTTATCTGATGGTACCATCGCCGACCCCTACAACATACCGTTTAGCCACAATACATCCGTTACAGACGACAAACGGACGGAGGACAACGACGATGACAGGCGACAACCGTACCATAAGCTCGACCGTTACTCAAGTACGGTCGGCTAAAAACTGACTTCCACTCACCGATATTTTGATTTGTTGTGGATTTGTTATGCAAGACTCTGGACTACCAGCGGTTCGAGAAATCCACAACAACGAAAACTCACAAGTTGTACAGCAGGCAGAGAAACGTACATAAAATTGCACAACTTTATTGTCAAAGTTTAGGATCATAAAAGCAAATAAATGTACAAAACATCAGTTTATACGCTTGTTAACGGCAACACGCAATGACTGACACTTCGAAAACAGCAAAAATCATGAAAAGATGATATCACTCACCATCACATCTTCTAACTGTCAATGTGATGTTGAATAATATTAACTTTTTATGACTTTTGCTGTTTTCGAAGTGTCAGTCATTGCGTGTTGCCGTTAACAAGCGTATAAACTGATGTTTTGTACATTTAAATTTGCTGTTTTGTTATTAAAATTATGTTTTATCATAGGCGGTGAATAATAGTTTATCTTTTCTGCACGGTTATGAAGATGCAAAGCCTTAAAGATTTTTGGGTCACGACTTTGACCTTTTGAAGTCACGTGACGTCATTGGTCACGTGACCAATGGACTCGCCGTGGTCATTTTTTATTGGCGGCCAATGATGACCATGCGTCTATCTTGCACCGTTATGGAGATATAAAGCCTCAAACTTGCGTTCGGCCCATGTTAAGGGCCAAAAGTTTACTGCGCATGCCCAGTGTCACGTGACCTGTAGGTGGGGAGTCAAAAATAACTACATATTTGGAGTTCCCGATGCCATATTGCCTATTCATTATACAACTTCTATGGGGCTACGATGACGATTAAACGCCGTTTGTAGGTAAAATTTTAATACAGGGGCGTGTTTTTGAAGGCTACAACGTTCACTGCGCATGTGCCGTGTCTCGTGACTTGTAGGCAAAGGGTCAAATATAACCACATATTTAGAATTTTCGTGGCCATATTGTCTGTTCATTATACAATTTTTATGGGCCTGATGACGATTAAGGGCTGTTTAGGCCTATAGGTGAGAATTTTATACAGAGCGATTTTGGCCAAAAATTTTGTTTTTGGGCCCATTTTTTGACTTTGAAAAAATTTTTCAGAGGTTAGATATTGACTTTGAATTTTCTACTCTTAAAAAGGCACACCCTTACGTAAGACCGTGTCGTTTGAACCATTGCGCGTAAAAATCCGCCGATCGGTCTAATCTGTAAACCGTTAAAAAAGATATATCGAAATAAAAAAAAACATCCGTTATATTTCGCCCCTTTGCCGAGAGTCCCCCAATAAACGGATTTGCACGAAATTTTGCACAGACGTAATTACCTGTTTCAAATTTTTTATCGATCGGTTGAGAGATTTTGGATCTGCGAGACGTCCAATTTTGCCGTTTTCCATTGACTTGGTCGGTTGCCATTAACACAAGGCCTCGTTACCGCGCGCCTGTGATTATGTTAGGAACACAATCACCGTTTGACGATGCATAACGCAACAAGCTGTCAGTATATACCGGTGGTGCATTCGGTAATGTTTTATTCAAACAGACCTGGGCAGCCAGCCGCATGCTGGATGATTTGCAGTCGACGTCATAAATCAATTAAAATTGTACATAGACTAATAGAATCATAGTTGACGCAGCGAGAACGGCCGTCATTTGCCAGTAACTGCATGTACATTATTGTTTCTAATATTTTTGTTTCTGTAGGGGCCTACGTCGAAGTCAACGCTAGCGTCTACTTGACCAAGATTTTTATTTGTTTTTTCACGCTCGAAAGCAGCCACTGTTTTCAGCGCGTCTTAGCCATCGCAATTCTGTCTGTCCGTCTGTCCGTCTGTCTGTCTGTCACACGGGTAAATCAGTCAATAACGGTGCAAGATAGGATCACCAAATCTTCACCGTCAGCTGCCTGGAAGACTCTAGTTTCAGGAGCCGTAAAGCTTTTCCATAAATTCGAAGGGGGTCACCCCGAACGAGGGCGCTAAATGAAAGGGGGCAAGCAAAATTTGTCATGTTTGGCCAATAAGTCGCTGTATCTCCGTAACCGTGCGAGATAGGGCCTAAGTTACTATTAATCACTAATAGGAAGTCGTACACTTGCTCTCGATTGGCGCCAAATTCAATAACCTTGAATAACCTTGAACGCCAAAATAAGAGGTTCTATCGATTTTTTGGCGATTTCGGGCTGCGACACAAGTCTGTATCATTCACAAAGTGGCGCCACGGAACTATCGTTATGCGATCCAGATAGAGAATTTAGTATTTGTATATTTACTTAGCGTGAACACCCAAATTTTCAGCTAAACTACTGAACCGGAACTGCTATAGGCTTTCGCGCGTCTCGTGTGCATTAGCTCAAATTTCTTGTTTCAACTGTTATTAATCTTGAACTGTTTCACGAACGGTGATGTGATATTGATTATTTGGTGCAGCATTGTGATACGACCGTCATTCGATCAATCAATCATGTCTCTTCACCCACAGACACTAACGTCGACCTTGTTACGCCAGTTCGGGTCCCCTACAAAACCTGTTTTAAACGACGACGAAACTGTACTTAATAAACGCTAAACTAACACCAGCAACCCTAACCTATCCCTATTCCTTTTCCTATTCCTTTTTCTACGGCGGAATAGCGGGCCGACACCGTTACGTCCAACAGCCTAGGCGGGGCCATTGCTTAGTGATGCTGGTCAACTTTAGTAAAGTGATGAAAATCTCACTCTATCCCATAGGTATACGTGGGAGACAGAGGCTAAAACTCCGTAGTGAAAATAAACATATTTGTTTCTCGAAACAAAAAATGCAGCCCAGTGCCATACTAAGGCATATTAAGTTATGTCTGTCTTATTGTTGTTACGGCATTTTCAGTGAAAAAAAGTTTGCGTAAATTTTACACCATGCAATGCATTATTTTTTCCACTTTAAAATGGGTTAGAATGTGTTTATCGGCCGGGCTCGGTTTGGACACGGCATAACAGGTAGAAGTTCACCCTCTTCTATATAATTCGAACGCTAGCACACGCCACTGATCCTGCTGTACCTTTTACGACGTCCGGTAATCAGGAAAATAATCGAAGAAATATATTAAGCAACACGGACGTACAAGCTATAGAACCGGTTCACTGGAAAAGGGAGAAAGGGCGGAGCATACATCCTCTAAGCCATCGTAAAAGTCCGTACTCTTTTTCTCTTTTAGTACAGAAAACTACAGATTAGCTTCTATGCGTTCAGCGGATCATGCAGGTCAACTTGTAGCTCTGAGATTTTACACGAGGTCATGTAAAAGCAACAATTTAACTCCGTAAACCAAAACAGCTATTTTGCAGATTTGCACGAATTTTTATTCGACCGTACTTAAGTATCGGTCGAGCTATTGGCATGGTTGTCGTCGTCCGTCTGTCCGTTTGTCTGTCTGTCTGTCACGGATGTATTATGGCTAAACAGTGCGAAATAGGGTTTATGTTGCCATTGATCACTAATAGGAAGTCTCTTTCTACTGAAGTCGCATATTGGCTTTCAAATGACATGTAAATCATTGACGTTGAATGACCTTAAAAGGTCATAACGCACTATGTTATGCCAATCGTGCGGTATTGTGGCTAAACCGTAAGTTGTAAAAAGTCGGCGATGGATAGGGCGCTGGCGACTTCCTATAGGTTGTTAATAGTAACCATGTCTTTATCTGCAGCGCTTTGGCCGCAGTTTTCAGTGGAAATTAGTTTCAACCTACAAGTGGCCATATCTCGGAAACGGTGAGAGATATGGCTAAGGTTGCTATTAATCAGGGTTGTTAATATTGCAGTATTGCAATTATTGTAATAATTACTGCAATACTCTTTTAAGTATTGCAACAGATATTGCAATACAGGCTGCATGTCCAGTATTGCATGCGGTATTGCACTACTTTTAGAATTGAAATATTGCAATACTTAAAAGAAATACTTTTTTGATATAGAGTACACTATTAATAGTCAGGACGATGTTAAATTATGAAAATAAGTTTTCATTTGTTTTGTTCGATCGCGTGAAAAAGACTGAGCAAGAAAAACATGTCAACACAACTTGTTTCTTATTTAAATTCTGGGTTGACCACATTATCATAAAGTCTGTCGTCAACCCGAAATTTAAAAAAAAGTTGTGTACAGCGTCAAAAATCAAAAAATTTTGCGGGAGCAGATAGTGGAGTATTGCAAAAACTATTGCAATCATTATTGCAATAGTTTTTGCAAAAACTATTGCAATCATTATTGCAATAGTTTTTCTACCAAGTATTGCAACTGCTATTGCAATGCTTTTGCCAGTATTGCTAACAACCCTGCTATTAATCACTTATAAAAAATAACATATGCTTTTTCAAATGAGATAAAAATTATCGACTTGGAAGAACCTTCAAGGTCACTGACAACCAGAACGATCGGCTATCTTAGCGACAGCTGGGCTTCTTGTAATATGCTGGCATGCAAACTGCGACAAACTCTGATGTTGTCTAGGTGTGTGAATTTCTTATTTGTAAAAATTTTTATTTTAACAATAATGGAAAAGTGTATGTGCGTCAGGCTGTATTAGTAATTGTCACGTTAATTTTTAATTCATAAACAGGACGTAATATAATATCTTATAGACAATGTACGGGGACACCCATCTAACGAAATGTGTTACAATGTATCATTAGATTGCACAAATGTACTTGGCAAATGGCATCTGAATCCGTTAAACGGTTTTAAACAAAGGCAAAAATGTGACGGACAGACAGACAGACAAACCACGCTATTGAGAAATGTGTAAAAAAATAGCCAAAATCGGCTGCGCTGCAATACTAACACGTTGCTGCAGTGTACAATGTGCCAAAACTGGCCAGCTGTTGCCGTTTTTATGCATAAACACATTTTTGCATCGAACTGACTGCAGTGTTTGACTCTGCAAGCAGTTCCCAGAACTCTGATCAACTCAACGCTTGCAGCTTCGTGGAAGTGACCGAAGGCTGAAGGACTGACTGTGTCAAAATGAAACATAAATACAGTCACGAGACACGTCGTGGCCACGCAGTAGGCTAATACTGGTTTCATCTAGGGACTGTCTGCTATCTATAGCGACCACGCCCAGACTTCCCACTCGGCCTCATCTACGCAGAAGGGCCGATTGGCCTATACAGTTAGGGTCAAAATGACTACTGGACAGCTGTCTCTCTCACGAAAAAAACTGACCGATTGGCAGTTTTTACTTAGTCAGCTATACAGATTCGTCTGCTGCTGGCATCCGTATCATAAGCCAATCATTAGTGATTGCAATCCCGGGATTGAGAATTCAATCCCGGCATCCGGGATTGAGAAATTTGTAATCCAGTGATCCCGGGATCCCGTATCGGGATTAGGCTTACAGAATGGTCGCTGTTTTGGTATCCATAGTAGATTTATTTCATGCAAGACGATGTAGTAGGCCGACCGTACGGAAGGTATCGCTATTGTAGCGAGTGACTGTGACTGTAAAAACACAAATTACAGTGCACAGAAAAAGTATAGGCTCTAACGCGCATCAAATATTTTATTTATTAGAAAGTTAGAATTGTTATCTGTGTCATTTGACATTAAAAAATACAATTTTAACAAATTTTTGTAATTTTGAAATCCCGGGATTCGGGGTCCCGGAATTGCAAAATACCCATGACAGTGCAGCACGGTAGTGCTGACACTGTTGTAAGGGCGATAAACGTTAAGTATAGGAAATGGCGTTTGGGGGGAGTCCTGTAACTCCGAAACCCCTTAACCGATTTCCATAAAACTTGGCATCAGTGATCACATCGCCATTCACTGCAATATACGTGGCGTCAGTACGGACTGGTATACTACATTGTTTCGGCTTGCGACTTCTGTTTTTGTATTTTTATTTCCAGTATTTAGAATGGCTAGTCTTGTAAGGGGCAGTCTAGAATTCAACACGCGATAATATAACCCCAAAACTATTTTTGCTGTTTTCGAGTTTTGACTGATATTGCCCTTACATAGCTTTGTAAACTGTTGAAGTTTTTTGCTCTGATCATATTTATATGATGTCGACGCAGCCGATGACGCGCAATGTGTCGGATTTAAAAACAAGAAGCACAGCTGTCGCTAGAAAAGCCGATCGTACTGGTTGTCAGTGACCTTCAAAATCATTTAAGGTCGATGATTTTTATTTTATCTGAAAAGGCGTATGTCATTTTATGTTAGTGATTAACAGTAACTTTGGCTCTTTCACCATTTCCGGTGGCCAGTTTTTCCACCTTCGTCCATTCAACCCAGAATTTGAAAATGTTTTCCTTGCACTAGATGGCTGAAATTTTGCCCGCTTGAGTTTCGCACGCATGGCTAATTATTCGTGTAAAAAGTTTTCCCCTATGACCTACCCGTTAGCCTGGGTACATCGGTTACGAACAGACGGACGAACAGACAGGCAGACGGACGACAACTCGTACCGTAAGCTTGACCGTAACGTATAAGTACAGTCGGCTAAAAACAAATCGCAAATGCGGAAAAAACAGTTAGGTAACTATAAATAAAAAAGTGTTAGGTAAAATGGGTATTCGGGTCTTCAAAAGTTAATAAGAACGCAATGTTATATTCATCCGTCAAGTTGGGCGGTAACGAGTTCCACACAGTTGAGGCAGCACGACAGAAGGCTCAGCGACGTGGAGTAAATGATGTTGGCTGGAGAGCAGGTGTCTGTCATGAAATGGTCCGGAACTGGAGCAAGTCCTCGAGATACGTGGGTTGATGTGTCGTTAACGTTTTTAAGGTCACGAGTCGCGACCTTGTATTTTATTCTCGCTCTGACAGAAAGCCATGGAAGTCAGTTGCGAGCTACTGCATGGCGCTAAACCGTGTGTCGGATAGTAGGCTATAATGGCACGTGTGAGTGAGTTCTGGACACGTTGCAGTTTATTCTTACAGATTGGTCTAAACACGCCGTAAAGCAGAGAATAATAATATGCGATAGTTCAGTCTAGTGCATGTGGCTGGTGCATGTAGCTTGCTTGAAAACAATGTTTTTCGAATCATCAAATGTGACAAACTTCCGGATGCGCCGCCTCGGTGCTCGGATGTGATGGAAGGCAGTCTTGTAGACATTGTGGACGTCGCGGTCGAAAAGATATCGTGCTGTTCAAAGTGATGCGCAGGCATATTAGTGTCGCCAAGTGAAACGAAGCTGAGATGCCCCGTTGCCCGGATCTAGCTCAGCGTCTTTATTCGTCACAATAGCAGAAGTGGCAGTGCAAACGAAAAGAAAGACAACAGATAGAAATCTCTGCATTGTGACGTCAGCCTACTCAGATGGGCAAAGAGCAGCTCTTATATAGCAAAGACTGTCTGTAAAATTAATGTTTTTTAAACGCAAATGCAAAAATACACTTTTAAAAGCCAGCTAAACCCTAAAATACAACGTGCAAAATACACAAATGCTTTCTTGCATTTCAAATACAAATTTTGCATATTTAAAACCGTTGCTAGTGGCAAACAAACACACAGTTACACATTTGGCTAAGCTGAGTATCGCTAGAATTAATCTACTCGGTACACAGCTGAAATATTCGTGTACGTATTTTATCAGTCAGTGCCATCGTCGAATGACAGACCGATCAACGTTTTACGCATTCGGCGCGACAATAGCGCATTAAAGGTTTCGTTCGAGCTTTTATGATGGCGACTAGAAATCTTAAGCGAGCAGTCGCATTTTTTTCCTATATACAATAGCTTCTGATCTACGATTATTAGTTCATTACGCCTACCGGCAAAAGTCCATAGGGCGTTCTTTGACTGTGGCTGATGAGAAAGGTTTGGTCTTTATACTCACTATCTGCTGGCTTCAAAAGGCTTTGCCGGCTGGCAACGTAGTCAGAAGTGAGAAGTGGCATCACGAAGTAAAGGGGGAGGGGGCGAGCAACTGACGGGAATTTTTTTGTCGAAAAACTTGTTTCCAAAAAATGCAAAATTTGTGGCCGAAAGTCCCCGTTTTAAAAACACTGCTTCCACCAAACGCTTTTTTCGCTTTTTTGGGTTCGCACAGTCTCAAAGACGGGACGATATTATTTGCCTCTGGGGACTTATGCATTATCGGAACAGAAGAACAAGAAGAATGACGAGATCTTCGCCCAAAGCCCGCAACGAGCTTACAGTGCCTCTATCCCTTATGCCGTAGTCTATTTGAAGGGGCCGCCTCTGCGAAAAAGTAAAGAGAAATACGGTGTGCTTTACAGTGCTCTGGATAAGTAGCGTTCAGGTGGGTCCAGCGTGACTGAATGTCCGATAGTTCTGTTAGCACAGACTTACACGCGCATTAGCCAAACACTTACAGTATTGCAAGAATGATGTGTGTGACCAAGCGTCAATCAGTGCCCGAAGTCGGAGTCTAATTGCAGTATACGACGTCTCGCAACTCACAAAACAGTTCGCCAAAAATTGAGACGTCGTATAGGCTACACCGCAATCTGATTACTGCAGCCTTTTAGCCTCAGGGAGTTGCATAGGCCTATCCGTGTAGACTAGTGGAGTGTTTACACGATCCAGCAAACGTCCAGCAATTCACACGTATTTTAAATACATTTGCTGGAAGTTTGCTGGACGTTTGCTGGATCGTGTAAACACCCTATAAGTTAACGTCTAAGTCGAGAAATACGCGAATTTATCTTTCGTTTTTACAGTGTCAGTTGTAACCTATTAAAACTAATATCAGCCGTTCATCGGACCTTCAATCTTAAACCCATAGTTTGTGTTTTTCAATAAATTTCTGTTTTGTACAGTATGACAGACGATGGCTAAACGTTATTTGTTTTAGCACGATAGCAAGTGGAAATTTTTTCATTTTATATGTTTTTTCCGTATCATATAGTGCACGTCGGTAAAAATTAAGGTGGCACTTTTAATAATTATTACTATTTTTGATTTATGTTCAATTTTTCTTGACCTATTTTCAGCTAAGGTAAACTTGTCTCGGATTGCTGCAAAATAAGTCGGAAGAATATGGCACGAATTGACAGCGATAACGGCGTCTTGCTGTTAGGTTGCAATTGCATGTGAAATAAACCATTTTCAAAACATTTTAGCATCTTCAATCACATCTAAAATCAAGATATGTGATTTTAGATAAAATTCAGTCACATTAAAATAAAACATTTTCGGCAATTTTTGCAGTTATGACCAAAGCCGAATCAGGCTCATGTACGAAAAGTGCTTTCCACACTGTTTTATATTACCGGTTATGTAGGCCTAACATCGTTCTGACAGCTTTACAGACAGTTGTAAAAACGGATTCAGTGTTGTATTTCTCCTGAAAAAGTAAATTTTAAACAAACCTCGTTGGCGAAGTCGAAGAGAAAACACGTTTGTGACGTGAGGCTGCAACGCTCGGCGACCGCATCAACTGATCCAACACCGGCGAGCAATCGACTGACTGGAGAAATACGCCTATCATCTCGCCGCATGCAGTTTCCGCAGTCTGGCAGATGCGTATTGTGCCTGCAAGGGTTGAGCAGTCTGAACAATTATGCTCTTACATTTTTACTTAGTGTTTAAACAATACCGAGATAAACCGCGCCATTTAATCTTAGTTCGCACTATGAAATAATAAAAAATAAACACCTGACTCACTGAACAAATTAAAATAACTTTTTGTCACAAAATATAGCAACAGTATTTCCTTTCCAAAAATACAACATCAGCTAGCATAACGCAAAAACTTATTTTGCTAACATCGTGGCAGAGAATACAAAAAACAATTGTTTCGCCCCCTGAATTTTTGCCTGTGAATTTTTTTAGTTGCGAAAATTTCGTCAAAGGTACTGATTTTGAGCTAAAAAGCTCCATTTTTTTAAAATAACAAAAAAATTAAATATTAAATACCCATATCTCCTCTGTCAAAAATTTGCAGGTGTCTGTCTAAAAATTGCAATTCCTGCCTTTCAATTTTTTAACCCACGACACCGCTGGATTTGATAATTTTCACGTCGTCACTCGCACTATACTTAGCTAAAGAAAGTTTGCGTTATCTTCTGCACAGTATAGCGATGCTAAAAACGGTCAAACCAAGGGACCACAGTCACCATGCTCAACGAATGATCACTGATACCAAGACAACCTCGCATCTAGTGTTTCTGTAGACTCTGCTTATTGCTGGTTGAAAATTTCAGCTCGGACAATCTGTCGTGTTAATAAAACCGCTTTAAATTGTGCGATTATACACGACGTTATCCAAAGATTAAACTACAGACAAATTCGTGTTGTCCGTATTCAAAACACCGTGTATGATTTAATCCGTTAACACTGTACTTCTGCTTATTAGCAAACTGCAACTATAGTAGACTACAAAGACACTCCGATCATTATTTTTTGTCGTTATGCGAAGCTTAAGTGCGCATCAAATCTTTCACTGGCGGATCCAAGGAGGCAAACCGGCCATACCCTTTTCCTTTCCAGTCACATGCAGTGGCCAATACGACCACATTCCTTCTTGTTGCAACAAGTGAACATTATAAAATATTTTAGAACACGAAATATTCAAGCGAAAATTCTCACTTAATTGCCAAAACGTTTTCGGCTTTAGGGGGTTTTCTCTCTGGCCCGCCTGACCAGGGGCTCTACCCCTGACCGATGTCTACCATTCCCCTTTTCGGCCTTCGGATCCGCCAGAGAAGCTTTTTGGAGTGGCCAGCTACGTGTTCATAATCTCCAGATGTAACGGATGAAAATTTGTTAGCAGTTATTTCTCACGAAACTCGAGACGACGGACGGACACAATCTTTATGTGTCGGTACATTACAGAATATAACGGATATCTGCGTGCAATATGACAGCGACAGTCTGCAAAAGTGAGTAGAAACATGTCATGCCTAATGCAGAACATTCGCTTTAGCGAACGCACGTGCTCGCTATGTGTGCGGAAAATAGCTGAGAACCGGCTGGTTGCCTATATGTTATTGATGTAGGCTATTATCATAAGTTGGCGAACACAGGATTTCGCATTGTGGGTTCAAACTTCTACAGTTTTGGTCCCCCGACCTTCGAACGCGTTTTGGCCTATTTTCGGTTTTGTTTATGGCATTAAATGCATAAGAAGCTCCACGTCGTTTTCCGTCTGCTGATGTAAACAAGTTAAGTTCTGTTTTATGCAATAGATGTGTAATTTCGCCACGATAGTTGGGATAGCAAACGAGATGAACGCTGTTTAATTTACAGTTTGCATGTTACAAAAACACTCAAATTTAGAAAAAAAATTAAAATGTTTCCAAATTAATGAGCAGATTTATTTTAACCTGTGAATAGGCCTAAGAAATAACAAATTTTAAATTTGTTCAGTATAAGTGTTTGGTGCTTCGCTGTTTATATGAGATTGACGTAGTTGAAAGTCACTTTTTATGCCCACCCGATATACCGGTAATTAGGCTATTTTCGGTCAGGTTGACAGGCGTATTTTCCTTGTCTGTGCTTGTCTAATGAGATGTGCTGTTGGCCCTGCGCTGGACTGACAGCAATTAATATGAAACGAATAAGCTCAAATCAAGTGTTGAAGAATTAAAGATGACAGGAAAACTATGTTAATTAGATCAATTGTCCGCCATTTTGTCAAAGTTTGGTATTTCTGATCCTGTTTCCGATCTTAGCAGTGCAGACATTATTATGTATGCAAGCTTGTAACCATGCACAAAGCGTTTTGATCGAGAAAATAGTTTGAACTCAAAACATCTGAAAATAGTTGCAAGGAAGACACAAAATACTCAGTGCCGGCGTTAAAGAGTTGGAGGCCCCCAAATACAAGTGTGATTCCCTTATAATAGGGGGTCTCTGGGCGAAGCCCCCAGCGGGGTCCAGGGGCAGAGCCCCTAGTCAGAGGGTTCGCCCCCCCCTGAAGCTGAAACACTTGGCTTTTGGACGTTCACTAAAAGTCGCAAATTTGTCCACTTTCTAAAAAAATTGAAACGCTAAAAGTCATATACAATTTGTGTTGTTTTTTCAAAAAATGACGTCTATAGGCCGTTATACGTCACAGATTAATGTACAGTAATGAAAAGTAATAGACTTGTTTACTTTGGGTAAACTTTTCACATGTTTATTCATTTTATATTATTTATATATTTTGTAAAAAAAAAACTAGAACAAATTTTTCACACCTAGCATGAGGCCCCTGAGCATACGTGAGACCCCCCGGCTGGGGGTACGGGGGGCCCTTTTGGGCAAGCTGATTAGCCTCTTCTGAATCGCCCCTGACTACAGTCTTTGCCGTTGGTGAAAGCCACTGGCTGCGTATCTCTGCGGGAAGCGCATTGTCTTATTTGCGACGTTGCGAACGTGCTCGCCGCAGAATAAATGCATTTTTTATCCTCGGAAGATGCGTTGCTAATATCAAGGCACATGTGTCCGTAGGTTGCTATGGGGAGTAGAGCCCTGGGCCTTTATATGCTATTGTTCACATCGAACCACGTGATGCTGTCTTCACGCCCGATGGGGGACATCCGTCTCTGAATCTCGACGACGAAAAATACATGCAGTTTTCGAAGTTCGCGTTTATTATGCGGCTGTCCTACAGGTGCAATAAATACGTGTCTTGCCTGTCTGTCTGTTTATAACTAATGCAAACCACGAACTGTGCTACTATTTACAGCGCAATGAATAAATTTTGTTATTATGCGTATAAAAAAACTATTAATTAAAGGCACCATATAACTTTTTAAAGTACGTCTTCGTGGCAAACACATATATTTTACAATATTAGTGATGTTACCGTGTTTTTTCAGCATTATTAGTAGAATCTATACGGGCTATTGCCCTACTCTGCATTTTACTCGGTGGTAGCAGGCCATAGTTCATACGAGTAATTGCCCAAACGGGCACTTGCCCGTGCGGGCGGAAGTCGGTACGGGCGAATGTCCGTTCCTCGTGTTGTCTAGCAGCTCGCTGAAGGGTAATAAGCGATAGACTAGGCCTCCATTATTCCAATTCTGTGACTGTGATTTCTATTGGTGTCTAAGCTTAGGCCTACATATTAGCCTATTTGTTTGGCGTTTATGACCGGGAATTCCGATGGTACCACAGGCCTTATACAATGACGGTGATTGGCGCAGACATGTTTTCTTGTTATTCAATCGCCAAGTGGCGCGTCTGAAGGGGATACAGAGAATACATATTCTTTGCGAGTGATTATGTGACAGTGATTATCCTACAGGTGATTAGAGCTATCAAATTAACGCTCAGTTAACGCGTTAACTTATTAACGCGCGTTAAAAAATAACGTGCGTTAAAAAAATTAACGCATATACGTACATATACGTAAATTTATGTTAATTTACTGAATTCCGTAAAGCAAAAGTTCCAATATTCAGTTAAACTGCGGTTATTTAACAATAGAATGAATTCAAGTAACAAAACTGCAGTTGCCGTTCCGTCACTACTGTAAAGAAATAATTATTTAAATATTTAATGTATAGATCTTTCGTTGATTATACGTTTAAAAATGTGTTTCTAAGTTTTTATATTCTACAGGCGGGGCCCCCAAACGTCGCGGGGCCCGGGGTAACTTACCCCTCTACTCTCCCTCTCGACGGGCCTGTGCGTTAATAACGCGTTAATTAATGCATTAAAACATTAACGCAGTGCGTTAATGCGTTAAAAAAATTAACGCTCGGACAACTCTATTGATCATACCTGTTTGCTGGTTGGCCGCCGTGTTTTTGTGGTGACATTTAATTCAACGACAATAAACAACGGTGAAAAACACAGCAGCAACAAAAAAGATAATAAAAGAAAAAATACATACGTGGTATACACCGCCGCGTCGTTAAATGTTACTAAAGCTTGCATGATGAAGTTGTTTATCCTCTTAACACGTCTGAGAGTAAACCCTATGGACTGCTAGTTTTCAGATTTTCGGACTGATCTGTGATTAACGTCATGATCTCTGAATAATGCTATAATCCACACGCACGCGTCCGCAACATGTTTGCGCATTTGCAATAAAACTATTTTTATTTTGCGAACAGTTAGCTAAATTCGTTAGAAACTTGCCAGCTGACTCTGTTTGTGTATGTAATGCAACAGAAGCCTCCAATCGACATTGAAATACTTACCGTTCACCTGTACAATCTGCCTCAGCGCAGAGAACCCGGTAGCCTCTGTGTCTTTGGACTTCATGGCGTTATAAGTGATTTATTAGGCTATTATTAGACGAATTTGCTCTAACGCAAGCGATTTCGCCTATAGCTACCCATTTCTTCGTAGCGTGGTCTGTCTGTCGTCTGTCACATCCGATACCCTGCTTAAACCGTTCGATAAATTTACATTGTGTTAAACGGGGTCCATGGCCTTAAGAAAACGGGAGTTATAAAGGGGCTAAATCCGCAGCCAAGATGTGTATTTGCCCATCTATGATTCACCAGGGGACATCACTAATCAGCAATTTCGCGTCATACTGAATTAAATAGGTCACTTGTTGTTATTTACTGCGCGAAACCCTGCAATACAATACAGCTTGTCTAAAAGTTTGCAGAAAACTTATATTACCGCTATATTGCAGTAGCTCGCAGGACTGGATACCTATCGAGACGGTCGCCATCGACAGACGATGCCACATAGTTACAAGTGTTGCCCTCCCCCCCTCTAGAGCGAAGTGCTCGCTCGCAAGTAATTTAACCAGTTTCTCTCGTAACTGTAACCTCATCAATCTTCACTCATCCAAATAAGGTCTTCACCATTCTTCTTTTTTATTGCCTTGTCGCCTTATTGAAATGATCTATCATCGTCCAGCGTCGTTATTAAACGTGCTTCATCTTACCTAGTCTTTTTATTGTCCACCGCTGAGCCTAAACGTTTATTTTCACTCGTATTCGTCCTTCGCTAACGGCGTCGTCAGTTAGAAAAGTTGGGGCCGGAAGTCGCAAATATCCAACAGCAAAATTATGCCTGGAACTTAAAAGTAACTAAGACTTTTACTTTGCATTCTCATATTGCACGTGTAAAAATAATCTGAAATTTGCATCGGTCTGCACAGAGAAATCGTAACAGATATAACATTTACGTGTATTTATTCAGACAGGCTACTCAGACTAATGAAGCAATGCATCGAGGCGACAGAGCGAATTAGCCGAGAGGTATAGCACCGTCGTAAATTTTGCTGTGTCAAAAGCAGTCACTTAAGCTCCCAAATCTTATAATGGCCTTTTTTCGCTCGTCTCTGTTCTCTAAACTGGCGTAGTTTTTAAGGCTTGTCCGTTGGCTAATCACTTTAGTACCGTCCACATGCACCAGAGCTGATTGCTGCCATCGATCTGACGAAAACGTTTTTTCGCTGCTACTAAAGCCCAGCAGGGACCAAAATGAATGTTTATGTTGCACTGTTTAAACAATCAATCAATTAATCGTGTATTTGCGCAGAAATAACAATAATTTTACAGTGGCAGAGAGTAGGCCTACGAACCGGCGTATATCAGAACCGTCGCGCCAGATAGCAAGCCTCCTAACAAGAAACACTAAAAGCTACAATGGCTCACTTTGTCTTCGCTCGCAGCTTAGCCAAATTTTAGCAGCTTTTGATATTTTAATATTACATTTAATTTGATCTACACATTGAGCTATTCAATGCGTTTACGTTATTGTTAGTTCGCACCAGTTTTATCCATTTCCGCACTTATGTGCCTTTGATTTGTACGCGACATATTATGGCATTTAATAATATTTGCGTTTCGAATCCACTGACTGGCTGATTGATATTGATTGATTGATTAATTGGATGATAATTTTTACGTCATGGCAATATATTGCTTTATTCTCAGTAGAAACGACCAGATTCCGATCAAATTCGCCATCTGTTGAAAGGCTACAGGTCTGATGCAGCAAATTTAATACGCGAATTTCAAGACAAATACTGAAAAAGCATATTGAGGCTAAGTTATGCGTGCGTCATTTTCGAGACACAGCGTAGAACAATTATAGCCGCAACATGCCTCGTTACCATAACTGATAAGAGAACGTCGACTGCAAACTGCTGATACTTTTTACGCGCGACAGCATGTAATGCTTCGCGCGTCTTAGCCATCGTCGAGGTGTCTGTCCGTCTGTCCGTCAGTCCGTACGTCACACCCCTGAGCCCTATCAAAACGGTGCAAGCTAGAATCACGAAATTTTTACCGTGGGCTGCCACGACTCTAGTTTTTCGTGACAAAATTTCATGACCCCGGGTGACGGCGTTCCCTTTAAACGAGGGCGTAAAAAAGGGGTATCCCCTTAAAAAGTGACTATTTCACCGCAATTGGCTCGTGTAGCGTAAAAACGGTTACAGATAGGTACAGACATGCTGCTTACCGTAACAAACACCGGTGATGAGCGTTTTAAAACTATTAACATTAATGACCTTGAACGACCTTGAACTCCTAAAATAAGGAATTTTAGTAAATTGTTCACGATTTTAGGCTGAGACACACAGTTCAAAAGTGAATTGCACCGAAATGGCTGGAAATAGACCAAGACAACATGCGTATGAAATTTTTAGCATTAAACGTAAATTTTAGCAGTCTAGAAGTCCTGACCCCTAGGTTTAAGGAGGCCTGCGCACGCGAGCGTGAAAAAGAGATTTCGCCACTAAAAAGTGGTTTTTTACCGCTATTGGCTCGTATAACGTGAAAATGGTTGCAGATAGGTACAGACCTGCTGCTTATCATAACAAGCACTGGTGACGATCTTTCTAGCGGTGCCAACATCGATGACCTGGAGTGACTATGAACCCAAAAATAGGGTTTTTTATTGTTTTTTTTGCAATTTTCAGTTGCGATTCAAGAATGAATTGAGATGAAATGGTTGGAGATAAACCAAGACAACTTGCGAACAGTAATTGCTGAGGCTATCGCGCGTCTCATGAGCTTTGCTCGAATTACTTGTAATTTATAAGCGAATTGTACGAAAAGAAACTTATATTACGGCGTTTATTTACAGTTAAACAAACACCCATCAAAATTTATGTGTAAATGAAACACATTACACCGTGTCTCAAAACAAAGTTCACCTATTCATGCTTGCGATATTTTTGCCAGATTTCTTCTGATTTTGCTAATTTTTGGCAGGAAGATAACCAAGGAAATTTGCAACAAACATAAATAGACAGCCTACCGCATCTCATCTCGTTTTATAAGTACGTACTGTACCTTGTAAAATTTAGCAACGATTTGTATGACATACAGTGGGCCTATAACATTAAACATAAATTTTACACACGAAAGTCAATATGTCACATCAAAAAACTATTAAGTATCGTTCATATTATCAGAGCAAGTGTTTGAAGTTTCGGCCAAAAGTTTTCACACAGGCGTGTAGCCGTCCACGCCACATGGTCCATTGCCCTCATTGATGACATGCTGACTCAGACCAGACAAGATCATGCGATTAGGCACCGCTGTGTTCACATTTTGATAGAAAATTTATGTAAACTTAAACGTTTTGCAGAGCCAAAATGTAAATTTACTGCTAAACGTTGGAATGTTAAAACCTTAAGTAAGCTTTTAAAGAAGTTACGAGATTCCGCTTTATTGGCGATGTTTGCAGTGTGCGTTCTTATGCGTCGCTAATTTTTACAAGGTAAAGTACGTACACACAAAACGAGATGTGAATAGTTCGTGTGCATGCGTTTGTTTCAAATTTCCTGGACTATGTTTTTGCCAAAATTAGCAAAATCGGATAAAATCTGACAAAGATGTCACTAAAATAAAAAGGGTGAAATTTTTTGAGACACAGTTTAGACGCATTCAGTGCCATTCCATTTTCATATTTTAGGATTCAAAGGTTCAAAGCTGGTCGAAGGCGTGAACCCGAAAACTGTATAGCAACATACTTACTTATTTTTGGTTAAGTTGAACGCACGAATCAGTAAGGCCTACTAGCTGTCGAAATCAAATTGTCTTCAACTCTTGACTTAACGAACGATTTGAACAACTAAAAACTTTGTCACCATCATTACCGATCACAAAGTGAGGAACGAACGAAATCCGATGGCGTTTTCGCGTCTGCAGACTTGCTAATTTAATTGCTTATTTAGTACTTCCACGAATACGGCTTTTTATTGTATAGCTTGGGCTTCATGTGGCGAAAATAATGACACGTGTAGTATGTTCAATCCTGTTGTGGATGAGCGTTTAAGTACTGTTCGTCCTTCAACAACAGCAGTGCGCTATTGGTTTCCTAGTAGGGGCTCGAAATAAATAAGTTACGGCACTAGAGTTTACTTTACAGTTACAGCGTATCCTAAGCCTACCCATCTGTCGTACGAGCTGCAGTAGTTTGCGACGCCTCCGTATTTATTTTTACGGCTCAGCTATATAATACTCCAAATCACAATTTGCGACTGTCCACTCCCACGCAAAGCTTATTCTAACTGAAGGCGGTTAGCGGATTAAGGTTGAGATTAGCGATGATACGTCAGATAAATAAAGCAGAATGGTGATGTCGCTCGAAAACCTGCGCGCCTTTCCGCCATGTGGTCCGATCTTTATGGGTCGTTGTTTTCCGGGGTTTTTTGCACACATGCAATAAAATACAAGAAAAACTACAATAAATCAATAGGCCTATTTGTTTCGTTGTATTGCAACAGCCGTATTACAATGCGAACCCCTGTAGCTAAATACGGGTCACAGACAAATTTCTAGGGTCACCTTCTGCTCTATTGTGGCGAAACGAAAGCTGACGGCAGTAGCGTTGTGGTGCTGGTTTGAATTGAAAATAATGCGGAGGGCAACTGGGGCAGTTGCGCCCCCTAATTTTGGCCTGTTAAAAAATTTTATTTTTGTTGAAAACATTTCTGATCAAAAAAGCAAAATTTCCGGCTGACAATCCTCCATTTTTGAGAAACGCCGGGGCACAACTAGAATACTGAGAAAGCACCCCATCTATATTTTCTTTGTCGGAAATTTTCCAACTGTCTATCGGAAAATTATTGTCCCCACCCGTCTCCTAACATTCTAAACCTGCGACGCCGCTGGTTAAGGTCGATGGCCGTTTGCAGTTGATTTTTGGTCCGCCCGTAAGCGATACCTTGCGGAAGCGGACTTAAGTTTTACTGCAGATGTTTTTTTGTCCTCGCGAGATCTCCGAGATGCGTGGGCCGACCGGCGTGAAATTTTGCACGATGGTCAGTACT
>Ga0056128_1002792_pt1 | contig 20961 bp, 18 predicted proteins | sample WorMetLIZISLAND2_FD_71113 | JGI IMG/M metagenome (GOLD analysis project Ga0056128, IMG submission 71113) | Marine gutless worms symbiont microbial communities from Max Planck institute for Marine Microbiology, Germany - Olavius geniculatus... ... | reverse complement strand
TAGAGCCTGTATTGGTCAGGAGCAGAACATTATCGATACTGTAGCTGTCAAGTGGGCCAGTGTACAAGTGTCATAGTGGGCCAACACTTCAAGCAGTTTTACTGTAGGCAGTTAGAAAATAGATAACTGAATGAAATGTCAGTCACAGTGTCAGAAATGTGAACAAAATGTGTTTTTACGCGTTATGTTAATTAAGCAATCATGTCGCATTGAATAAAAAATTGATATTTTGTTTGTTCTATTTTCCCCAGGTAGTGTAGAAACAGATGTTGAGTGAAATGGGAAATTAAATTGTCACTTGACGACAAGTTGTCTCAGGAATATTCGTACAAAAAATTATTAAAATCCGATAATCCTGCTTCACGTTACAGTCGAAAATGTCGGGGATGTTTTTTTGGGACACAGTGTACTATTCGCCGTCAATTTCAACCATAGAAATTGCTCGGTTCGGTTATGCGCTGATTCGTAAAAAAAACTCACACTTTGTCATTGTCCACATCTTCACCAAATAATAACCAATTTTTTAAATTTTTTTACTGGCGCACTCTGTGAACGATTTGCAATAAAATAGTTATTAAACGTCTCACCACGCCTTAACTGTGTTGCTACATTACCTTGTGAAATATAAATATTTAAAAATTAATATAATCAGAATTAATACATCACAAAAACTGTTTTTTAAACAATGTTCTACTAATTTGCGTACTGAAATTGAATTATGTATAGTTTTCGATACATGGCCAGCGTTTGTAAACAAAAACAAATGATGTTATTGTGGAAAATGGTTTTTAATGCGGTGAAAAAAATACTGGCATTGTAACATGCCATTTAGCAACAAAAGCAAGGCAGTAATTAAAAATTTGTACCAGTCCAAAGAATATGGTGTGCAGAGGATACTGACGGAATTTTCGAAAACAAACTGCAAAAGTGAAGGACTGGGCATTTTACTAGAAAAATTTGAGAAGCGCGAAGCACCGACCAAAGGCATGAGGCCGCAGACCGAAACGTGTGCATAACTGAAGAAAAAGGGACCACTGTGGATAAACTGCTGAGCCCTGTGAGTCAGGAATACCAAAAATAAACGTATGCTTCAACACAGGAGATACTCATATTAATTTAAGTAAATTAAAAGATGGTTCTAACACAGTGTGGCATCGCACAGATTATTTACTGTGATTTTAGTCTGAAGTGTCTTGTTCGTTAACCAATCTGATTGCTGCCTATTGCTTGTTTTTCTTTCATTTATATTTTACAAGGTAACGTAGCAACACCGTAAAGGTGTGGTGAGATATTCAATAAATATTTTATTGCCAATTGTCCACAGAATGTGCTAGTAAAAAATTTTTAAAATCGATTGATATTTTGTGAAGATATAGACATAAAAAATAACAAAGTGTGACGTTTTTTGAGACACCGTGTATACTTTCCAAAACAAAATCACACCGCTAGTATCTAACAATGACATTCTTCTGCGATGTAATTAACAGAATGCGTGACACAGGTTTGCAGTAGTTCAGTAAAGATGTTGATAAATGCAAAATGCAGTCGTCTTATAGGCCCCTAGAGGAAGCTTACGAATGAGTGAGTGAGTGAGTAGGGTTCAACGTCCCGCCGGACACAGCATAGGTCATTTCGGGGACAGCCTTTGCAGGCAAAATTGCACATACACATAATAACAAAACAAAAAATTAACTTTTACAAAAGTTTAACCTTTATAAAACACAAAACACAAAAACGGCCTAAACCTAAAATTGTAAAAACTGCCTATTATATTAATTGTGCAGATGTAATGGTAATGGCAATTCTGATAATCTTCCCTGTTATCCTTCAGACAGTCCTTAATCTCAGAATGCTGTCTATTGGAGGACAAAGGCTTCAACGCCGAAGGTTTCAAGCTTCTAACGAATATTGCTGTAAAAAGAATACACGATAAAACTGCAATTCTGTTTAATTACACTATGTCGCAAACAGTAAGTTCCGGCAGTAGTTAATATCTTTTTGCAGTCGTACTCGATTTCGATAAAATGTGGCGTACAGTATCGGAATGGCATTGGCTACTAAATGTATGCAAAAATTCCCAGTTTATTTTAGTTATGTTTCTACACCGTCTAATGTGCACTCTATTTCCAGAAACTAATTTTTTTTTCAAATTAACTTATTTGTCGAGGTTGTCAGTTGATGTTCATTGACAACAAACTTTGGCCTGTATTCCAAAAAAGTTTTAAATGTAAAAATTTTTTCTAAATACTGCAAAACGGTTCACCATATGTATGTTCAAGTGGGTTGTGCATTGTGTACATGAAAAGTAAGAAACATAACACGATACGTTACTCAACATCATCGATTATAACTTAACCCAAAACCAAAAACCAAAAAAACGTCTGCCAGCATAACAAAAATTGAAACTGGAGTACGATGTTTAAGTTTTCTTATACACATGTACGTTCGAGACTGTAAGCGCTCGAAGAAACCACGAGTGACAACTGAACTCATCAAGCGACATCAGCTAATCATCGGTTGTCTGGACGCCTAGCGTGGGTTCTTCGCCAGGCATTGGAGGCATCTGACTGCTAAGCAGCGGTAGAGACAAGCCTTTGCGACCGTCCAGCCAGTACGTCTTTTGCAGGCCTTTGCCCTAAAATGAAAGCCAACATCGTCCAATCAACAGACTACTAAGGCCTACATGTATGTTTCCATCCTTTCGCCCACAAACAGTTCTAAGTGTAATGTATTCCGCTGTCGTAATTGTCGTTTGAACCATTTTGTGCGCGCGACAATCGGCGTCGGCTACAGGGCTAATACTGGCAGGAAGGTACACAAACATCCGACCTGAAATTCAACGTAATCTTAAATGCAGCGCACTGCTTGATAAAGCCAGTGCAGTTTGATATAGTGACGTCATAGTAGGATCGTTTGTCCTGAACTAAGGTGTAGTGTAACGATGTAACAACGTTGATAGACCACAGAACAGGGATATGATACGATACGATATGATATGACGAATGATTTGCACTAGAAAACTGACATGGCAAGCAAACTGCCAGTTTAATCTAGCACATAAACTAAAATGAACAAAAATGTTCTAAAAAAAATTTTAAAAAAGAGAAGCTGAAATGGAAAGTAACGTTATGTGAAACACAAAAACCAGAAACAGATAGTGACTGGAGGGAAAAGAGCTGCGGTAGTCTAGACAAAAGATTATGAATGCTTTAAGTATTGTCTTTGTGGCGTTTGGCATCAATGACCGACGCTAGACGAAACGGTTCGGCAAAGGGGGTTCTAACAGTGACAGCCTGCCTGACAGTCACAGCACAAGGCTCATAGGCAGACGCTTACGTATCAAATGTGCAAGTTACTGCATACTGTTGTTAACATGTGGGTGAATTGCAACGTTTTTGAAAATATGTTTTACAAAAACATAATTAACAATTCATTGGCGTTTGTATTTTACCTTGATTTGTACTTCACCTCGCTGTTTCATGATGTAGCCAAGCTGTGATGCTGTCAAAGCGTCGAACATCGCCTCACTCAACTGAATGTGCATCGCTACACAACATTGGGAATTGAATCACTAAATGCGCAATGATATTGAGTAAAAGACTACTTTGAGGTTTTGGTATCGAAAACTACAATCATTGACGTTAAAGTGACAGTTACAAAACTAGATAGCAGTCGTAGCCCGCAGGTACCTCCGCCAAGGCAAAGCTATTTGCCAGGTGGCGTCACCATATTTACTTTGCCAGCGGTTCCCTTATGCCCCCTTTAACGCAATGGTAACGAAATTTTCAAAGTGATCCAGAATCCAGGATTCCTGCTGGATCACGCCCAAAACTGAAGCACTTGTAGCTTATAACATGCCCGACATACCCTCAAAATTTCAGAAAGATGCGTCCATCACTTTTCGAGTTATCTTGCTCACACACAGACAGACAAACAGACAAACAAAGTCCGACAAAAACATAACCTCCTTGGCGGAGGTAATCACGTCGTTCGTAAACCTACGTTTTCCGGTGGATTCCATGCGGCTGGCGACGTTGACCGTGTCACCGAAGAGACAGTATCTCGGCATTGTAAGTCCAACCACTCCGGCAACAACTGAACCTCTGTGTACACCGCAGCGTATCATCATCCTGCGCTCTGGCCGATGAGCAATCTATGCACGAAAGACATCAACCATGATCGACAAAAAAGTGGCATGTAAAATTTGAGAAGGAACATTTCCGCATACATGAATTGACGCTAGACGTAGTGTGGTATGAAGGTACACCGCACATGTGATCACGTTTGTATTTAATTACGTTGCAAAAGTAGACCTGTTGAATGATAACAACCGAAATACGCCAATAATTAATCAAGAATGAACTTTGGTTTACTTGGTATTTAAATGCTAAGTCAATACTGCTTCTTTGAAATAGTCTAAAAATGAGTTACCAATTATAAGGTTGCAAACCTGGTAAAAATATTTACTACCTTGAACTTAGTGACGCCGTGGCACAGTGTAAGAGCCATGTCGGCCAACTCCGGAGCATGTTGTGGATTGGATATCGGTATACCTGATGACACCATGTACGCATCGCCAATTGTCTCCACCTGGACACGTCAACACATGCTTAGCAGCATTCATGTAGGTCTGTTCCTGCTTTCCGTATTGCGAAGTTAACTTGGAACATCGTTTTGCTTTAAAAACAAAACAAATCTTTAAACAAAGAGAGGATTTTTACCATCTTTCATATTCATGACAATTTCCTTGCCAGAGCAACGTCTAGCGGGGAACATGATATGTATTTTGGAGAAGCCACCAAAAATTAGCAAAACACCAAAATAACTAATAAAAGTCGTAATTTATGAGATTAATGTAGCCCAATATCATCACTCAGTGTGTTTAAAGTGTGTAAAAGAATTAAGTGGTGTGTATAGCTCTTCACGAAAACCTACTTTAGACATACGGAGCGTCATCTGCCATAAGGGATCACAGTGTTATCAAGACATAAATAATATGCCACTGATGATTTGCAGTTAGCTAACCCACAACATAAGACACTAAAATATTTGAATTTAAAATCTGCCTAACCGCAGTTAAACAAGCCGCTACTGGCAGGAATAGAAAGCTGAGTTGAGCTGTAGGTGGTTGGTTGTATACCAAGATGATTTACGTTGCCAAAGACAATCATCCACCCAGTTACTGGACCACTACGTTGATCGGAATCGGACATAAATAGTGACTGTCGTCGAAGTCATCATTTAAGTTGTTCTACAAAAGTTTGTAAAATGTTGCCCTGAGGTCGAAGATCAAAGCAACATTTTAGGAACTATGGGGAAAATTTTTCTAAGCTGACCGATGATGCCAGTCACCATTTGTTTTGTTATACCTCAAAACCAAAAAAAAATTTATCAAACAAAAATGATTCAACTAAAAATTATACAGTGACTTAGATGTTGCCCGCGTGGACAACACTGACGTTCAATGTTGCCTGTGCGGGCAACATTGCGTATTTGTGAACGTCACGTGACGCGATTTGAACCAACCGTGTGCAGGTATTTTGCATTAAAGTATAACAATAGACTATGCCACCACCTATGTTGCACTATAGCAGAAACGAACCTTGTAGACGTTAAACTGGGCGATTGTGGTATCGAACATAAGATAGAGATCGTTAAGCATCGTCACCACTTGCATCGGAGTACTTTCACTGGCCAGCTTAGTGAACGACACAATGTCCGAGAAATAGATAGACGCATCGGGAACCAACTCCGGTTCGACATGGTTACCCGCTTTCAGTTGCTCCGCCACGCTCCTGTGTAAAGAATCAACCCAAACTGAACCAAATAAAAACTGTAAGCCTAACACAGCAATACTGTTCAGTAGAACATTGACTAATCAGTTATTACTTAGCTTGTCATAAAAATGAAAAAAACATAGATCACAAAACTAATAAAGATGATACATAGAGGTCATTGTTGTTCATTAAAAATTATTGAAATCTCAATCATAAAATGCGTTCGAATTCTGGTATAAAGTCTATTGAATGGTGAAAAAATAAACGACAAATTTGCATAGTGAAGCATTTAAATATTCTTTGCCTAATTTGCATAAATATTCGTCATCTCCTGAAATTCTGCCAAATCTGACTTTTACAAATGGATTTAACATGTATATTTGAGCTTTTATAACTTAGTAACGTTTATTAATGGAAAGGCGCGTAATATGCCAAAAGCTTTGAAATTGTGTACAAAAGAAGTGTACAACTTGCATGTTTCATCATTTAAATATTTTTTGCCTAATTTATACAAATCTCCCTCACCCCTAAAATTATACTAAATTGCAGTAACACATATATTTAAGTTGATTTTCATTTAGCATACAGTGAAATATCAACAACCATTAACACATACGTTAAGCTTAGATAAAATTCGACATAGGCAGTTGCCCAGCTTTTGCATTCATAACCGCCATCAGTCCTTTTAGGCAGCTGATCGATCGCCGGGGTCAACGTGTTCAGGATCAGCTGAGCCCAGCATTCGATTAGCACACGTTTTAGCTAATCAGTTACTGAAATTTTGTGACCATGTTATTTGTTGCAATGCCTCACACTAAATAATTCACAGAATTTAAATCTGGACTTTTTGGCAGTAAGTTTTTGAGTTCAATGAACTCGGCCACATGAGAGTGCAGGCAAATGCTTAATTTCAGGGGTAATGAAGATTTATGCAAATTAAACAAAGAATATTTAAACGATTTGTTATGCAAGTTCGTCCCTTTTTGTCTACAACGTTCTAAAACTTTTGACATATCACACGCCTTGCTACAGGTAACCATCGCTGAGTTATCAACGCTCAAACAGGTCCGGTTTTTTGGCCCACCCTGTAGTTCATTGAGTTTACCCTTTTCATACAACAAGAGGCAAGCTGGTCGCTAGCTAGCATTCGCAAAGTAAGCCTAAGCCCACATCAGTAATATACATCTTTATTCACCATCAAAGGTAGCAAACAAATACAAAATAAAAGAAAAAAAATAACTAATTACAGTTCATACAGTTCATATATAGCTGAATATTCTGCGGATCCGCAAGTGGACCGGTTCGCAATTTCTATATCTCTGTTATGCAGAAGGTCCAAGCAATTAGCCTCCGCTTTTTAAGTAGCTATTTATAGTTTTTTTCGCGATTTGTTTCGTTTTCATTAAAAATTGTATAGATACATTACTAACACGGGCATCATGCTGAAAAGCAGGAGATCAGCTTTTCTTTTCTCCTCTATGTATTGCTGTGTCTTTTCTTCTACCAGCTCTTCCAGGTTGTTGGCGTACTTTTCCATCATGCCAATCATGTTGTCTATGATATTTACGTTCCTGCATGAAATACAGTTCACCATATTAATGACGTGCCAAAATCAATGAGGTCACACAAGTTAATTCTGTATTTTAAAAACGCACGAAATAATAGTTACGTTTTTACATACTCGAATTACATTACACTATGTCAAAAAATATACTTTGTTGTCTGCGTAACGCTAATAACAAATTAAGGCACGGGCGCTTACTTTCATAACTACTCTCTAATGTCATGACTGCTAAAGTTCTCGTACTTTCCTTTGTTGATGGCGAGAAAGCGGTTGCGGATGGTGAAGAAATCGGGACGCAGCGTTGGATACTCGTCCCAGCAATCACGCATCAACTGAATCAACTGAACATCGTTGGTCGTGTCGTTGGCTGGAATTGGAGGACGAAATGGCGGTGCCTCGCCCCCGCTCACACGAACGAATATATCTGTTTTTCGAAATATCAAGCACAACAAAAATCATGCCAATCCGTAAACAGCTAAGATATTATGCTTTCTTCACGATTTAATATGGTGAGAGCAAGATCAGTTTTTAGCTACGTAAGTACAACTTTCTCATATTTATTACAACCATCCTGCCGTTTATTACTAAATGATAGTTTTGATTGCAAATACTACTTCCGCCAATTCAACAAATATCACAATTTTCGGAACAGACAAGCAATAGCACACTCTGCAATGATGTCGCGGTAGAAATGTAGGCTTAAAGTTTTAGTTTTCAGTTCTTTATCCGCCGACTTACTCTTGGCGGGGATTTGTTCGTCAAATTCCGAAGAGCGGAAGAGTCCGGCGCGGTAGAGGATCTCATGGAGGATGATGGCGAAGCTGTAGACGTCTCCTTTCTGAGTGCCGTGCGTGTCGACTGTCAGTCCAGACGCACCTGCACGCTGTGCTGCCATCAGCTCGGGCGCCGTCCATAACAACGCTGCACACACAACTCCGAGATAGCGCACTTATAGGATGTTTACACGATCGAGCAAACATCGAGCAGCTAGCTCGACGTTCTGTGGTAATTGGCATGCTTATTAGGAGAGCGGGCGGGTTGTAATTGGAAGGCATGTGATCAGCTGTGGGCTAAGAGCCTAAGCCTAGGCCTACATTTGAGCCAGGGGCGAGGTTTCAATAGGCCTGCTTGAGCCAGCTCGATGTTTGCTCGATGTTTGCTCAATTGTGTAAACACCCTATAACTCGTAACATAGCACAGTTACTTATGGTAGGTCTTTGCATTTTTGTCGAAAACCGGCAAACAAAACTAACTAAGTGGAATAGCTCTAAGCGTGTAAAGTTACGCAAGTTGAAGTTTTTCGCACTATAAAAATAATGTATTTAATTTATTGGTTTGATAGTCTACACATATACATAAATCTGTCTTAATTATTCTTACTGTTTTACAGCTTCTGTGACAGTAAACCAGTTTTTTCTCAAATTAACTTTTAGGTATCTTATTTTCGATCTTCCGCTCAACATGAACGATAATTGTGATCACATCCTCTCTTGTGTAAGCTTTTTCAACAACTCGTTTGCTTTCGGACTTAAAACTTTTATTGTGCAGACATTTTTGTCGTCCAATTACTAAATTGCGTAATTCGTGTGTGCATTTTGAATTAAACTAATTTTGAGGAAAACGATTTGCAGACCATTGTATTTCTCGTTCTCTGTGTCGTATGTAACATGTCTGAGGTGTGCAAGTCCAAAGTCGGTGATTTTTACAACCAATCGACTGTCCAGTACACAGTTGGAACTCTTCAGACGACCGTGAAACTTCAGCGGACTTTTGTGAATGTATTCCATGCCCTGACATCGGCAAATAACACAAGTCCAGTAATATATCGATGCAAGTGTTTTTTTATACGTTAAAATAGTAGATTCTGACTTTATCCACCTCTGGCATTTATGTGCAATTACGTCACATAGTGTCCACTGATTTTTCTCATGGTGGTTTGGCGTTTATTTCGTCGTTTAGGCTTAATATGCGCAGTTTAAGTAAATTTCCGATCTTATCACAAAATGATGTTTCCTTTAATTTTATGCAGTAAAACTATAAAATTATTACTTAGAATAACTACTTATAATACCGAAAATTTTTATGCTGTCGTCCCAAGTTAAAATTTATTAAAACCAACTAATAAAGCAGCAAACGCGTGTAGTGGATTTTAGTCTTGTATAAAAAATTAAAAATGCAGTAGAATGCAGTATACGTGGTGTTTCATAAAAAGGCACCCTTTTTTGTTTCTCTTATAACTCAGTCGAATGGTGATAAATTTGCATAAAAAATTTTCCAGATGTAGCCGAAAAAATATAAATTCAAATTATTTCTACAAAATATGGCCGTTAGCTAAATATTATTTGCTAGTTGTAATGTAATGCTGACGTCATAATGTGTCGTGAGTACAAACTGGGTTGTCTTAACTAGTTCTGTCAGTAGTTACCCTGCTTCGGTGGTGAACTTTATTTGGTTTACTGAAAAAAAATGTTCATCGTGTCAGCACTTAGCAACATGGAGGCATAAAATCAGGTGTCTCGCAATCCAGAAACTCATCCATCTCGTAAGCGGAGTGTGCTGGTGCACTGTCTGTCTTGCTGAAAGGTGTTAAAGTTAAGCTATTCCCACAAGTGTGTGAAAGTGATCGTTTTGGGCATTTTTGTGGCTAGAATGTTAAAACTTTAACAGTTTGTCATCAGTAAACCAGACAAAGGTCGCCATCGACGCAGGGCAGCTATTCAGCGAGTCTGTCAGCACCGGTTGCAACAATCCAGTTTGTACTCGCAGCACACTACAATGTCAGCATTACGTCACGACTAGCAAAAAATATTTATCAACCATATATCAACCATATTTTGTCCAAATATTTCGAATTAGTATTTCTTCAGCTACACAGAGTAAAAATTTCGAGTAAATTGATCATCATTTGACTGAATTATGAAAGAAAGAAAAGAAGTGCCTTTTTATGAAACACCGTGTATATGCAACATGAATTACATGATAGCAGACAACACATCAGCGTTATTGCTGCATGCTTTGATTTACTGGTAAAACTTGCAAAAGGAAAATATTATAAACGATATCATAAAATTCGATCAAAGATTACAAAACGCATGTTCAAAGACAGCATGTACATGTACATTTATATTCATAAAACTGATAACAAAAATACCAAAACAAGTTTTTAAAAACATGGTGACGTCAATTTATTGTAGGTTTTTTTGTGACATTGTCAGTCTAATTTCTTTGGCTTAGCTTTGCCGTTGTTGTTTTCTGCAGGAAACAACAACGATAAAGTTCAGCCAAAGAAATTAGACTGACAATGTCACAAGAAAAACTTATAAAAAATTTATATAGGCTTACACATTTTTTTTTGCTACAAACCTTAATGATTTCTCTGATGAATGAGTTCTTGAAGGTTTGATCAAGTTTCACACGATTGTCTATCAGCACGTCCTAAAGTATCAGCGTAGCAACAGTAAATATATTTGAACTCAAAAAACTTACTGTACAACCATTTGAAATTTGTTGTGCATATGTGTTGTTTAATTATGTAAGATTTAAAAATCAACCAGACAAAAGTTGAGTTAACGCTGGCGTGTACAAAATACAAAATGCATACAAAGACATAACATAACTTTAATTAATCTGTAAAAACTTGTGGAAAAAACTGGTCCCACTAAAAACAAAACACATAAACAGTGGCAGCTATCTAGTTCACCCTTTTGTTTAAATTTGTGTGTAAAAAATCCTAGCTGTGAAGCGGTAATGCCAGTAACTTCCCTTAAATAGGCCTCGGCGTTTTTGTGCGCATTTTATAATTTTTGTGTTTTCTGTAAAATTTTATTCCTTTATTTTGATACAGTTCAGACAAGGCAATAACCAAAAAGCTGTTGCATGCCAACGCCTGTACCAATATTCTTGCATAAATGCTTAGACAACATAACTGATTTGACTAAAATTGTGAACGAAACGCCTTGAGTATGCTAATATACGAATAAACGTTTAGCAATTAATGTGGAATTTCACCATAATGCTTCTGCGGGTGCAGTAAGTCATAATGATCGAAGCGTGCGGTGTGACACACAGTCCTATAAACTGGTTCACGTTCTCGTGATTCATATCTCTCAACTATCACATACAAGCAAATATTATACGTATGTTATCACTCACGCACGTTATGCCGTGGCTACACACACCGATTTCCTCGTCCGAGGTGTTGTCCGACGTCTCCGAGCCTTTCGAGGTTTAAAAACCTCGTCCGATGAAATCGGACGTAATGTGCATGCTCATTTTTTCCGATTTTTTGGACAAAGTTTTTTGCCTGCCAGCCAAAAGATGGCATCAGAACCTCGGACTAAAAAATCGGATGCGTTGTCCGACGCGTCGTCCGTGTCGTCCGACGACGTGTCCGATTTCCTTGTCCGAGAAGCTCAAACAACACCTCGGACGAAGCAATCGGAGCGTGTAGCCACAACTTTGCGCAACAAAGAAATATGCAACAAATGAGCATGTAGGGGCTACGTTATGTTAGTGATGGCCAATGCAGTTTAACAATAAACAGACGACTGACGACAGCAGCACAGTAATAGTAGATTTATTCGCTGCTGTGACGCCGATGGGATAAGACCCATTCAATAAGAAATTCGAGCTAATGCTCACGAGACGCGCGAAAGGTCATTGAATTCGGCGCCAATCGAGAGCTTGTGTACGACTTCCTATTAGAGATTAATAGTAACCTAGGCACTATAATACAAAATAATGTTTATACAAATAGGGAAAGAGAAATGGAAAAGAGAAGGAAAAGGAAAAAAAGGGAAAAGGAAAGAGTAAAAAACGAGAAGGGAAAAGAAAATGGGAAGAGATAGGAAAAGGAAAAGGGGAAGAGTAAAAGGCAGGAAAAGAGAAAGAGAAGTTAAAAGAAAGGGGAAGCGAAATGTAAAGGGAAGGGAAACGGAACGAAAAGGGAAAGGGAAAGGGGAAAGAAAAAGAAATGGGGGAAAAGAGAAGGGCAAAGAAAAAAGGAAGAAGAAAGAAAAGGGGATGGAGAAAGGGAAGGGAAAAGGAAAGAAAAAAAAAGATAGGAATAGGAAAGGGAAAGAAAAAAGAAAATGGAAACGAAAAAGGGAAGGGAAAAGGAAGGTGAAAGAAAGAAAGTTTAAGAAAAGTTGGACGTACGAACGGACGCACGCACGGTCGCACGGACGCACGGACACTCAGATGATTTTATACTCTGTCCAATGTATGCATAGCATTGCATTGGACGGACAAAAACTGCACAGAAGGTCATACCAGTTCCAGTTCAAGAAGGTCATCTTTGCTCAGCGTAAGACTTTCAGTCTCGATAAACTTGACGAATACTGGAGTACCGTTGTAATTGCCAGTTTTATGACGGGTCGACGTGCACTCTGTGGAATATCGGTCGAGACTGACTGTGCTCGTTCCCTCGGCTTGCTGTGCGGGAATATTCTTACAACAAACGCCAAACGTAAAAAGGCTAAATTCATACCGTACCGAAGAAACAAAGTACATTTTTCTTTCCATAGTTTTAACAAATTAATCTATTTAAACTATCTAATACAAATGTCATGTGTGCCGTCAAATTTTTTCAGGACTATTTTGACTCAAATTTAGCGTTATGGGGACGCTGAAAATGCGAGACCGGAATTTGCGGGACTGGAATTTTCGGCACCAACGCGGTCAAAAATGCAGGGGTGGAAAATGGAGCACACCACCCCTGCGTTTCTTGTCCTTTATTTTTTAGTCTCGCATTTTCAGTCGCCCCAGCGTTATAACTGAAAAGTAAGATATTTTGTGCATTTTATGAAAACTGTTGCTGTTAGTTATCGTTAATTAGGATTTCGTTAAGTGTTTGTTTTTTACCATACTGCATACGATCATACGGTTGGAGACTTGCTTTTTTAGCGTGACTCTGTGCTCGATGCGGAAACCACACAAGATCTTCATAACTGACTTTCCATCTCACAGAAAGAGCTGTTTGATACATCTTGCTTTTGTAAAATCTACAAAATAATGCGAAAACCTAAATTTAAACTATTTAGGCCTAATTTGGTACAGTACTAAGACTGCAGTACCAGAAACGTGCTTATCAAATGCATTCTATTCTCATGGAAAACCTGCAATAGGCTATATAAGCATTTTCGCGCCATCTCTGATCTTAATCATATTCTTGGCTTTGTTTTTTATATAACATCTTACATCTAACGTATTACTGCGTGCCGTTTTTTGTGTTTTATTCATTCTGTAATTTTTCCCCTTTTCTCGGCACTTTGTTACGAACTCTCACCTGTTTTTCTTTCCCCCCCTATCAATAATCACTAAATGTATTTCTTAAATTCATTAAACACACAATCGTTTTGCTACCTGGAGACGTAGACGAAAAAGATGACGATGACGACCAACACAAAAACGCATACTCCAACAGCAATTAGCGCCGTATCACGAGCTACACAATGCACATTGCACAAACAACAAAAAACCCAGCTGTCGCTAAGGAAAACGCGCTACAGCATACAGTTCCTGTTGCACTACTGACCTTCTAAATTATCCAAGGCCGATGATTTTTATTTCATCAGAAACGGTGTATGCCACTTCTTATTACTGATTAATAGTAAGCTTGGCCGTATCTCTCACCATTCCCTATATACCATTTCCTAGATATGGCCGGTTTTCCGTTAAAAACGCATATTTTCCTACCCTTCCTTCATCTTTTTATTCAACTCTAAATTTGAAAATGTATTCCTTGCACTAAATAGCTAAAAGTTCGCATGCCTAAATTTAAGACAAAAAATTTCTCTACTACCTACCGTTTAGTCACGTTAGTCCGTTACGGACGACAAACGACAAACGGACAGACGACACATCGTGCCATAGACGTCTTACAGCATAGCTGTAGGCGTCAGAAACTAAATTCGTCGTGTTAAGATTTTAAACCGAACTATTTAATATACAAAACATGATGGAAATGGACATGAACAGTAAGTTACCCGAGTTATCTCGAGGGCAGAGTTCGTTGTAAAAGCCACAACGCGGTCGATCAGGCGGCAGCGTTATTTTATCGCCCAGAATTTCAACACCCTTGAAAACAATGTACACAACTTAGAAAACCGACGACCGCATATCGATAATACAATAATTTTTACTAAGTCGCAACAAAATACAACGAAACATTATTTACGTGAATCATGTAGGCTACCGCATCTGACTCCTACTCCGCAGCATCATAAGATATGACATTAACTTTTAAATCAACACATTTAGGCCTACGTGATAGAAAATTTTTGTAGAAGAACGTTGTACAAACCTACTGAAACTTCCCTAGTAAGTAAAAGACGGCCCTCACCATTTCCAACCTATTCGATATTTTCGACGTCGGGGCGCTTTGACTTTTTGCTTCTTGTAAAATATCTGCGAGCGCCCGTGCTTTTTAACATAGCTGCCAAAGTGCGGAAATCAAAATGCGTAAGATCGATCATCAATTCCCATCTCTCTCTTCTTTTTTCTTCTTTTCTTTCTCTGCTTTTAGATTTTTTTTCTCCCCGTTTTGCGTTTCCCCCGTTTCGCCCCTTTCTGTCTTTTTGCCCAAAATCTAGCTTAAGCAGGCGGGGAAGCGTGATGTGACTGAAAATGCGTGAGACTCGCGCGAGATGCGTGAGACTTGGCAGGGCTGAATTTTTACGCGAGAAAGCAGCCTACTGCTTTCAGCGCTTTTTAGCCATCGCAATTCTGTCCGTCCGTCCGTCACATGAGTAAATCAGTCAAAAAAGGTGCAAACAAAATTACCAAATCTTCACCGTCGGCTGCCTGAAAGCCTCTAGTTTCAGAAACCGTAAAGTTTTTCCATGAGTTCGACAGGGGTCGCCCCAAACGAGAGCGCTAAAAGAGAGGGGGTAAGAAAAATTTGCGATTTTTAGCCAATAAGTCGCTGTATCTCAGTAACGGTGGGAGATACGGCCTAGGTTACTATTAATCACTAATAAAAAGTCGTACACTGACTCTCGATTGCCACCGAATTCGATGACCTTGGATGACCTTAAACGCCAAAATAGGGTTTTAAAATATTTTTTTGGCGATTTTGGGCTGCGAGACACATTTCAAGAGCGAATTGCGTTGAAGTCAATTGAGATAGACATGGAGAACTTGCATATGAAATTTTCAGCATTGAACGTAGATTTCGACGGTTTAAGTCTCGATTTTCTAAGTTTAAGGAAACCAGCGCACGATGGCATCAAAAAGCGGTACCACAGAAAGTCGTTATTTTACCGTTGTTGGCTAATCTTTCGTCAAAACGGTCGCTGATAAGCATGAGCATGCTGCCTATCACAACAAGCACTAGTGACGAGCTTTTCAGTCTTATCAACTACGATGACTGTGAAAGACCCTAAACTTCCAAAATAAGGGGTTTTATTGATTTTTGCAATCTTCGACTGCAGCGCACACTCCAAGAATGAACAGCGACGAAATGGCTAGAGATGGTGACAGTTTGCGAACAGGACTTGCTATAGGCTTTCGCGCGTCTCGTGAGCATTAGCTCAAATTTCTTGTAATCTTTATTGTTACGAAGTTTTGCGCGTTATCAAACGAACATAATGACGCTGATGGTGATGATGACGATGATGACGAAGTATGCAATATGCACGTTGTTTTACCAGCCATTCCACGCACGCAGTGGAAATTTTTCCAGCTTTCGTCAGTGGAATGTTCATGTATCCGTTGAATTTGTCACTGTCGCTGAGTAGGCACCAAATCTGGTAGTCCATTTTACGATCACCTTTGTAGTCGATAAAGATAGGTCCCGTCGTTCCTGTAGCGCACGCAACATGCAAGCCTGTGTGCTCAATTTGTCCTGCGTTATTTGCCTTATCATTTATGCTTCATCTTTTCTTGCCACAAAAGGACCTTTAAGCTAGACGGCGATTTCAACATTGTATTCGCTGACAGAGAAATGGTGTTGTGTTTCAAAAACTTCAGCTCTTAAAAAACAGTTTCTCAATTTGCTGTAAAAATGTTTGTGCTACATCGAACACAATTACGAGACAAAACTTTCGCTAACCAGACGTGTGGCTATAGCATTTTACAAACGTCTGTTAAACAGTCTTTAATTGATTGTCTGTCAGCACTAGAAAAAATTGCTTCGCTATATTATGTATGACAAAATAGCGACAAAACATATAAGCATAGGTTTTTGGTGCCTTGTTGTTGAGAGTTAAGAGAAACTATCATTACCATTAATTTATTGTCGATTGTTATACTGCTCGGAATCGTCGATCTTGCGACTTGGGTCTCAAGTTTAGACCTGCACTACTATGACGAGGTCGGTTGGGTGTAAATTGTAACTCCAATAAAGTACAGTAGCAGAAAACAGAACTAAACTCGTTCCCACCATTGTTAATTATTTCTACTACGCCGAGTTTTGCGCCTATGTGTGTGATATACGACACTGACTAAAAGCAACCGCATGATTAATTCACTGACCGTACGTGATCCAGTTGCGTGCCATGGTGCGCCAGAAGGTTCCGTTGCGCCAATCAAGTTTTTCAGTAACAATTTGATCCATCATCGTCATATAAAGATAGACGGCGTCATACAGAAACAACGAGTAGATCGAACCCTGTAGACAGAAAACGTTTTTCGATTTGAATAAGAAAACTCCATATGCGGACCACTGTTGTCATGTAAATTATACGATGCCACACACGACGGAAGTGGAAAACAATTTGTACAAAGTGGTCACAGAAAAGCTACGCATCTGATTGATCTGTAGGTTTATATAGCTGTTGTACGCGTACCATGAGACCCTTGCTAAGAGCGAGGGTGTAGTTCCAGGGAGGCTGGGCCAACTCTACTGGGATTATCTTCTCGAATTCAATCAACTGCGACTCATTGAGTTCAATTGACAGCGTCACCTGCATTGTGGACGAACAACAAATCTTTAAACAACAGCACAACGCTGTTTAAAAAACAGAACATACACAGAATTGCAGAGCATTTGATCTGTGCAAAATTTGGACGCAAATTACAAAAGAATGTTTAAAATAATTGTTGAAAACATTGATATATATCACCATGACAACGGTAATGTCAACCACAGCGTTTGTTTATACGTGTGGTTCCGTAATTATAGTGTAGTGTCAACAAAAATGTGCACCTGTAAAACGGACTCAAACGCTAGTCTGGCCGTGTCGTCCTGGTCGTCGCCTGCCACCCACGGCGTACTAACATTTTCAGTGGGCACCTGGTGGGCCACGACGTACACGTACTGTCCATTGGTCATATGTAATTGATGCGCCGTCAGCATAAAGTCACGAACGAACTTGTCCGAACCGCACAGAATAACAACTGAAACGAAACAAACAACAGTGCTGTCTCAAATGATGGTTTGTATGAAACTTATTCTTGGTAAAATAACATGTTAAATGGCAGCCGGGCGTTGGCAACAGATCGACGGTAATGGTCATCATGACTATCTTGTGTTACCCATTGGTTAGCCTATATGCTTTAACAAACCAGTAAATGGAAATTTAAAAAAAAACTATTTTTAAAAATCCGTTTTTGTAATCAATGCTAAATATTTAGCAAAAACGGACGATATGGTCTATTTAATAAAAATCCCTAATAAAGTTTAACGCAATAGAAAAATTGGCATAATCGCTTACTTCTGGATTGAGTTTTGATCTCGTTCAGTCGTCTTAGTATCGTTTGTTGATCGACATGATTCTGTTTCAGTATCTTCGTCTGTAGCAGCGTGATGTTGCATTTCTCGAAGTTTATGACAATCGCAGAGGCGATGTTTTGACATTCGTTCGTACTCATCGTCACCATCGTAGCCAGATGCCACTACAGATCGCAACATTACTACCAGTAGTGAACAGCATCTAGTGTACTGTATTCTAGCCTGTAAAAACAGGCCAGTTTTCTACAACGTGCCTTCAAAGTCAAAAATTGTCTTTTTTTCTATACTACTACTACTTCTTTTTAGTTAATCTTTTATGTGCACATTATCGTCGATTTAACTGTTAAAATTAAAGTCATGCCATAATTTTTATTTCGAACCAGTGTTCGAATTGCCGGAGGAGGGATGGAGGGCTTGAACGCCTCCCCCAAAACTGTTTTTTAACCTTTTCCCTTAACACACTGTCAAATTATGTACTGGAAGGGTCAGCTAAATACTATATAGGCCTACAAACGATTTACATCACAATTTTGGTCGAGCTCTGACCGTAAAAAGTTTAACTTTCAGCTAATTTTTCACAATTCAAACACTGTTGCGTACGAAAAAAAATTTTTTGGGAGGGGAAATTGTCACCGATGAAAATGATGATGATGAAGATGATAGTCTTTATTAAAGCAATCAACAGCAATATCAGTAAGAACAGACATAATTACGCTACAACACTTTTTAAAAGACCGAAATAGTAGTATAAGCCTATTCGTTAACACGGTCGTGACATTTAAGCTGGTGGCATCACTGTTGCCAATTGACAGGATTCGTGCACTGATCTGTCTCGACTATTTGGCGTGTCAAGTTGCTTGCGAGATTGCAGCGCTTGTGATCATTCTAATTATCCACCGTGCTGTTTGACAGCAGCTGTCAGACAGGTGACAGATCACGGCCACGAACAGTGTAGGCTATATTAGCGTTCATTATCACGACGACGTTGTGTTACCAAATTGCCCACTGATGCCGACCGGAGTAATTTCCTCACTCATTCTTTTCTCATCTGCAAGCTAACTCAAGCAAACTAATGACGAAAACACTAATTACTGGTTACACTGGTATAAGTCAATATAGCTTAAATTGCTTACTCCAAAATCAACGGTACTGTAATCTTTACAGGCTTTTTTTCAGTGCGCGCTTCTACAGAGATTTGCGGTTTTAAAATAAAATCAAACAGTTGTAAATGCATGTATTTGCAGTAAAAGTAACAAAATTTATATCTATTATATGCATTCTCGTGGCTTGACAATGCCGAAAAGGCGTTTGCGGACGGAATTTTCCCCGGCTAACGTTGGGGTAGCTTAATTAGTTTATAGCTGGTAGGAAAGGGACTCGCTACTGTAGACCATAATGTTACGTATGTGGCGGAAAAACTTCAATGCCAAGGGCAGTATGCGGTTGCGATGTGTGTGGAAGGGGAGAAACGGACGTTCCTCTTGGGACTGTCAACCGCCTGAGCAGAAATTCCTTGCAACTAAAAAAGCAACTCCGCCTTTAAAGTCTCATCGCCGTAGAGTATGTTTCAAACATAATGAGTCTTAGTAGGTGAGAGTGCGCGACAATCAGCAATTAGGGAGCCCACGAGACGATTATACTCGACTCGATACAGACTGAACCAAGACAGTTAAAAAGTAGTTAACGCACAAATTTTTTACACACGTAAAAAGCAAAATTAGATAATTCGATAAATTGCAGACACTCTTCTTGCTGCGGCAATCAGACTGCTTTTTGAGTGGCATTTTGACGTTGCCGTCCGCGGCTGTTTCTTCAGAAGTTGAGACTCGAGACTTCTTTAAACTTGCGCTTTGTTCGACGTGTTATTTAGGCCTACTGATACTTACAGTTTATTAATGATAAAACAAGAGTATTTGATGTTTGCTGCATTCTTTCAGCATGCTGACACTGAAAATTATGCCAATATCTAGCGCTTATAGGAAGATGGAAAACGTCCGGGTGCCACCGACCAGGAGGGAAACGTCTGGAGGGGAACATGTCCAGGGGGAAATGTCCTACACCAGTGTGTGGATATTAGCCGACGTAGATGTTAGTCGTATGATCAAAAGCACCGTCAAGACATCGGTCTATACAGTGCACGAAAAGGCCAATCGATTTAACGAAGCTACACGAGTAAACGTTTAATCGTACGCGATAGTAAACGAAGAGTTTGATGATGGCTGTTGCGAGCCGGTCGTACGGGCTGGTGACTCGTACAAGAGTATTGTACTCCACGGTGTCGCCAAGATTCATTTCAGCCGATCCCCACGCAAACCACGGCAAGTTAAAATAACCCATCAGTTTGCCGCCTTCGACAGCCGCTGAAATCACGACACAGTGTACAACAAAAAAGTATTAATTAATTTGCCTGAAAAAATTGGTGGTCCAAGATTCTGTCCATTGCAAAGGCCTAGTCGACGTCGGCTGTAAGCAGACGCATCGCAGAGTGAAATTCTTTTCATATGAAAACGTTTACGCTAACTTTATTTCCTATTTTCTTCATGCAGCACACACAAATTTGTTTTTAGGTAGCATTTTATTTACTGTACAGCATATTAAACAACTTTGCATTGCAAGCATTTATTTGCTATTGCGCTGCTGCAGATTATAGTGCCAATTTTTTTAGGATCGCTGTTTGCACTACTGCGTGGTTCGGTTTTCTGGCAGTGTTCTGATATTATGTCGTTCTGAACAGAATCGCATTGCGTCGCAAGCAATTATGCCTAAATATATGAATAGTACTCTTCGCAGCACATAACTAATTACATTCTGCGTATGAAACCATACTAGGCGGTCGGCGTGGTGTAGTGGTAACGCGTCTGATCCAATCAGCGAAGTTACTGTACGCCGGGCCCGGTTAATACTGCGATGGGTGACTGCCTGTAGGCAGGTAAACCATCTCGGGATGT
>Ga0056128_1002790_pt1 | contig 20967 bp, 11 predicted proteins | sample WorMetLIZISLAND2_FD_71113 | JGI IMG/M metagenome (GOLD analysis project Ga0056128, IMG submission 71113) | Marine gutless worms symbiont microbial communities from Max Planck institute for Marine Microbiology, Germany - Olavius geniculatus... ... | reverse complement strand
CTGCGAACGCGGGTGTCAAATAGGGGTTCCCCTCTTAAAAAGTGGTTATTTATTCGCTGCTGGCCTCTCTAATGTGAAAATGGTTGCAGATAGGCACAGATATGCTGCTTAGCATAACAAGCACTGGCGACAGGCTTCTTAGGATTGTCAACATTGATGACCTTGATTGACCTTGAACTCTAAAAATAAGGGGTTTTAGTAATTTTTTGGCGATTTTTGGCTGCTAAAGAGTGAATTACGAAGAAATGGATGGATATAGACCAAGATTACCTGCAAACAGGAACTGCTATAGGCTCTCGTGCGTCTCATGAGCATTAGCTCAGATTTCTTGTTTTGATACAGAGAATGCTATGAGCACTGGGCAGTGTAGGCTTATTGATTATGACACGTGAGTGTTATGCCAGTGTCACTCTATTGCTTTGCACAGTTTGAGCAGCCGGCAGTAACTACAAGCAGGTTGAGAGTATTATAATGCTCGTCACTCAGACTTAATCTCTGCTGAGACAAATATGATGTGTTGACATTAGCTCAAGCAAGTTATTTACATACTCGAGAAGAAAAAAGTTCCACCACTCAGCCCTTTAGTGGGGGAAGTGTAAATTTAGAATCTAAATTTAAAACAGTGAGGTATAGCACTGGCAGTTGTCACGTTAAAAGGCATTTCCTGATATGGGTACATTTGCCTGAAGGCAATGTCACTTTCTGTGTATATAGAGGAGTTGAAGAGATCGAATGAGCAGAATCATTCACTGCGTTCACAGCTGCATGAATCACATCAACTGATGGTCATCAAGTGACTCCATTATGTTCGCTCCATGCTCTGCTACTCGTCCGCAATATACAGCTTTGCAGTCGTTCTCTTGCTCGTGCTGCCGCACGACCCCACATGCTCTGCAAATTTACTCAGAGAAGCCGAGTTTTTGATACAAGTGCCATGGCCATGACGTCAGCTGTATGCATCTATTTGTTACAGATAATAGAATTAATATTATCTTAATGTTTATTAGCATTTGATGCTTTATTTTGTTTGTATAAATGGCATAAAATGCACAATGTAGAATGGTTTTAACAATGAAAGAGCTGCATCTGTAATAAAAGTTGATACATCTCATTATAATGGCATACTTTTGGTTGAAATTGCATCACGTGATGTTTCAGTTCATAGAATCCAGTTTCTGCCCACTCAGGTATAGCAGCCCAATCAATAGATTGTTTGTTGCCACCAAACTTGAGCTAGACTCATTTTGTTGATTAGCCGACTTGAATGATTTTGAGGTCGCTTTATTTATTTCATTTTTGCTTCATGTGCAAAAAAAATGTGTCTTGTCAACCACTGTATTAATAAACTATTTTCTCAAGTTTTTGTTTTAGAAAATGGACTTGAAAAATACCGAGTTAGATTAGCTTGTTATTGATCGAGTATGCTCAGGCTAACACAAATTTTAAAGGATATTGCTTAGTTGTGGAAAGTACTGATGCAACATTATTTTGTACAACAAATTTGATCATAAGTGAAGTTTGTTCTCTCACTGATCTGTAGCACTTTGCCCATGCTACATTTAAGTTATATGAGAAACATCACAGTTAGACTTGATTGGTTGGTGGCATGGCGTAGCGGTAATGAGTTTCATCTATGCCGGGCTGTATTAGTACTGTGATGGGTGACTGCTTGCGGGCAGGTAAACCATCTCGGTATGTAACCAGCTGCCTAGGTCAACTCAGCCTTCCATCCCTCTGGGGTAGGTAAATCGAGTACCAGCCTATCTGGCTGGGGTTAAGGTGGGGCACGTTTACCTGTGTCGGGTGGCAGATAACACTGTGTGATCCCATACGGCAGGTGACGCTCCATAGCTCTGAGATGGGCTTCCCATTAAGAGCTATATCACCACCTTTAACCTTTAATATTGTGTATCATTTTTACAATATACAGCAAGCAGAAACTGGGGGAATAGTGTGGTGCATGTAAGCATAGTGTTGGTACGTATTTATCACTTGCTGATGTCTACGTATCTTTTGTGTGCTCATTGTTATTTTATAATGTTTTGTTTTTTCTCTATGTATGTTTGTTTGTTGTCACTGTTTTGATTTGTCACTAGCAGTGTCATGAAATCAATACTCACAGTTTACATGCAGTCACTTTAAGTCATTTGCTGCTGGGTTTCAGGTTGTTTATATGGCATGGTGTGTCTAGTTTTATTGTTGCATTAAAATATCGGCAAATTCATTTTTGAAAGATAAAACTTTTCATCATTATCGCGTGTTTTAGTTTGTTGCTGTACTATGCTACAAAGCTGTCTGCTTGCAATGTATGGTGTTGTTATGTCATATCACATCTTGACGGTCTTGTTGAAGCTTGAATGGTTCATGGATGTACGTTCTATGCTATCAGCTGTTGTTATATGCTGTATTTACCACTGTAGCGACTACTTTTGATTTCGTTTTACTGTCTCATTTGTACAGAATTACTGTAGCATGGCAAGGGTCTCTTTTGGTTTGTGAATGCAGATTTGCGGCTGTTATTTCTCACATGTATTTTTTCTTTCTAACTTTGGCATGCCTATTTGTGCATCAGTCAGTATTGATTGTTGACCGGCTCTGTATTCATTATTGTAGTAATGCTCACTCATGTACACATTGTGTCAGAAAAGTGGACCGTCTGTTTTCACATATAACATTGCTCTGTTTTAACATTTATGCACAGCTAGTAAATGCATTACCAGAAATAATTTCCCACGTCTCTTGTTTGTGCTTATTTTCACTGCCGTTTTATCACCAAAAAAATGGAAAGTGTTGTGCTTAAGCATTATTGCAGTTTGCAGTTTTGCTTTAAGTTTTACACTAAGACAGTGCAATCCCTTTTTTCTGGGACACAGTGTAGTTGTTGACATACATTTTGTGATAACAGTGTTTGGACGTTTTATTCTTCGGCTAAGTCATTTTTTGCAGATGTGTTTATTTGCTTGGTTGTCTGGAATTAGTCTGTGATTTTAAGTTAAGTCATTAAATTCTCTCTATGGTACTTGCGCTATGTTTGCTGTTGCCAGAACGTAGAATTTTTGCTAGCTTTTCGTTGATACCGCACAGAGAGCAGTTGAGCATTTACATATATGGCATATTGTTCTTTGAGTAAAGCTCATGAATCTTACGTTGGATTGTTAGAGCTGCATTTCGTATTTCAATGGCTGTCTGTAGATCACGTGATATGTAATCACACCAGTCGGTTTTCGTCTTCTGAAAAGCTTTCATTACATTGTCCAGTGAAATCCTGTTTGTCCACACATTGTATTTGAACTTTGCAGCCCCGTGTACGGTTATAATATTTGGTAATATACTTGTTATGTGTGCCAAATTATTTTCCGTCTTTAAATGCTTTAAAAACTTTTACAGTGTCCCTCTGTTTCTGTCGGTAAATTAACCATGCATGCACATCATATTTTGGCTCATTTCAGTTCAGTTGTATCGCTTTACAATCGTAAAATGTTCCTATCCAGCGAGTATTCTTATATATCAGTATTATTTCATTTCTTGTAGTCAGCATCTCCATTTTTGCTTAGGTTTTATCTCTGAGCTTGTAAATTACTAGAAAACTTTGTGTAAATGGTGGTTTTGTATGGGTTAATTAATTGATCGACTGAATGACTCAAAGTATTTAAAGTATGCCTGAGCACTTGTGCTAACGTTTTTTTTCATATGCAGTAAATTTCCGTTTCCACTCTGAGAGTGTGCTGAATGGTGACAATAGCTCATTATTATTTTATTGACAAATGCGCTTATTGTTGATGCAGTTTTGTTGTACATTGGCATGGCGAGGACATTGTTACTTTACCAGTCGTAATATGTGTTTTGTATGTATTTGTTGTAGGCTTTCTTGTGCTCGTTATTGGCTTAAAGTCACCAGTCCCTTGTTAATACAGTGCATTGCTTGCCATGCCTGGTTGTTGTTGTATTCACTTGATGCCGAGTTATGGGCATTTACACCCTTTTCCATTTCACTTCATATCAAGCATTTGTTTTGTTATTGTAATGTGACTTGTCATAATTTCTGTACTGCAGAAAGCACTTGATTGTTATGAACTGCGTATGAATTTATGAGACAATCGATTACCGTGTAATTTGTATGTGCAGAGGGTATTTAATTTTGGTGTTTATGAGTTGCAGTATTTTTTGTGTTGTTTATAAATTTCTTATTGTTGTCATCTGCGGAAGTGGTGGTTTGTGTGTTGGAATACAGTTAGTTCATGCTACTTAGAGATGTACCCGGTAGATCGTGTTTAAATAGACAAAGAATTAAGCAATGGATTGAGAAAAATGTTTGTGTTTAATCAACATGTGTTTACAGTGTTAGAGTTCTTGGTATTATTTAGCACTGTCTTTAATCGTTTAAAGCTGTCTGTTTGCGCATATGAAATAAAACAAGACAAAACTAAAAGAAGTCGTTTTCATTTCCCTTCCATTTTTGTCTTTTTTCTATGTATAGATGGTTCGAATGTCGTAGAATTTTGTGCATCACAAAAGCTTTAGTGAAATATATATATTGCAGCAGTATACCGGGTGGACCAAAAAACGTCCCATACATTTGCATGCAGAGTAGTCGAAATAAATCAGCCAAAAAGCACGTGTGTAATGAGCAAACATCTTCAAATATGTCTAAGAATTTTTGCTTAAAACAGTTTCATATCAGCCGAGATAAAAACAAAATAATGTTACACATCATAAAGCAAATTACACAAATGGCTCATCATTTACACAGAAGAACGTCACAATAGGCCTAATCATCAATCAGCTGATCAGCAGAAATGTGCTGAATAGGTCCTCTGTTTTCTTTTGCCACTGCTGCTAGATGCTTCTTCCACTGCTATGTGGCTTTTCTGATTCTGGTTGTCTGATGTCGACATCGTGCCATTTGTCTCTGATAACATTCTGGAGATGCTTGAGGTTTGCAAACGGTTCACGTCTTTCTTCAAAGACAAGTTCTTGCAAGACATCCCGAACTAAGTAGGTCTAATCTGGCGGAGTCAAATCTGGCGAAAGCGGTGTCCATTCTTGTGAGCTGATTGAATCTGACGCGTTGTCTCGAAAAAAATTTTGAGTTGCTTTGAGTCGAGGTGTGAATAATTCGATTTTTATCTCGCCTTACGTCATTAAGCGGCATTTAGTGCAAAAGGAAATTTATTTCTATAAAGTAGATGCGCCATTATAGTCACGCAAAGTTCGGGACGTTTTTATGGGCCACCCGGTATAAGCATAATAATATGTGAGCGATTATAAGGTTTCTTTCTTTTCGAGGGCACAGTGTAGTAGGCAGCTAATTATGCGTAAATTAAAATAATTAACGCAAATCTACGGACGTAGGCTATGCAACGATTTCACATTGTTTCAATTATCGTTAAGACTGACATTGTTGTTTTTGCTTGCATAAATGGCTGCATAGCAGTTGTAGTTTTATGGTTGCATTGAAAGTGCTTGCATACACAGTGCTCCATAAAAACAACCCCGTCGTTCATATTTTAGCAAACCCAACTCACACAGAGCATGCTACAGTTTATAGTATTAATAATTTACAAGGTAGTGTAGCGACACGTTTTGGGGGTGGTGCCAACTTTACGACAGTTTTGTACTACTTTCTCCCGAATCTGGCAGTTGAAAAATTTTGTAAATTGGTAACAGTTTATAGCAAAGATATCGTTATTATATCAAGTGGTTGTTTTTTATGGAACAGTGTACATCTGGTGTGTTTTGCAGTGTTAACAACGCTGTTACAGCATGCATAATGTACATAATAATAATGATATTATAATAGCAAATTTACCAGGCGTTAAAACGGTCTTCTTGTATGACTGTTGAAGGTGTCTTTTGTTTAATTGAATGTCGTACATGTCTGTAATAAACTGTCTGTTCTCTGTTGTCTGGTCGGTCTTTCAAGTTCTATAAAATAACTGGGAGATGCTTGGAACGCAAGCTACTACCGGCAAGGTGCAGTACACGGTAAAATTAATGTACAATGAAACAGCACCTGCTCTGACGTGGATTTTGGCGTTTCCTTTTTCCTAGAAGTACTAACACAGCACGTAGCATTGAAAAAAGCCTCTCCAACATAAAGTAAACATACATGAGCCGGTATTTCAACTTTTATTTAAATAGTGTGAAGCACTGTTCAACATTTTTTTAATACTAGCGGTTAGCGTTAGAGTAAGCCCCTTGGTCATGCTAGCAGTAACATCGTGGTACTGGCAACTGGAGCCATTTGCGAAAATCTTGGGTGAGCCATTTTAAGCCATTGCAAACATTTCTAAGTGCAATTATGTCTCGTACAACTTGGTAGACAATGTACACGGTGTTTCATAAAAGGGACCCCTTTTTGTTTTTGTTTTATAATTTACTCAAATGGTGATCAATTTACACAAAATTTTTACCAGTTGTAGCTGAAAAAATACTAATTCAAAATATTGCAACAAAATACAAAGTACAAGTTTGATAGTCTCAACTGGTGCTGTCTATCGCTACCCTGCTCCGACGGTGAAAAATTTGGTTCGCTTATGACAAATGTTTGAAGTTTTACAGTTGCAGCCACAAAAACGTGCAAAGCGATGGCATTTACGTGTCTGTGGGGATAGTTGGAATTTCACGTGTTCGAGCAAGACAGTGAACTAGCACACCGAGCTTGCAAAATGGTTGCGTTTTTGGATCGCAAGACGCCTGCTTTCATGTCCCCATGTTGCTTAGTGCTGACACGATAAACATTTTTCATTAGCGAACCTGATTAAGTTCACCATCAAAGCTGGGTACCAACTGACAGCACCAGTTGAGATTATCAAGCTTGTACCGGTGACACATTATGACGTCAGCATTACGTCACGACTAACAAAGAACATTTAACCAACTGCCATATTTTGTTTAACTATTTTGAATTAGTATTTCCTCAGCTACAACTGCTGAAAATTCTGTGTAAATTGATCATCATTTGAGTGAATTATAAGAAAAACAAAAGGGGTCCCTTTTATCAAACAGTATTACACACGTCGCAGTTAATTTGTGCGGGTGAACTGTTCGGTACAGCGTACTGGCACTTATTTCAAAGGCGGTATATACTGTGTACCGGCCGTTCTTGTCAATGGCAGTACGTTGTGCTTTTGAGAGGTTCAATTCAAGATGTCACATCACATAGCCTACAAAAATACGCACCAAATGCTATTCTCGAGCCCATACTGCACTAAAACGCTTATTTTGTCAAAGATTCCGCTGGGAAGCTTACGATGGCTCCCTCGACGGAGGAGATCACCTCTCCATTTCCCTCCCCTCAAAACATGCCTTGCGAGTCTTGATCTCTGCGCCTCGATTGACGATATACGGCACTTCATTTTTTCTACAGATCAAGCACTGTTAATTACTAACTCTGCCGAAGAAAGAGATCAGATTGATAATCCTGGGAATTGTGACCCGGTGGCCTCGACTTGAGCCTATTACTCTGCCTACAAGACGGGCCGAGCCTGGCTGATAACACGCAGGCTGCGTCGCTAGGATCGTCATTGTCATCGTAACGACATAAACAGTTGGTTGCCATGGCAGCGGAGCCAGGTGTGTATGACGTCAGCACCGTGTGAGCGTCCTGGTCGTCATGGTAATCGCTGACGTCAGATGTTGCTATAACAACCGCTGCTGCAGCCGGCTGCCTGTCTGTGTAGGTCGATGATGTACCGTATCGTCTGTGATAGAACTCGTCATGTGCTGCGTTGCCTCCACTGCCACTCAGCCTAGCACAAGCATTGTCAGACGCAATAGTCGATGGATATAATCCAACTCTGACAAATTCATTTACTACTTTCCACAAACTGACTGAACGACAAGACTATTCTTATTTTAATAGCGCCGTTACGTCATGACTTCAGCAGCGCTAGCGCTATAACATCACAAGTCGTCACTTTCGGTTCTACGTGATTCGGAGAACAGAAATGTCTTCAGCGCAAATTTAAAGTCCCATTGCTAGTGAGTTGCTGTCAGTGACTGTTCTTGGCAGAGAGTTCCAGGAGACCGGAGCAGAACGGGGCGAAACGGCGATGTCGATATGTCGTCTCAGTTTATTGTATTTCAATGCAATAACTACAGGAAAAATTCAGAACTTCAAAAAGTTTTACACCGCTTCTGACCTCTTAAAATATCGAGCAGCGGCAACGAGCAGAACGCCTCCGACGAAGACACCGAGAGCGACACCGACAGATACAACCAGCAATACACCTACGCATACACACACACACACACACGAGTTTTCAGCTGATGATATATAGCTTCAGTTCTGCTACTTCTATACTGTCTTTCTGGGAGATTTCGCACAGCATTAACGTTTACAACATTTTTTATTTCAGTAATTAAACTTATTAGTTTCAACTATTGTGTACCAAGTAGCTACACCAACATTCTGCGCAATTCCCCTCTTAGCCTCTTATAGTAGAAGTTAGTTAAAATCGATGCTATTCAGATTTAACAGACAGCGTGCAACCCGCTACGTAATTCACAAAGCGATGCGACGTCACAACCAGAGATTAAAACTTATGGAAACATAGTTTGACTGTAGCCATTACTGAGGTACAAAAGATCGCTATCTTATGTCAAGACGTAGACCTAGTTCGTTTAACTTAATACCTACTTTGCCTGATGCATGTTGAACTGTTTCGCCGTTTTTCGGAAACCTACAATTGTGGGACTTGAATAGGCCTAAGGTTAATCAAAAAATTCCACTAGGCCTATACCGGTACCAACACCCGGCTTGTGAAAAGGTCTGCTCCGTAGTCCCAGAAGTTGTTATTGTTACAAAAAGCGACAAAGTAAAAAACAGTAGCGAGTTAGCGTCGGTGGACGACTGACTGTATGGGAACGTGTCTAGCGGAAAGAACTGTCCCATGGACCAGTGAGTCTGGTCGCCGGTGGCTGTTGTGTCGTGGGTGTGAATGCGTGAACTGCTCGTGTCGGAGCGTGTGGAACAGTTGAACGCCGCCAGTCCGTGCCACGAACCGCTGACACAGTGGAGGGTCCAGACCGCAGGTGAGTCGCGGACTGCACCGGTTGAGTTACACGCGACTGTAGCTATGTCACCGTCTCGTCTCAGCAGCGCACCACCCAAGCGCAGTGCCGGATCAGCACATCCGACCGCTGCATTATGCAATTAGTCGATCAGAAATGTTGTTTTCTAGTGGCAAAAGTATGTCAGAACTACTTCTACGTTATGTCGTGTTTACACGAGGCGACTGTCGCCACGATCGAACAGGCTCAATCACGAACAGGCTCGAACACGTTCAAGCAACCCGTTTGCGGATCGTCGCCGCTATGCAAATTATATCAATCAAAATAAGCTTGGTTTCTGGGGCCTAGACGACCATAATAATGTTCGTTTTATTGCGCGTGGCAGCCAGCGGCTAGATTGGCATAAAAAGGAAAATTACCAGGTCGCAGGAGCTTCAAAACAGTACAACGTTCAAGCTGCAACTCACAGTACCGGATATATTTTAACTAATTTTCACAAATTAACATTGACATTATCATCGTCTGACTCCATTTCCAACGTAAACAGTGTGACGTCAACAATAGCGTAATAACACAGTACATATATCTCCGCCAAACGTTGCGCTGCGACTGGTGCTCATGTACATAATTGCGGCGACCGTCTGTAGTGAATACACGAGGCGATCGTCGCGGCGATCGATTCGTCTATTCAGTAGGCCTACATTAGATGCGCTGGTTAGTTAGTGTCTGCTACCGGAAATTATTTCACCAAAAGATGTGATTTGAGCCGCCGGCGAAATGCAGACAGCTAGTCAGCAGACGTCACATCCTCCGGCAGGTCGATCAAGATCTATGCGCCGACAGCCGGAAAAACTCGGGTTGACAGGATGTACTACTACCATCATCATCATTATCATTATGATTGTTAGTCAGCACGTAAAGACGACACCGGTTACATCATGTACAGCTAACAAAACTAGACGACACTTCGACGCCCGAGCGTCAATGTCGCAACAATTTGAGCCTATACAAATATTTTTCATCTAGCCTTGACCCACCGCCTCGGCTAAACATAACCACTGTTCATCTAACTTTCGTATAGAGTATTCTATGTCAAAAAACCTGCCAAGCCGTTTAGGAGATACGGAAACCCGAAATGTTGCATGTCTGACATTGTTGCGACCTTGACCTGACCTTGACCTTGACTTTGCGACCTTCACGACCAAACCAGATCGTCTTTTGCACATTATCAACTGACGCTTAATGAAATTCCCATCTTAGTTTGCACTATATTGTTGAAAAAAACAACAAGTGACGGACACGTAATAAGCATTAGAGCTGGACAATTGTATCATTATTTTGCGATGGTAGTTACCTTGGAAGTGAAGCAGGAAGTGAACGTTGAGTACTTTGGAGACTATGATGTCGACCTCCATCACGTTGGACGTTGACAAGAACGCATGTGACCTTCGCGCCGCTCCTTCGCACTCGGTCAGTACACGGCTGAATCTCCGTTCACGCAGTGTTGCCAGCTGGTAGCAGACCTTGGGTCTGGTGGCGGCGGCGGGTGGCGATGTGGTCGGCGAGGGTGTGTGGGACTGGGACCAGTCGTCGGCAGAGGGCAGACTGACACGGTGCGCACTGCGCCTGTCCACGGAGGGATGGCCAGGCTGAGTTGGCCTGGGACATGTCTGCTACCAGTCGTCGGCCGACGGCAGGCTGACACGGGCAAAGTTGATGAGCGTAAGATTGATGTGTTGTCCGACGGCGACCGTCAGCCTCCACGGGCAGTCGGCGCCACCACGACCGCTGTCCGTCGTGACGCTGCTTGACAAGTAGCCCGACTGGACACGGAGCGTGATCGGTTGACCAACACGACAGCGAGCGGACGCTGCTGTCACCACTGCATGCGTACAGCACATCGCTTGCAATTACTGGTGCGCTGACGCACGCTATCGTAAATACCCATACAACGCTTCGAGACCAAAGCGCTAACCCGTCCATTCGCAACGCAAAAAAACGCAGGTTGTGTATCTAAAACGTTTAGTTTTAGCTGAGAGTACTGGCTGAGATCTGAAATTGCGTCTACAACTCCAAAATCTGCGCCGTTGGTATAATTTGTGGATAAACTGGTCGAATTCAGAGACGTTTTTATAGAATCCTTTATTCATCGAAAAGACGGTAGCAACAGTAGACAGATATGATAGATAGATACAATGTACGAGTTAACAACTAAGGCAAAACACATCCGAAACATATTAGCACATGCACACAAATCTCAGTTCCTTGCTGGATAACAAATCCTAACATTTCAACAAAAAACTGTTGTTTTTTGTGTGTCTAATTTCGTGCAGATCGATCACAGTGGAGAAGTATGACAGACAGAGGTTGCTGTAGGAGCGCAGTGAAACATACGATGTATTACGGCGACTCTGTGCAATGGCATGATAAAAGGGCCAAAGTCGTATGACGTTGGCCCTTCTATCAGAGCACAAGGGTTTCTACTCCCCCAAATATTCTCATTGGAACCATGTCTAATACAACGTTAGACTTACTTGAGTGTAGCATTTCACTCCGTCCAGCGGCTTCAGCAGGATGAACGACTGAGTGTGACAGACGGATAGACGGAGAGACCACCCTAAGGTAACATGCGTCGCAATAGGCGGCATCCGCCTAAAGCGAGGTTTCAATCAAACGCAATCCACTCAACGTACACAACGAACGGAAACACAATGACAGAAGTGGTCGTTGCGTCAGCTGCGTTCGTTGCGTTGCGTACGTTGCGCGCATTGCGTTGGATGCACACGGGCATGTGCCCCCAAGAGACCACAACATAGTCACAAAATGCACCAAAACACCTCACTTTCAGGCGAAAAAATCTGGAATTTTTCTGGGTTCTCCCATAGTACGAAGAGACACCCCTCTCCACATTTCCCACACCTCACCACACCTCACCCCTTCCCTTTACATCCAGATCCTGGCTACGCCACTGGTTAGATGGAAACCAACCACGCTTAACAAAAAGCGGGCGGACTCGGCCAGTTACCTGGCACACACTGATAGCTGGCCTCCAGGTAAGGAGTGAGGTCGTCGGGGCAGGGCTGACTGCCGTGCAGTTGGGCGACTGGAAACTGACAGGTCTGACGTCCGGAGCACAGTCGGTCAGCATATCGCAGCACGTTCGCCGAGCAACCGATGAACCCATAGTCCTGCTTGACACATCTGCCCAGCCGCATCCGACCGTATACCGCTGACGTCATCACGACCACGTGACCGGAAGCGCATGCGGCATGGAACAGCTCCAGCTGACAGTACTCGCCCAACTCTATGCGTCGACGACACACATTCACAGCAAACATCAAACCCTGGTTATGCTGCAACATCCTCACATCTTTCACCACAGTGTCTGCGGTGTTAAAACAGTCCATTTCGCTCCAGTCAAGCTAATGACTTAAAAAGCACCAGTGCGGCAATGGATATCGTTCACCGATTGGAAACTGACCAATCAGGCAATCACTTATAGTTTTAAATCAATTCTGCATGATTGCTTTAAAAAAAATTTTTGCATCATTTCATGCGTTATTCTAAAAAAAATTGACGAGTGCACAATATGTCAAATCGACGCAGGAAATTGTCTATTAACGGACTTGCGTTTTTCGTGACATTGTTAAATATCAGATTTCGTTTTGATAAGACTGAATTACTACTGAAGTTTCTCAATGTAGGTTTTTATATTTTTCGTGTTATAGCCAGCCGCTAACAGACGAGTTTTATGTTCAATGCATCGAAGAGAGGGGTCTGGGGTATAGCGAATTAAACGACTTAACGGCTTTCACGTCACGACTATTGTTTAGAATACACATTAGGTCGTTAAAAGGACACAGGTTATCGGCTGCATGTTGACGCGAACTCCTACGGAGAAAACGCATTTACGCCGCATCCGTAGCTGCAGCAAACCGGTTCACAAATCTCCAGCAGCCGACATCCGCGCAGCATGTAGTTGAAGCTGTAGGTCGGATATGAAAGCGCCGGGGTTCAATGCCGTAGTGTGGCTGTGCTAGCGTGACTGTGTATGTATGTTAAGATCGGTCTCAATTACGCTGTCGAGTGCTGACGTCGCGCGGCAACTAATACTGATCGATGTCGACCAAATTGCGTACGTACGACCGTCGTACGACCGTCTGTTCGTACGTCGTAGTCGTAGTCGTCATCCTGGGAGCCGACTTTGTATGCTCTCAGTCCAGTTCTGACTGTTCGTTAATTCTCGTACGGTCAGCAGAGAATTTTTATTATGCCGCCCGCAACCTGAGTAGGGCATCTCCCTCCCGTGAGGAAGTTCTTACTCTTATATTTGCAACCCCGGACAACGGCCCATGGGAAAGCGCCAACTCAGTCAAAAGCCCCCTTTTATAGCGAAAAGTCGTAAAAAAGAAATTACTCAAATAAGTAAGTGTATGAATAAGACAGCCAACATAAATTATTTGTATTTTACCAAATGTGATTGGGATTGCAAATGTAAGCGGGACGGTTGACCGGGAGAGAGGGAGGCAATTGTCCGGTTACAACCGACAGTCATTGATTCAGGAACACGTTAACGCTGAAAGACATTAATCTACTACAGTAAACTGAACAATAAAACATGTCGTTTTTCGGACTTAACTATCCCACCGCGCGTCTTATTTGCGACTGGCAAACGCGAGCAAGGGTTTGGTATTGCTGCCGCAGAATTCTGTCACGTTACACGTCTACTAAGTATAACCACTGTAAACCAAACACAAGGCTGTAGAACGTAATGATAACAGGCTAAGTAAATAGCTAATATGCCTTCTGTTTGTCTTCTGATGACAAACGCCAATGTTCCTTTTCCTTGTTTCAGCGTCTTTTGGTTACCGTGAGGCGGTTTATCAGTGTCTTGTTGCATGACAGTTTTTACGCGCGACAGCTAGCTGAGCTCTAGCTATAGCGCGTATTAGCTATGGTAATTCTGTCTTGGTGTCTGTCCGTCCGTCTGTCACAACCCAGTACCGATTCGAGCCTAGGTAAGATAGAGACTCCCGGTTTTCACCTGTGATAGCGATGAAATTGTGTGACACTGGGTACGAGGGTTCCTCCCAAACGAGAATGTCAGAGTGTGTCTCTTCCTAAAATGTCGTTATTTTACCGTTATTGGCTCGTCTAACGTAAAAACAGTTGCAGATAAGCATAGACATGCTGCTTATCATAGCAGGCACTAGTGACGAGCTTCTAGTGGTATCGACATCTATGACCTTGAATAACCTTGGACTGGCAAAATAAAAATTTTTATTGATTTTTTGCGATTTTTGGCTCAGCGCAGGGTAAGTTGCGACGAAATGGGTGGAGATAAACCAAGACAACCTGCGAAAACGAACTGCTATAGGCTGTCGCGCGCCTCATGAGCATTAGTTCAAATTTCTTGTTAATTTAATCAGTTCAGCTCGATTGTTATTTCTAATTTATGAAATACTCGAGATCTCGTCTTGGCTTTAGAAGTGGCAAGAAGAAGACGCTGTGCTGTGGCTGAAATATTGGCGCGCAAATCGATCAAGGTGCGTTAAAATTTAACAAATATTGAAAAACTTGTGAGAACTGACAGCAGATGACTGTATAGCAGACAATGTTTATGCAGTCAGACTCTTCCGGGTGTCATTGTTTATTCTTTACGATTCGGCTTGTTACGGCACAGTGGGAATCACACGACCTCGTAGTGGTGACATGACAAACAGTCGCGTCGTGAATTCAAAAAAAGTAGAGTCAAGAAATTGCAATTTTCTGATAGACAGCTGCAAATTTCCGACTGATAAGATATCGTTGCTCAAAACTTTAATTTTGCTACTAAATTTTCTTTAAATCAAAATTTCGGTTCTAGTTCCAAATTTCGAATTTTACAAAAAAACACCCCCACAAGAAGAACATTTTCCGACAGCCTAACATTTAGGGGCTTCCTGTTCTCTCTGCAGTGACGACATTGGTGGCAACAACGAAAAGCCGCAGTAGGGCCACAGCATACTTTAATGGCCACGCACCAGAAAAGCAGTGGGGAGAGATTCTAGAGAGAAACAAATCATCGGTACAGTCTGGACAGCTGATGCATTTACCTCACTTTTGTGGCAAATTACGACAAAAGCACTTTATATAAACAAATACACCGTGTCCGAAAAAAAGTCTACACTTTTTCCTGAATAACTTCAACAAATGTAAACTAACTTATATAATTTTTGGCACACATTATCATAATGATATGCTTTACTAAAACATTTAATACTTATCTCGTGCCAAAAATTATGAAAACAGATTTAAGTTTGTCAAAGATATGTCAAAAATACCGTAGACTTTTTTCCGGAAACGGTGTAATCAAATATCCATATAAAAGTGTTTTTGAACCAGCAAAGAAAGTAAGTTATAGTAAGTTTTATTGTTTAAAAAATAATAGCGAGATTACAGCACAACGCTTACATGCATCCAATAAATTTTCGTCTTTATTCAGTGCAAACAATGCTAAGGTCAAAGCTGCTGATGCCCCGTAAAACTACCATAGATGGCGATGGCCGTGGTCATACAGTGGAGCGCCGCTCATGGGTTGCACGCAGACCAGGCAGCGTGTATCAGTGGTGGCGACACCGACGGGTCGTGACGTCATCAGGGTTACGTGACGAGCCGAGCCTCGTTGTCGTCTCGCTACATTTCACACAATTTTCTCATCCATCTGACGCTCGCGCTGCCATGACACGCCCTCTCGGCACGCCTCGCCTCGTGTGACGTATAACGCCATCAACTAGGCCGGGCTACTAGCTACTACGTTACGTTATGTCTCGACTGTGTCCGTCGGTCGGTCGGGTCCTTGGCTTTCATGTTTCGAAACCAATTTTCCGAACGACGAACTCGGCCGTGCGTCTTGTATGCGTGCTCGAGGCTACTTTAGCGCGCTCGCTCGCTGCAGTGGCTGACTGACGGCCTATCACAGAAGTGCTGCTGCTGCTGCTGACCATGATGGCGATGACGATGTCGGATGTACTTCACCACTAGTAACGATACGTCACGACACATTCCCGCTCGAAGCCAACCAGAACAAGAGTGCCACACCATTGTAGCGAACATTCACCGATATGTTTATTCGCGTTTACAACCGTGTTTCCGAGTGACGTCACCGGCCGATGGATAAGTAAATAACTAAATTAGGTTGCGGGTAAAGTGGTTCGCCCGAAATTTGCGCGATTTTCCTCTAGGACGAGATCGTCAATGTTGGGGCATCGAGGAGCGGAAAACCTATAAGCTAATTTATCGTGTAATTTACTTAATCTTCAAGTAGTCGAATCCATACGGCCACGATAAACAAAACGTCATGGACGGACGGACGGACGTTGGCAATAGCGCGGTGCGTCGAGCGATAAAAAAAACTCTTTTTAGTCTGTCGCGCGTATTAACTGATAAAAGCGCACGATAAGTAATGCGATAAGGATGACCAAGAAGACAGGAAATATGCTCGACGAACGATGATGGAAAGGAGAAATGATAACATTTGTGATTCGAATTCGATTGCGACCGTCGACTGACTGACTGCTGTCAACTGCTACTGCAGGCACCGACTCAACATTCTGCGAAAGAAACCACCATTCTAGCTCTCCACATGGAACGTGAACCGATAGTGTAACTGCAGTTATTTTGAACACATATTTTTCAGCGATAGTACATCGTGTATCGAAAAAAAACGTTTACGTTCACATGTTGCTTGCTTGTTCACTAATTACTGATTTGTCTGCATTTTTAGGTTCTATTTATTTACAGTGTACATAGCTAAGGCTTGTGATGTCAACCTCAAACCCGTTTCGATAGTTATTGGTCACACACAGAGCACACGCATTGCATTTTTATTAGCTCTGTGTTTCATAGGGCTTCATGGGCAAAGAGACGGACTAGCGGAATGCGACTCGTAATGCGGCCTCTTGCGGGCCACAGTTTTCTCGGTCGTGAGAAGCTGCAGACCTACTAATAATGTCCACTGGAACTCGACATTCATTCTTGCCCTAAGAAGGCAAATTCGGTCTGAGTAGGAACGAACGAAGGACTGGAGTGTATAGTCGCATGGCGGAGTGTCGTGCGGTAATTTATCCTCTTTGAGACGCTGAAACTCTCTGGCGTGATATGTCGCTTGTAATTGGATGATGTGCCGCTATGTAGAGCCGACACGTCGAGTCGCGGCAACTGATGAGCACTGACAAAAATACACGCTTAACGGTGATGGGCACAACCACATCGATATTCTGACTAAAACTCGTGATTTTTCCAATTTCTGATGGTTTGGTGTGAGACGATTTGATTTTAGTTTGGAGAATTTAATTTTCTATAATGTTAACTCAACTTGTTCGTAAGATCTAACTGCAGTTCTTAAGACTGCATCGCATGAACTGTCATTAAAATCAGAAATATAAGCAAACGTCTACTAAAACGTTGTGTAAACTGAAGTAACATACAAACATATGATAGCAAAATATACGAACGAAATTGTTTTTAATTTTTTAGGCTAGGTAACAAAAATTTGCAACAGAATCGACTACTATTGCACAAACAACTGCTGAAAATTCGTTTTGCTTTTATTTTCAATAATTGGTTTTAGTAACATAGACCTATTAATTCGTTAACTTACGGTTAACTAGTTTTTTCTGATAAAACTATTCTTTTGGTTAGACACATTGTTTATATTACATGTATTAGTAAAACATAATTAAGTTATAAATACGTTTTCATAAAATTGTTTGACTATAAAGGCATCGAGACTGAAAAACTTATTAGATTTTAAAAGTAATTTGTATCATAGTACATGAAATATTTCCAAAGTAACATTGCTTCGAACAGCGGCACCTGCGAATACAGATAGTAAAAAAATTTAGAATCACGTAAACTATTTCACTGCGGTTTTAGCTCTCAGACGGCTTGATGGCTTATTGTAATTTGAAAGCATTACTAATCCAATTAAGCCTACAATTTTCGTTTAGTATTTGCCCATCGCTAACAAACGTTTGACACGTTGTGGTCAATTTCTGTACGTTTATACCTATGCATCGTGCTATTTGTCATAGTTTGGCGTCATCATTCTGGACTCCATTACCGCGATGACGTCTAATGACTTTCATACATGCACGACGTCCGTACTGTACATTCATATACATGTAGGCAATGATGTCTAATTTATAGACCTCTTATAGTACAACTGCGGCTGCTGCAGTTGCTGTAAATCATAGTAAAGACACCTATCATGATCCTAACGATGATCGGCATAATATCCAATTCCATATTCATTTCGGCATGTGACTGTGTTACATCCACAGATGCACAAAATGTTATCTGCTGCTCGGCTATAGCCATGTGTGGCACATTTTCGTTTGTGGAAAATTAAAAATCTGCTGTCATAGTCTATAAAAACACACAGTTCTTCAGTTATTAGAAAAAGTGAAAAATGACTACCGAAATTCTGCGTATTTGTTATTACTCCTGAGACTGGATAAGAGTTGTATGCATTTTTATGTCCAGGGCATTTCTCATTTTTATATGCGAGTGCAGGTCACAGACTAAAAAATTGGGTTCTTGCTTGAAATCTGTATAGATTTTGTGCATGGGACCCCAAAGTTTGCCCATGGGTGCAAAGCCATACCGATCATATCGCAGTCATTTTTTTGCACGATCGGGACACAATAACTTTTGTACACGGAGTTTTTTGGGGTTAAAAAACACGTTTTAAACAATATTTAGTGGACTGAAGAACACTGTTTACGTAATAGCACTACTAAATTGTTTCCAGTAGGGTCAAATCATGTCCGAAATTTGTATTTTTGACCATACGTTTTGGCTAAAAATATAGTGTGTGTCTAATTTTGCATGCAGGGAAAAAGGGTGATCCTCTTCTCTTCCCCGTTATCGGCTTCCCGAAATCTGCCATTGCATGTAGGCTAGGCAATAAGCAAGAAAAGCTAGATGAAGATTTTGCCGTTTTAATTAAGATCACGTATAGGCGGAGCTGAGCATTATCGTTACACCTACAGCGCAGTAGTCTGATAATTACTGCGCGTCGTTCAATAGGCCTAGGACTTGCCTAGGTCTAGAATAAACGAGTTCGAGTGGCTGACCGCATGCTGTAAACAGGTCTTAACACTGTTGCGTGTATCGCATGCTAAAAACGTCTTGTAAATGACTGAAGACCAGACAAGCTACTTGTCTCACAAGACAAGCATTCTTTTCGGGCCCAGGCCGATGATACTGTTTTGTAGGCGATTATTTGGTGTAGCTTCTGCCGGAGAGTGATAATGTGTCAGGGGACCGACCGGAAGGGCATTCTATCTCACTTCTTCATTCGATGGCAGATCGGTGACAACGCATCGTTGTCATTCGGACAACGGCCGGGTGCCCGACCGCTGCTGATATTTCGACTCTATGCATAGATATTATCTTCATTACGACCGAGGGTCGGCGCGAGCGGCAAATAATTGACGTATTATACGTGCTATCTGACGGACCGGAGCACGCCGGGAAAGCAGAAATGTATCAGCGGGGCGACGATGTCCGGCTGGTTTCTATGCAAATGCGCGCGTCGCACAAGTCCACGACGCATAATCGCTTCGGCGTGTTTCAGCGACTATGCGTCGCCTAGCAACAGATGATGCGGCCGAATCGACTGTATGTGATGAACAAATTTCTTTCTCTGTCTGTTCATTAAAAGATATTTCTGCTGCCGCAGCTTAAACTTCAGTAATGATTTGGTGAAAAAGCGTGGGTCGTATAATAAGCCGGTGAAAATTGTGTCAGATTTGTTGTGTCTCCATGCATTGACTCGAGTCAAGGTTTACTGAACAACATATACGTTAACTCATCGAAGTACTGTTATTGTTGCTGAAGTAAACTGAAAAAAAGTTTTCTTGCTGTTACCCACACACTCGATGATGTCGATATTTCCATTTAGTCCATCATTCATAATCGTGGCTGCTTGTGAACGCAGAAAGTTAACAGTCCCGTACACTAAACCGTAGTTTCCAATCAACGCAACGGTCTGCTTTTATCCTTGCGTCAGTTTACGTTTCTTGTGTTTGTCACGTACGTTTTTGTGTTCGCTGCGTGCGTTGTTCTGGACGGAAAGTCCGCTCGGTGTTCGGAGTTTGCTGTAACGAATGAGACAGTTGACGTCTAGATCACAGAAGTGTCTCACTCAGTGCAAGTGACACCTTTAGTCGACGTCATTGTCGTCGGCTGCTGTAATTTGCAGTCAGTCAAGCTTCACAGCGTCAGAATCACGTCCACTGTAAATGTGACGCCGGTTGTTTATTGATCTAGACTACTGCTGATAGCAAGCACGTCATGACGGCCATTCTACCGTAGTAAAATCACTCCTTTGTCTCTCTCTTTATACTCGTATATGTATATGTAAAAACAGCTGCGAACTTCTTTCATTCTTTCTCGGGCTGAGCATCCGACAAAGAAAAAATCAAAGGACGTGATAGAATTACTAGAACAACGCAATCGTATTAAGCACATAATTAGCTTGAGGCAATTTAGTGTGCGTCCTTAGGTCCTGTCCATTGCAAACTTTGTACAAGGATCGAAAAAATATTTTTGAGTCAGTCGACTTTTGAGCAAAATTCCATTTCTCTCGTTGCTATCACTTTAAATAATTGTGAACGAATTTCGCGGAGGAGTTGGACGTGGCCAATAAAGAAACAATTAGCTTCTGGCAGCGATCTAAATTTCCTTTGTAAATTTTGAATCATTATTCAAAATTCTTCGTGCACCGTCAAGAGATTTCAGCAGCCGTTCGTGGCCGTATCGCTACGTGACGAAAGCGGCGTATCCCTGATCATCATCATCATCATCGACAACCGTGGGCTCAATGCCCGTTGGTGTCTGACGCCATTCTTACTATCGCTGCCCACCGCTGCCTATCTAGGGCAGCGTGGCTTAACTCCTGCAGGG
>Ga0056128_1002789_pt1 | contig 20978 bp, 9 predicted proteins | sample WorMetLIZISLAND2_FD_71113 | JGI IMG/M metagenome (GOLD analysis project Ga0056128, IMG submission 71113) | Marine gutless worms symbiont microbial communities from Max Planck institute for Marine Microbiology, Germany - Olavius geniculatus... ... | reverse complement strand
TTCAATTGCCAGCAGCAATAACAAAGAATATTTAACTGCTGTATTCAAATACTGACCTTAGTCGTGTAAAGAATTTCTTTCGGAACATTTTGCTGAAAACCACATGACTCTATGACGTACGGTTGCAAAATTATGATGCCATAAACATTTGTGCAGTTTTTTTGGACCACCCTGTATGTTTTCTTAGGTGGTCCACCAATGTCCTAAAGTTTTGGCCAAATTTGCCCCAAATAGTTTTATTCGTCAACCAGTACTATGCACAATTGACTGTAAGTCCTGGTTAATGCATTTACCTCATTACTCTTCTAGTAAAAATGTACATATTTTATGCCTAAACTAGAAATTTGGGGCAAAGCCCAACGTGAGTCCGCCCGGCGCCCTAAGTCCGATTGGGGGAAATTAGGAGAGCGGGTAAAATTTCCCCGGCATCAAAGTTACGTGGCCCGAACTCAAATACACTGGCATACGCCGAACGCGCATTGTCGACTTAGGGTAGGTCAACATGAGCGCTTATAACTTTGTTCGTAGTGGACGGAATTTCACCAATTTTTTTTTGTTCAGTGTCGAAAGGATCGTCCTCATCAACGCCGTTTAGATTTTGTCGCTATCTTCATCGGTTCCAGAGATATTTGCGCTCAAACTCGAAAATTGTCGTAAATCGCACTGATTTTTGAACGTTTTTTGCCCTCCCAAATTATAAGGGGGGGCGGTGCCCCCAAAAGTTGTACTTGCGTTAACACCCCAACCTAGAGCCGTGTCAAGTGCCAAAGTTTCGTCGAGCTACACCCCCTAACTCCGAAGTTATAAGTGCTCATTTATTCCATTTTAAGCCAATTTTTGACCCCCTTTCGACAAAAGTTGTAAGGGGGGCCGCCATCCCGGTGGGGGGTGCGCTAGTAAGACTTGGTCATTCTCTAGCGCGTGTGAAAATTTGGGGGCGCAGCACCCCCTAGGGGCCGAAATATGGTCTTCCGAAAAATGCGCTTTTGGTGGGTACCATTAAGAATCTAAATCTCCAAGGTTACTGGACCAAACTTCACCGGACTTGTTTCGCCTAACGCAGGAGGAATCGCGATAGACGGAGTGACTATCTGATTTTGAATATCTTCATCCGTTTCGAATATATTCGCCGCCGAACTTCAAACTCGTCCAAAATCGGGCTAAATTTTGCATGTTTTTGGCCCCTGAAATTTTTTTGGGGAAGGCCCCCAAGAATTTTGGACCAGCATTATAAAATTGGGTCTAGTATTGACCATCGTGCAAAATTTCACGCCGGTCGGCCTACGCATCTCGGAGATCTCGCATTGAAAGAAAAAAATAAAACATCTGGGCTAAAACTTAAGTCCGCTTCGCAAGCTATCGCTTCCGGGCGGACTAATAGTAAATACTCACTATGTTTAGTCTGCTAATGGCAACTCCATTTATGTTAAATATGGCCAACAATTATACAGTAATTACTTAAATTTGTGGTCAGCCTTGACGCAAGGCAGAATAGCTGGAGACGCTAGGAAGAAGGTAGGGAGGCAAGGTCAAGGCACTGTAGGTGCCAAGGGGGTGTAGTATGGGGAAGGGTGTCCTCTCCCCACTGGGAAGGGGCTGTTCCCCTACCTAAATTTTTTAAAAATTTGTATACAAAATGGTATTTTTGATGCTCTTTGGTGCATTGTTTTCAAACTCTTGTCAGCAGCACTAGCATGTGATCTATTCCTAGATTACTGTGCTGGAACTTTGGTGTAAATGACCATTTTGTGTAGAGATTTTCATGCTTCTCTCTAAAGAATATTTATAACTGCACATGTACTGATGTTCGAAAGGCTGAAGATTGAGGCACAAGACCGAGAGTGAAGGTGGAGTTATTATAAGAGCCAGCCCCTACCCACCAGCTAGAGGCAGATGTGTATTCAGAATTTTAGTTATGGCTGACATATGAAGTAAGTGGGTCAGGGGGACAGAAGTTCCCACTGGGGTTTAGGGGCAAAGCTCCAGGAGGGTATCTGGCGGACAAAAGTTGTTTGAGTGTAAGAACATTTTTGTTGCAATGGCATAGCTAGGAAATTTTTTAGGGGGACCAAATCCAGAAGGTTTTACCCATCCCATTTCTTTCTTTTCCTTTCTCCCTTTCTTTCCTTTCTTCTTCTCATCTTCCCCTTTTTACCCTTCCATTACTCTTTTTCTTTTCTCCCCCGCCCTTCACCTTTTTCTCCTCTCCCTCTCTTGTGTAGTAAGACTCCTGAATTTTAGCAAGGGGATCTAGGGGGGTGCTGTAAGCTCCTCCAGCAAGGTCCGGAACTTGGCCACAGCCGAAATCGAATTTGGTGCCTCAAAATGTAAGATCTATTGGCAACAATTCCAATTATTTTCCAGAGATTCAAGTGAACAAATTTAGTGCAGTTTAAACAACGAAGGTGAAGAAGGGCAGTGCCACAAATTTAAATGTGGGTGTACAAATAATATGCAAGCAAAGTGAGCAGAATTTTTTTGTACCCTCCACTTTTTGCTCAGTTGAGTTTAGGGGGAGGCCAGTTTGGCCACTCTACATATGCCCCTGAGAAGTACCAAGGAGGGTTCTGTAACAGCAGCCGAACCTTTGCAAAGGAAAGTACCAATGACTCGAAAAAACATTTGGATATCTGTAATGCTACGTATGATGCAAAATGAGACAAAACAACCCAAATGTCTACCTGTCACTAGAGATTCTTATAATACAGTGTTATGATGACATTTGCTGTAAAAAATAAAGGATGTGTAACAGTGTACCTCAACGGTTTAACGGTATTAAAAGTTCCTTAACTTGCTGTGTACCCAAGGTTTTGCAGGTGCCAGTGGACCACCTAAATGGCTTCATAACTGAACAATATTTTGCAGTGTACTTTACATCGGCAAACGGAACAACTTTAGACTAGGGACAGAAGAATCTAAAACACTTTGAAAATTTTTGCGATTTTTGATGCACCCTACTAGTCGGTAGTTAATGTCATTGGATACTTTGGTACAGCATCGGACTTTCCATATTGTATACACAATGTAGGTTTATTGAATCTGAGCAGTTTCTACATATTGCCTGTATTGCTGTGCTTGTAGAAACACATATTGGTTACAATTTTTCTGTGTTTAGGTGGTTGACTTGCAGGGAGTGTCTGATGTTATGGCTATACTTGAACGGTACCCAATTACAAAAGAGCATCTTGAGGTGAGAGTTAATGTTATGCATGTTTTTTACACGTAAAAGCAGCCACTACTTTCAGCACATCTTAGCCATCGCAGTTCTGTCTGTCTGTCTGTCACATGGGTGGATCAGTCAAAAACGGTGCAAGCTAGGATCACCAAATCTTCACCGTCGGCTGCCTGGAAGACTCTAGTTTCAGGAACCGTGAAGCTTTTTCGTAAATTCGAAGGGGGTCACCCCGAACGAGAGTGCTAAATGAGAGGGGGTGGGCAAAATTTGCGATTTTTAGCCAATACAAAAGGCACTGTATCTCAGTAACGGTGCGAAATAGGGCCTAGGTTACTATGAATCACTAATAGGAAGTCGTACACTGGCTCTTGATTGGCACCGAATTCAGTGACCTTGAATGACCTTGAACGTTAAAATAGGGGGTTTTGTGGATTTTTTTGGCAATTTCGGGCTGCGACACAAGTCTATATCATTCACAAGGTGGCGCCACACTACTATTGTTATGCGATCCAGATAGAGAATTTGGTATTTGTATATTAACTAAGCATGAACACCCAAATTTTCAGCTAAACTACTAAACCGGAACTGCTATTCGCTTTCGCGCATCTTGTGAGCATTGGCTCAAATTTCTTGTTGATATCAGCAGTCATGAATGAGCAAGCATCAGTAACTGAAATGGATGATAGTTTGCATTTTTTGGTGTTAGAAATTACTATTTTTTGTTTGGTCAGTTTGTGATATTTGTTGGAATAATTTGAGAATGTAAGAAGTCTTATTTTCAGAACAACTGCGTATACATACAGGATGAGCCAAAAAAGGTGGCACTGTTTTTTTATTTACCTCAGTGTTTGTTATTATCATTACTTTTTTTCATTTATATTTCACAACTACAAGTACAATTTCTAATGGTAGTAATTTATTTTGTCATATGGTAAATGATTGTTTGTTTTAGCAAACACGGATTGGGAAGCATGTTAACGAAATGCGTCGGAAGACAGCCGACCGCAATCTGGCACGACGGGCAAAGGATCTTGTGCGCAAGTGGCAGCAGATTTTTGCAAACCAGACGTCATCATCATTTTCATTGTCAACATCCAATCCGTTTTCAGTTAATTCTTTGACGTATCTGCACTGCATGACGAATGGCACTAAGCCTGAGACGGGAGTCGACACGGCTGGGCCATCATGTAGTATGAAGTCTAGTTTTGGGAGTACAGATGCCTTGTCTGATTTGAAGCGTAAGTACAGTAATGGCCACAATGGCATGTTGAAAGCTTCGTCATCGTCTAGTAACCTGTTATGTAACGGTATGTGGTCCGTTCACTGTACTGATATGGACAGTGAAGCAACAACAGGCAGAATAGTTTCATCACCTGATCCATTGCAAGCTGATGCTCCACTGGCCAGATTGAAGATAAAAATAAATCGGACTTCGGCTACTGGGTCCATCAGCTCGCCAGTGGCTAGTTCCGTTCCAGCAGCTACTACACCGGTGTCTGCTTCTGCACGAAAAACACCAAAAGTAGCGACAACAGCAGAACTGATTCAGAAGCTTCATGCAAACGGAGAACTGAGATTGGTTGCGAGTGAGACACTGAACCGCATTGCAACGAATCAGATTGAGCATGAAGCTGATGACTCGAATGTGTCGATTGTACCCGAGGGTGCCAAGCCACGCCCGCACAAAAGACGACGGACGGATCGGGGTCTACCCGACCACTTACCGCCTGCAATGACTGACAGCGATCTGCTTCAGGTGAAGGCTGAGAGAGTACGTAGCTTTGTACAGATGTCTGCAGATGCATCATCCACGGCGGCCGGCCATGATAACGATCTGCTGGGTCTACTTGGTCGCCTGCCAGCACCAACATCTACTGCCGTGACTGCTGATGTGATGCCGATGTCGTGTTTAGATGCCGAGCAGACTGTAACACTGCCTACAGATGAACAGACGTCCCTGGAACTGCCGAGTCTGACTGACTTTGAGATAGACTGGGACAGTAACATGTACACAGTCGCTGATACTAGGCCAGCACCGACAGTGTCAGATGTTGATCGTTTGCTGACTGGGCAATGGCCTTCAGTCAATGGCCAGTATGATCACCGCGGCCAGTGGACAGACTGGACCCAGAGCTACTCTGTTCCCAGCTATGATGGCAGTCTATTACATATTTTGCCATATGTTGATATTGATGACTAATAGCGGCCGAATTATTTTCACTATACCTATTAAATGCAAGTGTTACGGTTATATAATACTAGTGGTCTGAGTTAAATTTTTCTGCTTTTGTACTACTGTTGTGAAATTTCTACTTCTTTTTGAGTCAGTTTCGGTGACAGTTATGTTTCAAAATGTTATGTTGTTTTTTGTGTGGCAGTTGCATTTGTTTTTTTTTATACAAAACAGCTCAGCTTGCACTGAGAAACAGCGTGTCAGCTGTCACTGTAGCTTGGTCATTGAACTTGTGTGAATTAGTGTACAAGCTCATGGTGAAAGAGTCCCTGGGCTACATTTTTGCAGGTGATAGTATGGATGCATTGCAGTTTCTGTTTGTTATGACACAGCTGACTCCAAAATTCATAACAATAGAGGGCCAGACATACTGATCCAAACCATAATTTGACAGAAAGTGGGTGTTATAGTAAATCAAATGTATAAATTTACTACATTGGCTCAAAAACACATATTGTGTAATCCAGTAAAATGCTTGGTGACCATTGCTGTGCAGCAGTGAAAGTATGGTTATTGTGGATTGAGTCATTCTGTAACATGTAACAGGCAGACAGTCAGACTGACAGACATCTCTACCTTAGAGCTCTGTAACAGCTCTACGTACTCACTCCAGATTCAACAGGGTGAACCAAAAGTTTATGCCTGATGTCTGTGTTTATGTCATACGTCATTGTAAAGAATTTATAAGCTCTTTAGATGCTGTGATTACAAATCGTTAGATTTTTTCGCATTATTTAACAATTTTAGGTTAATTTTGGGTGAACTTCTGGCCTACCATACATGTGTCCTGTGCAGACCAGTTACAGGTGTGATTGTGTGAGGGTCGTTCAGTAAATAATTGAAATTCATGTATTGAACTAAGAGTGTTCTCACAGTTTGTGTATCTGTAAAACATACATTCTTTACCAACCCGTATGATCTGAGTTTGTTGCGGATGTTATGTCATTGTAGTTTAAGCATAGGCATAGCCAGAAATTTGTTGGCACTGACTGTGAACATTTTTTAGTTTTTGAAACATCGTTTCTCATTACTTATTGAGCGACCCTCGTAAGTGAATTGTAATTAGTTTGAGATATTCCACGTAGTTGCAGTTGTAATTATTGTTCTTCGCTGGTTGCACAAATGTCATTGTGATGCGTTGAATCTTGGTTAGGCAATTAACGTCCTCTATTGTTTGATTGCAGTTTTGCAAGTTGTTGCTGGTCATATGGTGTTATTAACGCTAAATAAGTGCAGATGATATTTTCAAGCTCTTAAACTCTTAGCTCACTGTAGAGTTTATGAAACATCGCCATTAACTCTTAAAAGCAAATTCTACACTTCTTCGTCTGTGCATAAGAGCTGACTGTTGTGTGAATGTTATTTGAGTCTGTTTTTGCCTTTGGACTGCCACATCACATTGTACAATTTAAATTATTTTCAGCAGCAAATTTTTGCCAATTCCGAACAGATATGATTGCAGAAATAACTGCATCAAAGTTGACATTCAGGGTAGACATTATAATATGCTAACTTAGTTTTGTAATTTATGTGCTTACAACCAACATGGCCATGATCTCCTTCGTGTAATATAATGAGTACAACTTTGGCAATGTTGAGCGTTTGGCTATTTTTGTATGGGAATGATTGCATATTGATGGTGCTGTGGTTCTTTATGCTGAATTGCAGTATGCTAAACCATTTAACATTACTTCAGTATTGTTTCTGTGCGGTATAGCCATGGGTCTTTTAACAGCTGTTAAGATGCCAGAATTTGTTGGATATACAGTGACGTTGAGTTGCCATATATCTGATGTACAGTTACTACCATCTGCGTTACTGCATATGTCTTTGTAATGAAAATTATGTGTGACCTGGTGACCTATACTGTGTCAGGTGGGACGTTAAACCCTACTCACTCACTCACTCACTGGTGGTGATGTAATAGTGGCATGTCGGACTGGTAATTGCAAAGTCACTGGTTCGACTCTCGCCTGCTGTACTGCCAAGTAACAACCCTGGGCATGTTGTTCACACACGTGCCTCTGTTCCAGAGGTGTGCGGATATCACTTTTCGGTATTCGTATCCTATCCATATCCGTTCGCCAATTTCTCACTAAAGCGGAGTTCCCGCTCAATACACGCACTGCACACAGGACAACGGATGTAGGCTAACAGACAAAGTGCACCTGACATAGCTCATGTAATGTAACTGTTGCAACTACTGCAACAGATGTTACGCAGTGAACGCGACTGACGGTATGGATGCAACGACTGTTTTTTTTCGTTTTTGGACCGACTGTAGGTCTAAGCTTAGCTAATCTTAACGGTCTGCCCTATGGTACGTCCTGTCTGTATGTATGTATGTATGTAACCGATGTACTGTGGCTAAACGGTGCGAGGTAGGGTAGGGCCTAGTTTGCTATTGATCACTAATAGGAAGTCACATATGAGCCAAAAATCATTTGCTGGTCTTCTGACACCCACATATGGTCATCTTTTCCTAGCAACAGCTGGGCTTCTGGTAATTTGGATTGTTGTGTGGCATTTATATTCCATTTACACAATGAAGCTAGCATGACGAGTGCTCTAGCCGACTCTACATGCACGCAACGTTCGCTCATTTTGTGCTTGTAGAGTCAGCTTCATCGTGTAAACGGGATTAATAATTGTAAAAGCAGATGACCGAGCAGCGGAGGGCTGCAAATAATTATTAGGAGTACAGTCATTGCGTCAGCTACATTTGTTGCCACTATGCTATGTTGTGTACTTTCCTGCGTGGAAACTCCGCTTAACTGCCAGCTATAGGTAATGACTAGTGGAAAAAAGTGCAGTTGAAACTCAGTAAAGTTACTGCAGTGGATGAACCACAGTCAGATTATGGAAACAGTCTGTGCCGTCTGTGTGATGAACGTATTTGCTGTTTACATAAAAGCAAACAACTAAATAAGTAAATACAATGCATGACAACATTTCGCTCATAAACTTTGCTGTGGACTGTCACTTGTGAGTTGCGACTGTGCGACCACAATACATTTTTACGGGGCAAAAACACTATCCATATTCTATCCGTATCCGCAAGAATGGCAAGATTGTGGAAAGTGATGTCTGTATCATATCTGTATCTGAAAATATCTATCTGCGGATCCATATCCGTGCACCTCTGCTGTGTTCACAAAGCAACATAATTTGGACCAGTAAAGGGGCGGTGACACTGCTCTTGGAAGGTATCTGGTGCAGGGTTCCTGAATCCGGTTACAATGAGAAAAAAATATCTTGTGAACAGCAGCATTCATATATGGCTGGTAGCAAGTTGGTTCTAAGCGTAACATTATTAACCAGATGGTAGCATAGCACCAGTTATTTAGCCGTGCTTAGGACCTTTGCAAGAACAGAAATCTAGCATAAGTTGACAGCATTGATATAATCAGTTGTTGTAGTTGCAACCACATACACCATCAGCTTGTGTCTGCATCAGACAGAATGGATAGAATGACAGAATGGATTATTTGGCCTGGCAGGCTAGTGGCAGCTAGTCAATTCACTTTTATCTAGGCCACTTTAATCAAAATAACCCAGCCCTGGCCCACTGAATTTTTTTGGCAAGTCTATTTCAATGGTTGAATTCCATTACCAGTTTTCAAAATCCAGAGATATCAACCTCAGATGTGAGTGACAATAAAATGTACCTACCATAAGTCAAGAAACAAAACACCAAACTCTTCGTCATATTGGCAAGTTTATCTGGTTTGTTACATATTGCAGTTATTCTGGTTTCAAATGTGAAAGTTAATTACTGTGCTGCCATTGCTGATCGGCTCATAAACAGATGATTTACAATTATTTACATGATTAGCTTAGGCTGTAAAATACAATATAATTCAGTTGCTTGTTTTTCAAAAATAATTCTTATTTAGTAGAAGTATATGACTGGTAATGTATAACTTGTTTCAGATTTTTGTCCGTTATATTTGAAAAGGCATGACGTGGGCTTTATGCACAATATTGCTATGGAGTGAGCAAAGAATTTGGTAAAATGCAGCATCTGTACATGGCAAACTGTTCTGTGGCACAGTTAGTGTACATTTTACTTTGCACAAGTCTGCAAGTCCCTTTCTGTCTGGAAGATAACAGGGAAGATTATTAGAACTGCCATTATGTTAATTACGTATGCACGTGTATAGTGGAGTTCTCACAATTTTAGGTTTAGCTTGTTTTTTGTGTTTTGTGTTTCTGTAAAGGTTAAACTTACCGTTCCATTACTATGTGTTTCTGTGCATTTTGCCTGAAAAGGCTGTCCCCGAAATGACCTATATCGTGTCGGGTGGGACGTTAAACCCTACACACTCACTCACTCATAAGAAACCAAACTGTTGGTTTGATGTGGACTAATGCCAATATATATGGAGTGTCGTGTTTATTGCAGCAATCAATTGATTAATATAATAAATCCTGCCTGCTAGTTTGCCTGGTGTTGTGAGTTTTATTGTCAGTTTGCATTGCTGTCTATCACATTCAAATTCTTGTGCAGCGCAACATTGTTAATATCGTCCGTATGTCCACATTCTTGATGACTGTTTGCACTGTATTCTGTACTCCAATGGGTCTGTTATTTACATCGTGTCCCACTTTGCAATTTTTCAAAAATAACATTTATGTAGTAGTTAGTGACACCTTTTAGGTGTAGTGGGAAGTCCGAAGTTTAATGACAGTTTCATGGCAAATTTTTTCCCTAGTCTTTTAGGGTAAGAATTTTTGAAAATCTGTCACAGTTTGGCAAAGATATAATGAATAATGCAAGGTATTGTTTTCTGTTATGTGACATGTTATAGTAATGCCTTAAATTTATGAAATGCCATAGTTGCAGGATGTTATTTTCTCTGGCTGTCGGTATCTAATTTTATGTACACTGCTACCTATATTTATTTTTTTGTGTTATAATTCCATTTTGTTCCATAAATAATGTTGCTTTTTCATGCATTCTATTATTCTGGTCGTATATCTTTGCTGGCATTACTAGAGTCAGTGTATGTAATACTACTAAGGTACAATATGTGCTGCTTCACAGATAAGTAAGCCTAATATAATATTTTAATATATTATTTCGTCAAATAATGATAATTCTTTTGTAGGTTTCCCAATGGTGTGTTTTAGAGATGTGCGGACGCGTCAGTCCGCGGATCCAGATCCGCAGGATTTTTTTGCAGATGTGGACGGACGCGGATCTTGTTCCGTGGCGAAATTTGCGGACGCAGACTGACGCGGATCCTGTTTTGTGACACGTGTATTTTTCCTAATGAAATTTAAAAACAGACAGAATTGCTGTGTGTTAAGATGTGCATAGCACAGTAGCACTGGTACCAGTAAATTGTAACCTGCTATAGACCTAGGCGCGTAGTGGCCTACTTTAAGTATTAATGACTAGAGGCAGGCCTATTTAGTGCGGACGCGGACGGACGCAGATCCAATATTTCTCTCTTGTTGCTCACGCGGACTGACAGGGGTTTCTTGGTCAAAATCTGCAGACTGACGTGGACTCAAAAATTTCATGATCCGCACATCTCTGGTGTGTTTGCAGTACAGCGATCATCAGAACGTGGTGTGATCTTTAATGGTTGCTGATGCCGGTTTACAGCTGAAAATATCGGTGACTATAAGGCTGTATTTGATACGTGTAAAATTGTAGATGATGTTACTGTTTCAGTTCTGTCGGTGGTCAGTTGTCAACAGGTAGCCCCCCTCTCTAGTGGTCATCGTGTCTGTAAAAGATGAGTCACAGCCAAAGGTACCATCAGGTTGTTAATATTTGGTGAGCCACAAACGACCTCGCCTGTTCCCTGAAAGAAAGCTGATGTTGCTGCATAGCATTGTCCAAGACGAGTATAATATACCGTAACACATCTGATGCATCTGTTATGTTGATGTAAGAAATCAAAGGGCCCCTGTTCAGTTTGCTGGAGTGCCTATTCGATCATTGGCAGTTTTTATTATAGGTCACTGTATCTGTTACATGTTGAACATGCATGCATGTGGGGCTCTGCTTTTCACAGTCTGTAAAATCTTGTCAGTTGCCAGTGTGTATTGAGCAGGTTTTTGTTGTTGTGTATCGGCCATCATTGAAGACACCTGCTGCTTGTGCCGATTTCATGGTACACTGACTGCAGCTGTCAACTGCCCGTCAGAAAGTCAGTCTAAGAGACAGCCGTTTCTCTGCCTGACGAGGTGTAAAAAATTCTGTGCTATCGGTTCCATCTGTCCCTAAACCCACCCCGAAACTTTGTTGGACTCAAAATATTAGTGGTTTTCATAGTTTTACTGGAACAAAAACTGTTTGCAGCAAGTCTGTTATGATGTAGTGTTTTACTGTAGTTCACGTGGGTAGTATTCATCTTGTCGGTCTGCTCTTGATGAGATGTTGTGTAATATTATGTGGTGTATCATGACATAAAAAATGTTTTAAGAATTATTTCCATTCCATACATATTGTTTGCCAGAGTGCAACCGAAAGCACAGAAATTTTTAGGCCTCCTGACTGCACAATAATTTTTCATGCACTGACTGCAACGCATGTAACTGTGATAATATTATATCGATTGGTTGGTCGTGTATCAGTGATGCTACACATGACATGCTAAAGGCTCACTAACTATCCTGTGTTAATTGTGCAGTTTGTTGTGAGGTGAATGGTCAGTTGCAAATACAATGCACAGCACACCAACGACAGACTTTCGCACTGCATTCATCTGGTGCTACATGCCTGTGGTCAATTACACAGAATCACCATAATGCAGAATTTTATCAACATAAACAAATCTCATCAGAACTCAGCATCTTATCAAAATCTAACAAGTAATATAACAGAACTCTATACATGACAAACTAACATACCATTACATCACAGAGAATACAACAAATCTCCACACATTACTAGCAAAAGAGATACTGTAGTCGGTATGAAATAGTCTCTCATTCACTTTACAAGAAACTGCTTGGTCAGTAATGTGCTTCGCACAGTCAGAACACTGATCTCACACAGTAAACAAAATGCCAAGTATTTTAACAGAACTGAGAATAACTCGGAAGATACTGACAATTTAGTTGACATAAAAATAGTTTCTAAAATTAATTAATTGCTGTGCAAAACGCATGTATTAAGTGTGCTCAGTTAAGTAAAGCATAGCTACCTTGTATGGCTCCCCAAGTAATGAAGCAAAGGCAGTGATTAATGGACAGAAAATTACTTTTTTAAAAAGTAATTCTGTGCAAACACTTCATCCCGGCAAGAAAGCGGAAACTGCGAAAAAGGCAAGACAAGGCAAAAATCACAAGACTACTTTTTCTTTCAGAGGAAACATACTGATAAATGTACCATGTCATAGTATAGGCCTACTTAATTAATTGTATGTCAGAAAGCACACAAACAATGGAGATGCTACAACCTGTTGATGTCATATATTCAACTGCACATTAATACATGTACAGGAACCTAAGCAAATGTACGCAGGAGCATCGTGGATGAAAATGTAGGCAGGGCAGGAATTAGCAATTTTCCTACAAACACTGCACATTTCTGACAGAATTCCGACAAACAGTTGCAAATTTCCGACAGAACGTGGATAGCCAGAGTTCCAATATTGCCCGCAAATTTTCTCCAAAATGAGGTTTTTAGCCCCAAATTTTACATTTTTTTTGACAAATTCAGGACTAAAAAGATTTTATGACAGGCAGTAATTTAAGGTGGGCAATTGCCCCCTGCCATGATGCCAATGAATGCAAGCAAAAAGTAGAAATAATTCAGGAGTAGATCCAGAAGCGACTCACCAACCGTTTTCTTGCTAGCTTGTAGGTAAATTGTAAAGTTACATCAGAAAATTCTAAGTGGTTGCTTCAAAATGTGCAAAATATGACAAGGTACATGTATTACATTTTGCCGCACCCTGCAGATTAAGTAATTCTTTAATAATTGTCAAAAATGATGACGGTTTTGTGGGAAATATTTTCATGAGTCAGTTTAAAAATTTTGAAAACTTATAGTTTGGCAAACACATGATAAATAATACAAGGGGTTAAATTTTTTTACTGGACACAGTGTATATAGTGGATGTAGTAATGAACCTGCGTACATGTAACAACTTCAAGCTACATATACAACTACAACAGGCTACAGTAACATATTTAACTCCGCCAAGGAGGTAATGTTTTTGCCGGTTTTTGTCTGTTTGTCTGTGTGTCAGCAAGATAACTGGAAAAGTTATGGACGGATCTTTCTGAAATTTTGAGGGTATGTCGGGCATGGCATAAACTACCAGTGATTCAATTTTGAGGGTGATCCGGCTGGAATCCTGGATCACTTTGAAATTTTCGTTACCAGTGTGTTAAAGGGGGCATAAGGGAACCGCTGGCAAAGCGAAGATGGTGACGCCACCTGGCGAATAACATTGCCTTGGCGGAGGTACCTGCGGGCTATGACTGCTTTCTAGTTTACAATGTTTCGATAAAAGCCCTCAACCTTGACGTGTGAACCAATTGTTGTAATAACTTGTCAGAATATGCTACAAGAAATTGCATCAAGGCGATACACCATGTCTAAAAACCAGTCTAAATTGTTTATGTCATAATTTTGTCAAATTTCCACCAGCTTTGATAATTTTTTGCAAAAAGATGGCCAAGACGATAAAATTATGCAAGATGCACTAATTTTTCACCTCGCCCAATTTATGTCAACGCACATAACAACAACAGCACAGATGCTCCAGATTGTTACATTACATGATGGTTATTTGTATCGGATTGCTCATTTTTGCATCATCAATTTGACAAATGTTGCCACGTGGTTTAATAATTTTGTGGTATTAAATATTTCATGGTAAAGATAGCAAATAACAAAATAAGCTGACTGATGAGCTTAAAATACGTCTAATCGATGAGTAAATGCCGTTTGATCACTTGATCATTCATTCCACCATCATCCAGTGGCCTTGCATCTAAGCCATTGTGTCTTTGTATGTAGGACACACTTTGACCACAAATTCTTATAATTTACCAAGTGAGTGGTTATATAAGTTTATAATTCTGCTAAATAATTCACATATAAGTGTTTTTGTGCTTAATTATGTTATTACAATGTTTACTTGAAACAACAACTCAGAGTTATGCAATAATTGGAGCATCTATGTTTTACAAGGTAGTGCATTGACAGAAATTAGGTGAGGTGAAAAATGAGTACATCTCACAAAATTATATCGTTTTGGTCATATTTGTGCCAAAAATTATTAAATTTAGTTGAAACTCGACAAAGTTATGACAAAAACAATTTTGACTGTTTTTTGAGACACGGTGTATATAAGAGACATAGCGCAAACTCAACAAAAAAGCTGACAATGACAATACACATGCATAGTCAACATAGTTGTTTTAACAGAAGAGTAACAAACAGGCCCATCGAGATGGCGGGGAAGGGGGAAGTTTTCCATGGGCCCCGCAACGTTTGGCAGCCCGCCGTCGCCCAAACATGAAGTACACCAGAATGCGCCCTTTTACGGCTGTTGACAAACCTGGTAACAAAATACACAGCTGATGATGAGCCACCAGCAAATGTTGCTGCATGTATCAGGATGCTACAGTATAAGTTTTGACACGATGCATATTTTGTCTTTGAAATCACCCAGCCGAAGAACTCGAGCACCTTGCTACAATTACACAAAAATGAATCACTTGCATCAACAACAGCACACAGACTTTTGTTTGATTGTACATTGGGCACACTATCAACAGCGTACTCCGGCACCAAGCTCAGCTATTGCACAGAAAATACCAGCTGTGAGTTTTATTATGATGACGTCACTGTGATGTCATTTATGAACATTAAATATGGCGACGTTGCCACTGAAATCGACCGAAAACGAGCATTGAACCGTTTTTTTTTCTAGCAAAAAAACTCATTGCACACCGATTCACTCTGAGATGCATCCAGCATACATGACAAGTGTTTTACGAAGCGAACAGTACAACTTTGGTGTAAGAAAATGCTGAATGGGCAGAAATTTGCATCAGATAGTGAGGTGGAGTCATTCGTTCTTGAACCGCAGCCAGCATCATTTTTTTTGCATCGGACATTCAGAAGGTTGTTGATAGATGACACAAATATTTGAAGAAACTCTGACGATATGTTGAAAGATAAAACAGTAATGTTTAATGTTTAAAAGATGACATTACCTTGTTGAGTTAAATAATACACAAATACGCCGTGTTTTATCAACAGATTACGCCACAATAATGATGTCATCATCCAAAAAATTTTCGCATATGTTCAGAATAAAATTCCAGAGAAAACATATATTTTGGACTTTTCTGCTTTTAAAAATTAATGGAATGGCATCATTTTGTAAACTTATTTATGGAATGACCTTCGTAGTATATCACCACATTGCACTATAGCACATTCCCAGATACAGCTACAAATAGGCCACATGAGTCGCTTCATTGTAACAAACATTCAAGACCCTCACTGTGGTCCGAACTCTGTGAATATCCACATTAACATCATATACTGCTCAAAACAAGTCTCTCAGTGAGTGAGTAGGGTTTAACGTCCCGCCCGACATAGTATAGGTCATTTCAGGGATGGCCTTTTCAGGCAGAATGCACACAAATACACGGTAATGGAACAGTATGTTTAACCTTCACAGAAACACAAAACACAAGAACAAGCTAAACCTGAATTTGTAAGAACTGCATTATACGTGTGCATACGTAATTAACAACAATGGCAATTCTAATAATCTTCCCCATTTTCCTCCAGACAGTCATTAATTTCAGAATGCTGTCTATTGGAGAACAGGGCGGACAAGTCTCTCAGCTACACTTTGTTTAATACAGGTCTCTCTTCATCTCAGTTTAATACACCTAGCTCTGAAGCACACATATGATGCAGCAAAGAGCACGAAGCTGTTAACAATCATAAGAAGTCAGTGATTATGACACCAACTGAAAAAAACACGTGCAACTTCCCACTAGTGAAACTTGGAAGACAATTGAGTCATGCAGGGACAAAACAAACAGAAAAAAACAAGTGAAAAGTAGATAAAAATGAACATGTACACATTGTAGAAGCCAACGTGTAGTAGGGCACAGTACACTACACCACTGTCCAGTCTACAAGTACCAGTACACAACTGTCTACACTGACAGTTACTCTCTGCACAAATGGACTGCAATACAACTGTGTTCATGTCAACACTGCAGCAGTGATGATATGAGAACATTCATGTCACTTGCAATGAGAAAATATCTATGTATAAAAAACGGTTTAATGTTGCTTGCATATTAGGCTGTGGAGCCAAGATGGGTTCATAGAGTTGATCCCCCCCCCGCATTATCCAGAATCAGGAAAAAATTGCCAAAAAATATCATCGCCAAATGTGATTTCGACTTCCAAATGCATAAGAACGCACTTGTGACCAGGTTTTTGCTTCAAAACTTACTTGGAGTTTACACGACACTCCCCAGATTGACTATCTGTATTGATAGTCCAAACTGTCAGCTCATGGCCAGGGGTTGCAGTCAAACCCACTCTTGCAACACTCACAGCTTCTACCAGATCAAAAGAATTGATCTGAACTCACTCTGTACACTTCGCAAAATGACATGAAATGAAATGAACCTTCAGTTCATTCACTTTGTACAGTCCGAACATCACTAATGAACTGCCACTTTGATACATACCGTAAAAGTGACACACTTTTCTATACCCAGGAACACGATTTTGCCTACCATAACTATTTGCTATTTTTGATAACTGGCAAACACTGTCGTAAAACATCACGCTTAGTTATGCCAGCAACAAGAACAGTTATACAACAGCAGAAATACTGTGTACATTTTGGAGTGAAACAGTGGTATGTTGAAATTCGCTGTCAGTTCACTAGAGATTTTTGCATCGAATCTGGACTATGAAAAATAAGCCCAGTAATTCAGCATTGCATCATAAAATCTGCGTCAAAGGCAGGCGTTCACACACAATAGTGCACAACAGTTCACGGCAGCAGCACACACTAACATTGGTAGAAATACAGACACTACACTGTGAGGCATAAAAAACACACCAAAATTTATCGATCATAACTTGAAGGCGGATTATCAGATTTTAATAATTCCTGGTACAACTATTCCCGACACAACAAACGGTTATTCAAGTTTTCACCTCACCCAACATATGCTTCTGCACTACCTGGGGAAATCAAAACACATGAAATCGGCGTTAAAATAAACAAAAAATGCCAAAAAACATCCATGACATTACTGATAGTAACTTGGAGAAGGATAATGAGATTTTAATGGTTTTTGGTATGAACATTTCTGACATAACTGGCCATCAAATGGCCATTCAAATTCCCAGCTCACCTGTCGTCTGTTGCTGCATTATGTGGGGAAACAGAACAAATGCAACACAAGATAAAAAAAGAAAGAAAAACATCGGAAATTTAATCCCACCATTCCAAATACGTAGCCCTTAACAGCCCTGATCACCGTCCATTTGACAGTATTTGCAGTGCCATACAACAGCGAGTTTATGGGACTCAAGATGCGACTGGTTGAAGTCTGAAGCAGAACATTATCAAAACTGCTATCAACGCAACGAGAATGCATCTCCCTGCCTGTGCTTACACAAATGGCCGATAATTTGAATATTTACTGTCAGCAGTTGCACAACTGGACAATTGAATAAACTGTCAACCAAAGTGCTAAAAATTTGAACAAAATGTGCCAAATGTGCATTATTTTAATCAAATAATGATACTGCATTGAATGAAAATTAATATTTTGCTTGTTTTGTTTTCCCCAGGTAGTGCAAAAACAAACGCTTGGTGCAACGAGAACATAAATGGTCACTTGATGGCCAGTTGTGTCCGAAATATTCGTACCAAAAATTATTAAAATCTGATCATCCATCTTTAAGTTACGATCGATATAATTTTGGTGTATTTTTTATGCCCCACAGCGTAGTTTGAAGACTGCTTCACACGCCAGTGACTGACGAGCCACCACATAACAAGGACTGTACATGGGCAACTAACTGACTAGCAAGTCACGAGACACAGGGCTTGAAGTGGAAAAATAACTGCTGGTACAGGAACTGTTGTAGAGCAGTTGCAGATCTAATATTCTGCACTAAATACATTATTTTCTAACTATCTCATGAATGAAGTGGCAGTGTGCTTTCCAGGTGACCAAAGAAGTGCGGATATGCCAAACTGGCCGCCGATACCATGCCACTTCAAGCCCTGATATTGAAATAACAACAAGTCACGTCAACTATCAGCTGAAATGGACTGGATGCGCATAGTTGACGACTGCGGAACCATTCACCAGGTAGCGCCACAGTAACTGAGCCAAATACAGCACACGCTGAGGCAGTGCACATGGCCGTAGTTTGCCCAGGAACGCACCGACCTGTCGCGCACAATCACTGAACACAGACTGCTGTCAAAGAAATGTGCTCTTCTGTGAACAGACTTATAGACTTAAACAAAAGTTTAGACCAAAACAATTAAAAGTGGCGGAAAATTAGGCCTGATAGGAAATAAATTAACCAGTTATGCTTGAACTTGCTTATTTAATTGTGCGGCGCACACAACATACTTACGTAACACCTTATGTCATTACAGCGATAATTTTTGATAACAGAATGCTTTAATTTACTAAACTATCTGTACGTATAAGCCTACCATGTCGCCATGTTTTCGCTCAGCTAAAGTCAAAAGCTGAAGTGGATTCAGGCTCAGTGAAAGTTTATTCCTAAAGGCTAAAGCTCTCTCTTCCATGCGAATCAAGCCAACTTGAGCCAGGTTAGTTCAGCTAAACTTCGGTCTAATAGACTTAGATCAAAACTTCGGTCTAAGTACCTACTTAGACCAAAATTTTAAAATCACTTCATTTTTTGACTAAAGTATGGACTTAGGCCGAAGTTTAGGCTCAGTGAAAGTCAAAGTCAAAAAGTGAAGTTGCCTACTGTGTGCCTGCGTGTAGTGTTATATTTCAACTCACAGAGTATTTTAAATATTGTCTACATGCAGCAAACTCTGACATCTAGCAAGAAGAAATGATATCTTTAAACTTAATCTAAATAATCAATAGAATAAAATAAGCAGTTTCAAGAGGATACAGAAGTGGAGATGACGGCTGTCCACCATTGATGTAAAGAACATAGGAGTAGCCGTCATGTGGACAGCCGTTGATGGAGTAATAGTATGGCAGACAGCAGTGCACGCGGAAGTTGCGCCGCTCATAGAAGTGAATGGCAGTTGTGTTGGTAGTGAGAACATGAAGATAGACAGCCTTGCAGTCATTCTGTTCACCAGACGTGAGGTACGACAACAAACTGTCCAGCAGCAGTGACGCTAGACACCAGATGCAATGCAACATTACAGGGTGTGGCAAAAAAGTATCCTCTAGAGTTATCTGCCATTTTCCGAGCAACCGCTTGGGATTATAAGGCAAAATTTTATACACTTATTACCTGTTTATACCTGCATATACAGACTACACAACATTTGATATTCTTTTGTTTTTGCAAAGTTAAAAAATTTTTTGTAAGACGATGTCATGATTTTGCATGTTCAACACTTTAGTGCTGTAAAAAGTTACGTGAATCGAAAAAAATGAATCCATCTTGTTGCTTTTCACGTCAAAGTTTTGTAAACTTTACGGAAAAGTCAGAAAAGCCTAAATTTTAATTTGCTATCGTATTCATTGACAATTTCTCACTAAAACTAAAATCCATCGTTAAGCTCAAGCAAGCACTGCAAGTGATCTGAGACAACTTGCCATCAACAAGGTTATTAAAAACTTTACTAAAAAAATAAATGCATGTGTGAAAGCCAGCGATGCACATGTCAAGTTCTCAAAGTCACTGCCAAATTGTTTGTTATGTTGTTCAAATAATAAATGCGTTTGTATGAGGCGCAAAAATGGTGTGCCATTCGTTCTGCACACATTCTGCTCCTTGTGAACGTGAGAAATGATGATGTGGTTGCGCAAAAAATCCAGTAATTTTGTCGTAGTTAACGGTAATAACATGCCTTTTGGTATTTTTATTAGACTATAAACACGTAACAAACGTGTGAAATTTGGCGATAAAATAAGAAGCGGTTGCTCAGAAAATAGCAAACAACTTTAGAGGATACTTTTTATGCTGCACCCTGTAGAGCTGTGAAAATTAACCACTTTTTTTAATCACACAATTAAACATTTAACAAACTGAAAGACTGATGGAAAAAAAGTTTAAATCGTTGACATTTCAATTAAAGTGACAAAAGAACAAGTAATTTGAGCAAAGCTCACGAGACGCGCGAAAGCCTATAGCAGTTCCTGTTCGCAGGTAATCGTTGTCTATCTCCATCCATTTTGTTGTAATTCACTCTTTTGCAGCCAAAAATTGCCAAAAATCCCGTTAAATCAATATTTTTAGGGTTCAAGGTCATCGATGTTGATAAATTTAAAAAGCCTGTCACCAGTGCTTGTTATGATAAGCAGCATGTATGTACCTATCTGCAACCGTTTTCACATTATTCGAGCCAATAAAGGCAAAAT
>Ga0056128_1002788_pt1 | contig 20982 bp, 9 predicted proteins | sample WorMetLIZISLAND2_FD_71113 | JGI IMG/M metagenome (GOLD analysis project Ga0056128, IMG submission 71113) | Marine gutless worms symbiont microbial communities from Max Planck institute for Marine Microbiology, Germany - Olavius geniculatus... ... | reverse complement strand
ACCGCAGGACACATACCGGTAAATGTATTGACTGTAAGCTTAGCCAGTACAGAATTTGAGAACGGGAGTAGTGTGAATGAATGTGCAAACACTGACAACATGAGCGATGTACATTGTAAATTTTTCAAGCGTCCTTGCGCAAGTCTGACGTACAGCGTATGCACACTTAGTGTCCAGCTATGTGGCCTGCATCTCAGGGTCAGCATGTGGCATTTTGTCTCTGCTTCCAAGCATCTGGTGTCGTGCTGATTTTGTCATTTTTGCATTGTCTAGCGGCGTTTATTTGAATTTACTGAACTACTGAAAAGTTAAGTCTTGTTTTCACATCTGAAAAATTGTTATGCAGTTATCATGGTTCCTACTACTCTGCAGAATTCATTTTCCCTGACTTTTCCCTGGCTTTCCAGGACAAAATGAATCATTTTGCCTGACTAATTTGTTTACGAGAAATACCAATGTTGGCTTTCAATCGCTTGCAACTGCACTAGAAACAAAGGCAGTGGAACAAATTTAAAAGTGTAGATATAAATAATCAGGTTTACGCAGTCTGCGTAAAACAGTTCAAGATTTTCTCTGCATCTTTGTTAACTTTTGCACCCTGGTACTATGATTTTCCCTGACTTTCTCTGGTCATGTTATTTTTCCCTGACTTTGAAATGTAAAATTCCCTAACTTTTTTCTGATTTTTCCCTGACTTTCCCTGACTTCCCCTGACCGCAGAAACCATGGGTTATCATTTATGTGTCCTGCGGTCTTTCTATGGAGTCCTGTGGTGTTCTGCGGTTTTCAGGCATACCACTTAATGTAATACTTCACCTTAGCCAAAAATTTAGTCAAAGCCTGGCGCACAGCTTCGATGTGTTTTGCTGAATAAACATGTTTCTTTCCTTTTTGGTAACTGCGTCGACATAACTGACATCGATCGTAGTCGACATTGCCACGAGCTGCCATAACCTGCAGTCGGTGTTATATGTACAAGTATACAATTTAAGTTTCTGTGCAGCTTTCCCGTTAATCTAACGACAGTGACAGTTCAATTCAATAAATCAAACTATAATTATTAAATAAAACCAAAAAATCAAAACAAACAAGCATAAAATATTTAAGAACTGTAAAAAATAAGCAAGCTGCGTTTTTGATCCGTAACACGTTAGTGTTAGTTCATAGATAAGTATATTACAAATACGCTAATTTATGCATGTCGACCCACTCAATACTTTAAATAATTGTAATTGTTATAGTTAATTGTTTTAATTTTTGCTTACGGCACGGCAAAAAAAATTTTAAAGCAGCAAAAAATTAAAACTATTAGTTAAAACTATTAAAACTAATATAAGTCTGGGTCGACATGCATAAATTAACGTATTTATAATACACTTATCTATTGACTAACACTAACGCGTTGGGCATCAAAAACGCAGCTTGGCACATTATTTTTTGGTTAATAGATATTCTATGTTGTTTACTTTAGAGATGGAGATGTTAAGGGCGGGTGATTGTCCAAGAAAATTGATAGGAGCTGTTGACCAGGGGACAAGTAGTTCTCGATTTTTGGTATATTGCTGACCGCTGTTTCTTGTCGTTTTTCCATTATTTCAAAACATTTTCATGAACACATTATTGGTCGGTTTGATCCCCTCACAAGTACTCACCCTTTTCCGGGGCGCCTGGAACCAACCTTCCCTAAGTTGCACCAACTCCACTAATCTAGGCTGTGGAGTTTAACTGTTCGGGGGTAGAGTGGAGTTTACTGGGCGCCACAGGAATACATTGCACCTATTATTTCACATATATACTGTGTAACTACTGGGACGAGTGAAGATCACGGGACCTATTCATTGCTGTGGGTGGTTTGCGATCGAGTTTTGCAGTGACTGCAAACGCTAAAAAACTGACAGAATACGGCATTGTGATGAACAAACCTGAAAGAAATATACGCCGCTTGGTTTTTAATCGAATTTGTCACACAATGAGTGAAATTTTAGATTGAAAGTTGTTAAAATCCGCCATGATTCACTGTAGCGAAGCGCAATGATATCTCGTGTGCACTAAAGTAGTTCGCCGCATTAGTGCTGTACAGTTTTGAATAATTTATTACTGAAGTGCACTTTTTGAACCAAGTTATTATGTACTAGTGAAACAATTCATCACATTTTTTTTGTGGTAAAGGTAGTAATTTTTACGTGCAAAAGCAGCTACTGCTTTCAGCATGTCTTAGCCATCGCAATTCTGTCCGACAGTCTGTCCGTCTGTCTGTCCGTTCGTCTGTCACATGGGTGAATCAGTCAAAAACGGTGCAAGATAGAATTACCAAATTTTCGCCGTTGGCTGCCCTGAAGACTCTAGTTTCAGGAATCATAAAGCTTTTCCATAAATTCGAACAGTGTCACCCTGAACAAAAGCACTAAATGAGAGGGGGGTGGGAAAATTTTGCGACTTTTAGTGATTAAGTCGCTGTATCTCAATAACGGTGTGAGATAGGGCCTAGGTTACTATTAATCACTAATAGGAAATCGTACACTGGCTTTCGATTGGTGTCGAATTCAATGACCTTGAATGACCTTGAACACCAAAATAGGGGGTTTTATGAATTTTGTGCTGCGAGAAAGTCCATATCATTCACGAGGTGGTGCACGTCACACGTTACGCTATGGCTGATGTATATATATAAATGGCAGTAAATAAAATGTTGAACTTGATCGATTTCAATCATTTGCAAACCGTTTTATTATCTGTAGCCTACGCTAGAATTAAGACTTTCTGCTCAATCGACGGTGTATATTACGACGACAAAATTATAAATGTTAAGACACCCGAATTTTGGCTGTAGGTGAATGGCGGGTGGCACACAAGTCTATATCATTCACGAGGTGGCGCACGCCACATGTTACGCTATGGCAGTAAATAAAATGTGAACTTGATCGATTTCAATCATCTGCAAACCGTTTTATATTATCTGTAGCCTACTCTAGAATTAGCACTTTCTCCTCAATCGACGGTATTACGACGGCAAAATTATAAATGTTAAGACACCCAAATTTTGGCCATAAGTGAAACTAGTAACTGGGTGTAAAAATGCTTTCATGGTAGAGACATACTGTTTATCATACAGGTTTTAGTGAATTTTTTGCACAATTTTGCGTTGCAACATGCATTTCAAGAGTGAATTGCGCCGAAATGGCTGGAGATAGACCAAGACAACCTGCGTATGAAATTTTCAGCACAGAATGTAGATTTTAGCAGTCCAGGTCCAGACCCTCTCGATTCAAGCAGGCCTGCACACGTGGGTGTCAACGAGAGGTACCCCTGTAAAAAGTGGTTGTTTATCCTCTGTTGGCTTGTCTAGCGTGTAAGTGGTTGCAGATAGGCACGGCCATGCTGCGTATCATAACAAGCACTGATGAGGAGCTTCTTACGAATGTCAACATCGATAGCCTTGAATGACCTTGAACCCTAAAAATATTGATTTTAAGTGATTTTTTTGGCGATTTTTGGCTGCAAAAGAGTGAATTACGACGAAATGGATGGAGATAGACTAAGATTACCTGCGAACCGGTACTGCTATAGGCTTTCGCGCGTCTTGTGAGCTTTGCTCATATTTCTTGTTATAGCAGTTGTGCATGACTGTGCAATGTGCATAGGTCACTTATCCCGTAAAGTGCTTTGAGCCATAGGCAAATGGTCGCGATGAGTGAAGTTTGCAGAAACATGCATTAAATATACACTAAATACTATATTGATAGTTAAACTAACAGCGAAATATAATGACAAAGTGAACTGTGTTAACAGTACATAAAAATGTGCACTGAATGGCATGCAAACGTGCAAGTTAAGTGAAACTATTTTTTTCACGCGACTACTCAACGGTGGATCAGTTTGTTTGTTCCCACGTTCTTCACTCTAGCCAACTGTTCGTACACCAGGCAAATGAAAACTTCATGCAAATAATGTATAGGTCAAGGGCTACCAAGTTATCAAACCCCTTTCTTTCCCTTTCTTTTCTTCCCCATCTCCTCCCTTTTTATGCCTCCGTCAACGTACTGGCTGGAAGCATTATGTTTCCAGAGTGTTCGTGCATCTCTGCGTGCATCCTGAACAAACATTGTTAGACGATATCTTTGGTATTTTGTTGACTGAATTTGACAAATTTTGCACCACTAACGGGCTTTGGGGCAAAGATGAATGCATTAAATTTTGGAATCAAATTGTTTAAGGTCAAGGTCACAGTGGGGTCAAATATGCCGCAAAATGAACTTTTTGGCCTTGTTAACACAATGTCTTGGGTATTTGTTGATGAATTTGACAAAACTTTTACCACCGACTTTGGAGCAAGGATGAACATGTCAAATTTTGGGGTCAAAAGGTCAAGGATAAAGTCATGGTGGGGTCAAATATGCCATAAAATGCCTTTTTTGCCTTGTAGTTGTGAGCTCCCCCAGGGGGTTTGGGATGGAGCCTCAACCAAAATGATATTTTTGGTACATTTTAGTCTTAAAATATGATATGTAAGGCCTGCAGTTTTCCACGCAAAATTTGGCCAAATTCTGCGAGACAGTTCGCAAAATTCCGCGGCTCACCTTGGCCCTAGGTTTGTGAGTATACTGAGCTGTATTTTGTTAATAAACTTAAGTTAATTAAGGCTAACTTTTGTGTTTAGTTATGCTACCAACATACAAAGAAAATTATCAATTTGTTATTTTTCTTTATATAAGTGGATTCGGTTAAGTCACATTATGTTTATTTACAATTGTGCCGTATCATGATGGCTATTAGTATGGCCCATAGTTTTTGGCATTTCAGTTTGTTTTTTTTCTGTAATATAGTTAGACTATTTAATTACATCATTTAGCCAACAATGAGTACTAATCAATTTCTCAAATTCTGCAAAATTCCGCAAAATTCCATGGAAATATCAAAATTTCCCAGAGAAGGGCTAATTCTGTGGCTTGGCTCGAAATTGCGTGGCCCACGGAAAATTGTGGGCCTTAATGATATGCGGTGGCAACAATTTTGATTATTCTTCTTGAAAATCAACTGACCACATTTAATGTGCACAGCTTAAACAATAAAGTAAAACTAAGACTAAGGTTGAACAAAAGTGGGAGCCACTCATTGTCAGCAGGTGATAAAGACAATAATTGACTTTGCGTCGGTGACAAGGTTAAATCGCGGGTGTCACCCGTTCGATGTGGATGCCTTTGCAGGCCTCTAGGTCATTCTCAACTTATTTGATTTGGTCAGTAAATCGACTATTCACATGAAATGGTTTACTTTATCGATCTCAGTGAACAGGGCAACAAACTGTGTTGTGGAGAACTTTTGCATCAGCATCTTGAATTTTACTTAATCGGACTGTATTACTTGTTCATTTTGTATTGCAGATCTTTGATGCGAACACTTCGGAATTAATCACATATCATCAAGTAGAAATTACTCAACATCTACCCAAAGAGGGGTATTACGTCTTGTTACATTTGCTGCACTTGTTCTATACTGGTTATGAAAATGGCTTAGTTTTGTGTTTGGTTTGTATATTTGCGTGTCTCTTGACTCTTTTCATAACTAGCAGTTGATGATGTTACTAACAAGTCGTCTGAATGCCGTTACACAGCACTGCGGAAATATAATTGGAGTAAAGAGTTAAACATTCATGACTTACACTGAATCTGTTTGTAACAAGTATTTGAAAGGTATGCAATGAGCAGTCCCCAGTGATTCAGATGAAGAGTTTGAGACTTTTTTTTTATTTTTCAGGGTGAAAGCAAGTGTTACTACTTGGTGATGGTTTGAAACTGACTAAAGTTGCGTATGTGTTTGTGGTGATTTCTTTCCACAGGATTCAACATTTGACATTTTACGTTGTTTGTTTGCATGTTGTTAGATGGGTCGAGGAAGATCCTGTGGAGATTCTGCAGTCTGTAAAGACTTGCATAGAGAAAGCTGTTGAAAATCTCAAGACTTTAAACATTGATCCAACGTGCATAAAAGGTATCTCTTATATGCCAATTGATTTTCTGCATTAATTTAATTTGCCTTTGATATAAATGTTAAAAATTACATATGATGTGCTGCTTACAGTTTTTTTCATATTTCAGTTTTTTTCATATTTCAGTTTTTGGCACTGGTTGTTGTGTGTCTGTTCATCTGTGGGTTATGGATGTATTGTGGTTAAATGGTACCGGATAGGGATTAGGCTGCTATTGCCTTTCAATGACATGAGAATTATTGACCTTGGATGATCTTGAAGGTCAGTACTACAACATTAGCACGTTTTCCCTAACAACTTCTGGGTTTTTTGTTTAGTTTGTTACCATTACTTTTCAGCCGACCATACTTTAGTAACGGTCGAGCTGTTGTCATGGTTTTTGTTCGTCTGTCGTTCGTCACAGATGTATTGTGGCTAAACGGTGCAAGATAGGGCCTAAGTTGCTATTGATCACTAATAGGAAGTCACATATTGGCTTTCAAATGAAATGAAAATCATCAACCTTGGATGACCTTGAAGGTCACTGACAATCAGTACAGTCGGCTATCCTAGTGACAGCTGAGCTTATTGTTTTAGTTTTTCTGATCTCAGGCTTTTAGCTTTTGTATAACCATTTGTTACCAGATTTTTATTACATAACCAGTACTTCCATTTCACTTTTTCTCGTTCCATTTAAAACATTTTTAGTTTGTTTTACTTTTAGTGCTAGACTAAACTAGCAGTTTGCCTTTCAGTTTTTTAGTGCAAATTGTCTATCATGTTGTATCGTATTGACTTGTGATTAGCTTTTAATATTATTGTCACAGAATTACTTACTTTTTTGACTAATTACCTCCACCAAGGAGGTTATGTTTTTGCCGGTTTTTGTTTGTCTGTTTGTTTGTCTGTTTGTGTGTCAGCAAGATAACTCAAAAAGTTATTTACAGATCTTTCTGAAATTTTGAGGGTATGTCGGGCATGGCATAAACTACCAGTGATTCAATTTTGGGGGTGATCCAGCAGGAATCCTAGATTCTGGATCACTTTGAAATTTTCATTACCATTGCGTTAAAGGGGGCATAAGCGAACCACTGCAAAACCGAAGACGGTGACCCCACCTGGCGAATAGCTTTGCCTTGGTGGAGGTGCCTGCGGGCTATGACTGCTTTCTAGTTAGTTGCTGCATTAACTAGTAGTTTGCCATTGATATAAATGCTGCAAAATTATGTGTATTTGTTCTGGAGATGGGCTCTCTAGTTCAGAGATTGCAATCATGGGATCCCGGTCGTTTTCGCCAATCCCGAATGCCGGGATTGGCAGCGACTCAATCCCGGGATTTCAGGATTACAAAAATTAGCTAAAATTGTATTTTTTTGCGTATTAAATGACAGAAATAGGAATTTTGGCCATCTGGTGAATAAAATGTTTTATGAGCGCTAGAGTACTACTTCGTGCTGTCGCTGGAAATTTGTATTTCACTGTCACTCTCTACAGTTCAGATACACCTTTCGTAGGGGCCCTGTGCATAAAATATGTCAATTGGGGATACCAAAATAACGACCAATCTGTAAGCCTAATCCCGAAACAAGATCCTGGGATCCCGGGATTACAAATTTCTCAATTTTGGATCCTGGGATTGAGAATCCAATCTCTGGATTGCAATTACTCATCTAGTTCTGTACTTGCTCACCTATGAAATAATAGGGCTACCAGAAAGGGAATTCGGAGAACATTACTTCAATGCTACATTTCTGCCTTGCATTGTGGAAGCTGATGATATGATGTTAAAAAGTATTTTGCGGGAGATTGTTTTTGTGCTAGAAGCATATTGTGCTGATTGTGTCATGTGTTTGTAGCAATTGGTATAACAAACCAACGCGAGACTACGATTGTTTGGGATCGGCTAACCGGTCTTCCACTCTACAATGCAATCGGTCTGTACACCTTCTGTTATTTTGCTAGTTCCTATATATACTCAAAACTAATGTTTGAATTTGGCTTACTGTTCATGCTGATGGACTGATTAGACGTTTGTGTTCAGTTTTTAACATCATTGGATACCTATAAGATTCATTTCATCATTCTGGTTTGACGTCTGCTTGCGATGTTGGATGTTTTATTTTTGGTGGATGAATTTTTTACTGTTCAAAATTTGAAATATTTTGTACTTAGAAGTTGGAAATAATTTGGCGGTATTGTAGAATTCTTATAGATTTGTTTTGTTTGAATATAACAGACAGATTTATTATGATGGTTGGGCCTAGTTTTCAGTTTGCATCTGAGGCATTTGGCATTTGAAACACTAGCTGTGAGTAAGCAGGTATGCAAGATTCATATCACTTTTGAACTTTTGACGTTTTGAACTGAAAAGTAGCATATTTGATACTTGTGCCCTGGGAAACATTTTATCATTGTATTGTTTTTTCACATCCGATTGTTTTTGAGTTAGGAGTCTCTATGTGATTATGGGTGTGGCTTGGTGGTATAGCAGTAGCGTGTCGAACTGGTGACCCGAAGGTCCCTGGTTTGATGCCAACCTGGTGCACTGCCAGTTGTTCACACCAAGCAGTATAATTTGATACCGGCTTCACCGCTGGGAAGGTAATGGCAGTATATGGGAGAGGTCTGGCCTACTGTCCATATAACTGAACTGCGGCTCACTGCCGGCTCAGGGCCTTGAAACAGAGATGAGCACCACCCTACAGACGCAGAGATGTGTTCTAGTGCTGTTGACCATGGGAGTTTTACCTTACCTACCTATGTGATAGATGGACATGGGACAATCAGGTGGGCAAGATGCATACTACAGTCTGTAGGACAGTCACATGATAGTTAGCGCTGAATTTGATGCATTTTATTCTCAGTCGCTGCCCTGTTAATATTAATTATGAGCTCCTAGCAGTTCAGTATGTTGCACGATGCTTAACATTTGTGGGCCGGATTACTGTTACAGTGTGGTTGGATACAAGAACTGCTGAAACTGTTGCTGAAATACTTGCTAGAACACCTGGTCACAATCAGGATCACCTGCGGGTAAGATTTGGTCTAATTTGTTCTTATTGTCAGAAGAGCAACAAATTCCTGCTTTCACATTTGCCGTTAGGTGTCCCATGATTCTCCGAGCTATTGTTTATCATAATGTGTCTCTGAAAACGATCATTCTGTTCTTTCAGCCCTGTAAACATGTGTATTATGAAGATGAATCGATGAAGTTAATTTTTATCCACTCTTACAGTTATAAACAGGCATGATTGTGCTAACAATATGCTCTGATAAACAGATAAACACCCCTCTTTCTAGCTCACAATGAAATGCGGATGGTAGTTGACAGTGACGATGCTGGCAGCGAGTTTCGTGTAGACGGTTCTGTGATGGCGAAGCTGCAAGGACCGTAGCGGGTTGTTTGTGTCACTGGAATGGCATGGTCAGGTGCCCACGCAGCTTAACGTAGGTGTAATAATGTTAGTATTGTTCATAGGTTGATGCTGCTGTGGTATGCTTGTAGCCAAGGTGTGGTCTTCCAATCTGCTCATTCTTCAGTGCGGTCAAAATACGCTGGCTGCTGGACAATGTGTCGGAGGTTAAACGTTTCATTGATGATGGTCGCTGTATGTTTGGTACAGTCGACACTTGGCTTTTGTGGGTAAGAGTACAGTTTGTACGAGGGTCGTTCCATTGATGAAAATTTACATGATGACATCACTGTGGCATCATTTCTAAGCATTAAATACGACGACATTGCCGCAAAAATCATCCCTTAATGAATAATTCTTTGCATAAGGCATTCAGAAGCTTGTTATCAGATGGGACACAGTCATGTTTAACGAACTCGGACGATATGTTGAAAAATGAAACGCTAATGTTCATTAACATTTAAAAAGATGACATTAACTTGTTTCGTTTATTTGCTTTTCTCCTATGCCATTTATCACTTGTGAGTTGCAGCACATTATTAGTGGAGAAAATTATACACAAATACATTGCTTTCTGCTAATAGATGATGTCACAGTAATGATGTTATCATAAAAAAAAAATTTTTACATATGTCCAGAATTAAATTTTCTGCAAAACCTATATTTTGGATTTTTTCCTAATTTAAGAATTAATGGAATGGTGCCATTTTGTAAACTTATTTATGGAATGACCTTCATATGTAACAGCACTGCATGTTGTTGGTGTTATTATGATTATTATAACATGTTGAGATTTGTTCATCATTTATGACATCTTAGGTTGCATTTTTTGACAGAACTTATTTGTGCCTGAAATGTCCTGTTATAAGAATATTGTTTGTGACCTGCTTCGTTAAGTTTTAGACTATACTAGCTTCTTAAGCTAGGGGACAATGTCTGAATTTGACCAGGGGCCCTGTATTTTTACTGTTTGGCCATGTTTTTTCACTTTGACTTTGAATTTCACTGGTATATAGGAGGACGCTGCCGGCAGGCTAGCGTCAGACCGCCAGCCAATCACATCAGACCCTATCTCCTGCACGCTTGCACGACTCGCTTCAGCGGCAGTTGGTCGCTGCACATTGTGGAGAACGGCTGACAATACAACAATAGTGAGAGCGAATGCTTGTGTTGCCTCATGCTTAATTAATCCATTCTGACCTTTTAGGTATAGGTTTAGGTACACAACCGCTTCAGAGGAATTTATTGCAGTCTCGTGCATTGTTAATTGCAACTATTGTAAAGTTAATGTGGTATAATCACCTAGTAGCTAGTGTTTACAAGTTGGCTTATGCTTGGCTAACACGATTACTGTTTGAATGGATACTGTTTGTGCTGTGGTTGAGAATTTGACCGGCGGTCCTCAAGGTGGCAAGTACATCACTGACGTGACCAACGCTAGTCGGACAATGCTAATGAACATCCATACGCTGCAGTGGGATGATTATCTCTGTCGGTCAGTTAATTACCACCTGCTGGCTGTTGTAACTCACAACAGCCAGCAGCTGGTAGTTAAATTCGTTTTTTTTTCAGATTCGAATTTCGACTGCTAAAATTTGAATTAAATTCAGACTTTGTTTATATGTTTGTGGAGAAGCTTAAGCAATTCGCGTTTGATGTCTGCACTGTGGGGCAAGATGAAGGTCACAGCATGCATGCCACATGCCGGGAACCAGTCTATCAACAGTGCAATCAGCCAGGACATCAAGCCATGTCACGCTCTATTGCCTTCCATTGATGTTTGTTTTGTGTCTGGGCCACTTCGATAGCTTGCATCAGTACACAACATGCGCCAGGGGCGCAGTGCAAGACGAGTAATTGAATGCCGCGGCGGTATGCAGGGAGAGGACAGGAGGGAAGGGGAGGGGAGGAGTAAGCAAACACGCTGCGGGCGTCACTTGAATTGACAGCCGGCAGAGAACAAAGAAATTGTCACACAGTGCACGCACTCCAATTTCAAGGCAAAACCGTCTGCGTCTAATTAGTGATGCTTGGATTCGAATATCGAAGGGCTGAAAAACGAGTACGAATTCGAACTTGAAATTCGAAGTTCGCAAATCCGAACTTCGTTTAACAACCCTAGTTGTGAGCACTTTATCATAAATCAGGCTGCATTGTCTTTCTGTCTGTCTGCAAATTTTGTGCTTTATTACTAAACCTTTAGTAAAAATTGTTTATTTAACTGGTTTTCTGTAACATAACAGTGAGTTGGTGCTCGGAATGGAACTTGCATGTTGTTATTCCGTAATGCAGTGAATTTTGGGTTGACGTGTGAAATTAGCATATACTGGGAGTCTTTTTACAGGACCTTAATTGAAATCATTTACTTCCTGTATTGTTTTGTTTAGTATTAAATTTAACGGTTAGTTTTTATCCAGGGTTGGTCTAAAACTTTTCCTGACCAGTGTCTAACTTTTTAACCATGCATAAACGTTTTACCTTGTGTAAATTTTGTGTCATTTAGTTTCTTTTATTAACATTGGATGCAATTTATATGTGCAAATTTTTGTGTTTGCATTCTGATTGTGGTGTTCATTGTATTTTGTGATCTGTCCTATACATTAAATAATGACTCTTGCTACTGCCACTGTTAATGCATCACGTTGTGCTATTGTCGTGGCAGGTTTTTCAACATTCCGATGCTCATTTTGCCAAAGATATGCACGTCGTCGGAGGTCTATGGTCATCTGTCTGATACGATTCTTGCTGGGGTGCCTGTCAGTGGAGTAAGTAATGTTAGCATTTTATCTTAACTGTTTGATTGAACTATTTATGAGATGGTTGTTATTGATGGTAACTAAGTAAGTATATAAGTTAGTAAGTAAGGTCACTTAGTGCACAATCTGCAGATAAAACCAGAAGGCGCCCATCAGAGTGCATATCTCTGTCAAGTGAATTTTTGCAGTATAATTAAAACATATTTTTTCGGAATTTGGTAGTTAATGATAAAATAATTGACTACTATACAATAATTCTCTCTTTTTTCCCGAATACTGCTATAGCATTAGCTGTAGCATTTGCGGCTCTTGCTGCAAATGTTGCTGCTGCTGACATCATGGACAATACACAGTGTGCTGGTGATGTAGTGACGTCATTGTTATTGTGACGTCGTCAGACACTTGGAGTTTCCTGTTCCACCAATAATGAAATCTTTTGGTACGGTTAAGTTTCTCAAACTTTTGACTTGCAAATTTGCAATATTTTGTTTATTAATTTCTTGTGGACATTGTGTGCGAGTAGTGCTTATTCGAATAACTTACAACTTATAAAATCTTTGAAACCCATGAAGTTCGAGTCTTTTTAAATACTGGGTTTAACCCCAGAATACCCAATGAAACCCAGCAGGTCAAGCTTTAATTTTTTTTTCAATTTTGCATATAATAATGATGAAGCTAATATGAACTGATGTGATGCTCTGTTGTGTGTTCGTTTGGGTGTTAGATACTGGGTGACCAGCAGGCGGCGTTGGTTGGACAAGGATGCTTAAACTGTGGCCAGGCCAAGAACACGTTGGTTGACTTTCTACTTTGGCGTAAAGCTATTCCTATTCTTCTAGTTTGCCATCCACCCCTAAGACACTTCCATGCGTAAATTTTTTATTAAATCCTCAAAAATATATCAGCGCAGTTTTTTTGCATGCTGTCATGTCTTTTTTTTAACTAAAAAAATATTTGCTTTTAGTCTCTTATGGTGCAATTTATTTTCACTTTAGTTATTATGGGAGCTGTTTAGCATGTTACATTGTTTTTATGAGTTGTTCCGAAATCTGCCTGATATGTCATGAAAAGAAATTTTAAAATTTCGCTCATTCTTAATTTTTTGCCAGAGTCGGGGATTTTTTCAGGGATTGTGTTAGAGGAATTTTGTTCCTTTCCCATCTGCCTCGAGGATTGATTGAAATTCACATCATTTTCTGTAGTCTGTAGCTATATCGCATAAAATGTCAATTTTAGTGAATGAACATGTCGTTAATATTTGTAGTAAACACCTGGTTCATTGTCTCAAATGAATTACTATTACCTATTTTGCAATAAAATATAAAAATACAAGTCTTTTCCTATTATACAAACAATCAACAGATCGCTCATCAGCTAACTGGTCAAAATGGCCAGTTGTTGTTGTTGTTGACATAAAAAGCCAGTCAGGCACTGCCTATATGGGGAGAGACAGATGCCCCAAAAAGGAGGAATTTCACCAGATCATCCCACTTGAGGGTGAGTCCAGGTTTCCATTGCTCCCTCATGAAGTTGACGTCCATTTCATTGAACAGGGGCACCACTCAAAGGCGGCTGTCGTTGCCCACAGCTGACAAACTGGCAGGCATTGTTGGTTGTCGTTGTTGCTAGTTAAAATTAGTGAACGTTTAACCGATGGTTAATGCTTCCAGAAACGGGGGTTATGCATATTGGTCAGTTAGTGCCCCCGTTAACTGAATAACCTGAAACCCTCCTTAATTCTGGAAACTTGATGATCTGCCTGCATTTGTGCTAGGTATGGCACGGGCTGCTTTCTGCTGTGCAACACGGGCACCGAGGTTGGCACTGAATATTCAACACACTACATTCAGCATTGTTTTATGTACACTGTGTTCAGAAAAAAACACCCACCCACGTTTTGTTTTATATCTTCGTGGAAAATGTTTAGATTTCCACAAAATTTTCAGGGAATGTTTAGGAGAAAACAAATATTCCACCGGTAAAAAGGTAGATATTCTTTTCTACCGGTGACGTCATGCTGATGTCATATTTACGTCTTTGTTGTCTTCAACGGTAAATCAATCAATCAATCAAAAAATAACCACTTACAAAAGTGACCAGTTGTGTACAACACACCTAAAAACTAAAATAAACCTAAGGATAATGTACAAAAAGTAAAAACTACTCAGAGATAAAAAGCTCGCTGAAACGGTAAAGTTTTTAAGTTTCGTTTGAACAACGCAGTGTCAGATAGTTCTTGAAGTGACGGTGGTAGACTGTTCCACGCAGCTGGTGCAGCGTAGGTAAACGCTTGTTGTCCGAACTTTAGTCGTATGGTGGTTGCTCGTAGCGGATACTGCTGCTGGACTGAAGTCATGTTCATGATGTGACACTGGCTGTTTGTGTGACAATGTCAGTAAGATAAGACGGTGCTTAGTTTACAAAGTGTTTGCGAGTCAGCAAGAGTTATGTAGCAACAGTTAAGTTTGTGTGCAAAATATTTTCGGACAGTACACAGACAATCGAATATTGATTAAATGAAATGTTTAAGGAAAAATATTGACACAACAGGCCGTATCAAAGCCGTTCGACTGATAGTGGGCAAGTGGTCATCCACTCCGTGATGCTGTGCGCATACACCTGCCAGCATCAACAAAGTTGAGGATCTTGCATTCAGCCAAGAAGATAAACGACAAAAACAGTTAACAATGGAAAATTGCATGACAGATTAGCATATTTTTGGGTTCAGTCAACACATGACCAATTGGTGTGTTTTAACATTTCACCAATGTCTGTCTTCAACGGTAAAACCCCTAATTTACAAACATAGAAATGTGACGTCATCATGACGTCACCAGTAGCAAAGTATATCTAACTTTTTCACTTTTGGAATGCTTGTTTTCTCCTAAACATTTTGTGGAAATCTGAACATATTCCACCGAGATACAAAAGAAAACATGAGTGGGTGTTTTTTCTGAACGCAGTGTAGTAATTTCTTTATTTCGGTGTTTTTATGCACTGTCCATACTTTTTCTGTCCCATTCTTGGTGGGGGATGTTTCACTGTTCCAATCCACTCCAGGAAGTCCCAGAGGCGTCGTTGGTTCATGTTGAATTTTCCTTCTGGCCAGATGTCGCTCCTGGCTTGGTCATGGGCTGGACACTGTAGCACCAGGTCAGCACTGTTCCAGTGTGGACAGGTGGCGGATTCTCGGCATCTGATCTGGTAGAGATAGCCTGCCAGCAATGGAGAATGGCCGTACTAGTGATTCACCTTGCATGTGTTGTCTGTCTGTCCGTCTGTCTGTCTGTCTGTCCCTTAAGTCGAAAACAGAAAAGTGCACAAAAGCCAAAAATGGTCTGAATGTTCTCCAGCACAAGAATAACTGATGTGCCAGTTTCCAGTTTAAAATATCAGGGTTGTAGTTATGGTCACGGTTGAGCAGTTCTGGACTGATGGCTGCATAATATGTCGGCACTGGGGTGACATATTTCAATACCGTAATTACAGTATTATTGCTGGAGATTGTTTGCTGGCATGAATTAGGTTTAATGCAGTGTTAAATTAGGATCTGTTTTAAGAGTGTCTTAAGTGTTACTGCTTAGTTGGACTGAGGCATGGTGCAGTCAAACTAAAGTAATTGGGTAGATTGGTTAATGGATGGCTTGATATTATTCATCAGGCTATATGATGAAAGAGATTTGCTGGTCATGCAGTTATCATTTCTGATTCTTGTAAGGGAATTGCTGAAAATGGAGAAATTTGTCTGATGCATAACACTTGATTTATAAACAAACCGGTGTTATAGCACTATAAATAGGCAGAAACTATTGCACGGTTAGTCCATGTTTAGGCGTTGAGGGCAGAAGTTGCAGACTGTAATAATCGTTTGGCTTGTGTCGGTATTGCTTTGAAAATGGGCTTAAATCTGCTCTGTGTGGTCGTATTTTTCTTCAGTGACACGTGACTTACCCACATTTGCAATTGTTCACTGTTACAGTGAATAACCTAACGTGTGTGTAAACTATATAATAAATAAATAAGTAAATTGCAATCTGTTGATGATGTCTTGTCTGTGTTGAGCCAGGTCGTGTCATCAGAACATGGACTATTGACTACTGTGGCTTATCAGCTAGGTAGCCAACAGCCAGCCTGCTATGCCCTTGAGGTACACTGTCTGCCAGTTGGCTTGCATATCTCTCCAACACTAGGATCTTGAAATAAGTCTATTTAGTCTCTTATTTTAGCATTTGTTTAAGTAGATCACTTGTTCAGCTTTAGTGCATGTTAACTTGATAAATCTCTAGAAATTTAATGCAATTACTGCTGCTCTAAATTCATTTTATTGTTTATTTAGAATTGTAATACTTACTGGTTGTTACTACTAGTTGATGATGCTGTCGTTTATTTTTTTTGGTTACTTATAATCGTGTTGTTTTTATTTTTTAAGTTGCACTAAATTTGGTTAGTTGATTCTCAGGTAAAGGTAAAGGTGTCCCATACTCAATAACGAGCGTAGGGGCCGGAGCTGATCCCGGTCTCTAGGCAGTCAGCCCGCAAGTGACATAGTTGTAAACCCGGTGGTAGGCTGCCATTACTTTCCACCAGGCCCGCGGTTACCTTCCCAGCCAGAGAGCATCACCGCCCTTTGACCGATACCAAATTATACTGCTTGGTGACAAAGGCACGTGTGTGAACAACTTGCCTACGGTCGTTACTTGACAGTGCTTCAGCCCAGAGTCGATCCTGGGACCTTTCAGTCACCAGTTCGGCCACACAGGAAAACAGTTAAAATTGTTGGCACCAAATGTCACATCTTACGGCTAAAATGCATCAAATTTGATATCGGCTGGGGCTTTGTCACAGACTCTAGTCAGGGAGCTGACAGACTCCCTCAGATTCCCTGTCTGCAGGCACGACTAAGGTAAGGGAAAGGAGGGAAGGGGAAGAGAAGGAAGGTGGAAGAAAGGAGGGAAGGGGAGAGAAAGAATGAAAGGAAAAAGTGTGGGGGGGGAGAAGGAAAAAAGGGAGGGGCCGAGAAGAATTTCGATGTGCATTGGTGGTATGATAACTTGGCAACCCTGGAGTTGTATTGTGTGTGTTGCACATTTCAGGGTTCAGTAGCAGTAGGAGGAGCTATAGTCAGATGGCTGCGAGATAACATGGGCATAATCCAGTCATTGTCTGAAATCGGTTAGCATTTTTTTGTCATTAACTTCTATTGTTTTACGTAATGCTACATCATTCGTGATACTGTCCAGCTTAGTGACAAGCTGTTGCAGCTCATCAACTGTTAAGTCGCAAATGTACTGCCTGTGTAAATAGTGCCTTGACATTGACATTGTGCTATTGACATTCTGAAGTCTATTTGTAGTAATTGGATTCATTGACAACTATTGATGCATTTGGTAAATTTTTCTGATAATTCCAGTTTTTGATTCATGTTCGAAGGTGTTAAATTGTTGAATGTAAACTGAACCTGCTTATATATGCTTATAGAAGTGCTGGTTTGATTTAAATCAGTTCTTCTTATATATTTTTCGTATGGTTCTAGAAAGTCCTTGAAAAGTCCTTGAATTTGATTTTGACAAATGCTATGATTGAATTTTGCCGAATCTTTGGGGAGAGGTTGATCATTATTAACGAGGAGCTGATTTCATTACATGTATAATGGACGGTAATCTGGAATCTCTTGCGGATTGTGGATTTTTTACCATCAGGAGATGGGCACAAAGTGAAATTTTGCAGTGTATCTGCAAGTCTGCAAGACTGTCAGTGTTCAATGTTGATGTATTTGCTGATGATATCTGTTGCTATAGAGCAGTTAGCTAGCAGTGTTAAAGACACTGGAGGTTGCTATTTTGTGCCGGCATTTTCTGGACTGTGCTGTCCCTACTGGCAGCCCAATGCACGTGGGTATGCTCACAGTAATTTCTTCTTATTTTCTTGTTTTTTTTGTCAATTGTATAGAATCGATCGACTGACTGTTTTCAGAGAATGACGATGATTTTTGTTGACACTTTGAAAAATTCCTCTTTGTTCTCTACTATCTTTGATGTCATCAGTGCATCACATTAGAACCTTTTCGTGGAAGCTCTGCGCTGTATAAGTTTGTATTGTTATTATTATTTTATTCGTTTCTGTTGTTCTTTGCAAGGTCACATTTTTGATCGACAAAGTGCAGAGTGAAAAAGTATCGGAAGTGGAAACGAGAGTGAAAGCGATTTGTCACGTTATTGTGAAGGACGGGGAAGTTGTATTAAGTTGGTAGTGGTATCATATCACAGGGCACTACTGACTGTTTCTATTCCTTCAGCAGTTTGTAATGGTTCGGCCATCATTTGCAGTGCAAATTTTGTCCTGATTGTTCCGGCATGCAGATTTCCCTTTGCTCTGTAGTCGGTACGAACTTTTAGAAAAAGGCCTTCTATAACACTTCTAAGGGCATTTTTGGGTAGAGGCTGGGAACCTAACTTTTTAACACAATTCGAACATGCTGAATACAATTATCCCAGTTCCCAAGCCAAATTTTGAGTTCTTGACCATTTAATTTGCATAAACAAGATGGTGGCCAAATTTTCACTTTTGCGCACTGTTTTCACAAAAGCATCTATAATTCAAGATCCATCAGTCATAGGTACTTCAAATTTAGTACGTATATTTCAGACATCACAAGAAACTCGACACAAAATGGTCAAAGGTCAAGGTCACCTTTCGTTCATTCCTGAGCTCAGATACGAAGTGTTCTACTGCTGACCAAAAATTACGACCGCAACAAATTCACGCATGCGCAGTCATGATCTTTTCCAGCCGATCATGACTGCGCACATTTTTTGGGAATTCCCCCTGACTACTGGGCAAATGTGGCGTTATGCTTAGAACCAAATTTCATGTCATTACCAGTGCTTATAATTCAGTTTTGATGTTACTGCTTTTAATAACATGTTGTGCGGCTGCGCTGCACAGGACAATCTGTGGTTTGACACAGTTCACAAACAGAGCACATATTGCCAGGGCGTGTCTAGAAGCTGTCTGCTTTCAAAACCGTGAGGTGCGTTTAATGGATTGGATATGCTATGTTTGTTTGTTTATTTATCCATTTATTCATCCATTCGTGTTCACACGTGCAAGTAGTATATCATGTATATATTGTTGAGTTGCATTTGGCAAATAATTGTTTTCCTTTATCTTCATTTTATAGCACATTGACGTTTTTCCGTACTTACTTTGGGTTGGGTCAGTTTCCACACCTGTGGTTTTCCATGGAAACTTTGCAGGATTGTTTGTGATGGGATTTGTTACAAGCTGGACAACCTTACCTTACCTTAGTTCATCCCGCATCCAGATGGCTGCATTGGGCCATGCGTTGATGCCATTCTGCTTTGTCATTTTGCTTTGTCAACCAGTCAACATTAATTGATCCTCAGTCCATTCCATGGCTTGTGACTGGAGTTGACTTGAGACAGATACCTTGTCACATTCTTGCTGTTGTTCAGTTTTATTTTTACGCGAGAGAGCTAGCTATAGCACATATTAGCCATGGTAATTCTGTCTGTCTGTCTGTCTGTCTGTCTGTCCTGGTGTCACGTCCCGGTACCGACCCAAGCCCAGGTGAGCTAGAGAATTCGGGTTTTCACCATATGATAGCTTGGAGTGTCTAGTATTTCATGACGTAATTTTATGTTGCTGGCTGAAGGGAGTCCCCACGAACGAGGGAGAGAAAGAGGAGCACTCTCCTAAAAAGACGTTGTTTTACTGCTATTGGCTTGTCTAGCATGAAAATGGTTGCAGATGGGCACAGACGTGCTGCTTATCATGACAAGCTCTGGTGACGGGCTTTTTAGTGGTGTCAACATTAATGACCTTGAATAACTTAGAACTCTCAGAAAGAAGGTTTTGGTGAATTTTTCGCAATTTTGGGCTGCTACACACATTTCAGGAGTGAATTGCACCAAAATGGCTAGAGATAGACCAAGGCAACCTCCATGTGATTACTGAATGACCTTGAACCTCAAAAATAGGTAATTTTAGATATTTTTTTGCGATTTTCATCTGGAAGAGAGTGAATTGCAATGAAGTGGATAGAGATAGACCAGGACAACCTGTGAGCAGGATCTACTATAGGCTTTTGCACATCTCATGAGCATTAGCTCAGATTTCTTGTCTCATTTCTTCAGCAGCACTTTGCACAGTTTACTGATATTATATCAGCTATTAATTGCAGTGTCTGGCAGGGTGTTAGAATCCTTACTGATTCAAAGCCATTGCTCCAACGCCTCGCTTAAGGTCCTTCTCGTCAGACAGACACCATATGCAGCTCCGTTTGGATGGTTCTTGCTACCATTGTTTCGTCGAACCTAGTCAACGTTGAGTGGATTCTGGGACATGTGGGTCTAGAAGGCAACACTGAAGCCGACATTGAAGCCAAGAGAGGCACTACATTACCACAGTCCTCGGCACCTATGGATTTCATTTCTGCCTGTGCGGCCACCAAATGGCATCAACAGAGTGTAGCTGACGACAGGTACCACAGCGACCCACATGCAAGAATCCATAGGGTGCTCGCCGGCAGTGTCAACCAGTTCCAGCGCTGGCAACGAAATTGGGCCAGGGACCAGTGCGTTACGGTGGCCCAGCTACACACTGGTCATTCTCTGTTTTGGCAGGATATTTGCACCGAATTGGGCGCCGGGACTCTGCCATCTGTCCACACTGCAACGATGCTGACGATACAGCAGAGCATCTGGTGCTACAGTGTCCAGCTCACAAACGGAGAGAGAGAGAGAGAGAGAGAGAGAGAGAGAGAGAGAGAGAGAGAGAGAGAGAGAGAGAGAGAGAGAGAGAGAGAGAGAGAGAGAGAGAGAGAGAG
>Ga0056128_1002787_pt1 | contig 20988 bp, 9 predicted proteins | sample WorMetLIZISLAND2_FD_71113 | JGI IMG/M metagenome (GOLD analysis project Ga0056128, IMG submission 71113) | Marine gutless worms symbiont microbial communities from Max Planck institute for Marine Microbiology, Germany - Olavius geniculatus... ... | reverse complement strand
ATCTAAATCTCCAAGGTCACTGGACCAAACTTCACCGGACTTGTTTCGCCTAACGCAGGAGGAATCGCGATAGACGGAATGACTATCCGATTTTGAATATCTTTATCCGTTTCGGAGATATTCGCCGCCGAACTTTGAATTCGTCTGAAATCGGGTCAAATTTTGCATGTTTTTCGCCCCTGAAGTTTTTTTGGGGTGTGCCCCCCAAAATTTTGGACAGGCATTATAAAATTGGGCCTAGTATTGACCATCGTGCAAAATTTCACGCCGGTCGGCCCACACATCTCGGAGATTTCGCGAGTGAAAAAAAAACATCAGGGGTAAAACTTAAGTCCGCTCCGCAAGCTATCGCTTTCGGGCGGACTAATAAAAAAACCATTTCTGAACATTATATTTCACCCCTTTGCCCAGCCACTTCTGCCGGGCCGATTTGTACCATTTTTGGCACACCGCCGACGTAATCATCCAAGTCAAATTTTAAGTCGATTGATTTAGGGGCCTGGGGGCTACAGGTGCCCAAAATATGGGGTTTTTCATTGACTTTGATAGTCGATCTTACAACAGTGTTACGCACAACCGTGCTACACTGTGATATAGGGCTGCTTCCTGCCGCTATCTTTTGTGACGAATCGAGCAGGGCGTTGTCGTGAATGCATCACGATTCACGATGACTCTTTGTGGCTCATCATAATACTCGCCGATCTGATAAACCACTTGCACTGGCTGCGTTATGACAATCTTCCAACAAGCAGAAACCAAACAGCTCATGTTTCGATAATCGTTTGCAGACACGACCGGTGATGAAACACTTTCAAACCGTTTTGTCGAGTTGTCCGTACAGAAGTGAAATAATTTAAACTCAACACTATATGAAATAACCGTTTTGGCACTGCATGTATTGCACACGCTGCAAAAGCTACCATTAATGCGACATTTAAATGGCGAAACTTGTAAAACGTCTGCGACAAAACCAATAATATTTAAATTTAAAAAAATACTGATTGCCAATACTGTTGCGGTAGTCTATAATGCGCTGTTTGAGGTGTTAATTATTGGCGTTACTTTTCGCAGCAGATTATTTGCTATATTTCATATAAAGATAAAACGAAAGAAGTGTAAATGCGTAACTATATTATGTGGCACTGCAACAAGTGTTGTTGTACTAGTGTGAAATGACCTTTAAGTTTAACGATTTTTAGAGCTCTTACACATAAAAGACGGCTGTAGCAGGTTGACAGCTATCCAGCGAAGTGTATCTGCTATTAGTGCCAGAATTCATCTACCAAAGTAAGTTATTATCGATATGATGGGTAGTGGTGACAGTTGGGGTAATAGCGATGATAATAGTATAATAGAAGTATTTTTAAAATAAATTCTGGTTGTTATTATGTTGACACCGTATCGTCAACCCCAAACCATACGAGGAAATGCGTTTATGTCGCGATCAGCAACGACTTATAATGTTTATTTAAAGCTACAGCAACAAAATTATTTTGTTAACATTTAATTGCAAACTACGATCTGCAAAAGTAGTTATTTGAAATCTCCCAATTGTTGTACACTCAGTTTACGTCACAAAACACATCAAAATTTGTGCAGAAGTATCTTCGTCGTTAAGATCCCATCGCATTACTGTAGTAGTATAGCTTATGTACAGAATGACGTAGGCTAATTAACGTGTTTGTAGCAATTGCCGCTGGCGAAGGATGCTCATGGATATGACACATAAACCCGCTTTGCTAGCACTAGTGCTGGCAATTCTGACATCTGCTGCTGTCGTCGCTCAAGGTGAATTTGTATTTATGTGTCTACAGTTTTTCTGGGTGAATGTGTAAGTAGGCAGATGCGACGAAAGTCAAGAAGCGTCATTTTTGGATATTGTCCAAAGACGAAGAGATTCGCCGTTAATTGCGGCTAAAGTAGCCTATTTAGGCTTAACAGTAGGCCCCAACTGTTAGCAATAATCTTAAGATTATTTTGTCAAGATTAAGTCCAAGATCTTCTTTTAGTCCTCGAGGCGCTTTAGGACCAAGAGCTTGTCTCAAGGACTACATCACTACTTTACTGCTGCAATGCCAATGAGACGATATATGACGTACTTGATACGTGTATGTTGTGGTTGGAGGTCCCCCAGGGCCGCCGGGGGACACTGGGGCTACCGGGCCTCAAGGACCTTCTGGCGAAAAAGGTAGTCAGGGGCGCACTGGAGTACTTGGTGCCACTGGTCCACAAGGAGAAGAGATCGTTGACCAGAGTGGAGTGAGAGGCGATACTGGCTACACTGGACAGACCGGGAGCTCCGGACGAAAAGGTTTTTTATCCTCACTGTTTATTTTAGTTTTATGGCGGGCTTATAAGTATTATTTACAGCAGCCGCACTAAAGGTCCACCACCTGATGCGCTTTCTTTGAAAGCTACGCACATAGAATTAGAAAGATTTACAAAAAGCCCAGCTGTCGCTAAGCTGAACCAACCTCTATTCGCCTATATCCGGAGGCCAATTTTAGGTTCGAACGTTTTAAGCAGGCTTAATTTTTTGATTGTGAGCTGTGTATTTATAGATTTAACTGAGAATAGCAGTTACGTCTCATTACGTTCGTCGTTCGTCTCATTACGGCGCTGTATCTGTTGCGCTTGACTTTCTGTACTTAGTAAACCTATTTTCCAGCAGGATTACAAGAACTCGAAGATTTGAAGGCAATGATCTTGACCTTTTAGAGTCACGTGGTGTGACCAGTGTCATCCGCCGTGTGACATTTAAACTTGCAATATATGTTTTTTTATGCAAATCCCTATTTTTTCGCGGAGATGGCGAACATTTGCCATGCGTATTTCGGTCGTCTAAGCCCATGCCAAGGCTAAAGATGCCACACAGCATTCGTTGAAATGAACCGACTGTACTCTGCATGTTTTAATGTTTTAGGTGCGACTGGTGCAATTGGAAGAACGGGAGACACTGGAGACACCGGTCCATCAGGCATTGAAGTCGATACCGGTCCTGACAGTGACTGCGAGGGACCTAGGGGTTAGTGCAACAGACTATCAGCGGTTTATGCAGCTGGGCGTGAACGCAGTGGACGTTTTTCTCAGTTGTTTTCGCTCGCGCTATTTTTTACTGAATTTTGTGTAAAAGGATATCATTAGTGGTGGTATTTTTACGCCACTTAATTCTAAACATTTACATACTTTTTCTAAGACTGTATACACCCCTGTGCATGGTCTGTTCAACGTCTTGTTTTGTTCACAAACTACAAAAAGTTATCGTAGATAATGTAGTCAGTGTCACTGCGTTAATAGAGTTTCAGCCACGTCAGAGATTAGAGCTTGATCTTTCGTTATCTTTCCTTGATAGCTGAGCAGCCTGAGCTATTAGTTTTATTAACCGTAGTTGAGGTTTTTTTGTCGATCTCGGATGCTGGGTTTCGAGATTGGCAACAATGGCCGGAATCCCGGAAACTTCTGACTAGAAATGATACGTAACTATCAACAATGTCACATCGCATTAAGTTAGCTCAGAGCAACTTTTGGAGTCTGTCAGACATGCTGAAGTTGTTGTATTCTGTCGTGTTGCTAGGGCCACCGGGTCCAGCCGGGGCGACGGGCGCCACTGGTCCCATGGGACCGACCGGCGCCACTGGAGAGATCGGAGCCACGGGGGCTACTGGACACACGGGCCAGACTGGTCCGACCGGACGATTCGGACCACGCGGAGAGACCGGTGCTTCAGGCGCCACAGGTTAACAGTGCTGTTTTGCTGTTTAATGGGTATGATTTTGTGATTATATAACCTTGCAGTGAACTTTACTGTTGTTCGTTTTGTTAGTCAAATTTTGTGTAAATTGATATCTGATTGGGGGCGAGTCCTTTATTAAGCTCTTGACTCGTTTCTGTCAAGTTGTTGTACTTGTGGATATCGTTTATGCAATAAAAATGATCATGGTGAGTGGCGTTGTGGCAAGGGGTAAATGGCAAATGTCTTCAACTTTAAATTTTAGCCGGTGGAAAAATTTTCTTTCTGTTAAAAAATGTTTGTCTGAAAACACAAAATTGGGGGCTAAAATAACCCAGTTTTGGAAATTTAGGAACAAAATTAAAACTTCGAGCACCCATAATGTCTTCTGTCGGAAATCTGTAGCAGTCTGCAGAAAAATTGCAACTGCCTGTTTCTGGGTTAGTTAATTCCGGTGTAATCCGAGTTGCTAAAACACAAAAAGTTACGGCGATATTTACGCCTCTGATCTCAAAATAGCCAATCCGAGATTCACGCTTCGTCTCAAAAACCGAGCATAAGTTTGTCCCATACTTCTCCTCAGTCTGGACATGTATTTTGAAGCAGGATGGTCAAGGTCATTCATCATGGTCGTTAAATTGGCATCAGTCAAAATTGCACGTATGCGACTTCGTTGTTGTTGATCACTTGCAACCTTGGTACCTGTCTCGGACCGTTTTTGTGATACAACGGAGACTTAAAAGCCAGAAACTATTTTAGCTTGCTACCTACTCTCATTTAACGCCGTTGCTCATAATAAACTTTTCCATTTTCTTGTTATGTTTCAAACATCTATAAAAACAATGTTTTATTTGTTGGTAAATAGTTTGCAGGTTTGTTGACGTGGTTTTGAGACCAAATTTAATGTCTCGTTCTCGTTCGCATCAAATTGTTTTCGTTCTCATGCATCTTTATTTTTGGTCGCATGGTTTCGAAATTCGACAATCAAATACTGACACGAATTTATTAAACTCACTCTTTTTTCTCGTATATTTGCGCAGTAGCACGTTTGGCTTATGCCAAATCAGTTTATAATTAGTTTGGTTTATAAAACCAGTTTATGCAGACGGCTAAGTCAAATATTTTAATTACGTTAAACTTTACTCTTTCACTGTGTTTATTCTCGTTCTCAAGTTGTTGGTCTCGTTCTCATTCATTTGTTCTCGTTCTGGCCATATTCTGATCTCGTTAACATCCATGCTAATTTGAGGTTCCTTATCACACGTGCGTTGCAGGGGCGCAAGGCAGCACGGGATCGACGGGTCAGCGAGGTGCCACAGGAGCGACCGGTGCGGCTGCTAGACGTAGAAAACGACAAACTGGATGCCCAGGTAACACCGTCTTCGTGTTCAGCTTCAAAGACATGTCAAATGATGACGGCGATGACGATGAACAAATGTACTTAAACGTGTCATAAGTCCTATGACTGCAGGGACACGTAACAGCATCGGTAAAGTCACGTAGCAGTCATGCAATGGGACGCTCGTAGTCAAATTAACTATAACACGATCCAGCAAACGTCCAGCAAATTTCCAGCAAATATATTCAAAATACACGTGCTAATGCTGGACGTTTGTTGGATCGTGTAAACACCCTATAAGACCGGGCAAAAAGCTCGGTCTTCAGTCTACTGCAGCAAACTAACACCGACGGCGATGCCTGTACCAACTCTATAAGCCTCTATAAAATGAACAACTTTGCACGTTCAAAAAATTGAAGTATTACGTTTAAATTTTACAGTTTGTGTTTTTTATTATAGTCGGTTATAAATATGAGCCTAAAAGTTTATTTGTTGCACCTTAAGGCTGCTTACGCAATGTAATTTTATTTGACAATTATCCGGAAATAAAAAATTCCCTTGATTTAAATTTCCTGGGTTACTATGTCTGGTCGTGTTGTGCAAAGTTTACTGCCAGAGACGGGGTGGCTTGTGAATGTACACCCAATACGCCTACTCCGCTCCGCTGAATCTCACGCTGGACGTAAACGCATTAAAAGTAAGCTTCTTGTTCAGCAATATATAAATTTTAAATAAATTTTATTTTTTTGCAACTGTTTACTAATTACTATTCGATACGCTAACTAGCATGCATGCGTTGTCGTATAATCACAGAGTGATTGGCGACCGGTGCTTTGTGGTGATTTAGGTCCGAAGGGTCCTACCGGTGCTACAGGTCTACGTGGGCCGCCAGGTAGAAGAGGGGCTACTGGGCCACCTGGAGCAGGTGGAGCAACTGGACCACAAGGTGCGACCGGTGAAGCAGGACCGGCTGGAGATATACAGCCTGGTTTGAGAGGACGACAAGGGGCAATCGGGCCTCATGGCATCACTGGATTGACCGGTCAGTTCCGTTCTGCTATCACATTGTCGCCAAACCAATTCTTTTATCGCCGCAAACATTTAGAAGGAATGGGGTGCCATAGGCCTAGTTAAGTTAAAATGCACATAGTGCGACAAAAAAAGAAAAGAAATGAATTAAAATAAACTGAACTAAAATAAAATATAAACCGCAGCGAGCGGCTTTATTTTATTTTATTTTACTTTAGTTTAGTTAAGTTCAATTCATTTAATTTTATTTCTGTCGCTCTGTATGCATTTTTTCACCTTCGTCTTTACATTGCGTTTTAAGTCTTTTAATTATTTCATGAGGTTAATTCGAAATATCTGCCGGTTGACGCATGCTCAATCGTGGTTTCGGTAACGATCTGTAACATATAGCCTCGATTACTTCAATAAAGTGCAGTCACGTTGAAAACGTTTTCGATTAGTTGCACTTTTACTGTCTGTGCGATGTACACGATACCAAAAATAAAATGCTGTACTTTAGGCCTTACTTCACTCAAGCTTTCGTGCTTGGATTCAAAAAAGGTATAATCCATATAGTGCGTAATAATCGTTCAAGGTGGTGTTCATTTTGGCACCAATCGACAGCGTGTAGATAACTTCGAATTATTAACTAATAGTAATTTAAATAGTGTATTGAGAATTTTACGTGTATTTTTGTTCATCAAACGCTTTCGATCAAGGTGAAGTTGAACTAAACTTATTAGATTTTTTAGAGTTTCGAAAAGCAGAGTCCTTCACAGAGCCGACAGTGAAGATTTCGTCATTTTCGTTTGTGTCACTCTTATACGACACAACATTAGCGTGTGACAGACAGACAGACGGACAGACATTCTGACCAGATCTACTACAAGGCTCTGCATAGGCTGCAAAGCGTGTTCTGTTGACGTGTGGTCCAGGTGCGACTGGTCCTGCTGGTGCTAAAGGTGTCATCGGACAAGGACGCGTCGACACGAGCAGCTCGTCTACTACAGGCTAGTAGTTGTACTTCTTTCGGTTTGTTCTCGTCTTACGGTCAACGATGAGGCTGCATGGCCTGCAAGTTGTTTTAATCTTTGTTCTTTGCCGCAAATTAAGTTTTATGTTTCACTTTCATGATATTGTTAAAAATTTACATCTGTATTATTAGGTCTTCTTTATATAGCTAGGCCTATCTGTTTTTTTATTGACTATGTAATGCCCGAGTAATTGTTGTTCTCTAGTTAGGATTCTAATTCCAACGCTGCTGTAAGTACTCTGGCGAACCTGACACGTCTTGCTAGTGCAAGCGGCATTGTTGCAACTTATGTCGGTTGTTGTGTTTAATCACATTTAGCAAATAAATAAATGAATAAATGATTGATTGATTGACTGTCGTTCTGTGGCAAGACAAAATCATTAATACTGTTAAGAGCAGTATTTAAGACTGTGTAACATATTGCTTTTCATTTTCTCGGTAAAATGTTCTTATCATCAATATTAAACATTACGATGTGCATTTATCGAAAAAATCAAGGTACAGCCGAAAGTTTTCTTGAAGTACATAAATATATCGAGTCTCCTGTCACGTTTCAGGTGCCGCTGGTCGGATTGTCTACGTCATGTTTACGTTAATTTTGCTTTTTTGCTTCATCTTCTGATCATCACCTAAATAGCAAGTAAACGCTTGAGTTATGTCGAATATATTAGATAGACTTTAAACAGTTTGTATACCTTCGCCTGGCGCCGAAAACATTATGTTATAAATGATTTCGTTGCCATCCGTTTTCGATGTGTTTTCTGCGATATACGACTACGGATGTTTAACAGTTTTTTTTACTGCGGTAGTGTAGGCCTATTTTGAGATAAGATGACTTGAAGTGTTGACTAGACTGTCGGGTCAACACGTCAAAGGTGAAGGTCACGGCATGAAAATAAAGTTTCTGCATTTGTTTCCAAATTACTGCGATATTTGTGGTAATGCATTGATTGATTTTTAAACTTTTGTTATAACGCGTATTAGGACAAAGATAAACACATTTTTCTTTTGTAGGTCCAAAAATCCAAAGGTCAAAGTAAAGACGTGACAAAATATGCTAAAAACGGGCGTTTCGAGTTCAGTAACTAAAGTTATGCTTTGTCGTAACGATCGTATTTTATTGTATATCGTAAGTTTAATGCAAACAACGCATTACAGATTACCTAAATATTCGAACATTTGATATGATCAGACCATTAAACATCATAATTATCTAATGTTTCCTCTGCTAACGAAAGTCAGTGTTCCCATGACTAGACCCACTAGTTTTTTCACAGTCTATTTCAAGGGCAGTGTTACAAATCGATGAGCAGCGGTTTGTGAAATTGGCAACGATCACTTTATTGCAAACATGCAGGGCGTTCAGGAAAGTGTAAAGTTGAAAAAGTTTTTAAAAACTTTAAATACCGGATAATATTCGGCAGCTAGAGAAAAATATAATTAATTCTCTCATCTGTTTAGAGGCGTCTACACCATATAAACCTTGGAACAAATGCTTCAAAAATAGAAAAAAGTTTTTTTCGGGAAATTAAGGGAGATATTGAATATTATAATTCTGCATTTTCGATATATTTACGATATCTTGCACGCAGAAGTGTTTTGTGACGTTCAGAGTGCAGTGCACCAAATTCGTTTTTCGCCAGGGCTCTGATCCGAACCACGCTGGGCGTAAGATGCCCGATGGGTTTTTACGGAAATTATCGGCGAATAGGCGCACAGACGCTCGAGATATCACGAATGTTATTGACTGACAGTGCATGTTAATTTTTACTGTAACCAATGCTCGAGTCTGCTGTCCAGTTTTCGTGGAATACTGCACACTATAGCTTGTAAGATGCTGTTCTCATGATTTACTATATCTTGAAGCATTCTCAGTGTTCTGTAACGCACCAAATTCGTTTTTCGCCCGGGCTCCGCCTTGGACCTTGCTCTCGACGCTCCCTCAGAACTCCTATAGTAGACTGGTGAGGGGATACCCCTTCTTATTGCCCACTCCTTTGACGCCTACGACGTTTTCTCGGCGCTTGCGGCGCCTTACCTTGAATTAGGGGAAGCTTGCTGCAAAGACTTAGAGAGATAAACGCTCGTGCATTTCTTGACGTACGGCAAATTGTATACTTTACTGACTGTTATGCTATGGACGCGCACATTCTACTTATTTGTTTGTTTTTGCAGACACTCGGAGCTTCAGCCAACTGATGTCAAGTTTTTTAAAAATTTCTCAGATGATACCAATCGTCTTCTCTAGCAGCGTAGGCCTGACGTGTAGTTAATAAGAAGAAATGATGTAGAAACAACAGCTGACAGTCATTGTGTTGAACCAGCACCTTGTGAATTTACATATGAAGCATATAGTCTTAATATTTCACCAATTAAGCTGGCAATAGCGACGCTGTTTAGATTTGCAATGATCGTTTTTTTGCATAGGCTATCTTTTAGACAATGTGGCAGTGATTTTTTTTTAAATCGGTCAATATTTTGCGAATTTCGCCACAATTTTGTCACAATCAGTTTACGGGCCTCGTTACTGCAAAGTTCGCATGTTGCCAATAGATGCACTATAGTAATGCGACATTCGGAAAAAGTATGGAAAAATTGTCGGGCTGTGATTTAACTTATTTTTTGATGCCGAAAAAAGCAGACAAATTTTATTGAAATTCGTCCTTTAACAACTTTCAGAGCTAAGACACGGTTCATAGTTTTCAACTGTTTTTGATCTACGTGTTGGCCTATATCCGGTTTAATAACCATAATAAATTGATTGAAAAGTTACTTTTTAGCGGATGTCTGCTGATTGTTTGACGCTGGCTAATTTCAGTGCACTTACATTTGAGTAGATCTAGCGATTGATATGTCTACATTACGTTTAACAAAGTTATTGCAGTGAACGGATCACGGCGCTGAACCTCCTGTTGCTTTGCTTTAGAATTTAGAATGTAAGACTACTTGTCCTGTTTTGGTACTATAAGCCTACATGTTCACGATATTCTGCAACGTATCGGCTAAACTCAGTAAATGCTTGTAAGCTTTTAATTTCAGCCAGATGAAGCTTTGCAACAAAATATTGGACTATGAAAACATAATAAATTTTGTGGTTGATTTATTTGTGACAGACTAACGATTCATGAAAACTCTGAATTATCATTTTACCAGAAGTATTTCGTGACAACTTAAAAAACAAATTTTACCACAGATTACGTTGGGGGAGTTTACCAGATTGAAGAGGGGATTCAAATCATCTTTCCCATTCTCTGCCCCACTCGACTCTCGATCTCGACATTTTATTTTCAGTGGAAATGACTCAGGGTTAAAAAAAACTCAGTCAGGTGAATCATTGTAGGCCTACAGTCCGATTCGTGACATATCTGTCACGATATGACGTGTTTACATCAGCGCCGTAGGTACATAACCTACCGGGTAGGTCCTTCACAGGACGCTATGACTACGCAGTTCACAGTACACTGCTGGTGTCGTCACGATGCCTAAGGGTTAGAATGCATTGTGTAACATCTCGTTTTTAGTTCACCTCTAGTACCATTCGGGTTGCTTCAGGCCCAAAATCCACTCGTCTGTTAATTTTCTTAATTATCAGCCGTGCAGCAAATTTACAACAAGTCAAAGTATGTGGTTCAAATTGATAAAACGTTTGTTCACACTTTTAAGACGCGTACAAAGCGACGTAATTGAACTGAACTGAGCTAACATGGCTTCGTTTTTGACGAACTGACCAATAGGCAAACAGTAATGCATTACAGTAGGCACCGTCTAGCGGCGTCGGCGGCCTACATGACTACGCTAGCGTAGGGCGAGAACCAATGACCAATGGGTTCGGCTTGCTTGTCCATTAGTCAGTTCGTCAAAAAGTTTACTTAAGTTCAGTTACGTTGCTATTAATTTTTACACACAAGGAAAAAACGCATCGTTTATTATGCTCTTGTTGTATTCAAACATCTGTGTTGTTTCTATAATACGGACCTTAAATCACACATCAAAATAAATTTAACAAAATCACACACAGTACAAGTTTATGCCCATGGAAATATATTTTAAAGTTATCGCCAATTGACCAAAATGTTGCAATAGGCCCTACTGGTTACGGTTCGTTGCAAAAAAGAACGAATGCTGTGCATTTTTGCGAATTTTTTTAAATAGAATTTTTAGTAGAAAGAATTGGGTTACACGTATATCTACATCGTGGTCCAAAAAACGCGGCACTTTACTTTTGTCTAAATTATCACCAATTATTGACCAATTTCCAAAATAAATTTAACGGCACACTCTGCGGACATTGCAATAATGTGGTTATTATATATCCCACCACACCATTAATGTGTCTTTACACTGCCTTGTGAAATATAAATGCAAGAAAAACCTAACGATAATAACATACATTTAAGAAAATGAAAAAAACACGCCAGACCAACTTTGTGGTGAACGATCCGTATATCAAAAAACTGTGTTAGACCCATGCAGTTTAGTGTCATACTGACCATTAGCTGCAATGTTGGTCTAAAGTATTTTGTTGCTTATTTACCAAAATGTTTGTTACTATTGCTATACATTCATATTTCATTTATATTTTACAAGGTAGTGTAAAAACACATTTATGATGTAGTGGGATATAATAACCGCATTATTGCAAATTATCTGCAAAGTGTGCCAGCGAAAGAATTTTGAAAATCGGTCAATAATTTGCGAAAATATGGACAAAAATAAAATGCCACGTTTTTATGGACCACCCTGTATATTGTGTATATAAGACATGCGCTTAAATCTGACCAAATCAGGTTACGAATGTTTTGACATTGGCCGACTTTACACAGTTTTGAAAATTATGTGTTATGCCGTACATCGCCGTAAGCTAGTACTTAAGCAAAAGCTACACTCAGAGGTATCAGAGAAACTAAACAACGTCACACATTGAAAGTCATCAGCAGTAATTCTGTAGTCAGCAGGGCTTGCATAAAATTTTACTATTATGTTTAAATGTTTTAACCTTTTTGCCAACAAAATTTAACATATGTAGACTAAAGCAATCCAATACGCAAGCTTCGAAATTTTGACAACAATTCTCGTTTGCTTTTGTCACGTTCACACGAAGAGATATAATTGGCGAATTGTTTTTTTTCTCCACGAATCCCGTCAGTAAGCTATTCTTTGACTTGACTTGGCTGCAGGGAAAAGACAGACGAACAGACAGACCGACGGAAGGACAGACGGACGGACGGACAAAAAGTATATAGCAACGCTTTACACGACCCACATACAGTCATAAATTTCGGTGACTGAAGCCTTGGGCTTAGTCAGCCGCCACTCGCCTAATACTTGACCTAGGAAAGGTTGTGCAGTGCGGACAAAGGTAATATAGTAGTGAATGGCTTGAAATCAGTCGGCGTGACGCCTTGGCGGGCCGTTGAGGCCATTCTGCACTGACTGTGTCTTGAGCATATCGACTGAGTATAAGTCGTCTGTTCACCCGCGCGCAACCGTAACGACAGGTTGGCGCTTGATCAGCCTACAGCGCTAACTCGTGCACCGTCTTCACAAGTGTGAAAATTGAACAACTTTGATCAGCCCCACTTATTCTCAGACACGACACTGCAGTGCAGTGCCAGGATAAGCATGATTAGGCCTATGTGTTGGCTGCATTGTAGCAACCATGTTTTCAAACAAGTCTTACCGTTTAATTATTCTTTGTAACAAAAAAACTTTTAAACTTTGTCCGTTGCTACTTCAAAAAAGCCAGTAACGCCATTTCCAAAACTTAACTTTTTCAGCATTTTTGTTCTCGGGCCCCGGTTTATTTGCTGCCGGAACCTTCGTCCCTACGCCACTTTACAATAGTGAAAGTAATGACCGCAGTAACCTAACGGAATAATTTCTGGCGTTTTGTTTCGATGACAATGATTATGCAGACATTTTGTGACACGGTATTTGGCAAAAACACTCTATTTTAGTTGAAAAGCTACAAATAACAGTGTGGAATTGGCTGGTTTAATTTTACGACAATCTCATGAATTGTATAATTGTAAACAAGATGGTTTTCAAGTAGAATTTTCACTGCTAATTATTTTATTTATTAGCATCAATTTATGTAGTACGTTCGCGATTAGTTATAAAGATGGGTCGGAAGAGCTGCACTGTATGTAGCGTTGTAGAAACACAGCAGCGTTGTTTACTAGTATGAACTGAACCTTAGCTGCTATTATAAACTAATGCTGTTGAGCCTGAAAGCCACACTCCCCACGCTACGAGACTTAAGAGACGCATAGGCCTACTAATGTACTGTAAGTAACGTTGAGTTATTATTATAGGGCCTGGTTATATTATTATTATTATTATTAACGTTAGATCAACGTAGTTAAGGTCAACAAATGCGAACACGTTATCATTAAGCCAAACTGCCTTTCACAACACGTAAGTATTGTGTTTTTAACTTTACGAAAGTTTAACTTACTTGCGAGTTACGACGAACAAAAAAATCCATAATTCATATGCACCGAATCCTACTGTTTTATCGCGTGATACACACATCGTGGTTTTACAGGCCAGATAACTTTAATTAATTTGAATGTAGCCTAATTACTCAGACAACTAACCTAAAGTCTTCACATTTCAAAGCTTTGGTGATCTATCCCGGGGGAAATCCCAACATTTCGCCTCAGATTCAGTGAGTTTCTCGCTGACATTGTGCGCTTTATAAATTAAATTTACTTAACTTTACTTACTTAAATTTGGGTAAATAAGGGATGGAGTGGTTTCTTAGCAGAAGGTCTACATCAGCTCTGAAACGAAGCAAGTTAAAATTGGAATTGCTATCAATCACGACTACAAAATTGCACGCGGGCTTTTGATCGTAGTTAAAGCTAACAGCCTTGGACAACACGTGTGTCTTTAACAGCCCACCACCAAAAATATGAACGATAGACCAATATTGTGAGCACTGCGATAATTTTGCCTTAGAATCTTAGGTTATGCTTTACGGATGTTCAAGCGGGATCTTTGAATATGGGTGCGGTGTTAAATGACAATAAGGCAGCATCCCTATTCACATTTTGGTCAGGTCTTAAAGACATAATATATCGCTCAACAGAATGTATAACAACTGGCCAACACAGCTTAGTCATTCAATACGGACTTTACTGTTAGCTATCGAGATGCATTGAACAGACTTCGTGTTCGTTTGAACAGTGTCTTGTTTCAAATACAACTGCGTGAAAACAGAAGCATACAAGGAAGTCCAATAGAAACAAACAGACGCTGTGCACTTTGTTAAAACGCATCGCATGCTGTGCTTGCGATAGCTGGGCTTTTTTGTTTTATTTTACGCATATAGATGTATGCTGGATAATACTTTATTATGTTGACTTAAGAAACGTGTTTAATATGTAGTTGTCACAACAACCAAGAAGCGTTAATGGGCATGAAGCACAATCTCGCACTGCCGACATTGTTGCTGGCGAGTCTGACGTTTTCTACTGTCGTCGCACAAGGTATATAGATAGGCCTTACGTACAGGTATTTATGTGTTAGCAGTTGACGGATTGAAGCCACGAAATAATAGTAACGATGCGGTCCTAGTTTGTTATCTCTATTGTTATTCAAGTGTTTGTATTGGACATTTAGTTTGTAGTTTTTTTTCTTTTCTTTTTTTCTGTCGCTGTTCTATCTTTTCTGTTGTTCTTGTCTGCTCTTGTGGTGAATAAACGTATGTATATATATATAACTGTTCTTCTGTTGCAATACTGTTCAGAGCCGACGGTGATTCTGGAAGGCCCTAAAGACATGCAACTGATGCCGTACGTCGACGTGATGTTTCCGTGTGTTGCGCGGACTGACGCGAGCACGCCTCTGACACGCAGCTGGTACTACGACAACAAACCAATCGCCAACGACCACGTCAGTTCATATATCTACAGGCCTATAGTTCTATTCATACGAGAGTACAATCATCTGGGTTGACTGAAAATGGAGAAACAAAAAATGGAGGACCAAAAAAAACAATAGAGGATAATTACAAACTCTCAGAAGGTGGAAAATAGAAGACCAAATTTGTAAACGTGGAAAATGGAGGATCGGAAAATGGAGGACCAACGTGTTGTTAACACATCATTAACACATCATTATGCCCAGAAAAACACATCACGTACAGGGTGGGCCAAAGAAGTAAGCTATTGTACTTTTTCCATATCTTTGCTAAATATTGACCAATTTTCACATTTTTTCGCCAATCGACTCTGTAAGAGATTTGCTACTCACTGGCCACACCACACTTATTATGTCGCTACACTACCTTGTAAAATATAAATATCCAAAAACATACAATATCTACAGATGTTAATAAGGTCAAGTAGTAACTTTTTAAAGTCTTTAAGTAAAATGTTGAATATAAATTATAATAAATGTCAAAAAGTTAAGTTGTAGCTACAGAGTAAATTTTCATCTTTCAAAAAATAGTCCATAGCTTGTAGGACCGCACAATTGAAATACATTGTTCCGTATGCATTATGCAGTCAACTGAGCAAGATTGCAGCCATCAAACAGCATTAATGAATATTGAAAATTAGTGCATGGTAAAATCGTTCAATTTTTTTTACAAATGTTTAATATGTCTTCCAATGTTTTGGCACTCACTACGTGGTTCCTACTACTTTGCAGAATTCATTTTCCCTGACTTTTCCGGGACAAAATGAATCGTTTTGCCTGACTAATTTGTTCACGTGAAATACCAATGTTGGATTTCAATCACTTGCAATTACACTAGAAACAAGGGTGGTGAAACAAATTTAAAAGTGGAGATACAAATAATCTGTGAGCGAAGTGAGCCAAAAAAATTGTCTGAAATTCAACACGCGATAATATTGCCCCGAAACCATTTTGGCTGTTTTCGAGTTTTGACTCATTCGCCCTTACATAGCTTTGTAAACTGTTTAAGTTTTTTGCTCTGGTTGATTAATAGGCCTACCCACGCTGCCTTATGAGCCGGATGGTTAGCTGTATTAACAGTTGGCCTTTAAGCGACTGAGTCAGTATACTAACAGCCAGGTAACCAGGCATACACTGTTACGTGAAGTCTGAAAGTCTATAATCTGAGAAATGCATGATTGTAGGTTTTTGCTGTTAGTACACGTTCGATAATTTTACTGAATATTCTATGCTGTTTAGAAATGACAACGCTTGTTTCACGTTTTTACGTAGGCTATATGATAAAATATCATACGCGTAGGCCTACCATTTGCACGTGGTTAAAAAGATAGGCAAGACTGCCAGACAAGAAGTTGCAATTTTCCGAGAGGTAGATGCAAGTTTTTAACAAAAGAGATTTCAGGTGCTCAAAATTTTAATTTTTGCTGTTACGTCCTCCAAAAGAGAACTTTACAACTTTAAATTTGGCATTTTTGGACGAAAATTTTCACACAAAAAAAATTCTGACAATTTTCCGACCCCCCAAAATTCAGGGGAAGGATTCTAAATAGCATACGTACCATACGCGTACGGGTGGAACTACTACATGTATGTGCAGGTGATGTTCGTGGCTGACAACGGGTCGTTAGTGGTACGTCTGAGTCTGGTAGATCAGGGTGGACTTCACCTATCCGGAACATACCGCTGTCACGTGACCAACGGATACAGCACCGACCAGGCTGCAGCCAGACTCTACCTCTTCGGCGCCGAACGTACGTATCACCAGATCAGACCAGAGAGAGTAGAAGTATATCTATTCTGTCTGGATCAGACATCTGTTATTTCTCTTTGAAGTGGCAGCGTTGTGGCGTGATGGTTAGGATGCTAGTTTTACGATCGAGACGTCACGGGTTCGACCCCCGGTTGGGTCGCTATAATCGCTATCAGTTGGTAAGTGATAAACTCATAAACCACTGCACTTACTCGATGAAATTTCTCGTGAACATGACTGTATCTAGACAACTTCTACTCTAGAAGTCTTGTCATAGGTCGGAGGTCAAGATCGTATGGGTTTTGTGCGTTTTCTGTTTGCATAGCTTAATAGCAACTGCGTCTACCCGCGGACAATATACATGTAGCCTTGAGCAAGACTAGTACCAGAAGTTTAGTACCATAATAACAATCAAGCAATTTTTTGGTCAGACAGTTTTCTTCCAGAAATAGGCCTACAAACTTTGGGCCTGCAAATTCTCTATTTTACTTCGGCTTGAATCGGTACCGGGTCGTTACAGACGGACAGACAAACAGAATTACGATAGCTAGGCCTAATACGCGCTATCGCATAATGCGTCGTGCGTAAAAACCGATGTTTTGTATCATTGTAACACAACTATTGCGTGTGCAGCTGTGTCGGCCAAGGCCGGGCCCTCATCTCGCTATCTGCTGCTTGGAGTGATTCTCGCCTTCCTACTGCTGCTGCTGTTGCTTCTACTGCTACTCTGCTTCGTCCAGCGAAATCGCACCGGCACCTACAGAGGTAACCGATATTCTTCCACACTGGCACTCGTCGTAATTAGTAGGCCTATCAATGTCATAGGTCAAAGATCAAAACTCAAAAGTACATAAGTAAGTAACACTGAAGTTGATTGGTTGTAAAATGCAGTGCTTCAGTATTATGTAAGATAATCACGATGCCACTTCAGCTCTTAAATCGAATCACTATCACTTTCTGAGAGGTAAAAAGCAAACTTTTAGGCCTATAGGAAATTGGCCATTTGAAGGCTAGTAATGAGATCACTCTATTTTGTACGCTTATTAACTGATAATGTTTTGGCGTTGGCAAGAGAAATACTTCAGTTAGTAGAATGTTAGTCATTTGATTTTCATTGTTGAATTTTTTTCTGACTGTATGCTAATTTTAACACTGGATACAATATTGTCGCCAGCGTTTAACTTCGACATATGAATTCATTGTAGTGGATGAAAAAGAACGAAAGCATGGTAACGATCCGGAGAAGGACATTGATAACCAAGGTTTCCTGGAATACGTGAAAAGGTTTGCTTTGTGCCAGCTATTGTTGTGTTTAATTGTTGTACAGTTCTTTCGTTGTCAGGGTTCAATCTTTTGTGTGATTTTTGCATTTGCACTATTCTAATCAGTGGCGTCGTGGGTTGAAAATAGTTGGGGCAACAAGTTGCAATGTGGGTGCTCACAATTTCAATAAATTTTGTCCTTAGGTTTTCCCAAAGGGGGTTTTCCGCTTTTAGTTGTACGCTTTTGGAGGAAAATATTTCCCGACAAGAAGAATTTTCTGGTAAATTTTCCTATGACCCAGAATTTACGGGGGAGGGACAATTGCCAATTTGCTCTCTTCCTGTCGTGACGCCAGTTAGGCCCTATCTCCGTCTTCATTCAGTTTGTTCAGACTTGTAATGCAAAAAATGTAAACATGTTGATAGCAAGGCACCGAGCTTGCACTTAACAGCGGCCGTCATTTTTTTTACACATTCCTTCTCTTACATCAGCGTCGTCAACAGTTACCATACTGTAGCTGACGGAAAATTGGAAGCTTAATTCCTACGCAGAAATCACCAGTAAATATTTTGTAGAGCAGCTGTGAACGAAAACCGCTAAGGCGTGTACAGACCGAACAAAATGTTCAGTTCTATCGCTATGCAGGTCCACACTGTGTGCCAAAAACATCGCCGACATTTCTGATGGTAACTTGGACACCAATAACCAGATTTTAAGAATTTTTGGTACGAATATTCTTGACGCAACTTGCCACCAAATGACCGTTCAGTTTCCCACCTCACCCAGTGTCTGCTTTTGCACTACTTAGGAAAAGCAGACCAAGCGAAATATGCATTGAAATAAACAGAAATCCCGATATTGCGATCGTAATTTGTAAAAAGCTTAGCAGATTTTAATAATTATTCGCAGAAATGTTTCTGACACAACTGGTTATTAAATAATTGTTCATATTCCAGTCTCGCTTAACGTCTGCTTTTGTACTATTTGGTGAAAGCAGACCAAGCATAATACGAGTTGAAATGAGTGAAAAAAACGCCAATAAATTCCATCTATCCAGATCGATGGGCCCTATCAGCCGGTCTATCACAAGATTTGACTGTCGTGCAGCAGTGTGTCTATACAAGACGATGTGCTGTGTTCAGAAATGTTTGTAAATTCAAGAAGCGAGTGGTAAAGCCTGGATTATTCTGGAACAGAACACTAAACTTATCAATAATGCTGTCGATGAATGGGGAAAGCGTCTTCATGCCTGTGTTTGCATGATGAGCTGACATTTCAAGCAATTTTACTGTAGGCATAGGCAGTTGAAAAATGGACAGATGGATAAAATGTCAGCCAAAATGTCATAAATGTGAACAAAATCTGCTTTTATGCATTATGTTAATTAAGTAATCATACCGCATGGATAAAAAGTAATATTTCGTTGGTTCTGATTTTCCAGATAGTGCAGGAAAAAAACGTTAAGAGAGGTGAAAAAATGAATAATCGTTTGATGGCCAGTTGTATCAGGAATATTCTTACCAGAAATTATTAAAATCTGATAATCCTTTTTCAAGTTACAGTGGAAAATGTTGGGGATGTTCTCTGGAACACGGTGTACACTCCTTCGACGCACCTGAACTGCAATTTAAGTTCAGATCAGTTCGGTTCGTTCGCTTTGTACCAGGCTCAGCAAAAATCTGTTTCTGCCATTCTACTGTGTCTTAAAAAACATCTCCGACATTTTCGACTATAACTTGAAAACCAATTATCAGATTTTGATAATTCTTGGCAGGAATATTCCCGACACAACTTGCCATCAAATGACTATTCAGTTTCTCACCTCATCCAACGTTTGTTTCTGCACTACCTGGGGAAAACGCAACGAGCGAAATATCATTTTTTTATCCAATATGATTGCTTAATTGACATAATGCATAAAAAACATTTTGTTCACACTTCTGACACTTTGGCTGACATTTCATCCAGTTGACCATTTTTTAACTGCCTGCAGTAAAATTACTTGAAGTGTTGGCCCACTATGCGAACACAAGCAAGGAGATGCTTTCTCCATTCATTGGCAGCAGTATCGATAATGTTCTACTCCAGACCAATCCAGGCTGTACCAGTCACTTCTTGACTTCACAAACATTCCTAAACTTTATCTGGTAGACACACTGCTGCTTGACAGTCAAACCTTGAAATAGACTAACTGTTGGGGCCCACAGATTAGGATAGATGGAATTTATCAACGTTTTTTCATTCATTTTAACACGTATTATGCTTGGTCTGATTTCCCCAGGTAGTGCAAAAACAGACGTTGGGTGAGGTGGAAATTAAAACACTTATTTAATAGCCAGTGGTATCAAAAATATATACGCCAAAAATTATTAAAATCTGCTAACCTTTCTTCAAGTTACGACCGATAATGTCGGGGATGTTTTTTTCAGGTTTTCTGTTTATTAGTCCGCCCGAAAATGATAGTTTTCGGAAGGACTTCTGTTTTGCTGTGGTTTCTTTCTTTTTTTCTCGCCGCGTAATCTCCGAGCTCCGTCGGCCGATCGGCGCGAAATTTTGCACGATGCTCATAAGTATGTTCAATTTTATAATCCCGGGCCGAAATTTTGGGTGAGCCTCCCCAAAAAAATTTTAAGGGCCGAAAACATGCAAAATGTGGCCCGATTTCGGTCGACTTCAAAGTTTGGCGGCCAATTTCTCCGGAACGGATGAAGATATTCAAAATCGGTGAGTTACTTGTTTGACACCGATTCCTTTCGCGTTAGGCGAAACAAGTCCGGTGAAGTTTGGTCCAGTAACCTTGGAGATCTCGATGTTGAATTAAACCCACCAAAAGCGCATTTTTCGGAAAAACATATTTCGGCCCCTAGGGGGTGCTGCGCCCCCAAATTTTTACACGCGCTAGAGAATGACCAATTCTTACTAGCGCACCCCCCACCGGG
>Ga0056128_1002786_pt1 | contig 20990 bp, 13 predicted proteins | sample WorMetLIZISLAND2_FD_71113 | JGI IMG/M metagenome (GOLD analysis project Ga0056128, IMG submission 71113) | Marine gutless worms symbiont microbial communities from Max Planck institute for Marine Microbiology, Germany - Olavius geniculatus... ... | reverse complement strand
GGACTGCAGTGTCGAGGGTAATACTTTTTTGCACAGTTCAATTTCCAGCGGCAATAACAAAGAATATTTAACTGCTGTATTCAAATATTGACTTTAGTCACGTAAGAAATTTCTTCTGGAACATTTTGCTGAAAACCACATGACTCTATGACATACGGTTGCAAAATTATGGTGTCATTAACTTTGTGCAGTTTTTTGGACCACCCTGTATATTATATTACATATACTTAAAACATCAGATATATGGCGTACGCGTTTATTTTAGTAGTCATTGTTGACCACGCAGATAAAATCATGGACAGAAATCGAGACGAAAAAACTGGATCACCAACAAAGTTACCGACCACCAGTCTGTCAGGTAACGGGTTCATTCGGTGCTAAAACACGATTTGCGTAATATAATATGCCGATTTTCTTGATATGCAGTCTTGTGTACACGGGAGTGGCTCGATTATTACACGCTTTATCATTTATGACATAAAGATCATTAGCTAACATTTATACTTTTTTCTTACTTTTGTGATCGTGTTTACTATTTCTTGATGACGCTACAATCCGACAATAATGGACAGCGTCAAATCGTAGCAAACAGCCAGTTTAATCTGCGGATCGTAATCGAATCGTAAAACTCACAAAAAGAGGCGCTGAAGAATAAGTCCAATCAACGCAAAAAGCTCGGGAAAGCTTTTAGAGTCTTATTAAACAAAATAACGTGCTGATAAAAATAGCAGATAACATCAGAATTAGTCGTGTTTGCAAATAAATGATCATGCGTCCGTTCTGTATATAGGCCGCAATATGCAACTTCTCGTCCGTCTGTCCGTCTCTTTGGCTGACTGTTTCTCCTTAGTCGAAAAAGCGTAGGAAATCCCAAAATTGGTTCCAAGTTTTCTCACGACAGTTGTGTTAATTTTTAGTTTGTACGTTTAAATTTTTAGACTAATTTATGAAAATAGTGTATCGTTTGACGTACGTGTTTGTTTTCGAGTGTGCAACACCTAAAACCCTCAGCAACCGGGCGGACGGCCGCATACATCTGTGCTTGTTGTGTGCGTGTCTGCAGCAGAGCGCAGTCTGGTCAGTGTGTTGTTAGCGAACACGTTCTATGTCGGCATTGGCGGCGCGTGCCTGCTGGTTCTGGTCGGTGGTCTCGCCGTCGGGTACTGTCGCTGGTCCTCACACGCCCGACAAACCCTTACCATCACCAGGTATATACCATCTATAGGCCTACCTTTCAGCACAAGCCTTTGAGTTCAGTGAATAGATAGACAGATAAAGGGCTTAAGGGCGTGTACTGCGTTTTATGGAAGTTTATCTCAGAGCGACAGAGCCTCATCTGCCATACGGAATCACCCGACGCAGGTGAACGCGCCCTGCCTTAACTTCAGCCAGAGAAACTGGTGCTCGATTTACTTACTTCGGATGGATGGAACTCTAAATGGACGTTGGTATTGGTTATATACAGAGATAGCGTATACAACGTTACCCGCCCTTTCGATCTTAAGTTCAATTAACGTCCTAAACGTTACGTCACGAAATCACATAGATAGGTGAATAAATCAATATATTTTTCTACACGCAGCCTGCAATGCCGTAGCTTTGTTGGCTCTGACAGTCAAACACCGAATATTCAAACCTTCTTGTTTGATCTCAAAGTATTCATGACACAATTTAATGTTCAAACGAAATAACACTCGGATATTTCAAATCTTTCCTCAGGACTGTGTTTTATAATAAAGTAATATTGTATTGTATTCTCACACGTTGTGTGCAGCAGCAGCACGCGTCCGCTGATGAGTCGCTATCAGCTGCCGGTCAAGGCGCAGTACCTGCGTACTGACACGCCTACCTGTACTAACAGTCTCATCTCAGGTGAGTCAGTCGATGTCATAGTCATATTACCTGCACGTGTAAAAACTACAAACTATTGTTTGTGATCACCTTAGACGTAAGGGCATTATTTCGGGTTTACCAGCTGCACCCTTTAATTGCAAAAAAAGATCCTTTATACTACCGTGTTCTTGCCAACCATTCATTAAACCAATATCTGATAATGATATGATGAATGATGACAGAATGAATAGGCCTATATTCAATATAATGCAGTACTATTTTCGGCGGTTTGACGTTTAGAAAATCATCTTTAGTTTTTTAAACGGAATCGTTTTAATGCAGGCGATTTCGCCTATAGCTACACATCTCTCCGCTGCTTGGTCTGTCGTCCATGGTTTGTTACAGTCGTGCAATTTGCTTAAACCGTCCGGTTGACAGCCTGGCAGGTACACTTGCGAAGTACAGTAACACGTTGTTTTAGATGGGGTCTCTGACCCCAACGAAAAGAGGAGATTTAGGGTAGAGATGACCGGGAATGGCTGTTTACATTTCCATTCCCTCCCATTCCCATGCAGTCAATTCTTATTCCTTTCCATTCCCATTCCCAAACAATCGTTTCATCGTTGTGGCATAAACACTTTTTGGTCTATCAAATACTCGAGCCTAACACACAATATCATACTGTGCCGAGTGTGCTCTGCTATTGTTGAATCTAAAAACTTGTCACGACAGTCATCATTACTGAACATCACAAACTACAGAAAATAAATATATGCTGAATTGTATTTGACTTTGATGAAAAACAGTATCTTTTTTCTTAGCCAGAACATAAGCCAGACACGGAATCTGCCGATGGGAATTTATTCCCATGGGAATAATTGCCATTCCCATTTCCATGCAGGTTGTTTCCCATTCCCATTCCCATTCCGTATTTCCATTCACAATTTTGTCATCAATTCCCATTCTCATGGGATTCCCATTCTTATTGGGAATTTCATTCCCATGGTCATCTCTAATTTGGGGTCGAACCCCGGAATCAAAACGTACAATTGCAACTTGCTGCTGTCATTTGAAAGAAAGCGATTTCGTCTATTGCCAGATTACATTGGTGCTTGCGTGTGTAATTGGTAACGTAGGTGCGGGGTCGGCGAGTCGAATGCTGTTGTATCTGTCGTGTCCTGAGCTTAAGCCGGGCGAGGCGGAGTCAAGTCTTCGTCAACTCAACATTGAGCGGCGTCACGTTAACTTCGATCAGCTTCTTATTGAAGGTATATTCGCTTGTGGCGCTGCTATGACATATGTTGTGCATGGTCGCTGTATCGGCATATAAAACTGTGGCAGATTATTTGAACAATCTCTTCTATCGCTGTATACAATAAGATTCGACCGTTAATGTCTGTTCGAAATCCCTTTCAAACGCAATTTAGCATATATTGATTTTAGTGTTATTTTGTTTGGTAAGTAAGTTTAGTTTTCTACGATAGTAACTAAGTGTGTGTATATTCTTTAATTTTGTGTGAACTATCTGTGTGTAGAGACAGCTGTTAGTTGCAACATTAGAGACTTACTGTCTTGCATGACAAGCACCATGTTATGCATTGCACTCAATGTGTTGCAGTATATAGGGCATTGTAAGCACATTGTAAATAAAATAGTAAAAATAAATAAGACTGTTAGCTCAATTTAGCACGTGTTTATGATATTTAGAGTGATTGCACAATGTTTTTTTCAGGTTCTTATAGTCGTCTGTACGTCGGTTCAATGACTTTAGCCTCAGCCAGTCAACCAGTTCTCGTCAAAACCATTACAGGTAACTTTGTTCTCCACGTTTTATTGGCATGCTGTTTGCACTGTTTTATAAGCAATATATTTTACTTTTTTTCCGTAAAAATAATATTCGTTTATACTGTGAAGCTCTAGTCGCTTATAGCTTGCAGCGTCGCGAGCCAATATTGATGTTTTGATGTTATGTCAAGATGCTGTGAAATTGTTGTAGGCTTTCAATGTTTTGTTGACTTGTTGCACAGTTTGCTGTGAATTGCTGAAGACTTTTGGTTCGTTGTTGCACAGCTTGTTACCCGGCATGTTGTATAGCAAACCCGCATGTAAACGCAGGTTTAGCTGAAATGGGCAATGTTCAATTTGTTCTGCAAAATGTGCTACAGCAACGTTGTGTTGGGAACTGTTGTCACTTTATGTTTTAATGGGATTCAGAAACTCTGATGCGTGTATCACATTTATATTCTAGGCATACCAGTGTTTCTAAACTACAAAATACTACTTTTTGGTGTTGCTATGCTGATTTACAATAATAATAGTAGTAATAAACGAATTTGTATAGCGCCATGTCGTATGTCGATTGACTTCAGCAGTGCTGTGTTTGTAGTTTTTTGACGTTTTACGCAGCAGTTTTATGTAATTCTGTATAGTTTTAGGCGCTTTATATTGTTCTACTTTATTGCTGTTGCTGCCGTTTGACATAATAAAGGTCGATTGGTTGCTGGAACAGACGACGCGAGCAGCGATGATACAGCTGCGATGGCGCGTGACGCTTGTATGACGCGAGACATGGCGCACGTGAACATTGCCGCTATAGTTGCTACATGCACACCAGCATCACAGCAGCAGCAGCAGCAGCAGACGTCTACGCCGACGATGTTACTATACGCCATCGACGCCGCGGACTGTCACAATCTCAAGCTTTTCTTACAGCGATGTCGCATCGCGGACGTGAGTAATATAAGATATTTTTATAATAATAAGTTTTATCTTTGGCTCAATGTACACTGTGAGGCATAAAAACACACTAGAATTTATCGATCATAACTTGAAAACGGATTATCAGATTTTAATAATTTTTGGAACAACTATTTCTGACACAACTTGCCATCAAACGGTTATTCAAGTTTCCATCTCACCCAACATATGCTTCTTCACTATTGGGGGAAATCAAAACACATGAAATCGGCATTAAAATAAACAAAAAACGCCAAAAACCATCCGTGACATTACTGATAGTAACTTGAAAAAGGATAAAGAGATTTTAATAGTTTTTGGTATAAACGTTTCTGACATAACTGGCCATGAAATAACCGTTCAGATTTTTAGCTCATTTGACGTTTGTTGCTGCATTACCTAGGAAAACAGAACAAATGCAACATAAGATAAAAAAGAAAGAAAAACATGAAATTTAATCACTCCAGATACGTAACCTTTAACAGTCCTGATCACAGTCCATTCGACGGTATTTGCAATGTTATGCAGCAGCGAGTTTATGGGACGCTGTTTAGAATATCAATGAACTCAAGAAGCGACTGGTTGAAGTCTGAAGCAGAACATTATCAACACTGCTATTAACGCATCAAGAATGCATCTCTCTGCCTGTGCTTACACAAATGGCCAATATTTCAAATATTTACTGTCAGCAGTTGCACAGCTGGACAGTTGGATAAACTGTCAACCAAAGTGCTAGAAATTTGGACAAAATGTGCCAAATCTGCGTTATTTTAATCAAATAATGATATTGCATTGAATAAAGTTAATATTTTGCTTGTTCTGATTTCCTCAGGTAGTGCAGAAACAAACGCTTGGTGCGATGGGAACATGAATGGTCATTTAATGGCCATTTGTGTCTAAAATATTTGTACCAAAAATTATTAAAATCTGATCATCCATCTTTAAGTTACAATTGATATAATTTTTGTTTTTATGCCTCACAGTGTATAAACACCGTGTCTCAAAAAACATGCCGTTTTTATTTTTTGAATACAGTGTAACTGCGTGAAACATTGGCCGATTTTAATGATTTTTTGCACGCAACATCAAGAAGGAACCTGACGTAAGTGACAACAAGACAGAAGTAGGCTAATGACTGTGCTAATTTTTAGCTGAACCGGACAAAGATCAAGCGGACGGCCGCACATTATGTCAGCACTGGACCAACGTAGTTTTCTAGTTGGAATCCAGTGGTATAAGTTATACATGTCACTGACACTAGGTTGAAATGTAACGTCATTGTCAAATACAAAATAGTAGTAAAACAAAACGCAGGTTCAGGTTGGACAAACTAAAAGCAAAATTTTAAAATACCAATATCTGAAAAAAAAATACCGGTGGCTTGAAAAATAACGACTCACGCAGAGATTGATTTGCATGGACTCTTTGTCTATTTGTCTGATAATATTGAGAAACATTTGCTGATCTTATATTGTCTTTGCTGTGTGAACTGTGGCAGACGTCGCTTAGCATGCAGCATCTGCTGTACATAGCGCTTCAGATCACGTCCGGCGTTCATTACTTGCATCGGCGACGAGTTTTACACCGCGACCTCGCCACGCGCAACTGCATGTACGCAACAGAATTCTGTGGACTTTTGTGATAGGCCGGCTCTAGTTTACAACTTGTTTGTCGTCACCTGAACCTTACATTTTTTCCATTTTTTCTGAAGTCATATACTTTATGACTTCGTGCCAATTGTGTTTGTTCTTGAGTTCTCGTAGTTGGGTATTTTTACGCGCGATAGCAGAATGCTTCGCGCGTTTTAGCTATGGCCCGGGCGTCTGTATGTCCTTCTGTTTGTCCGTCACACTGCTGTATTGTGCCAAAACGGTGCAAGCTAGGATCACGAAATTTTTACTGAGTGCTGCTCCAAACACTCTAGTTTATCGTGACAAAATTTCGTGCCCCTGGGTGAGGGGGTTGCCCCTCGAACGAAGGCGTCAAAGAGAGGTAGTCCCTTAAAAAGTCGTTATTTTGCCACTATTTGCTCTTCTGGTGTGAATACGGTTGTAGAGAGGTACATACATGTTGCTTATCATAACAAGCGCTGGTCACGTGCTTTTACATTTTATCAGTATCGATGACCTTAAACGACTTTAAACCCCCAAAATTGGGAATTTTTGTAAATTTTTCGTAATTTTGGGCTTCGACACATATTTTCAGAGTAAATTGCGCCGAAATGGCTAGAGATAGACCCAGATAACCTGCACATGAAATTTTTAGCATTAAACTTAGATTTTAGCAGCCTAAGTCACGACTCCCTAAGTTCAAGGAGGCCTGCGCACGCGGGCGTCAAAGAGGAGTACCCCCTAAAAAGTGGTTATTTTACTGCTATTGGCTTGTGTAGCGTGAAAATGATTGCAGATAGGTACATACATGCTGTGTATCATAACAAGCACTGGTGACGGGCTTTTTAGATTTATTAACATCGATGACCTTGAACGACTTTGAACCCCCAAAAGGGGGTTTATAGTGAATTTTTCGCAATTTTTGGCTAAAGCGCACATAAAAGTGAATTGCGACGAAATGGCTGGAGATAGACCAAGACAACCTGGGAACGAAAGTTTTGGCATTAAACTCAGACTTCAGCAATTCAAGTCTCGACCCTCTAGGTTTAAGGAGGCCTGCTTAGGCAAGCATCAAAAAGGGCTACTTCCTAAAAAGTGGTTATTTTGCCGCTATTAGCTCGATTACCATAGTGTAAAACAGTTGCAGATATGCACAGATATGCTGCTTATCTTAACAAGCACTAGTGACGAGCTTTTGAATGGTGTCAACATCTATCACCTTAAATGACTTTGAGCCTTAAACAATAGAGGATTTTAGTGTTTTTTTGCAATTTTCGGCTGTGGTGCACATTTAAGAGTGAATTGCGCCGAAATGGATGGAGATAAACCTGGACCACCTGCGTAGGCCTATGGAATTTTCAGCATAGAACGTCTATTTTTAACAGTTTAAATTTTGACGTTTTAAATTCAAGGAGTCTTCCGTACGGAGGCCTCAAATTTGAGTACTCCTTCAAGACGCATTATTATTCTATTGCATGCTGTACACGATTGCCCAGGTGACAGGACCGCTGCTATCGCGCGTCACGTGAGCTTTGCTCAAATTACTTGTTTTTGAGTACTCGTATGTGGATCAACTGGCCACGTTGTCCATTGGTTAATGGGGCGGCCGGGTTGCATGTGCTGTATACAGCGTGGACAGTCAGCTGCGTGTCCGTGTGACTGACGCAGCCTTGTCACGTGACCTGTTTCCTAGCGACTACGATCAACACAATGTCGGGAGTGGTGGCGCTGAGACTGAACCGCGGCCTACTCGCTGGATGGCGTTAGAGTCGCTCGTCGACCGCGGCGCTTCGTCTGCTAGCGACATGGCAAGTACCACACTCATGCTTTTTATTCTACGACAAATCCGTCGCGAATGTGTTTTTTTATCAGCTAAGCACCACAAGGCTTTGTTTAATTAATTTTCTTTAAAAAGCAGCAAATGGCATGATGCGCCGCTGACATGTCGTACAATAAATTGAACAAATCTCACTCTCGATGACAAAATGTAGTAGAACATTTGTTGGCAAATTGCCTTGAAGTGTGAACTTGATACAAGACATTGACACTTTATCATGAGTACATCAAATTAGCGCCATGCAAGTGACGTCTTTGCCATATATATCATTAGCTAGTAACATTTATTTTTGTGCTTTTGTGTTCACATTCACAGGGTTTGATAGTAACGAAGTAGACTTCCTATAGTTTGTTACCCTACTTACAAAACTTTATAAGCTTATCTATTACGAATAGCCTACTTGGATAGTTTTTCTTTGTCAAGCTACTTACCACTTCTACTTGAGTAGGCGTATTTTTAAGTTTCTGAGTGAGTGAAAAAAAGGTTCACGTTATGTCTATTGAGAGCAGGTTAACTGTGAGTGCGAACTATCAGAATGATCTAACGGATTAACTTTTTCTTTTCCCAGAAATGGGGTGGCGTTATCTAAAAATAGAAGGCGCTCATGAGAGTGCATTCTCCGCCAAGTGAAGTGATTTAAACAATACTACTGTAAAAAGTAAAAGTATTTACAGGAGAGCGCCACCGTTCCTGAGTCATCGTGTACACACACGGAACGACGGACACACAGAACGACCAATCTGTTAATCTCCTCCAATTTTCACTACGTTCACACTAAGCGGAAATAATAAGTTTAGCGTGTACTTAGTTGATATGTGTAACTGCTGTGTGTTACTCAGTGGTCGTTGGCGGTGACGCTATGGGAGCTGTTCACATACGCTGATCGTCCGTATGCTGACCTGCTAGACTCCGTGTCGGTCGTCGACTACGTCGCTAAGGGCAATCGATTGTCGCAGCCAACCAACTGTCCTTCACAACTGTAAGCACAAACGTCGGCCACGCTTGTCAGCCGCTGTATCAAGCTTAATTTGTACGTAAAGAAGTGGCAGTACTGTCAATCGACGAGGCGTCGATGAGAATGGGGAGAGTCTACTCCCTCAGCAGCCGAGTAGAGTCTGTGGAAAATTGAGAAAAATATTCACCCAAGAAAAATAATGCCGCTTTAACGACATTTAACACTGTCAAGGTACATGAGTGTTGTATACCCGTGGAGTGACCATCCTGGTTTCGTGAACCTTGAAGTTCTTATTATCTCCGCCAAGGAGGTAATGTTTTTGCCAAACTTCGTTTGTTTGTTTGTTTGTCAGTGTGTCAGCAAAATAACTCAAAAAGTTATGAACGGATCTTTCTGAGAATGTCGGGGAATGGCAAAAACTACCAGTGATTCAATTTTGGGGTGATCCCGAAGGAATCCTTAATTCTGGATTACTTTGAAATTTTCGTTAACATTGCTTTCAATGGGGCATAAGGGAACCGCTGCCAAACCGAATATGGTGTTGCCACCTGGCGAACAACATGGCTTTGGCGGAGGTATGCGGGCTCTGGCTGCTTTCTAGTTTTGATATTAGTTCTGTAAGTTTTTAACGCTTTAGTTTGTACACTTTTGTCGTGCTTACTGGATCAGTTAATTGCAAAATGTTTCAATAAATATTTTTTTTTAATTTTGAGGGTCTTTGATGACCTAAAGAAAGTTATTTATATTTGGGAGGCTTGAGACTCCCGGTGCATTCGCCAGGTGAGAGCACTGTATTTTCGACAGAGATTCAAGATCTCTTATCGGATCTGTAGTTATTAGGGACAACCGAAATCTCGACGATGTCGCCATGTTACCGGAGAGATTGCAAGTTAAAAATTGGAGGACAAAGTGTTAATGTTGAATCACTAACTAAAACGATGACCGAGAACGATTTGTGATGGGTAAATGTCAGCTCGTTGCAGCCGTGTTACGTGCGTTGTGTGGGACGTTGCAGATACGCGTTGATGTGTTTCTGCTGGAGTCCAGTCATGGAAGAGCGGCCGCGGTTCACGCAGATGTATGTTCGACTTCAGGAATTCTACAACTCACTGTCAAGATTCGTCTAGATGTCAATCATAATATTGTTAACTATAGCCGACTGACTGCGGACGTTCTGCTGCAGTGTTTCATTACGAGTTGTATGTGCTCAGAGAAATTAAATGATTGTCTGCGATAATTTATTTTGTACAGTTACTAATTCAATCGCGTGTTTTAAATTGAACGTGTTTATTGAATTTAATCATTTTTGTAATATTTGTAATTTGCATTAATCTGTTAATTACTGAAATTTTTGAATGTATAGGCCCTATGTGTCTTTTCAGTATGTTCTATGGGCATAAACGTGATGACGATAATGACAATGTAATGATGATCAGAGCAAAAAAATTCAACAGTTTACAAAGGGCGATATGAGTCAAAACTCGAAAACAGCAAAAATGGTTTTGGGGTGATATTATCGCGTGTTGAATTCCAGACTCGCCCTTACAAGACTAGCCATTCAAAATACTTGAAAAATATTACTGTAGGTCTATATCCTAAACAAAATTTCGTTGTAGATACTTTTACTAGGTGCCAAGCTAAGCTAAGTGAAAGCCGTTTTCGAGTGTTGACTCATATCGCCTTTACATAGCATTGTAAACTGTGAAAGCCGCTTGTAAGAATGCGTAGGCCTATGTCCGTTATGTGAGTTTTTACTCAATGTAATTTAACGCACAGTGAATTTTAAAGTTAAGATAATAATAATTCAATATTTTTTCTTAACAGTAACCGTCTATATATTGTATAGCTATAATTTTCTGTTACTGGCACGCTGCCAGCGTTGCAGCTGGTGACGTCACAGGCAATGAATAATCTGCTGCTAACCTACTGACGTCATTGTCACTATGACGTCACGCCATTGAACGCACACACAGACAGACAGAAAATCAGACATGCCTGGACGTGTTTTTCTACCATGGGCATTAGCATTCACTGCAATATACGTGGTGTCAGCACGGACTGGTGTACTACGTTGTTTCGGCTTACGACTTCTGTTTTTGTATTTTTATTTCAAGTATTTAGAATGGCTAGTCTTGTAAGGGCCAGTCTGGAATTCAACACGCGATAATATCGCCCCAAAACCATTTTTGCTGTTTTCGAGTTTTAACTCATATTGCCCTTACATAGCTTTGTAAACTGTTGAAGTTTTTTTGCTCTGATTTTTGCTGTTTTTAGTCGAATTTTGTCTAAATTTGTGGTATTTGATTTTATGACAATAAATTTATTTACTGTTTTCAGAATATCTCTGGGTGGGTAAAGGAAGTTGGTGCAAGGAAAAAATTATGTGTGATGTAACAATGTCTGCTGCAGCCAATTTTGTTTTTGAATAAGAACGGTTAGTTGCCATGGCAAAAGGAGTCGTCATGAAACAAATTTAAATGACACCATCGGATAGACCGGGCCCGAAAATAGGGGGTAGGTGCAAACAGCGCGCAATTATCTTTCACGGGCGCCGAGGTATAGACAATTTTGTCCCAATATTCGTTGCCATGGCAACGGGGGTCGGCAAGGGAAAAATTTAAGTGACACCATCGGATAGCTCAGGCCCAAAAAAGGGGTTAGGTGCAAACAGCGCACAATTGTTTCTTACGGGGACCGAGTTATGCCGCTTTGAACTCTCCATTGGCTGTAATGCAAAATTTTGCAACTTTTGAATGGTTGCTATGGCAACAAGGGTTGTTAGGGGGTAAATTTAAATGACACCATTAAATTGCTCGACCCCGAAAATAGGGGGTAGGTAAACACAATGCGCAATTATCTTTTACGTGGACCGAGTTATGCCGCTTTGAAGTCTCCATAGGCTGTAATGCAAATGTTCAATTTTTAAAAAAAAATTTTAAATTGGGGCATAAAAAAAGTAAATTTTGAAAAATAATTTAATTGAAAACATATAAGGAATGTGTCCGGCTTCAGGACGCTTCGTTTGAGCCATTAGCGGCGTCGGTCGGTCCAACGAGGTAGTCGTTGTAGCCGTGCGCAAGGAGAAAAAAGAAGAAAATAGACCCTTAACGGCGAATTTCGCGCAAGCGCAGCCACGTTCCCTTTGAACCGATTGTAACCAAATTTTGCATGTGGGGTAGAGTGGGCGATATGATCACTGACGCCAAGTTTTATGGAAATCAATTAAGGGGTTTCGGAGTTACAGGACCCCCCCCAAACGCCATTTTCTATACTTAACTTTCATCGTCCTCACAACAGTGTCAGCACTACCGTGCTGCACTGTGATGATGACGACGCAATCATGCTGTGGTGATTTTTGGTCGTCGCATTCGCTTACACTGTCACTGAAGATTACGTCTCACTGCTACTGCTTTCGGACCAATATTTTGAAGTTGGGCTAATTCGCTTAAGCCGGACTTTAAGAGAGACTTTTTTGGTATTTGTCACAGCAGATTCTTTACAGATCAAATACCCTAAATATCGCCAAACCCAAACCAACAGCGTTATGACAGTGAAAAATAGTTTCATTAAAACAGCGACATTAACAGCAGATAATACATTTTAAAGTATTGTATAATTTGCAAGAACACGATTTTTAACGCACACACATCAATATAAAATTTTTAACTAGTCAAGTGAAGTCGCATATACAAATATCGGACACACAGAAAAATGATGTATAGCGATTTGACAAATATAAAGATAAGGGGCCGTATAATTCGAACACACGCAAGAAAATGCAGACATAATTACACGACAAATTAACTCGGGGTTAAAACGTTTATTAAACGTACGTTGTTAAAATGTTGGGCGGCAGAGCGTAGCAGTCAGTCAAACAAATTATTCTGCGGTTTAATGATGCTTTCGGTGAAGTAGTTCTAGCAACATCTAATGAACACGTTTATAGACACAGTCTATGACACCGAGGGTCAGCGACCTAACAATGCAAGTGGTTGGCAGATCAGTTTGTTATTACGATGGCGCCAAAGAAGAGGTTATCGTGACAAAGTCCGTTTGTCTGTTGGATCGCGACGCTGCAAGCTATAGGCGACCATTATTCCCAGACAGCGTGTCTGTGGCTGTTCTGTAACTGTCTGCATCTCAGCGTCTGCTGCCTGGTCGCTGTACGTTTTGTGTTATAAACATTAAAAAACGTTCGCGCTATGCTACAAAAATTGTCTGTTTGTCTGTCGGCCGTTATAACTCATAATTATTATGATATTATCTACTCATATTATGATTACTTGCGAAAGAGAGCTTAAGATATAGCAACACCATCCACATGATGAAGAATGCTTCATTAGCATTAAATATTAGCTTACTAGAAGTCTTTCAGACTAGTCACATTCGTTAGCCTTAGGTTAACAGCAGCACCAGTAGTAAGTAAGTAAGGCAGTAAGTAAATGGGTTCGTTCTATTAGCTCTGTTGTCTGCGGGGGCTAATTAGCTCCGCGGTAGCGGGCCGTAGAAAGTTAAGGGGAAGACACACTCAATACTGCATACAATTCTGATTAGATTCTGCTTTATTCTACACAAATGTGAAGCGACTGTGTTCGCTTCCACGTCACGGCAGCGACTGATAATATAGCGATAGCTGCCGAGTTGCTGCCTGAGTTAATTAGTTGGGTCTGCTCAATGTTAAACTACGTCATCTCTTACCAATAACATAACGTAGTCCTGCCAGTTCAGTGACACCGGCTGACTTGGACGCTGCGCGTGCAGGTCCTACACTTAACGTAGCAACACCAATAGTACTTGCAGTCACAGCGATATTGGACCTCAATCACTCTGCTCCTGTAGCCACGCCCACAGCACATTGACAGACACCCGCCCGACCCGGAGTCGCCTTTCTTGCATATCCTGCGCATAAAAACCCCAATGTAAAAATTATTTACAAACTTCACCAGTCCATACATAGACAAATGAATACATAAGAAGATAATCTAGTGCACCGAATGAATGTCCAACGCAAGACATACTGCTTACAAGTGACTAGTTGTAGTAAACACTATAAAAACCGATGGTAAAAGTTATTTAGGCCTATGGCAAATGTCACTAATTTGACTAATCTGAGCAGACAGATATTCGCAACAAATTAACGCTAGCTTAAAACGTTCGACATTAATACTTTTCTTTTTGAATAGACGACATTATTATATTATCATTATCAAGTAGTAGTCCTAGGACTGTAGTATTACTGCAGTTATAACTATTTACACTCTCGTGCTCGTAGGGCACACTTTCACACCTGTTGGTTGTGCCAACTGAGCCCAGCGACGGCTCGGGGTGACAGTAGTCGGGCGACTGCGTGTAGAAAAGCAGATCGTCATCGGAGAAGTTAGTTCTTCCGGTGTGTTTGGCCGGAAGTAGGCGTCGGTGGGTAGAGCCGGGGACTCGGCGCGAGCGGACTTCAACAGCGAGCTCGTAGTTCTGATGGATGCGTTGAGCTAGACTGGGCATGTCAGCGAGTGCCCGCCAGCAGGTCTTCATTGAACACGAGCCAGACACGCCATGGCACTTGCACTGCGTCGTCATGCTCGCCGTCGCCAACTGTCCCCACCACAGAGCACATTCACCCAGCGATGTGGTTAAACGGGTAAATCGTACAAGCTCTTCATGGGAAGCCCATCTCAGAGCTGCGGAGCGTCACCAGCCATAATAGTCAACTCTTCTCAGACAAATACACAAATGAATGAAGAAATGTGGCATCGTGGCTTAGCAGTGTAACGGTTAGGACGTTAGAGTTGCCATTGCGAGGGCGTTGGTTCGAATCTTGGTTGCTCAGCTATGTCGCCAATACTCGATTAACCTATTCCGAAGGGATGGAAGGCTGAGTTGAACATGGTGTTGGTTATATAGCGGTTATATAGCATACATTCACTCATCAAAGTACTAACCACCTAATAGCGAACCGATCGGGAGTTGAACTAACGACCTAGCGATAGCAAGTCCAACCTCCTAACTGCTACACTACCATTCATTCATTCATTCATTCATTTATTTGTTCATATATCCCTCTGGAAAAGTTCACTATTAGGCTTATACAAGATTCGTTCCATAAATAAGTTACAGCGTCATTCTGTTAGTTTTCCAAATCCAAAAGAAATCGAAGCATGCTTTTTGTAGGGAATTTTATTCTGAGTACCAGTATCGAGTTTTATTAATCTATCGTTTCTTCGATGAATAGAGATGTATATATTACGACGATGCCACTATGATGTTATTCAATATGCCTAAAAACAAACTTGGTCGCCACCTGCAAAAAAAGTAATAAAAGTTTTGAACAATTATTTATTTAAGCCCCAATTGTTGTGGGATAAAATGAGTTATCATTCAAAACTATCATCGCAGCAGTCCGGCATGCCTGGTAGCGTCTGGTAGATTTTAGTAAGATCACCTTACCGTGCGTCCGGCGTTGTTATTATGCAAGTTGGTGGCGGCTCGCTTGCTGCGTCTGTGTCGCGACTTGGCCTCCGCTCTGGCTGTCCAACGTGCATCGCAGAACGCCCGCGAGAACTCGGCACCAAACGCCACGTTATCAGCACAGCCGCCCCACTGGAAGCCCGCGGTGCCACCACCGGCGCTGTTCTCTGTCGCGGATGGCGACCTACCGCAGCCACACTTTGACGCGCTGCCCGTACTACACGTCTTAGCGACCGACTGCAGCACGGCAGCTGACGACAGAGCGTAAACGAACGACTGCTCACGACTTCCTGACACAAGCGACACACAACGAGACTACACGACATCATCTCTGACCACAGCAGCCGTACACGAAGTAAAATTTTAAAAAAAATGGTCCATAGCTTTTATTAGGAAACCCATCACAGAGCTACGGAGCGTCAGCTGCCATATGGGATCACGCAGTGTTACCTGCTAACTGACACAAATGAATGCGCCACGCCTTAACCTCAGCCGGTACTCGATTTACTTACCCTCTGGGTCGTAAGTCAGTCAGACACGACATCCCACCGTTAACCTACCAACTTATACCAAGTCACCTGTGTGAAAGCGAATGTAGAGACGTGGCAAGTAAAAGCTTAGAAAATAACCTACAATGTCATTCTGCAGATATTGAAATGTGATATATGCGTAAAGCAAATCGCTTCTTCTGAGTATCTGCAACTAATTTTTCTTGAAGCAATCAAACGCTTTGGGCTTGCACCAAGAAAGATTACGGTACATTGCACTTATTACAAAACGCATGTTTGCGTTATTACTTGGACTCGACCTCACAGTCAGTTATTCACTCATGCAAGATTTAATAAAAACAGACAAGCCTCTGTTATACAATAACATAAATCAATAACTGTTAATACGCGGTGGGGCATAACTTCACGCAAAAAATACACAATAAAGGCAGCAAATAAAGTAAATAGATTTAGCGGCACTGCATGCAGCATTATCTTTTACTTAGTTGTAGAAATTTTTATGCAGAGAAACAGTTTTGCCATTAGCGCTATTGGGCTTGTAATTACGCCCCACCGTGTAAAGGCTATCATCATACAACATTCTGATAATCATAAAGTTTTTATCGTACCTCCGGTCAAGTCGGGCGTGAATCGTGGAGCGAGCAGAATAGAAGAGCAGTTCCATCGTTTGTCGGCGAACATCTGCTGACAGACGTCTGAGGTGGTCCTCGCGGCACGCGTCATTGCAGGCATCAGGTCAACGTGTTGTCGACAGAGACTACGTTGAACTGAGTTGAGACGGAACACATCACCACGAGCTCGACAGTCCCTCGTCCGATTCCACGCGCGACGTTCTCTCGACAGCGCCCTCCACAAAGAGCACACAACTTCGCATAAAGACTAAACTCCACACTGATATACTGTGATTTGTTGTAAATTCGCCGTGTGACATGCTGTAGCTGTACAACTACTTGTACAACAATCCGCAACAAAAAAAATCTACATGTACATTCCACAGCAAGTTCTACAGCAAGTTGCACAACGTGTTGTAAATAAGTAAGTTAAACGTAAATTTATATAGCGCATAACGTTAAAAAGCCTCAACAATGTCAAAGACAAATGAAAGTTAACGGAGTTTGCGCATAATTCAACTCAACTCGATTTTTCATTATGGGGTCTTTACACGATCAAGCAAACGTCCAGCAAACTTTCAGCAAATGTAATGCCGGACGTTTGCTGGACGTTTGCTGGATCGTGTAAACACCCTATGTTTGACAGGCTCATAACCCAAACAACAGAAATATACACAAAGAGACAGACATGTAAAAAAATCCAAATATAGACAAATAACCTCTAAAAAACTAACTAAAGTCAATGTGGGTGCCTCTGTTTAACGTAATAACTTGCTTCTTGAAAGTTTATTTAGTTCACCTAACCGCTTAACCTTTGCCTAGCATATATTTACATTGTGTATTTTTTTCATAATCGTTAATGCGTCCAGAAATTATCGCTGTAATGACAGACTACATACTAAAACATTTTAAACTGCCAAACATATCTTAGGTTTTATTTTTGCACGTAACAGCTCTTTTTGGACAGCGCGCAATCGTGCGAAAATGTTTTAAATTATCTTAAAATGTTTTAAAACATTTTTGCATATGTTAACACGGTCTAACGCCAGTTGTAGACTATGAGCATTGTCGGCGAGATTTGATGACAGTGAAACTCTACTTGTATAGCGGTTGTTGGTGCCGCGACCCATGAAGCTAGTCTGGAACAAGCTGCTCAGGACGAGGCCATGCAACTAATTAGCGTGTCGATTAAATTGTAGCGAAGTGTTCTATCCGATTACATTTCGTCGCCGACATTGTACAGGTCTACACGAGAGTTATGTGACGTTAGATAGGTTTTCTTTGATCCTTGGGTTGTAACGATAGGTAGGTTATAGGGTGTTTAACGATCGAGCAAACGTCAAGCAAATATGACACATGCATAAAGCATAGACTATACGAAGCAAACATCGAGCTGGCTTAAGCAGGTCTATTTGAACCCCGCCCACTAGCTAGAATGTAGGTCTAGGCTTGGGCTCTTAGCCCACAGCTGATCACGTGTTATATAGGCCTTTCAATTATAACCCACCCGCCCTCCTAATTAGCATGCCAGATACCACAGAACGTCGAGCTAGGTGCTCGATGTTTGCTCGATAGTGTAAACACCCTATAACGTTACTCTCCCCTACACGCTAGTATGTAAAGCTTGCCATTCTCTGCTCACAGTGAAGCACTTTTTGGTAGACTGCACCCGTTACAGTGCAGCACGTCAGATATTTTGGAGTGGCCACACTCAAGCATGTTTTTGAAAATGTTGCATCTCGCAACATCATCGCTTATGTTAAAGATATCGGCTTTTACAATCGTATATAATGCTGTTTTTACATTAGCTTAATAGCCTTGATCTTAACAAGTATTACTTTGCTTTTATCACATATATTAACTGTTTTTAACTAATTTTAACCACGTATGGCACTGAATGACCTATTTTGTGCTGATGTGCCGTTAAGAAACTACTCACTCACTCTCCCCTACACGAGTGTCTGTGGTTCTGGTTTCCTATCAATACAGCATGTACAGGGTTACGGTGTATTTCGACGCATAACTTCAATTAACTTGTTTCTATAGCGTAGGTCTACGAGCTAGACAGCAGTGAAACACTTTTCCGTATACTTGCCAGCGGTGAATTCAACCTTACGCGACCGCTTGACGAGTCAACTTCATCGTGTCTAGGTCCTATAATTCTTCATCTCACACACAATAAACTGTTAAACCCGCGACACACGACGGAGTTTTCTGCAAGTTTTTTTAAGCACAGACACATAAACTGAGAAAAGTGTGCATCAGACGAACCTGTCTTTAATGCTTAGCTAATTATGTACACTACACGTTTGCATTACAACAGCAAAATTATGGAGAACTAGGGACGACTGGGGTTGTTTAAGAAAACCGAAAAATAAATACAAGTAGTAAACCAGCATGATTAATTATTCGGAAATCTGGTTGCTCTAATACACCTCAAAATGTCAGTTTGTGCCTAATATAATGCCTCGTCTGCTATCGATAGTGAAAAATAAAGAATCCTTGAAAATAATCCGACATAAAAACAAAACCTTTTCAAATACTAATTGATTTGTCATTGAGATAAAAGTCATAAAACGACAGATAATCAAACTACGAATAAGTTTTAGGCATAGAATAAATGACAGAAAATGCGGATGTCCTGTCGATCAATACTTAGATGACGTTTATAAATTGCGTGTCCATTTTTCTAGGCCCAATTAGTCGATCAATTATAGCGAAATACTTACAGCCAGTTAATGGCGCCCGTGGGACTCATCAACTCGGTGATCGTCATTACTACGCATACTATGATGTAGAACGTGGCGTCATCGATTCTGGCGCGTGACGTCATCATTACGTCATCGGCAGGTGCTCCAATGTTGACAGTCCGCAGGCCAGCACCGCACCGGACGCTAATAAACTCTCCGACGCAGAACGAAACAAACTTTCAGTACATGTCGCCTGCGACTTTTATAAGCATGACGGGCATTGATTGCCGCCCGCACGTGGCCGTCGTAGCTGGCTTTTGAAGCGCAATTATGCCACTCATTAGCGGAACATGAGCGTCGCCTAGTTTCGACTGGTCGAGCGATGCTGATGGCTCTGGCTAGGTGTGTGTTTATGTGTGGTCTCTAGCTGAAGCAGGTGCTACGGGCGGGCGCGGTGAAGCCGAACTAACGGCCACCTGACGTCACAGTGACGTGTCTATGGGCACACATTTCCGCACGATTAGTCGCGCTTGGCGCTGTTTCAAATCTCTGCTCATTCTTTCTCCAATCACCGGCGTCGGCTCACCTTTTTTCTCGACTCGAAGGTCGAAGCCGGCCGATGCCTCAGGCTCGGGTCCGATGTGTATGCAAATAATAATGCAAGCGTCAAAATTTTCCGTGCATTCATTGCATGGCGCTTGAAGCCGACTCCGAGGCGTGCTAACTTTGAGCGGGCGGCGTACATTTCCCGCTGATGCCAAAGCGGATGCTTCATCGCCGCCTGTTGTCACGTTTCGAGTCGAGTCGAGGTTTGAAGCGCGTTACCGCCTTAAAACGTGACTCGGCGGCAGTGTTACACGTACGTGGTGGCTATAGAGGAGTTTCAACTGAACTCTACTCGTTGGCCGGCGTGGAAGTGCTTTTAAGACATAGGCCTAATAAGCGAATCCCAGCCAAAATGCCACTGGACAAAAGGCTACCGGACAAAAAGCCACAGTTATAGATGTTGACTTAGAGTCTTCCAGACAGCGCTTAGTTATACTAATAACTAAGCGCTGTCTGGAAGACTCTAGTTTTGGGAACCGTAAAGCACTTCCATAAGTTCGAAAGGGGTCATCCTGAACGAGGGCGCTAAATGAGAAGGGGGTAGAAAATTTGTGATTTTAGCCAATAAGTCGCTGTATCTCAATAACGGTGCGAGATAGGGCCTAGGTTATTATTAATCACTGGGACAAAGTCGTAAACTGGCTCTCGATTGCCACTGAATTCAATGACCTTGGATGACCTTGAACGCCAAAATAGGGGGTTTTATTGATTTTTGGCGATTTTGGGCTGCAAAACATTTTAAAAGCCCACTGCGCTGAATTCACTACAGATAGACCAAGACAATCTGCGTATAGAATTTTCAGCATTAAACGTAGATTTCAACGGTCTAATCCCGACCTTCTAGGTTACAGTTTTCGGTTTCAAATGATAATCGTTTACTATGCCGTTTCTGCTATTTTGAGCGTACTCAACAGTAACAATTAGGCAATCATTCTGCACTGTCTCAGTAATTGCTCACTACTCGAGCAAATGGTAAACCGGCGGTAAGCTATACCAATGAAACGTAGATCCACCGATAACTAATAAACGTGCATGGCATTAACAAATTTGTACAACTTATTGAACTGTTCTTGTGTAATTTTTGTCGTCATGTTCGCCGTATTAATTTCATTATCGTCACTTGTGCGTTAGCGGTTATTTT
>Ga0056128_1002783_pt1 | contig 20994 bp, 19 predicted proteins | sample WorMetLIZISLAND2_FD_71113 | JGI IMG/M metagenome (GOLD analysis project Ga0056128, IMG submission 71113) | Marine gutless worms symbiont microbial communities from Max Planck institute for Marine Microbiology, Germany - Olavius geniculatus... ... | reverse complement strand
GAAAAAAAAATTCAAAACTTTTCTCCCCAGAGGGGCACCGTGAAAATGTTTGGCGTGCCCATATGCGACTGACCATTTGGTCCTATCACTCGCAGTTCTGAGACACGACGACTTATCAATTGTAAAACGTACATTTTTTCCATACCCCACTTTTGTTTAACCTTAAATTTGAAAATGCTTCCCTTGCACTGGATCGCTAAAATTTTGCACGTGCGAAGAACTGTGACAGCGGGATAATTAATCTTGTAATGAGATGTCTGGTAAGACCTACCGTTTAGCCACAATACATGCGTTACATACAGACGACAGACGACAGACAGACTTATATCGTACTAAAAACGCTCGACCTTATCCCGTCGACCAAAAACGTTGTATGCCTGAGAAATGAATAACGCTAGCAAAAGGCAAGGCCGGATTTAAAACTAATTAAAATTGGACATGATGCTGCTGCATGCCCGCGTAAAAAGCCCATTTTCTTTTTCCTCGTCGTTTGTCTCATCTTTTTCCCTTCATTCCACTTCCAAATCCATCACGTGTAGGGTCCTTTAAAGAGCTGTAAGTTCCCAGTTTCAGGCTCTTAAACCGCATCTCCTGCATGGCGACATTTTTAGTCGTTTATGTGCAGTGCAAAAGAAAACGTCGGTGATACGGTCAAAGACAAATAATTTTTTGTGGTTTTTGGCAAGTGCATGAAAATCCCTCACTCCAGTTTAATTTTACACACCTTTTGAAAGACGCATCCTGAGCAGTCAATAGAGTGGACGCTTCTGACTAAATTTGATTTTTTTTTGTGAATAATTATCGCACAACTGTATGTTCAAGTGGAAAAACACTTCTAAGTTTAAACCAGAGGCGTATTTAGAGGCGCGCGCGCTAAACTCGGCAAACAAGCCTGATGCAAATTGCCTGGAATACGCAAGGCACAGTTAATGCGACAATTCTGCGTACAACAACTCAAATTTTTACTTGTAACACCTACACCTATATTTGTGGCGCCGTGCACCGCCCTTGTTTGTCTTCACTGTTTAAGCTGCACTAAACCTGGTCAGTTTATTTTGTAAAATTATAATTGTTTCCACCAGATCTTATATTATAGAGCTCTAAATGTAGTTTCAGCTGGGACTCTACAGAGAAGCTCATAGTGCTCCCCCATTTACCCAAACTAAAAATTTTGGGGTCTTACTTAAAACGGAAGGAGAGGAAAGACAGGGAAAGGGCCGGAAAGGGGGAGAAAAAGAAATGAGAAGGTGCAAATGGAAGGAAGAAACGGAAAAGAAAGGGGGAAAGTGAGAGAGGAAAAAAAGGAAAGGAATTAAATGGAAAAAAGAACTCTCTGGATTTGCTCTTTGAAGAAATTTTTTTTTAGTTACGCTGAGACGCCAAAAAATTATGCTGTTATAATTAAGCAAAAGAGCTTCAGCTTTAGCGGGACTTCCGTCTCCAAGACCTCTCACTTCACGCCTCCTCCCTATTTTGAAATCCTGAATACGCCCCTGTAAACCGCTGTGTGTATTGAAACATATGCGTTTTTAACGAAATATGCTGAATAGGCCTATGTGGCCTGAATTAATAACGAAGTGACGAAGATAACAAGAAATTTGAGTCAATGTTCACGAGACGCGCCAAAACATATAGCAGTTCCTGTTGGCAATCTCCAGCCATTTCGTCGGAATTCACTCTTGGAAGTGTGTACCGCAGCCGACGATCGCAAAAATCAATAAAACCCTTTATTTTGGGAGTTTAAAATCTTTCAAAGTCATCGATGTTGATACGACTAAAAAGCTCGTCACTGCTTTTTGTGATAGGCAGCATGCCCATGCCTATCTGCAACCGTCTTCATGAAAGACTATAGCCAACAGCGGTAAAATAATGATTTTACTGGGGTGCCCTCGTGCCGTGCACCTGCAGGTTTCCTCGAACCTAGAAAAACGAGACTTGGACGTCAAATCTACGCTCAATGCTGAAAATTTTATACGCGGCTTGTCCTTGTCTATCTCTATTGATTTCGGCACATTTCGCTCTTAAAATGTGTCTCGCAGCCCCTGCATAATCTCCAAAAATACATAAAACCTTTATTTTGATGTACAAGGTCATCAAAAGTCATTGCTCTCGGTGTCAATCGAAAACCCGTGTATACGACTTCCTATTGGTGAATAATAGTAACCTATGCCCTATCTCGCGCCGTTTCTGAGACAGCGACTTATTGGCTAAAAATCGCAAATTTTTCCTACTTCCTCTTATTTAGCGTCCTCGCTCAGCGGACCCATTTCGAATTTATGGAGCAGCTTTACGGATCTTGAGCGTCTTCCAGACAGCCAACGGTGAAAATTTGGTGATCCTATCTTGCACCGTTTTTGACTGATCCACACGTGCGCGGGATGGACGGACGGACAAACGGACAGAATTGCGATGGCTAAGACGCGCTACAGCAGTACGTGCTTTCGCGCGTAAATAAACGTCAATCTGTTAACAATCAGCGTGCTTGGCTGAAAAAAATATTGAGGTCCACTGCACCGTGACGCAACCAAGAAAATACAGAAAAAAATTTCTCGTCCACTCCATGGCCGTGGGGGGCCTTCTCGAATAGGCTTAGAATTTGCTGCAGCAACAATAGCACCGACTTTAATTCGGCACTGGGGCGTGCCATTGACAAGGTGACACAATCAGCCAATTCGGCTACCTCCAATTCTCACGGCGCACAACCAACTGTATGGGCCAAGATAAATTACTGTGATGACGGCTGCACGCAATTTTACGCCAACTTTACACTGCTTTTTACAGCAGCTGCTGCTGACGCTGATGTTGCAGCTTTCAGCTTCTGCGTTGCATCAGCTGTTCTACATTAGCCGGTGAATGTCTTTCAGCACACTAACTGAATGTAAACATGGCAATATATTATTATGAGACCATTCTGTAGGCCGCATTTTACGCGTTCTGCTCCGCCCGTCTCTCTGTCTGTTCGTCTGCCTGTCTCGTATGCGCAGCAGACCAAAATCGGCGTGGAGTTGTGATTAGGAAGTTCTTCAAGACAGAAGTAACCGGTGTACGAATTTTCGCGTCTCAAAAAGTCACAGGTTAGTGGTGTAGCCAAAAATGTCAATTGGAAGGCTTGTCCTTCTCTTCTCCTTCTTCTTCCTCCCTCTTCTTCTTCTCCTTCTCTTCCTTTCCGCTCCTTTCCCTTAGAAGAACCTCCCCCCCCTAAAATCCAGCTAGGTGGCCTGGGGGATCAAGCGCTGTGAGCTCTCGCAGCAAATTTGGTCCATTTTAGCTTAAAAATATGCCTAAGATCTGGTGGCAACAATTTTAGTTTTTTTTTTTAAAATAAACTGACCAAATTTGCAAATTCTGTGCAGTTTAAACGTATGTTTATGTATTGTCTGGAGTATTAATAGGGGAAGGGGACTGGGCCTTCTGGGCCTTCTTGTTTACGCCACTGTCAAAGGTTAAGATCAACGGACCTTATACACCTTGATGAAATGAAGCATCTCGAGTAATCACGGCTTATGTGGATACCTAGTTTACCGTCAACGCCTGAGATGCTCGGTAATGGACAGACGGCCGCGTCTCATGTCGACACTCGGTGTTTATCTTTTCATGTCATATTCAAAGGCGGTGAATAGCTCTTAATATAGGCAACCCATCACAAAGCTACGGATCGTCATCTGCCATATGCACGGGATCGCACAGTGTTAGTTGCCACCCAAGTGAACGCGCCCCGCCTCAATTTCAGCCAGAGAGGCAGAGCGAGGCGGGTACTCAACAACAAGTCACTGTATCGTTCAGCTGGTCGTAAATGGCGTCCAGGTGTACACTTAGTGACACGGCCAAAGACTCGCAAAGCGTCGAACTCAAATCGATCGCCTGCAGGTGCACCCACTGCAGTGCACGTCACGCTCAGCGAGCGATCATTTACGCTAACAAACACGTATATGCCTATCATCTGCGTCGCGTGCGCTGCTGATGGTGTTACTTACTACGAAGTGTTTTCACTGCATAGGTAGGCTTACTGTGATCACTGTACAATAGACTTATACTGTGTCTCAGGAAAAAGGGACCCCGACATTATCGATGTTAACTTGAAGACGGATTATCAGATTTTAATAATTTTTGGTAAGAATATTTCGGACAAAACTGGCCATCAAATGACCATTTAAGTTCCCTCCTCACCGAACATCTCTTCCTGCACTACCTGGGGAAAACAGATACTGAAATAAGAAGCATATATACATGTAGAAGGGTCTGAACGGTAGGTATCTTACGATAGGCCGGTTGGCAAGTTGCGATGCAGGGATTTAATGAGAACGGCCTGATCTGATGGGAATGCAAAATGAGCGACGACACCAGAGACGTAACGCTGCTGCTGCTGCAGCCGTTGACAGTGCTGCATGGCGCTTATGATAACGATGCTCCACCCATAGATCCGTGATCGATCGTGCACGCGTCACCATGCAGGGCTCAGAGTATAATAATGTCCGTGGATGCGGAAGCGGAAGAGCTTCGTTCGTTCGTTCGGCACGTGGTCGTTATTGGACGGGGCGGGAATTGGACTGCAGCGACAGACAGTCATCAACCTAGAAGATCAATCGCATCTTCCCTTTATCCCCTCCTCTCTACATGCACGCCATCTCAGCACCGGCACGCGCCTCCTTCCCGTCTCCTTTATCTTTGACCCAACGCACACCGGACATGCGTGCGTCTTGTGCGCCGCCATGCAGGCTTACAACCTGAGGTCAGATATTATTTCCTTTTTAACACACGCCAGCTCAGTCATATAGGCTTGCGACGCCCCAGCTTATAGCAAGGCCTTAGTTTCAGACAGCGCGTAATGTTGACGGCACTGCTGTAAAAATTTTGGCCTCAAAATTTTCAATCGTTTTATAGCAGTAATGCCGAAACATTGTTGAGATCAATTATTAGTATTACAGCCATAAGGCTGGATTACGTACAATACAATATAATATAAATGCCACATAAAATGTCATGAAATGTTGAAATGTTTCGACCATGCACCATGCAATTCGTCAAGTATGGATGCAATTAAAACATGAATCAAACTGTACTTACTGTTGCGTTATTAGGGCCACATTGATTCGAAGGTTTTCTGTTGTTGTTAACCACTAGCCGGCATTCGGCATTCGAAAACAGATTAATAACAATTCCATACAATGATAGAGCAATATGGCACAATCCTTTCATTGTCTTATGGCCCATTCACACCTACGACGCCGACCCGACGCGACTCAACTCAACTGTTGAGCCGAATCGGCGTCGTAGGTGTGAATGGAGAATTGGCCATAACATGCAACTTTGAAATTTTGGACCAATACATTACTTAGAGACTAAGTCCATTATCGCTGACAGAGTACAGATTCAGCAAGGCAGATCGTTGTAGGCCTATAGGCTTCGCACTTAAATTCCGCATCTCTGACAGTGATCAGTAATGTGGCACGCAGAACATGGCCGTCGCTGCATGCACCGCGAAAAGCCTGCAGCTACGCCTGGAGAATTCGATCTGACGGTTATGTGACGATGCGTGACTAAATATATACACAGATATCAATTTCTACAGCCGTGTAGCCTACACAGCAGCTGTCTCCGTTAGCCTATAGGTCTACGGTCCGTTGTACAGTAGCGCCTCCCAGCTGCAGAAGCCACCGCCCTACTTATTCTCGGCTGTCCGTTGCCATAGCAACGCATCCAGCGGCGCCGGCGGCAAGATATTGACTTTCGTTAATTGATGCAGCAGCGGCGGCGACCGCAGCAGGATTGAGAGCAGCAGAGGAACGTGGCGCGTGCACACAGCAGCAGCAGCAGGGCGGGTTTTCTCTCATCGCGCCGCCGCCGACCCGTCAACAAGCACTCAGGCTTCATGCTGATGCTGCTGCCGCTGCTAAGTGATGAGCCAAGCTTTGAACGTGGTTCCTGCCTCCGTGCTCGATCGGCGTTTTTACGTCTTGCCGCCGAATAGGCTTACGACAGAAGAATGTTCCATGAACTCATATAGCCATATACAGATTGATTCCTGGAAGCATATGGGTCTACTTGTAGCGGTGTTAAACCTCTTCGCTGAACCGCCAGCATAAAAATCATCGCCGACGTCTCTGACATCTTCGATCTAGTCTCCTGCTTACTTATTCATACTGTTTTTGAGGTGCACAAGTTCACTAGTAATCTACTATCACTCCAATTTCCCCACTGCCTTAATACATGAATAGTTTTGATGTCGCATGACTATGTAGCCTACAATCTGGTCTCTATTCAAACACAAGAAGTATGTGTTCCACAAGTAGTTTAGATCGTTGTGGCTAACTTAGATCACGGACCTAGTCTGGCTCTCTGAAAATGACATGAATTAGGCCTAATTCGTCTTTGGAATCAATTTACCTGGTTTTCTTCGCTAGTCTTGTCCTAGGCTTATCAGTCTTGCTAAGTTGCCATGCTTCTCTTCAATCTTCAATCATGAGTCTAGTAGAGATAAAATACACGGATAGATATTATTAGACTAAATACTGGATCTAGACCCATTACTGAGTAATTAGGCATATGAGTAGGTCCCATGAAGAACAAAAATGGTCAGAGAATTAGGCCTATGCCAAGTCGTTCTGTTGGTGCAGCTGACCGCTACAGAAGTTGTTCATGTTACTGCGGAGTGGCATATTTTTTGGCGTAGGCCCTACATACAACGTACATCGCGCTATAAGCTGTTACAGAAGCAGCGAGCAACACGTGACGCACAAAGTAGACTAGGGGGCCTACATTAACTCAAAGCGACAGGCGGGCGGTCGGCACGTTGCTTCCAAGTGCCCACCGGGGCCCCATGGACCAGCGCAGCGGTACGTCGCAAGACGCGCGAAAGAAGATACGATCCATCAGCTGGTTAGATAGCCAATTCAGGCAGGCAGAGAAGAAGAGAGCCGTTTACTTGCGAGCTAGGCTGATCTATCTGATGAGCCAAGCAACCGGCGGTGGTGTAACAGAAGCAGTGAATCAACCAGGATTTCTCGGAGCTTTGTCATTCATGACAGTGCAATGTCGTAAATTGCAAATTGCGCGAATGACCATCCATGAGTCAGTCACGACTAGTTGGCAACATACTCGTAGGCCCTAACCTGCCACTAGATAAGACGATAGCAGCTCGCTATTGGATGCTGCAGCGGCAACTGTAGCATCCATGAACCATGATGGCAAGACGCATTGGTGTTGAGAGCTGTCGGCACGTGCCCCATCGACTTTCAACTATTAGACTACAAACTGTGGAAGTAGAAAAAGACTGAAGACAGACCTAGATTGTCAGCACTTTGTAGAGTCGAGACTAGCCAGTGGTCGAGTAGACATTAACACAAATACAGTTAACGCCACGGCGTGGAGTCTGATCATGGCTGCTAGCAAGTCAACTCTGTATCTTGCAATCAATGAACAAAACTTTCCCTGTTCAATAAAATACAGTACTCTGTGCAAAACAGACTTATTTCTTTTTCTTTGGAATACGTGCCAACCTCAGTATGCAATTCTAATGTCATCTAAGCTACAACGTAGGCCCTAATATGCATCTGAAACTTCTAGGCATTTCAAGCTCAACTTCTCTCCAACGGCTACAGTGCCATATTTTATTCTACCTGCAGTGTGTATTATCCTAATGAAAATCAGTTATCAGTTACGACACTAAATTTAACAAACCACCTTAGAACTCTTCACTTTAATACAAAATACTACTGTCAAACTTAACGTGCAAGAAATGAAAACCAGCAGATCACAATGTTAACTAAATTCATGAATGCCTTAACACAAACACATCTTACTCGGAACGTACTGCTCAAATATATCGCTGACGAAACAGAATGAAACACTACAATTATTGCAATATGTAACAGTGAACACGTTTTGTCATTTCTTGATAATAAAGAAATGAACGAATGATAAAATGAATGTAAATTGTCTTTTCAATTATTAGGCTACCATAAACAAATTCAACAGTTTCAAATTTGCAGATGAGCAAATTCACATGAGAAAACGCATTCTTTAAAATAATGAAAAAATCGAAGCAAATCGCAAAATCAAGTGCAAAACAGTAGCACTAGTGCCAGTGTCAAGAAATTCCGAGATGTGCAAACTTGACTGATACATGTCATCAGCACATTCATCGCTCAAATCTCTTCTAAGATACATCAGGTATAGTACATAACTGTAGAACAGTTTGCCTGCATCCATCTGGACTGCATATATTCAATCAGCATCACCCAACAAAGGCTACAGACTGCTGTATAGATGCAATGTTATCAACACCAAGTCGACATCGCTCCAGACAGTAGCATCATGGCAAAGGGGGTGATAGCTCCTCTTCCCTTAATTTTAGCCAGTAGGAGAATTTTCTTCTTCGTAAAAAATCTTCTTCCAAAAATAGAAAATCTGGGGCTAGATATCCCTAATTTGGGGAAATTTTAGGAGCAAAATTAAAATTCTGAGGAAAACTGCAACTTCCTGCCCACCCCAACTGTTAAACCCACCATGCTGCTGAATCTTAACACACGCAGTAGAGATTTCTTTGAAATGATAGTGTGCTATATAAATGTTCATTTATTATTACTTATTATTATTAATCTCAACACCTGTGACATAACTGTTGTCACCGTGAATGTGTTCAGTTATCCTGCAGTATTTTTGCGACAGTTTCACTCAAATGATACATCTTTAGTGATAACAAAACGATTCACAGTTCAAGTTGATTAGCATAGAGCAAAGCAGGAAAATAAACACAGACTTCAACTCAGCGCTGAAAACAACATGGAGATGCTGTCGAAATGTGTAACTGCTACCGGAAGAGGGAGCTATTTTTAAGTTTCTTCTTTGTGGTTGTCTTGCCGGCGGTGGACTGTGAATTCATCCAGTCCGGTAGCTTGCGCTTGGCATCAGACGACTGCTGAGTTGAACTTCTGTTATCAGAGCCCAACTGTGTCTGTTGTGAAGACTTGCCACCGGATGACTGCCAGGCGCTCAGATCGCCCTGACGACTCGACTTTGAAGAGGCTGATTGACTCAGGTTTAGTGAACTTGCACGTCGGACTTCAGTAGCGAGTTGGTCAACGCGAGATGAAGTCGAAGGTCCGACGCAACTCTGCATTGCTCGCACAGACTGCAATGCACAAAGTAATGCCACGCACATAATTTTCACTAACATCATAGCAGCCTTTACACCAACTTGGTGTTTCATATTATTAAAATTTTGATGTTGTATCTCTCATGTTATTGTGCTACTTTCTAATGTAATAAATATAAAGACAACAACGACAATGGCTCAAAAATTACTCCAAGTTAAATTACTCCAGATTAGGTTAATAGTCAAAGATAATTTTTGGGAACAGACGAGGCAGAATTTTTCCAGGCCAAATGCCACCTCAGTCCCCAAGCCAACAGCGCAAACATACTAAAATCTGTCCAGTTAAACAAACACACAAAATAATATATTGTCACACATTTAGATGCACATTTCTAGCTAACAATTGCTGCAAGAGTGTGCAGGTATACCGCTGCAGAAGCAGTTAAAACATCTGTGTCAGTGTTGACTTGCATGCCAAACCGGCGATGCAAGATAGCAATGACGACTTTGATCTGCTCGAATGTAATATGCTCCGGACACTGCTCTTTGATGGGCGCCAGTCGGCTCACATCTGTACACAGCATGTTTTATCTTTAACAAATTGTGCTAACATCTGAATTAGAACTGATACAGAATCAGAAACCATCATTCAAACTCGTTAACATTGTCTTTTTTACAGAATTAACTCATTTACTGTTCATATCTCATAAACAATTGCAAATCATGAAACAAAGTAATTTGAGAGCAGACATAACCTATACCAGCATCGACATTAGCTAGAACCACTAGAACCACTAATTTTTATGCGCAAAAGCGGCTACTGCTGTAGCGCGTCTTAGCCATCGCAATTTGGTCCGCCTGACTGTCTGTCTGTCCATCACACAGGTGGATCAGTCAAAAACGATGCAAGCTAGATCACCAGATCTTCACCGTCAGCTGTCTGGAAGACTCTAGTTTCAAGAACTGTAAAGCTTTTCAATAAATTCGAAAGAAGTCACCCCGAACGAGGGTGCTAAATGAGAGGGGGTAGGAAAAATTTGCCATTTCCAGCCAATATGGCATTGGCTGAGCAAGACAGGTCACATCCTCTGGTGAATATGAGTAAAACACCATAGGTAATTAGCCACCGGTCGTCTGGTGCCTTCTGGCAATTGACTTAGATTTTGTTTTACTGGGCTTTCAAACATGCACCGCTGTTGCGCGTTCTCCTTTCCGTTAGCTGAGTTTTTCTTGTACACTTTGACACAATAATAATCCAACATAAAGATCCGTTTAATCAAATCAATAAACTAAGTAATTAACTATAAAAATCTTGGATCAATTAATAGAAATTACAATAACTGAAGATCCATGAAGCAAGATCACCTGAATTAATCGGTGGTTTACGAATGACATCAACAATGAGTTTTTCCACGTCATCAGTGACATCAAGACGTTCAACATCAATGGGAAAACCGGCTCGTATGCAGTCAGTGAGATGTGACACTACAGTCGACGGCTTGATGCCCCGTATTGCTGCAACATCACTCTGCAATAATATACACCACGAGTGAAAAAGTATGCAACCTATTACTATAACTTGACAAAATTGGGCTGTTGACTTTCCTAATTTTTTCACTGACACTCTTTGCAGAAATACTGCTGCAAAGTGATCAGTAAAGATATCAGCAAACCTAAGATGTGGTGCTAGACTACCTGGTGAAATATAAATGTAATATTTAAATCTAGCTAGCATGTTTTGTGCCTGATGTTTGGTAGTCAGTGGCTATTACTGATGAGCTGTTCACTTTGCTAGGAACATTAGATGAATGAATGGAATTCAAAAGACAGCAGTATTCATTATCCATATTTCTGTGCCAAAAATCTCGATAATGCACCAACATAGCCAAATAGTTATTAGTTAATAAAAGCAACTATAAGAAAATGGGACTCATTATAAATTGTTAACTCACAAAAGTTGTTAGTAATTTAGTGACAAATTCAATGCTCCTATTAAATTTTGGTTAATGAATGAGGAGCATCATCAGCAATAACTCTTGAATAAAACTGCTAAAACTCAGAACTCTTAGATCTCAGCATGAAGTGAAACCACTGACACAAACACAACTAAATTGTATCCTCAGCAAAGGACACAGAAATTAGAATTAGCTTAAACTAAAAATCGCATGGCACTAATTTTTGTATAAAAATAGTTAAAGGATAGAAGATGCAGAATACGCCTAACACAGACCAATAACTTGTGTTCTCGTTCAAAGAGAATGTATGAACCGCGAACAGTGTCGGACAACTGCATCAGATCAGCATCACTCGGAACTGACATCCACTGAATCAGCCACATAACAATGACAACACATATGCTGATACACAAAAGCACCACAGGGTAAATTTCCACCTGAAAATAGATATACAAGATATACAATTCACAGCATATTAGTCTAAAATTGTGAATTTTCTGTACCAACTTGTATTTAATAAATCCATGAGCTTCCAGACATAGAAAGAATGTTAGATATTACATTTTGCCATTGTGATTCAGTCCATCAGTGCAGCAGGCAAACAAAAAAAACTGAAATAGCATAGACAGCAATAGCATGCACCATGTTGCCAACTGGCAGAAATATTGAAAAAGATGGCAAAAGAAATTTCTTCAGCAAAATAATTTTCCTTTCAGTCACACTGGGACACAGGAATGCAGGCAAAACTGACCTGGCTGCTAGCCGCGTCCTCAGGCAATGACACGGAAGATTTTTTATCCGTCAACCAATCTCTTTCGGAACAGAACTCTTTAATGCAGTCCAGGAAGCTCTCTCCATACTTCGCTGCCTTTTCTTCTGCAATGTCCTCGAGTTCTGTCAGACTTTCAACTGTTGTTGGTCTGTATAGGTCAGCAAAACAGCAGCAGAATAATACAAACATATTCCAGTAGATATTTGACATAAAGCCCCTTCAAAGCCACAAAGTGTATAGGTGGTGATGATCTCCATTTCCTTAGCCATCAGCTAGACACCAGTTTGCAATGCAACATCATGGATACGCATGTGCCTGTTTATGCCCCAGCTATTGCTGGTCATCAAGCTCACTGTGTCTACCCACAAAGGGACGGTAAAGCGAAGTTGACCTGGGTACATATTTCAACATCTGTAACTATACAGCTGTCTACACCACAGCCAGAACACCAAAACAACTACCATACTGAAAATTACATCACAGCTTATATAAATGCACAAGTGGTAGGAATGAATAATGAAATTGCAAAGTTTGGGGAATTTGTGACACGTAAGCCAGCTGAACGCTTAAACCACTGAACAGAGTCTGGATAAATATGGAAATCGATAATGTAGGCAGTTGCTGGTAGTAAGAACAAAATAAAAAAATTACTATTAAAGATGCAGATTAAACCAATAAAGTGCATGACATAAAAAAAACAACTGTCAATAGATAAACTCCGACCAAACCTGTACTGAGACATGTCGAGTAAACTCTTGTTGGAAAATATCATGTATGTGTGAAGACCAAGCTGAGATGCCAACGAATTGCGCAGTTGTATCAATCTGGAATACAGCTCCGTCTGTACATCAATGCAAGCAAAATATTAAGTATTCATTTCATTACAGCATAGAGTGTAAGTGTATTATGCAAGTGTAATGAGGCATAATAATCTCTAGGGTGTGTTAAAACATGCTTCTTTCATGACTGTGATCGACGGTGTTCTGCATGGGACATGTATACAACAAACAAATGCAAAATGTGTTTCAATCGTCATGCTTGACTGTAATGAGACTATGGGCCATTACATCACTGCAGACAATGTGGTGAGAGATGAGATGAAATAGGTCCTAAAATGATTCACAGCAAATCACATATTTATAAATCTTCACCGATACATCAATTCACCACCATTACATAAATAAAACAAGAAATTTGGGGCAAAGCCCAATGTGAGTCCACCTGGCGCCTAAGTCTGATTGGGGCAAAAATTCATGAGGGTGAAATTCCCCTGGTGGCAAAGTCATGTGGCCTGAACTCAAATGCATTAGCATATAAAGAATGCCCAATGTCTACTTGGGGTAAGTCAACATGTGACCCTATAACTTTTTTGTTAGTAGACCAAAGTTCACCAAATTTTGTTTGTTCAACGCGGGATGAATCGCCGTTGATAATGCCATTTACCACTTGTCAATATCTGTATGCATTCCAGAGATATTCGTGGTCAAATTCGAAAGTTTTCCTACATCACACCGAATTTTGGACGTTTTTTGCCCTCCAAAATTTTAAGGGAGTGGTGCCCCCCAAAAGTTGTACGCACATTATCACCCCAACCTAGAGGCATGCCACATGGTAACTGTGGGGATACTCCCACGACCCCCTAAGTTATAGGTGCACAATTGCTGAAATCTAAGCCAATTTTGGACCCCCTTTGAAAAAATTGTAAGGGGAACCCCTGTCACCAGTGGGGTGTGTGCTAGCAAAACTTGGTCATTCTCTAGCGTGTACAAATGTGGGGGTGCAGCACCCCTTAGGGACCGAAATATGGTCTCCCGAAAAAATGATTTGGATGGGTACAATTTCACCACTAACTCTCCGTGATTAGTGGACCAAAGTTCACCAAACTTTTTTACCGAACACGGAAGAAATTGCGGCAGAAAATATAATTGTCCGATTTCGAATATCATCATCCGTTCCGGAGATATTCGCCGCCGAAATTTAAAGTCATCTGAAATTGGGCAAAAAACATAACAAATTTTGCATGCTTTAGACCCCTAAAATTTTTTTTTTTGGGGGGGGTAAGCCCCCAAAATTTTGGACTGGCATTATAAAATACAATCTAGTACTGATCACCATGCAAAATTTCATGCTGATTGGCCGATGCATCTTGGAGATCTCATGTTAAAATAAAAAATATAAAATAAATATAAAATAAACATCTGTGGTAAAACACAAGTCCTTCCGAAAACTATTGTTTTCAAGCGGACTAAAAAAATAAAACATCTGCGCTAAAACATAAGCCCGCTCCGAAAGCTATCGCTTCCAGGCAGATTAATAAAAAATAAAACATCTGCAGTAAAACATGCGGATTGCGGGCGGACTAACTAACTTAATACGATCCACTATGCACATCATTTCCTGCATAAAGTACAATTCACAGCAACACACTCATTTACAAAATACAGTAGAAGAGCTATGTCAGCACTGAATGAATCGAACTGACTTAATACAATCTTCTATTATAGACATACTTCAGATAATTCCCAGACTGGAATTGTGATTAAGATGGCAACTGACAGGAAAGCCACACATAGTAAGAAAATGACCTGCAGTTTCTCATCCTTTGGATCAACCAGAGGCTTCTTGACAGCTGCTTCAAGTTGTGTGCTCGACCGCCAGCTGTTACGCTCAACCAGTGGAAGAATCGTTCTGCAGCCACAAGCCAGAATCACGCAAGCATCTGTACATGTGCATTTATGTTATATTTTCTTAGCACACTATTTTCAAAAATGTTATCTGATTATTCACCACGCGTTTCTTTTCTACCACTCTTAAAAGTTCTATAGGCACTTGCAAGTGCCACTGCCCACTGCTAAACTTTCTGGTAAAAATCGATGCATTCTTGAGTGGAGCACATTGTTATGGTTCTGCAGCTAATATTCTAACAGCATATGATGTTTTTGTTAATGCCGCTCGGGATCTTCTCAACCACATTCAATGACATGAAGCTGTATTGTCTAAATGTCAAGTAGTACCGAATGAGGAAAAGTCCAGGTTAGCACCAGCTAGACATTAATTCCTAACTACAAAATAATATTCTGACAACATGTGACAATGCTATAAGCAAGGTTGCATCTCGTTGACACAAACAGTCATAATGAACCTTGCAGAGAGTGTCAGTTCTGGGCGTGAAGACTGATTGAGCGTCAGCAGCTCGTGATTTGCAGCCAACATCATTGTGCAGTTATCGAACCTGGTTGCCTTTGCAAGCCATCTCATTCCTTCCTTGCTCAGATCCACCGTCGAACCAAACCCATTGAGAACTGGAGACTCTTGCAAATAACCCTCTGAGATCATCACGTGACCTGGGTGCAGAAACATTGACAACGAATTGCAACTTGAACTGCTAGAAAAATATGTTGGTCTACTAGTCTAATCCTAACCCTGACCTTTTTAGTTTCTGAACTAACTAGATGGCCATAACAACTTCGTCGACTATTATACCGTTGCCAACGTACTTGATGCCACCGTGACTTGACCTTTGACCTTTTGACCCAAAAATTTGATGCATTCAACCTTACCCCAAAGTCCATCAGTGGTAAAGTATGGTCCAATTCCATCTACAAATACACAAGATATCATGCTAACAATGTTTGTTTGGGACACAAGCACACGAACACTATGGAAACATAATGTCTCCGACCACTACATTGGCGAGGACATAAAAACTGGCAGACCAGTTACACCTGTTCGGAAAACGTTCATATTCATTCTGTCATTCTGCACCTTTTTATTTTCAGGTTAAAAGCCCGTATGGGACGGATGGCCAAGACCAGTATTGCAATGGCTGCAAAGTAGAACAGAAAAGCAGCTGGATAACCTAAAATAAATCTTACAAATTATCTATCTAAACAAAAATAATCTTAACAGTCATCGGTAGGTGTGAATAATAACAACTATAAGACAAAACATAACACTTTCATAATAAACCTAATGCAGCAGTATGGACATCAGTGGCGAGTAAAAGTACATTTGCAGGCAATCACCCTAACAAAGCCACTATTAGCATAGACTCAGACTGTACTGTACACTATTAATACTAATGAGTTTAGTTTAATCGGCCTGCTTCTGTGATCAATGATGGTTGCATTTCTTTCTCCAAAGACTGTTGGACTGCCTTCAGTTGCTCTGACATAGCTGGCTGGAAATAAAGAAAACCAATCTAAGATTTAAACATGCAAAACCAAAAGTACAATAAAAAATACCAAGCACGAGTCATCACAAAATATCACCTCTCTAAAAACTGATAGGCAGAAATAAATACGAGCTCACCAAATGCTTTCCACCACTTCTCTGAGTGATGTTTTCCATCGCCGTATCCAGGCATAGTACGAAATTTGCCAGGCAGCTTTTGTACGTTGGAACCACGTAGAAATAGGATCGGAATTCCGAGTCCGTAGTAACCTCCAGTTATCTGTTGAAACACAGACTTGCATTTACAATGTTCACTGACAACAAAATGCAAGTGATGGCGACGTTTCACAGTTAATGAATAAAAAATAAAACAAATACTCTTTCAATACTTCAAGTTTTACAAACAATGCAACAAAATGTAACATATGATAACACTGCTCAATGTATTCAGTGTGCATCTGTCAGGCACATGCAGACTGTAAACTGAAGTCTGCAGTACTTTAGACGTAAATAAAAAACAATTATAAAACTAATAAACATTCACATGAAAAATAACGCACAAAAATTAGCTACATGATATGCACAAGTTGTACAAACTAAGTCCTAAAAGTGGCAGTAATCATAAGTTTGTAACTAATATACCTCAACAGCTCTGAGCAGCAGCTTAGCCTCCTTGGTGTAGTCGGTCTTAGCATCCTGTGTCATTGCAGCGATGAGCTGACCCTGTCGACCTGTCAGGTTTCCATCACTCACACTCGCCACTTGTCTGCTCAAAACAATGCAGCAGATTACACAGATGATAACAGCACTTCGTTGTTCTGACAACGTCGACTGGATGGCAAAATAGAAAGAAATCCAGCCTAAAACAGTTCTATTCTAACAATTTCCAGCAGTAACTATGGAAAGAACTGCCCTTATGAACAAAATCAAAAAGTACTACTATTTTGTAACACTGCTATTCAGTGACAGTTCTAGTCCAAAAAATCTTGGGGTGCTGTGCCTCACCGTGAAAACAGCCAAACAAGACCGAGCTGTGATGTGAACTGGTGCCAAGCACAATCTACTAAAGATTCCTGGTGATGGTCCTTCTCTCATGCTCGATGGAGCCCACATCAAGTCATCCAACATCATTCGTTTGCTCGCAGTGCTGCTCACTCCAAACTTGTCGATGAACAAGCACATCACTTCACTCAGTGCCAAGTGCTTTTTCCATCTGCGACAACTACGCCACATCCGACGTTCGCTAGATAACGACTCCGTCGCCACACTGGTTCAGGCGTTCATTGCCAACCGCGTCGACTACTGTGTCGATCTACTGGCCGGCTCGCCAAAGAAGACGATAGCCAAGCTGCAACGTGTTCTCAACACAGCTGCGCGAGTCGTGTCAAACTGCGGCAAGTACGATCGAGGACTGACCCATTTCCGATGCTATGTTTTACACTGGCTGGATGTCACTGACCGGATTAGGTTCCGGCTGTGCATTCAGGTGTACAAGTGTCATCACAGCATGGCTACTGGATACCTGATCGATCTCTGCCAGCCAGTCACCAGCATTGACAGCTGTGGACATCTGCAATCTGCAAGCCGTGGTTAGCTGCAGGTTCCACGGATCAAGATGACAACCTACGGAAGCCGTGCTTTTGGACATACCAGTCCATCTACTTGGAACGCTCTGCCGAACACTCTCAAATGCAGTTCACACTGTTTACCTACTTTCAGACGTCGCCTAAAACATTTTTACTTCCCGCATTACTAACACACCGAGTGCGTTCGAGGTTCCTATAGTTAATGCGCTATATACATTACTTACTTACTTATACTGGTATTGATCACCAATAAAACTTGAAGTGTTATGCACACTGAACTGGGGGGGGGGGGCAAGCTAGAACTGCTACTGCTACTGTTACTACTACTTCACATCTTGCTTAACCCGCCTACGCCTGTTGTGAGTTAATCCCAGTTAGCTTGGTCCTTAAAAGAAAAGTTTTCACAGCACTGCTGCAGAAGATTGTTACCAGCCCTAAAACGTCTCCAGCACAGACTAACAGATCGAGCAAATGACAAGTTGATGCAGCACTGCAACATAGAGACACTGCCTTATCACAACCACTATTGCTGCAACTACAACACTGCCTTATCAAGATAAGGTTGAGTCTCAACAGGGTGAATGAAAAGTGAAAAATTAACGAACTGCAGTAAGGCTGTAGTTTAGTCTATAGAGTGCAGTGTTCGGTGAAGGGTGTAACGAAAAGTTAATTACCTCAGAGTGCAGTTGTCACAGCAGCGATCAGAGCCACAACTGTTGCCTGTTGCCGCATCCTCAAAGTGTTCCAGTATCGCTCTACAATAAACATCTCTTACTTACAACTCCGTCAACACAATAAGTGTTGCACATTTTTGCAACCTCTAAAAAGAAGCTGTCGTTTTAAGTGAAATAAGCCAACAAACTTTTACGAAGGCAAAACTGAAAATAAACCAAAATCATTTAGGAAAAAAAACCGATAACATCACACTCAGTACCTGCGGCGGCAGCCTGTAGTTTTCAAGTAGTCCTCCATCTTCCGCAGCATGCTCTGCTTGTGCTTCAGAAACGTCTCATCTTTTATATCACTCAGGAAAAATCTACAACAAACAGCAGTTAATTGTTCTACAATTTGGCAAAATAATAAATAAAGAGACATGTTGGCAGTATAGAGCTACTACGTGAATCACACAAATTAGAGAACTTTACAATATGCTAACTGTCCATCTGAAATCACTTAGTTACCGTATGTATACATTATGTACATTAATTTGGTAAATCTATTAACTAAAAATCAGGTGCACAGTAACCACTTAGTAGTCAGTACTCTAATCGAAAGACAGAAAGTCCAACCCCCAAAATTCTCAAAAAGTTTACTTTCGGAACTCAACTTGACTGAAAGTAACTCCAAAAATCAGCAGATTGAAAATCAAAATTAGTGACAGTAATGGTAGTATTAATAATGGCAGTTGCAGCATCAGCAGAAAGGTTTAAGGTATATTATGATCTAACATTAAAGTGTCTATGAAATGATGTATTTGAGTAATTGCTTTATTACCTCCATAGTAACTGCTATAATTCGTAAAAAGTTATTTCAGTACAATCAGCATAACAGTACAAAAAATTACGCCTGTGGCACTCAAGTGGTAAATATTCTGAAAAACATTTACCACTAAATGTGAAACAGAATGGCAAAATAACAAAGCTCTCATACCGATTAGTCTGGAAGTCCGCTGAACTGTAAAAGACGTGACAAGAACTGTTAAGGCCATCGCGTCCTGCTCGACCTATCTCCTGGTAATACGATTCAATGTCTTTAGGAGCTATACATTCACACAAAACACTCAAGTACATGTACTTCCATCAAAACATGTTCAACCAAGCATTCCAAATAATAAATACAAAACTCAATACCAAACAAAAACAATATAATAATTCCAATGATGGATGACTATAAAAAAGCAATATAAAAGCAGCTTTTGATTACAATAAGAACGAAAACAATACTGGGCAAAATGCAATTATGCAATCCTTCCTTACCTTACCTTACCTTACCTTACCTCCGAGGTGGGCAGGCTCTTACACCTGTCCAGCGCTGAGGCCGTATCAGCTCGGCCCAATGCGCGTCCCCGAATGTAACCAGAAGGTTACAGGTGGTGGCTATAAATCCGTAGACGGCTCTGAAGCCATAAATAGATGGCAGTCAACTGTGAAGCCAAAACCAGCACAAAAGCACTGGTAATGTGTAGCAAATCTGCTCTCATAGGTTTGGTCAGCTCTTACTCTTAGTTAGCTCCTCACCTCCAGATTTTAGAAATCTTTCGGGTCATCGGTGCAAAGCCCCACCACCACAACAAAGTGGCTGACCACGATGAGGCAATTATGCAATCACAAAAGTAAAAAAGCCAAATTACAAAGTGGCTTCATATTACAGACCTCCGTAATGAATGATGCGGCGCACATCATGTTTGTCTATTCCCATGCCAAAGGCAACAGTTGCGACAATCACCTGACACCAATTGCATGGAAAACAATATCACACAGAATCCCACTGATATACTTAGTTGCAGCAATGTAGCTCAGTAAAAAAAACAAATGCTCATATATGCCAGCGTTGAAAACAACAAAAACAGCATGAAGTCAAATGCACAAACTAACCAAAATACTTGCATCAGTCAAATTTTGTCATAAGCAAACAAAAACATCAACTGATCAATGAAGGTAAACATGCTGTCATAGTACCTGTATTACAGAATACTTCATTTTCAACCTGCCTACTTTTTTAAAGAGTCGATTAATGTTGGGCCATGTTCCCGAAAAAGAATTGCCAAAATTGAAAAGCAGGCTTTTCATAGGCCTTCCTTCCTGCAGCCTAAGTGAGAAAACTGTAAAAATAATAAATACTACGGACAGAAAAAAACAATATGTCAGAGAAAATCTCAGTGCAAGCAACACCAACCTTGATATCGTCATTAATGAATCTGTGATGAGCCTGCTTCCGTACACTCAGTGTGAGACCGGCGTGATAGACAGCTGTACTGCAGCCCAGAGCTATGAACATACAGACCAACCATTTTCCGTCATTTCACTAAACAACCCTCAAACACATGTAAACAGAAATTTTTCCAAAAAATGTTGCATTTTACACAAATCAATTACGAGATTTACAAGAGTGCAACAAAATAACATAACTACTAGGGTGTTCCCATCCATAATGGAGAATTTTTGTGTTAGTTCTTTATCTTTCTCCAACCCAGCATTTGGTGATACTTTGTATGAAGACTGTATTACCAAAGTATTTTGAAAATTGAGCAATATTTCGGACTTGCCCAAAGCTGTTGAAAATTGGAAAATTGCATTTTTCTTATAAATTTCCATTAAATGTCATTTTATTTTACTTATTTATCAAAAATCATGTTCTAGGTCACGTGACCTGCATTCACTGGCAGCCATTTTGTCAACAGTAAATATTTTGAAA
>Ga0056128_1002781_pt1 | contig 21008 bp, 15 predicted proteins | sample WorMetLIZISLAND2_FD_71113 | JGI IMG/M metagenome (GOLD analysis project Ga0056128, IMG submission 71113) | Marine gutless worms symbiont microbial communities from Max Planck institute for Marine Microbiology, Germany - Olavius geniculatus... ... | reverse complement strand
TTCATAGCTAGATCAGCCACTTCCAGATCAGCTCAGCAGATCAGCTCAGCAGATTCTCATCTGAACAGATCAGCGATTTCTGGATCAGCAGTTTACCAACAGAAATTAGATCAGCTCAGCTCAGCAGATTAAACCGACCCCAAAATACAGCAAGTACGTCCCCAAAAGTTCAGTTTCAGTTCAGTTCACCGAAATCAGCACACATAAGCCGAGTTTACCTGCTAAATGGCACACTTGCAATCGTCAGTCGAATATCACAGTTTTAGGACGCACCAGATGCACTAAAGATGCAAAATTCGACTTTGCACTTCAATGTTTAGACCAAAAAAACTTCTTTTATAACAAAGTAGATAAACTGGAAAGTTCCGGAAGTGCATTAAATGCTCACCAATTAGAGCTGGACCCAATTTCGGTTTTACAGTTTCGAATACTAAAAAAATATTCGGCAGTTGGCAATCAACATGACCAGTTTGGCCCAATATACTGATAGTAAATACTTGTTTTGGCCCACTAGTCACTATCTTGAATTTTACTATAAAAACATCAAATTTAAGATAAAAATTGGTAACACTGGAAATTCAGTAAACGATTAAGCGGAAGTGACGTTTGTTGACGGGATCAAAATAACGTAATCAATAACAAAATTGTGTTTTCTGCAGACGAACGTGTTTTAATTATACTGCTGAGACAAAAGAAAAGGTATGAAGCTAAAAGTTTATCGCGGAATTTTCCAGCAAGCCGTGGACACTGTCAGGATTAATTAATACTGGACAGTTCACGTTTTCAGGCGACCTCACAAAAGCCGCTGTAACTATTGTTAGTGTAAATAGATTTAACTGAAAATTGGCATTTTCATTGCCAACAGATGATGCATTGTTGATGTAAAATTTTCTTAAAATCAGATGTTGTTTTGTAAAGTTACGCAAATGTACTGCAGGGGTTTACTTATGTAACACCATACTGGTAACGGAGATATTTTGTTATTGATATTCAACATTTAATAATTTTGGTAAGAAATAATATTTTCCAACGAGATTTGGCAGTCGCTTTAAGTATTTATCGGGGATTAAGTGCGCGAAACTTTATTCAAATTCTTTTAGATTTGACATATTTATTGCACGATGTTTAAGGGGTCAGTTTTTTACCAGACACAGTGTATAATTTAGTAAAAAACATCAACAAACTTTCCTCCACAAACGGCTGACAACCTCACACCCTAATTTTATAGCCTAATGAAAAAGGATTGCTCCAAGTTAAGAGCGAAGTAGTTAGTATGAGCGGATGATGATGAATTTATGTCAATGACAAAAGACGTCTTGGCTGACTATACACCGTAAAGCTCTCTGCAGCAGGTGCGTTCGAATTTTGATCACGTTCGACGAATCACAGATCAGCGTCACCTGTCAATCATTGCATAAGCACACAACCGATACACTGTTTTTAGTTTATACGCGGTGTTTCATAAAAAGATCCCTTTTTGGTTTTTTTTCATAATTTACTCAAATTATGAGCAGTTTACATGAAATTGAGTTGTAGCTGAAGAAATACTAATTCAAAATATTTGAACAAAATGTGGCAGTTGATTAAATATTCTTTGCTAGTCGTGATGTAACGCTGACGTCATAATGTGTCACAGGTACAAACTTGGTATAGTCTCAACTGGTGCTGTCATTTGCTATGCTGCTTCGATGATGAACTTAATCTGGTTCGCTTGAAAAATGCTTATCGTGTCAGCACTATGCAACATGGAACCATGAAATCGAGCATCTTGTAATCCAAAAACGCAACATCTTGCAAGCTCGGTGTGATAGTGCACTGTCTTGCTCGAACATGTGAAAGACCAGCTATCCCCACAGACACGTAAATTCGATCGCTTTGCACGTTTTTCGGCTGCAACTGTAAAACTTCAGATATTTGACACCAACAAACCAGATTTTTCACCATTGAAGCAGGATAGCAACTGGCAGCACCAATTGGGATTAGCCTGTTTGTACCCGTGACACATTATAATGTCAGCGTTACATCACAACTAGCAAAGAATATTTAATCAACTGCCACTTTTTGTTAAAACATTTTGAATTAGTATTCATTTAGCTACAACTGGTAAAAATTTCATGCAAATTGCTCATCATTTGGGTGAATTATGGAAAAAACAAAAAGGGGTCCTTTTTATGAAACACCGTGTTAAGAGTGCAAAGCGACCGTGGCAGGGAGGATAGGAGACTGTCGAAAAATTTTATTCCAAAAATGCAAAAATTGTGGTTAAAAGTCCCCAAATTAGGGAAAAAATTAGGGGCAAAATTGAAATTTTTGTGCACCCAGCACTATAATAAACCTATTTGTCGGAAAAATGCAGTTTTCTGAGCGTCTACTTTTTAAATCCATGCACGACGCCGCTGCAATGTTCAGAAATTTAATAAGAAACAAAATAGCGCCAGTGAGGATGGTTAAAGCTGTACTCAGAGGTACAGGGTGGCCCAAAAAAACGGGGCCACTCTGTTATAGCTTCTAACTTCAGAAATACTGGTTAGATCTACACGATTTTTTGCAGAAATCAAGGTCGTTTTATTCTCAACACGAAAACATAAGTTATTGAAATTAATTAACCTACACACTGTTAATACTAGCGTAGCCTAATTTATTGTAACCTACGTAGCGGTCTGTCTACGCTTGAATTAAACGAATATTGTATTGTATTGTATTATGTGCAACAGTGGCGCCACCTGGCGAATACGAGTCATATTGCTTCAAATAGCGATCGGTAATAGTTCATGACGCTTAATATCAGAACAAAAAGCACATAAAATTACAACCACATTATAACACTTAGTCTGATTTAGTCATGAAATCAATGTTTGGAATTTGTGCTCGATATGTCCATCATTCTGCTGCACCACGGCGGCAAAACGACGACGCCATTCGCCGATGCACATTGTTGAAAGTTGAAACAATTGCCGAGCGTCATTTGAAATAGTAACCCGTTTTTTTGGGCCACCCTGTATTATACATGCAGGGGCGTCTACATTCATTGAGGAAACGCTCAAAGCTTATTATTTTTTTCAAGGGGGAAACTTTTAAGACCTCAAGGGGGAGGGCACTGGACAGCCATCGTTCTACTTCTACCGGAACATGACCAGAAGTGTTTTGTGAGGCTAAAATGCATCTATTGTAAATTATTTTCAGCTAGGGCTCTGCCCCGCACGGCCGTATTCAAGAAGAGGGTGGTTAACGGGTTCAAACCTCTCCCGAAATGTTGGAAATTTTTTCAGGTTATGTAACAATTCTGCGTACATGAGTTCACATTTTTTCTGCTCGCTTCGCTCGCAAATTATTTGTAGGTCTATTTCTACTTTTAAACTTGTTCCGCTGCCCTTGTTAGCTTTTATTGCTTAAACTGCATGCACTAAATTTGGTCGGTTGATTCTGAGGAAAATATTTTTAAAATGTTGCCACCAGCTGTCACATTTCAAGGCTAAAATGCACCAAATTCGAGCTCTGCTTTTGGGGAAGCTCACAACACTCCCCAGGCCTTCTAGCTGGATTTCAAAGGTTATACTTCTAAGGAAAAAAGAGTAAAGAAAATAGGGGAGGAAAAGGGAAAAAGGAAAAAGGAGCAAAAAGCAAAAATGGAGAAAAAGGTCAAACCCCCTTCCCGAGCAAAATTTTCGGCTATAGCATTGCCGCCCCGGACCTAATAAGGGGGATTCTCTTATAGGTTTGAAAGGGAAATACCCCCACTTTATTCGACGCCTCAACCTCCATCTTTCCTTTGGAAAATTTTTTACGAGCCCCTATGAGTAATGATATACCTCATCTGTCATTGGAGGCAATGCAACACTTAAATAAACTTGATGTGGGAGGGGTTTGAGTCGACGATGCCCATTGGAGAGGAAATGCGGGAGGGGGGGCGCTTGGGTAGTGTGTCCAAAGGAGGATAGACGCCCCTGTATACATGTACCTTTACTAAGCGTCACAATTAAACAAAGCCACAATGCACCAGTGTATGATCGAACAAAAACGTCTTCACCAGTTTGGCCTAATCGTTCAGTCAAAGTTCAAGCTGTTAATCGTAAAAACTGGCTTAACGTGAAGGTCTAGAAGAGTGATAAAGGAAGCACCGACCTACAGGTACGCCATCGTGGTCGACGTCCTCCCATTCAAGCGTTCCAGCAGACCCTCCAAGTTCATCGTTATCATCCTCATCATTAACATCAGCAGCAGCTGCAGCGGCAATCACCGGATCAGCGGAGCACACCCCGGCAACGCCAACCCCTGCAGTCACTAGCGGCGACAGCCATGACGATGACGTCACTGTGACGTCATTATCGACGGGAGTACAGGCTGCTGCATCAGCGTCGAACTGATTCGAATTGACGTCATCAGTCGACGTTCTGATGTCTTGTGATGTATTTTCGTCGATCTCTGAACAATCGTCAATATAGAAATGTATTCCCTCAAGTTATTAGGCTATAGCCTATCTACGTAGAAAGCAAATGCGACTAACTACTGGCATTATTTCGATCCAATAGCGCAAACCCATTCAACCCTTGAGAGGTTTTGAGGTAAGCCCTATTTTTCAAACGAACTTAGTAAATTTTGAGTTTATTTAAACCAACTAATTTAAACTAACGCAGTCATTTCTGTTTAGGCACCCCTGTATGAAAACGTTTAAAACAGCACAGCAAACCCGGTTTCCTTACAATTTTTTCTACGAAGTATGACTAGGCCTATGTAGAACCGACTACGGAGGTCTTTGGGCATCTGCACAGGCAGCTTGCATGCCTATTTTTATTTTTACGCGCTAAAGCAGCTAAACTGCTTTAGCGCGTCTTAGTTATCGCAATTCTGTCTGTCTGTCTGACTGTCTGTCACACGGGTGGATCAGTCAAAAAATGTGCAAGCTAGGATCACCAAATCTTCACCTTCGGCTGCCTGCAGTGTTTGAATTGTAAAAAAAATTAGCTGGGGGGTTGAACTTTTGGACGGTCGGAACCAGACCAAAATTGCGCACGAAAGCATCAAAAAACGGTACCCCCGTAAAAGTCGTTATTTTACCGTTGTTGGCCAGTCTTTCGTAGACACAGTTGCAGATAAGCATAGACATGCTGCCTATCACAACAAACAACGATGACTTTGAAAGACCCTGAACTTCCAAAATAAGAGGTTTTTATTGATTTTTGCGATTTTCATCTGCAGCGCACACTCTAACAATGAAATGCGACGAAATGGCTAGAGATAGACTGACAGTTTGCAAACAGGAACTGTTAAAGGCTTTCGCGCGTCTCGTAAGCATTCGCTCAAATTTCTTGTTAAATCCGGCGCCAATGCAAAGCTGGGAGCATGAACAGTATTATGGTGTTGTATTGTATCCGGTATCATATCGACAAAATCTTCACCACCTACCTTCACTATTCGCTACGTCGTCAGCGTCGATCGAAACCGAAACTAGTTCGTGGAAATCCCGACCGGCGCCGCTGTGCAAGCTGACACGACGATCTGGGTCGTCCTGGAATGACTCTTCTGTCAAAGCGTCGTCAGGTTGTTGTTCTCGTTCCTGTTCCAGCTGTCGCTCTAAGTGTCGGTGAACTGGTAAGCAGCTGGGCCGGTTGAGCAGTAGTTTCAACAGTCCGTTGCTGTCTGCGCGTGAGTTCCAGTTTGTATGCTTGGCGTCTCTTGTCTCTCTATGCTCCCGCATGGTGGTCACTCCGTGGTGTTTGACCATCGACTTCCACTGACCGTCCAGTATCAGACTGTTTGATTTCGCTGATGCGTCCGTTTCTTGTTTCAGCTGCACACAACGATGGTTAAATGCGATATAGCTCATCGTGGAAAACCCCGCCTCGGAGTTACGCAGCGCCACCTGCCATATGGAATCACACAGTGTTATCTGCCACTCGACATCTGCGAAAGCGCCTCGCCGACCCCTAATCCCAGCTAGATAGACCGGAACTCGATTTACCTAACCCGATCCAAGTGTTAGCCTAACCATGCACTTGATAGCGACACGACCCGGAGTGGAACCAACGTCCTGGCGATCGCAAGTCCAACGTCCTAACCGTTACACTACCGTCTTGGAGTCGCGGCAAAGAGAACTGGAGAACAATTGCCTATATTGCCCGCCTTAAATTTTAGGCTGTCAGAAAATGTTCTTCTTGTGGAAAAATTGTCTTGGAAACAAAGCAAAATTTCAGTAGAAAAATCCCCATTTTCGGAAAATTCAAAGAAAAAATAAATTTGGGCACCTATCATCTCCTCTGTCGGAAAACGGCAACTTGCTACCCCGTACTTTTAACCCAGGACGCTGCTGCCTAATTCGATCACTCAGCAATAGATCTAACATCGCAGTGTCTGGTGGTTGCATGGTCTAGTTGCTAACACGTTGTGTCCGCTCAACGTATAGGCTGCCGTACATACCACGTCAGTTGACATGCGTTTGGTGCGGTTAGTATACCGGGACGAGTGACTGTCTTCGGAGAGGTAAAGCATATCCGTATATAACCAACTGTCCAGGTCAACTCAGCCATACATCCCTGCGGAATAGGTAACTCGAGTACCGCGCCTGCCTGCCTGGCGTTATGGTGGGTGACGTATAACTCTGTGTAATCGGGTAACACTGTGTGATCCCATATGGCAGTTGACGCTCCGCAGCTTTGAGTCGGGTTTCCTGTGAAGAACTACACACAACCTTTAATCCATTTAACCCCTCTGTAGGCCCTGCGTTGCTTTTCTACCTGACCTATGCACATAATGTTCTTCCCGACAGTCAAAAGTCCATGCATATAGACGAATTGATCGCAAATGTAGCCAAAATGATCGTACTGTGTCACGATGTATTTCTTCAGAAAATTTCACCAAAATCCCTTCGTAACATTTTCAGTGATCTTGTGAAAAAGCAAACAAACAGCTAATGGACAAGTTTACCTCCTTCGTTTGCCGGAGGTGACAATAGACCTACGTAGGCCTATCGCGGAGTGATGTTGTAAACTTTGTCCTCTCATGCCCATCTTACCTGTCGATTGAGATACTGTTGTACAGGCAGCAGACGTTTGGTCGTTTGTAGTGATGCTGGTTTTGGAGGTTTTGGAGGCTTGTAACTCGTATGTTCGATACAGTGCATTGGAACTCTGATGGACCTAGATGACATTTCTTCCTTCACATCAGTATGTTCTTCTTGCAGCCGTCGAGGGTGTTCCGTCCAAGTCGTGGTCAGATTCTGCTTATTTTGCAATATTTTCTCGTTGTAGAGAACCATCGTATCCCAGTCCTCACGTGACACCGCCGGTTGTTCCGTTGCCCGCCTTACGACGCTGCTGTTCCATTCTACCACGTGTCTCCCTTTATGGCTTCTTTCACTTTCCGGTCCGCAACATTCTGCCGTTACGTCTTCACCCCCACGACACCCTGCACAGCCTGTACATAGGTAAATAACAGTAAGGTAAAGTCTTTCCAAAGCCATAAAACCCATACGGCGGGGCTTTCTTATAGTGCATTGCACGGTGTGCCTGTTTACGTCCCAGCTTTTGTTGGTACTCAATACTCATTGTGCTCACTCGCGGAAGGATGGCCAGGCTGAGTTGGCTGAATGACAGATAACAAAAATTCGCAGACACTGTTCAGCTCCATGTGATTTGGGGAATGTGAACCAGCAGGCGTGTGATAATCTTAAGAGCAAAACAATGTAATCTTGGCTTTTCTGTTTCGGTTTTGGATAAGCTATAACTTATCGAATTCTGTGTGTGATCAGTCGCTAGAGCCCAGAAAGATAATGTTTAAACTTACTGGATAAATCATCAATCAACTGAATGACTAAATGAATGAACGAATAATTGATTGAGTGAAAAAAGTAAATAAAAAAACCAATTAAGAAATAAGGTTTGAGGAAACAACCACTCATTCATAGTCTCATAAAAAATGTATGACCAGTAAACTGGTTTTACAAAAATTACAACTTACAAGCTTAGAAGTAGGCCTAGAACCTACCTAAAATCGCAGACGAAGAGGCTACTTACTATACGCGAAATGAGATTACGAGAAACAAAAAATGTGACAATTAAAGTAAGATAAATAGGGCCTATACTGAACGGTTGAATCGAGCAACAATCTTTACGACTAGCAGTGCGACTGTCTTGTGTAAGCGGCCGACGCGATGCAGTGGAAAGCTGACTTGAGCTGGCTTGAGCGGCGACGTTGTTGGGCCCCGGTTCAGTGGGAAATCGTACTCGGTCGTACGCATGGCTGGCACGTACGTACGAGTCGAGCGTCGCTACGAGAAACGTGGCCCAGTCCTCGGCGGCACGTCGTCTGGAACGCTCACGAGCCAGCAGAGCACGCACCTCAGCCGGCAACGACGACGACGACGACGATGACGAAGATGACGACATCAGTAACTGTCCATCATCATCGTCATCATCATCAGCAACATCTTCGTTGCTACGCAATGACGTCGCATGCAGCCGGTCTTTCCCCTGTCGTAACAGTCAGCACAAGTAATTTAAACAAAGCTCACGTGACGCGCGACCGCAGCGGTCCTCCACCTGGCAATGAGTGTAAAGCGTACGATAGAATAATAATGCGTCTTAAAAGAGTACTTAAATTTGAGGCTACCGTAAGGAAGACTCCTTGAACCTAGGATGTCAAAGCTCAGATGGTTAAAATGTAGGCGTACGTTCTATGCTAAAAATTTCATACGCAGGTTGTCCGGATCCATTTTTAGTAATTTCGGCGCAATTCTTTCTTGAAACGTGCTCCGCAGCCGTAAGTTGCAAAATAACACTAAAACCCCTACTTTTGGAGAAGGGGAGGGGTTCAAGGTCATTCAAGGTCATCGATGTTGGCACTGCTAAAAAGCTCGTTACTAGTGCTTGCTATGATAAGCAGCATGTCTGTACCTGTCTGCAACAATTTTCACGCTATAAGAGCCAATAGCGGTAAAACACTTTTTGAAGGGGTACTCCTCTTTCACGCTCGCATGCGCAAGCCTCCTTATACGTAATAGGGTGTTTACACGATTCAGCAAACGTCCAGCAAACGTCCAGCATTAGCACGTGTATTTTAAATACATTTGCTGGAAGTTTGATGGACGTTTGCTGGATCGTGTAAACACACCATAAAGGGTCGGGACATAAACTGCTAAAATCTACGTTTAATGCTGAAAATTTCATGTTGCAGATTGTCTTGATTTATCTCCAGCCATTTTGGCGCAATTTAATCTTAAAATGTGTGTCGGAGCCCATAATCGCAAAAAATCACTAAAAAGCCTTATTTTGTGGGTTCGAGGTCGTTCAAGGTCATTGTAAAGTAAGTAAGTAAGTAAAGTGTAAATTTATATAGCGCATACTCAAAAAGATCTCTAATGCGCTTAATACATTTTGTCATCAATATTTCGCAAAAATGTATGTTTTCAGCTGAAGTTTGAAAGTATCGAGACTCAGTTCTGGGTCACGAAGACTGTCTGGCAGCGAATTCCAAGTCGACGGGCCCGCCACACAAAAGCACCGACGATGGAAACTGTTCAATCGATAGCGCGGTAACCAACTTCCGCTGAGTGGCAGAACGCAGATGTTGACGGCCAGTGACTTCTGCTGTGAGTGTACAACTGTCCATCAAGTACGGCGGAGCAGTTCCATGGAGACATCGTACTCGATCGGTGACATCAAGCCAGTGGAGCTGGTCATGCATTAATCGCGACTAACCACTGTCGTACTTCGGAGTGTTAGTGACGACGCGGGCAGCTGAATTCATCACTCTCTGCAACTTGTCTGTTATGACTCTCGGCGACTCAGCCAGCACACGTTACAGTATTCGACACGAGATGTCACAAATGCTTGCATGAGGGTTTTAGCTGACCCGACATCCAACGACTCCGGACACGACGAATCTCTCTGAGATGAAAGAAGCAGGTAGCACTGACGGCTGAGAAATGTTTCTCAAAACTCAAATCAGACGACATAATAACTCCTAGGACGCGTACGTGTCCACTGGGCTCAATGGTGTCAGAGCTAAGCTTGATTGCCGGGCCACGACCATCGAGTTTACTCAGACTGTACTTGGAACCCGACCACAAGAGTTCTGTCTTCTATGTGTTTTGCTTGAGGCGGTGTGCCGACATCCAGTGATTGATATCTGTGACACAGTGTTCAAGTTTCCCAACAGCAGTCGGCGTATCATCGCAACGACAATGCTCATTCAACTGCATATCGTCAGCAAAAGCGTGATAGTTGACGCCATGCCCATCAGCCTTCTCTTCGAGATCAGCAGTGTACATGATGAACAACCATGGGCCGAGTACCGAACCTTGTGGCACAGAGCAAATAACGTGAACAGTACACGACGTACTACCGTTATGAACGACTTGAAATATTCTGTCACATGACTGGAACCACTTCAACACAATGCCACGCAAGCCGAACTGACGCTCGAGTTTCAGTAACATGAGGTCGTGGTCCATGGTGTCAAAAGCTGCTGTGAGGTCAAGGAGACAGAGGGCGGATACGTACCTTTCATCAGCGGCCTGCAGCAACTCATCGAACACCTTCGTGAGAGCCGTTTCAGTGCTGTGATACAGACGGTAAGCTGACTGTCTTACAGGCATCAACGCGTTGTCGTATAGATAGGCCTGAAGTCTTCTCTGTATAATCCTCTCTAATACTGATGTTGACAGCCCTTAAAAACTCGTCACCAGTGCCTGTTATGATACGCAGCCTGTCTGTATCTATCTGCAACCGTTTTCACGCTATACAAGCCAATAGCAGTAAAATAAGAACTTTTAAGGAAAGGTACCCTCTTTCCCGCCCTCTTTCGAAAGAAATCCACTCACCAAGGGCCACAAAATTACGTCACGAAAAAACTACAGGTTTTTGGGGCAGCTTACAGTGAAAATTTCGTGATTCATATCTTGTACCGTTTTGATAGGGCTCAAGGGTGACGGACAGACGGACAGACAGACGAACAGACAGACACGTCGACGATGGCTAAGACGCGCGAAGCAATACATGCTGTTGCGCGTAAAAAGTGATCAAGATGTCGGGGGATGTTATGACTGTAGGTGACAACAAGAAATTTAGCTAATGCTCATGAGACGCGAGACGCAGGTTGTACGCTTGGTTTATCTTCAGTAATTCAACCAAAATTCACTCTTTAAATGTGCGCCGCAGCGTGAAGTCGCGACAAATTCACTAAACCCTTTATTTTTGGACTTCAAGGTCGTTCAAAATTACTGATGTTGGTACTTTCGAAAAGGTTGTTAACAATGCTTGCTGTGATAATGGCCCTCGGTGCAGCAAGCAAACAGGCCTATCGTCCGCCCAAAATAGTCACACGAGGCTGTTAACTATAGTCTGTAAGTTAATTACGACTCATTTTTCGTCCCACTGGGGATAGAAAGCTGACTTGACCTGAAAACACAGTAGGTTAGCAACTTGCTCACGGTTCAACGGTTGCTTGTAAATAACCCGTATGGGGAATTCGAATCTCAACGTGAAAGTTACAAGTCCGACACTCAACCCTTACTTGGTCGTACTTAATTGAAATTAACAGACATATAGGCCTATGTGTGGTCAGAGTTATATTCCGTTTACATGACGAAACTGGCTCGACGTCGAGTGCAGTTATCTTGTTAATTTTGTGTAAATGGGGCGTACTTGTTAGCTTATCGGCCAGCACTCAAGAACCACCAAACCACCAAAAGAACAGAAGCTGTTAGAAAATAATACTCAAAACTATACCGTAAACAGTTCTAACAAATATACTAAATAAAAAAGCTTTTTATCTGGTATACGAGGTAGGTCTCTTCGGTTTTACCTCTTTGTAGTCGTGCAGCAATTTAGCTAATAGTTCTTCACCTGTCCGGTTGGTGTCGCTACCTTCCCTCCCACGTCCTGCATCTCACATAAACGTATTTGAATCAAATAGCCTAAATAGCCGAGATAACTTATACACCGTGGGCCATAAAAACGTGCTACTTTTCTTTTGTCCATATCTTCACCAATTATTGATCGATTTTTACAATTTTTTACTGGTACATTTCGTGGACAATTAACAATAAAGTGATTACTGAATATCCCGCCACACTTTAACTGTGACGCTACACTACAGTATGAAATATAAATGTAAGAAAAACTCGCAATCATAGACAACAAGCGTGTTGGTAAACAAAATACACTTCCAACCAAAAATGCAGTAAATGATCTGTACGATGCTAAACTTTGTTAGATCTGTTTCTTTGGCATGTTGAACGATATGTTTTTTCTGGCCTTTGTGGTTTAGCAAGCCTACCATTTCATCCACAGTGATCACGTTTTCTTCAGTACACGTATGCTTCAGTCTGCTGGTTTCATGTCTTTGGTCGGTGCTGCGTATTTCCCAAATCTCTTTTAATAACATTCCCACTCTTTCCTCATTGCAGTTTATCTTCAAAAATTTTGCCAGTATTCTCCAAAAACTGTATTTTTTGAACCGGTACAAGTTCTTAATCAGAGCCTTGTTTCCACCTGCTAAATGGCACATTACATCAGCATTATATCACCAGTGCGTTAAAAGTTATTATTTATCACAATATAATCTGCTTTTGTTTACAAACATCAGAAATGTATGTAACATTAAACATAACTTAATTTTTGTATAAAAATTGATAAAAATTGTTTCAAAAGATAATGTTTTGCATATATATTATAGGCTTTTAGTGATTTTTGAAAATGTATGTTTCACATGGTAGTGTAGGAACGCGTTTATGGTGTGGTGGGATCTATAATAATCACATTATCGCAAATCGTTTGCAAAGTGTGCCAGTAAAATAATTTTGAAAATCGGTCAATAATTGATTAATTGGTGAAGATATGGACAAAAGGAAAGTGGCGCGTTTTTATGGCCCACCCAGGCCACCCTGTATTTAAAGCTAAGAAATAAAAAAAACAAAACTGGTGTGAACTAGGCCTATAGTTAATCAAACATTCAATATTCGAGTTAGTAAAACGTAAACACACCCCAGCCGCGGGTCTCTTCATGGTCAGCCTGGCATGCCGTCTCCTTGGTAACCAGAACCGATTTTGATGACGTAACCGCTGTTGAGGTCCGACTCCAGCGACCGATGACGTAAGCAATTAGTGCGGCGGCGACTGCAGTGAAGAAGCATATGACGAGCAGCGATGACATTGCGGTAGTTTAAACCCTGCAAAAATGTCTCAGACTTGATCATACGTAAAATGAAACACATAAAACATTTTGAACCATATTTTGCCAAATGTTTTATTTCGTTTCACGTACGTGTAATCACAGCTTAATTTACCTTTTAACTTCCGCCGTTGATGTCGCTTAAGTCGTTTTCGCAATTACACATTCAGCTTTGTTTAGTCTGTTTATTGTGCAGCATTTGGATGCACTGATAACGAATATGTCCAGGCCTATACGTATAGCATTATGATTATGCCTATAGGCTGGCTAAGCCTAAACGCGTTCGAGTTGGCAAAGTCCGTTAGAAGTTGACTTAAAGTTGAGACCGCCTGCCAACAACGTAGGCCGTATATACTAGGCCTAATTGATATGCCTAGCGCTAGATACGTGTATTTCTGGCTGGCGGCGTAGCGCTGTCATAAATACTATCGAGATGATATGCGTTCAGCACACGTCGTGACAGCTCAATACCGGGGGCTTCCGTCTGCTTTAAAAAAGTGGGACGACAAGTAAGTATATTCCGAGGAGCAGAGTTCTATTGGCTCCTAAAGTTAGGCCTAAGCTATGGGGCTAATCAAGTCGAAAATCCTTCGGCGACCTCGTTTGAACTTAACCTATTTTCTGAAATTTCGTTCGCTAGCCAATCACCAGTAAACTTGAAAACACTAATTTCTTTTCAAGACAGACCCCCATCAGGCCAACACATCCTAAACGCATTGTAAAATACAAACGTTTTAGATAGACCTATAGGCTTAATGACAGTATCGCTGCAAAGTGTAACTCACTCACTCTAAAGCTAACTATAGGCTACAGATTTCGCTAGGTAGTGTAGCGACGCGTTTGCGGTGTGATGGGATCACTAATAATCATTTAACTGCAAATTTACTACAAAGCACATCGGTGAAACACTATTAAAATTCGGTCAATATTTCATGCAGTCATGACAACTTAGAGGTCTATGTTTTATTGGGTCATTCTGTACAAACGCTAAACCGCGGTGGCGCTCCAGTGTGACAGAAGCGGGGGGAGTCATCGACCCATCCTAGTTGTGGGTCTGGCCCGCAAAACCCAGTACTGTGTGGGGGCCCTGGGGTTGGAGCGGCTGATTTACGACCAAGCTTGAACGGGATGCCGTACGCTTACAAACAAAACAAGTAATTTGAGCAAAGTTCATGAGACGCGCGACAGCCTTTGCAGTTCCTGTTTGCAGGTTGTCTTTGTCTATCTCCAGCCATTTCGACACAATACTCTTTATGTGTGCCTCGCGGCCGAAAATCGCAAAAAACACTAAAAACCCCTATTTTGAGGGTTCAAAATCATTCAAAGCCATTGACGTTGACACTATTAAAAGGCTTGTCACTAGTGCTCGTTATGACAAGCAGCATGTCTGCGTTTATCTGCATGTGTTTCCATGCTACACAAGCCATTAACGGTAAAATACCCATTGTTTAAGGGGTACCCTTTTGTTACGCTCGCGTGCACCGCCCTCCTTAGACCTAGGGGGTATAGGAACTTGCAGTAATAAAACCCACGCCTAGTGCTGAAAATTTCATAGGCAGGTTTTTTTTGGTTTATCTCCAACCATTTCGGTGCAATTCACTCTTAAAATGTGTCGCAGCCCAAAATCGCAAAGAATCACGAAAACAGCTTATTTTGGAGGTTAGAGGTCGTTCAAGGTCATCGATGTCGATACCCTTACGAAGATCGTAACCAGTGCTTGTTATGATAAGCAGCATGTCTGTGCCTCTCTGTAACCGTTTACACGCTATACGAGCCAATAGCGGTAAAATAAGCACATTCTAAGGTGTACCCCACTTTCACGCCCCCGTTCGAGGGAAACCCCCTCATCCAGGCGCACAAAATTTTGTGACGATAAACTAGAGTACTTGCGGTAACACACGGTGAAGATTTCGTGATCCTAGCTTGCACCTTTTTGATAGGGCACACAGACAGACAGACAGACGCCAAGACGATGGCTAAAACGTGCGAAGCATTAATGCTGTCGCGCGCAACAACGAGGAACAACCTGTGAATGAGCAAGGCAATGCAAGAGCCAAAAAATCTCTTGTAAAGAATGGTGTATAATCGCCAAACGCATTATAACTTCAGATCTGATCCCTTCTGAAGTCTATAGTTTCACGAAATGACATTACATTTCTTTAGATATAAATGTAGGTGTATGTAGGCTACAGTGACAGATCCAGAATCTTAGAATATGTTGCGAAAAACGCCCAAGACGTCGAGACACACGGTTGAAACGCCGTAGGCGCCGAGGAGAGGGGTCTCGGGTGATATGTGTCCCCCTCGGTGGAGTGGAGCATGGAGAGAGGGCTTTGCTGCTCCCCAGAAAATTTTTTAATGTCTCATACGGAAATAGTGCAGTTATGTGCAAAATTTTCACTTGGTCATAAAATGTGTTTTATGTGTATATGGGCCAAGTGCCTGAAATAAAACTGATGATGATGATGATGATATAGTAGGGGGTCGCCCTCCCACCCCCGGAATCCGCCACCGATAGGCTATATGACGTCCCAGAAAAAATCTAGCTATAGTTATAGAGTTATAGTTATACTTAATCCGTAAAGTTTTGTGAGCAGGATGTAACTGGGACAACTACCCAGATCTGCAGTCGCTGAAAACAGTACTGTCGTAACACACGTTAGCAAATTATGCGGCCTAAAATTCTCGATTATTTTTACGACGCACCGCGTAGTCTAAAGCGCCTGTAGGATAGGTATACCTATAGACTGTAACAGTTACCGCAGTGACTGTTGAACTGTCTGGCCAGCAGACTTGTAGGCCTATCCTACGTCTAGGTCTATACTCGTGACTGAGATGATTATTATTATCAACATCCCACGTTAGACGTCACGTCAGTCACTTCTGGCGGTCACGATTATAACATGCTGATCGATGGCGTGGACGCCGTCTGCCTGATTTCTGTGTAGCATACACTGAGTAAGGAAGATAGACATGTGACAGATAGCTTTTTGCGTTGCATTTCTAGAGTTAAGCTAGATTCTGCAGAACTCAAGTGGGTACAAAAACGATACCGAGCACAAAACTGAACCAAGGCCCCTCCCCTAGTGGCGACACCAAAGATAGTGGACTCGCGGTCAGCACTTTGTCACAATCTGAAAGTTTCCTCCAAACGGGTCTCTCGGCCGTCGAGAAAACGAATCAATCAATCAATCGGTCATCACGTTTAATGTTTCAGCCAACTATACACGCCTATGTGACAAGGCAGTAGAACAGAAACAAGATAGAACAGGAAAGTACAAACACAACTACACAGACCATAGATGTAAAAACGTTTTTTTACGTTTTCTATTCTCGGCACGTTTTTACGTTTTTTATTTTTAATTCTACCGAGAACGTCGAGAAGGGCTTCTAAAGCCATACAAACGAATAAATAGGCCATAGTGGTGGTAGTTTACTTACTAAGTCTAGTGATACGTGGTCTTATGACTACACAGTTGAATTGAAATTGAATACAAGTTCATCTCTTTCTTCAGTTCTAGCTGTACTGCAATTACAGCATTAGGTTTTAGGCAAGAAGTCAAACAAATTAAGGCTAACGTTTGTTATCAACGTTTTTTTGCCACGTTTTTTACGTTTTTAAAAATTTTTTTCTGGAACATTTTCTACGTCTATGACACAGACAACCTAATGAAAAACTGTAAAATATTATCGTTCATTTCGCCTAGCCCAATACCACAAATTGCAACACCTTTCTATCCAGCTTGAGTGGAGAAAAGACTTTTTTAGATTATCTTAGTTTTGTCCTTGGGAAAAAAACACGGAAGCTGATGCACTGTAATATTATTGAACTGAAAGTTTTTCTCAGGCATACACCACTGTTTTCCATAGAGCCTACATCTATATCTATCCAAAAAAATTGTGAAAATGTTTGGAAACACACAACAACAGCTTCCAACTCGTCAGTGACGCCCTGCTCAAAAAGCTTGACTGACCTAGGGCATATTATTTACTTGATGGTTGTCAAAATAACCTACTAGATCACTAGAGGGGAATTTCATGGTCGTACTTTGCCTGCTTTATCATCCCCCAGACCTCCATAGCATCACTGACTCCTGACCTTGCTGAGAGACATCAGTCCTCAAAACCTCCTAAGCCCCCCGTCTCTCCTATGCCATGAGACCCATGGTTCAATGCACAGGGTTCTGTGAGTGATCTTCACGCTTGTGTAGGGTTCCACTGTGGCAAAAAGATTGAAAAATACTGATGCAGATTATTAAACTGAGACAGTAAAAAACAAACAAGTATGAAAGTGCAATTGCAGCAGATGAATTTAAAGATTTAAATCGTGTTGTAGAAAAAACAGTTAATCAAGCGATCAACTGTTAACAATTTTAACGATGAATAATGTAGGCCCTACTTACGACAATGTAGACCAATAATACAAATTGTTGCCTGAGTGCATTTGTAACAGCTGCTAGCTCACTTACAGAGCGATATAAACATGCACTTCTCTTGCATTGTAAGTTTTAACAAAAATTAACAATTAACTAAGCCTAATCATTAGCTTTTTTGAAAAGTTAACCATAAATGATTTTTGTCATTGCCAGCTGTATCTAAATCGAACCAAATTTTGCTACAGCTAAATTTTCACAAGAAATATGAGTTAATGCTCACGAGATGTGCGAAAGCCTACAGCAGTTCCTCTTTGCAAAGTGTCAGTCTATCTCCAGCCATTTCGCCGCAGTTCATTCTTGGAGTGTGCGCTGCAGCCGAATATTGCAAAAATCAATAAGACCCGTTATTTTGGAAGTTCAGGGTCTTTCAAAGTCATCAATGTTGATACGCCTGAAAAGCTCGTCAGGATAGTGCTTGTTGTGATAGGCAGCATGCCCATGCCTATCTGCAACCGTTTTCACGAAAGACTGGCTAACAATAGTAAAATAACGACTTCTACGGGGATACCGCTCTCTGATGCCTCCATGTGCAGGTTTCTTTGAACCTAGAAAAATCAAGACTTAGACCATCAAAATCAACGTTCAATGCTAAAAATTCGGTATGCCACTCCTCCATATCTATCTCAATTGATTTTGGCGCAATTTGCTCTTGAAACGTGTCTTGCAGCCCGAAATCGCCAAAAAATTCCATAAAAACCCCTATTTTGGCAATTAAGGTCATCCAAGGTCATTGAATTCGGTTGCAATCAAGAGCCAGTGTACGACTTCCTATTAGTGATTAATAGTAACCTAGGCCTTATCTTGCACCATTTCTGACATACAGCTGCTTATTGGCTTAAAATCGCAAATTTTTCCTACCCCCTCTCATTTAGCGCCCTAGTTCAAGGTGACTCCCTTCGAATTTATGGAAAAGCTTTGTTTCCTGAAACTAGAGTTTTCCAGGCAGCCAAGTGTGAAAATTTGGTGATCCTAGCTTGCACCTTTTTGACTGACCCACCCGAGCGACAGACAGACGAACAGACAGACAGACAGAATTGCAATGGCTAAGATGTGCTAAAGCAGTAGCTGCTTTCGCATGCAAAAACCATAATCTGCTAAACAACATCCCTAGTGTAAAGAGGGAATTATTTTGTCATCGCGGGTGAGGCAAATAGGGCAGCGTATGGTTTCAGTTTCCTGGGATCAACAAGTGTCTGTTCGAGTGGCAAGTCTACATCAAAGTCATGTCCATCGACAGGGACCCGCCGCTGCAGCAGAGTGCCAAGTCTGCGCTGGCGTGTTGGGATCGGCAACTCAGAGTGATGGGCGGGAAGTGGGTCACGAAAGAAGTAGAGGTGGATCAACGCATCCCGGGCGCGGATCCGCTCCGGCGACGAGTAGACGAGGAACCTCGACAGAAGGTTGATGGCATCCGGAGAAGCATCCGGTAGAATCCGCTCGAACGGAACCGGAGCAAACTCGGAGAATGAGATCTTGTTGTAGTCTGGGAGTGACGTCATTCCAGGCCAAATCTGTTCGTTAGGAGTTCCTAGCTGACTAAGCACACAAACCAGCTGCTGGATGTCACTCTCACCAGGGAACAGTGGAGAACTGTTGAGTAGTTCACCAAATATACACCCGACTGCCCACAGGTCAACACCTTCATCATAGCAACGAGCTCCGTACAGTAGCTCGGGTGCCCTGTACCTGTAAATATCACACTGATATTGTGCAACAACAACAACAACAACAACTACTACTACTGCTGCAACACGTACTACTGCTACTAAGTACTATTATCTCTGCTCCAGTGTCCTGTAACTGTAGAAATTACACTGATACTACTACAACAATAACGACAACAACAACTAACAACAACAGCAACAAGGCAGTGAAGCCTTGCTCAGAGCTAAGTTATTAGCAGCGAGTAGCCATAGTATCACACAAAAAACACGAAAAAACATACATGACCTTGACCATTGACAATGACATTCAATGGGCTTGTAGAGGTTGTCAAGATACAGGTTCATGCAAAATTTCATCAAGCTAGGTGCAGTGGTTTATAAATTATCATGCTAACAAAGAAAAAACTCAGCAATGATGCTGAAAACAATTTAACTGCCTCGCTTCTGCGGGCAGTAGCTGCTGCTGCTGCTGCTGCTGCTACTGCTACTACTGCTAGTGCTACTGCTACTACTACTACTCTACTGCTACTACTGCTACCACTACTACTACTTATACTACTGCTACTGCTGCTACTGCTACTGCTACTACTACTGCTACTGCTACTGCTGCTACTACTACTACTGCTATTATTAATATTTCATCAAAGCAGCAAGCTCCATACAACAACTCCAACGCCAGTACTTGTACACATCACAAGATACACTAACACTATTACAACCACCACCACCCACTGCCCCAACTGCAAAATCTCTGCTTGCTGTAAGGCAAATCCTGCCATATAGTATGTCATGTCATTGAATAGATTTAGGCCGATTCACACGTGCAACAAATGGATAGGCACAGCAAACATATGTTGTAACAGACAGCATTTTAGATGCTTTCAGTGATGATGACTAAAACATCTGTAAGTCAAATGTCTAACAAAATTTGGCACAGTTTGAAAAGCTCTCAGCTGACAGCCAATAAAAACACAGAATTGAATAATGACGTCCACATAACAGCAAAGCTGACTAACTTCACTAGGATGCTGACATCTACAATAAATTTGTCAATGCAGAAACTGCAAATCCATGAAGGTATAATGCACTTTTAAAGTAGTTTTTAGTTACAGTAATTATAAAGCATTAACGACGCACCATCGAGTGGCAACTTCGTGGCTGTAAAGTCGAGTTCGGTCGTCACTGAAAACCCGAGCAAGACCAAAGTCAGCAATCTTGAGCTGTCCCGTGCAGCTGATGAGCAGATTGGCTGGCTTCAGGTCACGATGCATTATGTGGTTGTCATGGCAGAATGCTACACCCTTTAGCAGCATCAGCATGTAGCTCTTTATCTATGCAAAGCAGGAACAGAAACTACTACACTGTGTCCCAAAAAAAATCCCCGACATTTTCAACTGTAACTTGAAAACGAATTATCAAATTGTGATAATTTTTGGTATAAACATTCCAACAAAACTTGCCATCAAATAATCGTTCAGTTTCCGACCTCACCCAATGTATGTTTCTGCACTTCCTAGGGAAAGCAGATCAAGTAAAATGTGTTGAAATAAACAGAAAACCTGAAAAAAACATCCCAGACATTATCGATCGTAACTTGAATAAAGATTAGCAGATTTTAATTATTTTTGGCAGAAATATTTCTGACACAACTGGCTATTAAATAAGTGTTTTAGTTTCCACCTCACCCAACGTCTGCTTTTGCACTACCTGGGGAAAGCAGACCAAGCATAATACGTGTTAA
>Ga0056128_1002780_pt1 | contig 21008 bp, 9 predicted proteins | sample WorMetLIZISLAND2_FD_71113 | JGI IMG/M metagenome (GOLD analysis project Ga0056128, IMG submission 71113) | Marine gutless worms symbiont microbial communities from Max Planck institute for Marine Microbiology, Germany - Olavius geniculatus... ... | reverse complement strand
GGTGGGATGTTTGACGGCAGTAGATGTGTTCTGCCGGCGCATGCGGACGTGGACGCTGACACGCCGACATCTTGCTGCGACGTCTACGCCAAGACGGCATCGACCGGTGACTGCTATGACCACAACGCCACACTCAGCCCTCAGTCTACACAGCAGCGGTCTACCGGCGGCGGCGACTACACGGTCATACGCAAGACAGGAGACTACGGACCCAGTCCTACCACACCGCCGCTGCCGCCGCCGCAGCCGCCGCCTGGACAGGACACCGACACGACGACCGTTCATTGGCCGACAGTAACAGGTGCCCGTGACGTCATCAACAGGCCGCCGGCCTCCACCAGTTCGTCGCCTAGCAACCAACAACAACACGATGACGTCACCACTACTCTGCCGGCCTTGCAATGTAATCATAGTAGTTTCTGCTTGAATTACTTACCAGTACCATTGATGTTGTCTGGCGTCTTGCCTGGCGTTTTTTCTTTATGCGCTCTAGCCGAATTAATGCACCATCGAAAATACTGTCATTTCTGTGAATAAATTGAATAACATGCTGACACCAAAGATGTTGACGATAAGGATAACGTATACCATAATAGTAAATTAGCAGGCTGCACCAGGCTTGGTTTGTATCACAGTTTCTCTTTTCCTAGTCCTACGTAAACTTGCCCATTTGGGCTTAGCGACATTCGAAGACTATTGCTGCGTTCCATTGGGATCGTGAACTCGTGTTCACGAGAATCGGAAAGTGGTGATCACCATCGTGAGCGTCCCAAACACTGGATCTATCCTAATAGCTTTTACACCTGAATACGCGTGCTAATTTAAAGTAACCTAAGTAACTCAACTACAATCCTTAACTTAACACTAAACCTCAATTGTTGTTTTAAACGTCTGGGTGAGAAAGTTTTGCACAATACACACCTTTCCACGCTGCCTAAAGGCATCAGCTGCGAGTGTCATTCGCTGTACTTACGGCGATCTATTTTACGCTTTAATTACAGAAAGCTCATTATCGACTTGTGTTCACGAGTTTAATGCGTGTTTGGGACAGAATTTTGATCACGATGAACACAAGTTCACGATCAACGGAACGCAGCAATATGACTCTTGTATAATGAATTATGTTAATTATTTTGTTGGCGGCAGGTTCGTACAACTGTTCAGCGCGGTCTGAGATCGTTGCTCAGTCGACCAATCACAGCAGCCCTGCGTGCGTCGCCATGGCAACGTCCGTCATCCAGATGTCTGGACGAGGAAAGAGGTAAAATTAATTTACATGTAGTAATCAGTAAGTCTTGCAAACCTGCAAAAGGGATAAAAATTTTAAAAAAACAACATTGATTAATCTCTTAATCACAGTGCACGCTCACAAACTTTTTAACAACTTTTTAAGTTTCCCCTGAAGTTTACAACATCTGCAGTTGAAAGTTGTATCACGCCGTATGTACGTGCGATGAAGCAGATCGTCGACAGCGTACGACGGTAAAGAGTCTTCTGTGGCCGCCTGCAGTGCTGGTGGTGGAATTGCTGTACCTGTAGTCAAGTCGATGTCATCGGGCAGCTCGTCGTGGACGCACGACGGCAGTAACACAGTAGCACAACAGCCTCACATGACGGACTCATCATACCGCTACAACGCATTATCCTCAACCCATCAACGACTGCTGCTCACTCACTCCGCAAACTGCAACCCCGCCGCCGCAGCCGCCCCAGCAGGTATTGTAATTATTGCATTATTTACTTCACATTTTTAAAGATTATTCATAGATGTTCGGTGAACAAAAGGAGCACGTTACAATATAGGGCCTATCTTCTTCTTCGTGTATGCTCTGTCTACAGGCAAGTCTAGTTGATGATGCCATGCCATTCGACCCGATATACAACTTTCTCTTCAGCTGCTTCTAACTGATTTTCCTGTTCTGTTTATGAGTCCAGCATCTTCTTTCTGAGTTTTTTTCCGTGTCCTGTGCAATATAGGCCTAAGCATAAGCGTCAGATCTAGCATGTCAAACAAGTACAGGTTCATGTATGACAGAAGTGTTGAAGCACTGTGGCCGACAGTGATGGTAGCCTTCTGAGGAGATGATGAAGTTCGAGCGGGGGAACGTTCTTTATGTACGTTAGTAAACTCAGTGTAGTTCACAATGACAGTACGCTATACTAAACTTTATGTCAAAACTGAAGCGATCAGACAGTACAAACCTTCACGATATGTAGTTCCGCTAAGTGGCGCCATCTTGTGACTGAATGTGAGAATTGGCATGTACTGGTATTCGCATTATACTCTGCAGCTCAGTGCTACTAGAGATGGGAATCGAACCAAACCCGAACCCGAACCGAACGCACCGAACTTGAACCCTGTTTTTCTTTAAAACGAACCGAACCGAAGCCGAACTCTGGCACCATGAGTTCGGTCCCTGCAGGCGTACATGGTATTTCCAGTGCACAATCAAACACATGTATACTTTATCGTTTTATATACAAGTACTTCAGTCAATTCAGTACAAATGTCACATAAAATCAAGACTCTTCTGGAAGACTGAAGAGAAAAAAAACTACCAAGACTGGCTACAATTGCTAAGCAGCTGTTGGCAATACCAGCAACTAATACGGCAAATGAGCGGGTGTTCTCACTTTGTGGGAACACCTTAAGCGAGCGCCGGGCCTGGGTGCTACCAGAAACCCTGGAGAAAATAATGTTTCTACTCTACAACATGTGATATAGTGAAGTTAGGTTACCTGCGATGTTTTTGCTTTTTCATTTAAGGCCTATGTCATTGATTGATAACATGACTGTTGTAATTAAGAACATTATTGTTTACATTTTGTCAGTGTAAACTAAGTGCAATGGCTACTTGTATTTAACTTGACAGTGCAAATTGTCTGAAGAAAACTAGAACTTACAAGATCGAACCACAGTATAAATCGAACCAAACCGAACCCGAACTTTAGTTTTTGGGTTCGATTCCCATCTCTAAATGCTACACGCTGTGAATTCGAACTTACCCGCGTGTTGCAGACAACAAGTCAACAACTCGCGGTGACCGTTTCGTTGCGTGTCTCCAAATTTGGGTAACAGCGGTAGAAAATAATTTGATTTTTAGTGTTATGTCACAGATCACAGATAGCAGATAGCAAGCTGTGTACAAGTGTGTAGTCTTTTGTTAGCAGCAATTTATAGGGGCCTAGACCGATCTCATCTGTCACCTATGATGTAGGTCTTTCCAAACTATGCAGGTTTCGGTCTATGAAATATTGTGTATACTGTACAAATTTGTGTCACCTTTCGTTTCATTTACTGCTACTTTTTATTACACAATTTCTGGCAGCATGTTTGATTATGAGTTCTGTTCGCCGATGAACTTAGTTCTATTCTGTCGTGATCGTGTATACTGTATGACTGCAGTTATGTACGGCGAGTCGACGGGATGTTGGTGACGTCAGAGCGGTGTGCGCATGCGTCAACTACAATTACAACAACTACCACAACTAGTCACGTGATCGTTTACGTCATTGTGACGTCAAGTCATCATCTTGCGACAATCTTGCAGACAAACTAGTCAAGACTTCGTGCTAACGTCGCCGCTTTTAGGGCGCTCGATAAAGTGCGAATAATGAAATAAAATGAAACATATGGAAACAGTCGCCGTCGACTACGTTTTCCGTTTATCAAATAAGAGCGAAATATGGCGCTATACAAACGTGCAGAGAAGTTGTATTTTATCCCGTGGGTTTGTATATTTACCGCGATAAAACAAAGCAAGCTGCTTTACCGTTGTTTTAGCCTGTTTTATTTTGTTTGATCTTGTTGCACATTACGCACGAGCGAGCGCCCTCAGCCTTTAGAACAGTTATAATAACTGTTTTTGCCCTATTTTGAATGCAGTAAAATACTGTTTCAGCGTCTGAGTCACAGCCGTTTGTTTTAACTGCCTCATCGATGCGCCCTTTGTGAGACAAAACGGTAACTGGCAGACTGGCTCTTGAAGCGTCAGATACGCGATAATGCCAGAGCATCTTTTGTCGTTTATTAAAAAATTCATTCATTCACTCAGTGTAACACTATAAATCATTAGAGGCCAGTGTTCTAATTGCCTTCTATATATGCTGTATGCTTTAATATCTGGTGTAAAGGGGTTAAGTTACTTCATCGGTTCACATGATGATCAGTGCCGGATTTCCCCGTGCGACAAGTGGCCTTCGACCGCGTCATTTCTGTCCACGGTGCACCAAAATAATAAGTTTCTTTAACTTTCTTGTAGATGATTGTAGGTTAAGTTGGAATTGGTAAATAATGAAGAAAACAATTCTATACGTGAACGTGTACATACATAGGACCTGGGTGCATTTATACAAAGTGTATTTTGTTACAAATTTCTCAAATAGCTTACTGCCAGCTGTATCGGCATATCGCACGGTTATCCGGCACTTCGTATAGCCTACGATATTGAGATTGCATCAGTTAGAAATTAGAATTGCTTATACTGCTTATACTGTCGCTGAAAAATTTTAGTAGCATACGTAGAAAATTGACATTGTGAATGACAAACTGGCATAAGCGGCGACATGTCTTTGCTTACCAATGTCCGATCGTCGCACTTAATTGGTCTGTATCCAGTTCAGCTGCGGTCTTATTCACTTTCACCAGCAAAAATAATAAGATTAGTGTTAAGTTATGTCTATTGACTGAATGCTGCACGTGGTTGTTACGTGTTGCTATTCTGTCTGCGTGTGTGTGTGTGTGTTCTCCAATCGCTCGCGCACCTGTGACGTAACGTAACGTACCATTTCGCTGATTTGAAAGCTTCATTCGTATAATTCACGACGTACATTATGCGTATTTTCGTGCTGTGCTGTGCGTGTGTTGTTGTACAATTCAATGCCAACTTTTGCATGCATCATTCTAAGATGATTGTAGTTCTTCTTATCCCAGTGTATCACATTCCATCAATGAACGCGTGTGACGTTGTTTTTGTCGCTCTAACGACAGCACATCTTCAGCACACAGGGCACGAATTTTTTTGGCAGCTTTTAAGGTACACTGATGAACAGATTACGGCAGCTCACGCACTCATCGTGTTATTTGCTGTTACCATGACAACGCATAAGCGCAATTAAGTAATTTCAAAAAGCACCACTGGCGGATCCAAGGAACAATCCGGCCGCGCCTTCCCTCCCTTTTTCAGTCATATGCAGTGGCCAATACGGCCACATTTCTCTTTGAAGCAGCGTATAAAGATATACAGGGTGGGCCAAAAACCGGACCTGTTTCAGCGTTGATAACTCAGCGATGGTTACCCGTAGAAAGGCGTCTGATATGTCAAAAGTTTTAGAATGTTGTAGACAAAAAGGGCCGAGCTTGCATAGCAAATCATTTAAATATTCTTTGCCTAATTTGCCTAAATCTTCATTACCCCTGAAATTAGGCATTTGCCTGCACTCCCGTGTGCCCGACTTCATTGAACTCAAAAACTCACTGCCAAAACGTCCAGATTTCAATTCTGTGAATTATTCAGTGTGGGAGCATTGCAACAAATAGCATGGTCACAAAATTTCAGTAACTGCCCAGCTAAAACTTGTGCTAATCAAATGCTGGGCTCAGCTGATCCTAAACACATTGACTCCAGCGATCGATCAGCTGCCTAAAAAGACTGATGACGATTATGATTGCAAAAGCTGGGCAACTGCTTATGTCGAATTTCGTCTAAACTCAACGTAGGCCTGTGTGTTAACGATTGTTTATATTTCACTGTATGCTGAATGAAAATCAACTTAAATTCATGCGTTACTGCCAATTTAGCGTGATTTTAGGGGTGGGACAGATTTGTGTAAACCAGGCAAAAATATTTAAATGCTGAGACATGCAAGTTGTACACTTCTTTTGTACACAATTTCGAAACTTTTGGCATATTACGCGCCTTTCCATCAATAAACATAGCTAAATTATAAAAGCTCAAATGTCCATGTTAAATATGTTAGTCAAATTTGACAGAATTTTGGGGCGACGAATATTTATGCAAATTAAGCCAAGAATATTTAAATGCTTCACTACGCAAATTTGTCATTTATTCTTTACAGCATTCTGAAACTTTTGACGTATCACACGTCTTTCTACCACCAACCATCGCTGAGTTATCAACGCTCAAAAATATCCGTTTTTCTGGCCCACCCTGTATTTAAAAAGATGAAAAATTTTCGCTGAAATACTGCGAAATATTGCCAAAACCCTCTCAGCTTCATGCCGTTTTCTGACCCCCTGACCAGCGGCTCTGCCCCTGGGGTTTATGTTTAGACCCCTATTACGGCGCTCACCATGCTCCCCCTTTCCTATTTCTGTATCCCCCAGTAAAAACACAGTACATGAAACATTGCAGCTGTTAACTGGTGATAATAATTATTAAGTAAGCATCAAGTTGTCTTTTAAACACTATAAAAAATCCACACAATCAGAAAGACACAAAGTTAGCGCAAAACATCGCGTGGTACCAGCTTGAAAACATTCCGTGGCGGTCAGTGGGCCACATCAATCATCAAATCATCAATATACGTCGTAACTACCGGTATTAGATTAAACAGCAGCAGTAATAGCGGCAGGCCGCATAAGTATAGTTGACTAGCTACAAAGTGAAGTACTGTGGTTAATTTGCATATAGTGAACGTAGGCGTGCGGCTGACATGAAAAGCTAGAGGCGTGTAAGGTTTTGAAGATCTCAGACAAGAGACTGACAGACGCCAGGCGCGGCGCTCACATACGAGAGATTTAAACGACCGAATTAGCATTGCACAGGAACGCGAAGGGTCATAGGCCTACGGGGTCGCCACGCTCGCATAGCTTCCAGTAACGGCCGCCGGAACGCCCGACCCTGAAGTCCATTGTTGCCATCTGCTGGTCTCACGCCGGTCAGCTGTTGTTCGCCCATTCTGTCTGCTCTTTCGCGGGGCGCTGCGACGACATGCTACTTTGCTTGCGTCTCCGCAGCACGAAGATTTGGATTTTGTATTCAGCTGAATAGGCTACAGTGGGCGACGATTAATGACCTCTTTATTCTCGAAGACAAAAATATAGAATAGATATACATAGCGCACCGGATAAAATATACAAAAACTGAAAGTATACAATACCGTAAACTCGCTACACTTTGTTTCGTCCGTTTGTTTGGGCTCAAAAATTCAGTGAGGCTGTGTAGGTGAAATATAGTTGACAGTGTAGCGTTAATAACTTGCTTTAGTCGTATTAGCTATTATAATTGCATTTGATGAATTGAATGAAGCAAAAGCATTTACAGGCATAAATATGAGGCAGCGCCTTTTGTTCCAACTCCTGGTTAATTACAATAACTATTTGTTGTGTGTTTTTAAGTTTTTGAGCTTTATTTTCAGTCTAACTTCACAAAGCGCAGGTAACAAGTCCTGCAGTCTTTAGTACTTAGTCGACCCGATATATAGGTCGACGCCCTCCGCAGTGTTTAAAGTTTTAGTCATAGACGCAAAAAACGTTCCAAAAATTTATAAAACGTTAAAAACGTAAAGAACGCGGCAAAATATTTTTAAAAAAGTTTTAAAACTTTGATACAAACGTTGGCTTTAATTTGTTTAACTTTTTATTTAAAACCTAATAATGTAAATGCCGTATAATTAGAACTAGAGAGAGAAAATTTTATTTAATTTTTATTTAACTGCGTCGCCATAAGGCCAAGTATCACTAAACGAAGTAAATAGGTAAACTACCATCACTATAGCCTATCAATTCGTTTTTAGTGGCTTTAAAAGTGCTTTTGGACGTTCTTAGTAAAATTTTCAAATTTTGATGACCGTTTTTTCCAAAAAAAAATTAAAAACGTTGAGAAAGTAAAAAAACGTTAAAAACGTAAAAACGTGGCAAGAATAAAAAACGTTAACGTTTTTTTTTTACATTTATGGTATAAATAGTCCCGCTTAAGCGTTACGCTCCACTCCACATACCACAGCGTACCACAACCGTTTACTGGCACTCGGTCGCTGTTCTGTTGCTATGCAATGTGTCCGGTCCGTCGGTCTGCTCGGTCTACTCGGTGGCTGGCTGCGCGGTGGCCTGCTGTCGTCGCCACCATCTGTGGCGCAACAAGAACCCGTGAAACTCGCCAGCTAGCTCTGCAGGGAAAGTTCACACGCCACTGCACCACACAGCGACAGCAGACTGAGAGTATCCCTCGGGCATCGTACAGACGACGTTGATGAGTAAATTTGAGAACGTTGAAAGGTACGTCTGTCTGTCTGTCGGCCATGATCATCCGTATGCCTACCTACACGCAGTCTTAATGCTAACGGCTACCTGCGGCCTTAATGTCCCCGCAGATTCGTCACATTCTCTGCTCCAGCTGTCACGCGCTTCTACACACTTATTGCTACAGTGTTAATTTATTTCTACTTAATTTCGACAAAGACGTTCACGCGACGATCGCTGTCATTCTTTCCGCTAACCAGAGTTTCACCCAGAATGAAAAGATGCAATATATTGAAAGCAGTAGAGTCTATAGTTATTTTCAGCGACTATCGCAGTGTCGTCTATGAGCAAAGATTGTCGATCGATTGAGTACTAATAATGTTTACAATAATACTCAAGATTTTTTTTGTTATTTTCGTGTAAAGAGGAATATGAAGTTTTTACATGTATACGTTTTGCAGGATAATTTTGGGAACTTGGCAATGTTTACTTAAAGTCAAGGGTAAGAATTTGAGAAAAAAAACATTCATTTAGACGCCTATCCAGATTGCCTGTGCTACACAACGGAGATCGCGTTTGAAATACGCTGTATCTAAACATTTATACCAAATCATAATATGGTCTGGTAATAATGATATGACTAAATTCAGAGTGGCTGCAAAATTATATTGAAACAAATGCACTAAGACAAGAGTCCTCGTTGTACGAGATCAGACGTGCATGTGTGCATCAGAGAGAGAAACAAAGACACTTAGAAAAAGCAGATGGGACACATGAACACACACACGCACACCTCTTCAGTGTGTGGTTTTACAGCAGTAGTCTGCACTCGATGCTTGCTAAGTCAAAACGAATGTAAACACTGGAGCACCTGCTCAGATGCTCTACAGCTTCTCGACAGACACACACGTGCTTCTGCGGCCTATGATGACGGTTAAAATCCCAGATTTAATTACAGCAGAGACTCAGAGGTCGAGACGACAATCGAGTAAGTTTTAAACGGGCTCGTTGGAGACATCGCTGAAGCAGGAAACGAGCGACGAGCGACGACGACACATTCTGTCGCGTAGTGCAAACAACTCAACCAACCCTACAGCAGCGCTCACCGCTTAGTGCTTACTGCTTGCACCATCCACGCGACCCAGCCGACGGCAAGACCGCAAAAATGCACGGAGCCAACAACATTTCAGTCCGCTGTTCTGTGACTACCCGTTCTTCGTCGCCACGGTTTTATCGATTTTTACGACTTACATGCCAGGGTACCGTATATGTGCAATTTTAATAATTGGAAATTCTTTTTGAATTTGACGGTGTTCGGTGTAGGCTTCTGAACAAGCATAATTACATTCAGCAGCGTGATAGGTTACAAAAGTTAGGGAAAGAATAAGAAGTTGCAATTTTTCGACAGACAGCCTCAGATTTTTGACATAGGTCGGTCAGACAAAGTAATATGTTTTCGACAAAAGAGATTATGGATACTTAAAAGTTTAGTTTTGCTCCTGAATTTTCCAAAGCTAAGATTTTTGGCCCCAAATTTTTTATTTTTGAAAAAAAATCCCAGATTAAAATTAAAGAACCCTATTGCCACGACAAATCATAATTCGTCATCATGTGACACAGTGTACTGTGGAACAAAGTCCGCATGCGGATCAGGATCTCTGAAAGTCCGGACACCTCCGGGTCCACGCGCCGGCATGGCGCTGTCTCGTGGCAACGCCCAGGACGATGACTGAGAATCCTCGCGGCGCGCAACTTATAACTAGTCGACGACTGGACTGACCAATAGCACGACGTCCACAGTTGTGCAGCGCAGTGCTTCTGTAAAGGCGTCATAGAGACTGCTCTCAACGTCACAGTAGTCACAGCGTGAAATCTCAGCAGACGCGTAGTTAGTCACTGCTGAGTTCTCGATAAATTAAGGGGACAGGCGGCCAAGTTTTATGAAAGCAAATATCGACAGCAAAAGTAAACAGTCGGCGAAACAGTCAGAGCAAAAAACACACGAGTCTGTCGATGATGGCGCGTAGTTAAAACACGAGTGATGTGGCAGCGGTGTAGTTTCTTGTGACGTAATCTCAAGTACCCGTATACCGGTGACGTCAACGCTGACGCATCAACAATGTCTGGACCTGCCAGCAGCTCCGCGTCGGCACCACCGAGATACGACGACGTCGCAAGATGCGTCGCGAGTCAACCGCTGAAACCCGCCAAGAAATACCGACCGGACAGCGACGGTGACAGACAGATCGTTCGCTGTAAACGCAAGCTGGACTTCATCCCTGACGAGGCTAGGGAGTCGGGCAAGTCACGTGGAGGCCGTGGAGGCCGTGGAGGCCGTGGAGCGAGGCGTGCGGCGTCCGTAGCACGACGCAATGAGCGAGAACGCAATCGAGTCTCGCTCATCAACCGAACGTTCGAGATTCTACGTGACCAGCTGCCCGCCTCGCTGTGGGGGCACCGCAACCTGGCCAAGGTCAGCAAGGTCGAGACGCTGCGTGCTGCCATCGGCTACATCAGGACTCTCGAGGATTTACTGGCGACCGATGACGTTAGTAGTGACGCCACTGTGAAAGACAGTGATCAGCAGCAGCAGCAGCAGCTGGTCGAGATGTTGAGTAGTGCCGAGCGACTGGCGGAACTCGCCGCCGGTGACGAGGCACATCCCGATGTGGTCAGCTCACCGCACAGACTTCATCAGTTCTCAACACACGCGCCGTCAAATTCAACGTCGTTCCAAGCCACGGCGTCAGCGGCGGCGGCGTCAGCGTGCGAGCGTCTGGAACATCTGTCCGGCGGCACGGCCACACACGTAGTGGACATACACAGTGCGACCAGACGTCTAGCCCGGCTGACGGCCCCCACCCACGACGCTGCAGTCACTCAACCGTCGTTCTACAACAGCGAGTTTCCCGGTTCTCCTCCTCCTCAATCACTGCAGTCCGACGACGTCCACGATCCTTTGCTGTTTCTTGACATCAACTCCAACTACGACAACCCGAGGCAAGCGACGTCGCGGCTGAAACCTACAGATGATGATAACGACGTCATCATACGACAGTTTGTCATCGGCGACAACTTTCTACTGGACAACCTCGACTTTTCAGCGACAACCGTAGGCAGCTAATGTCCATAGCTAAATTGTAATTTTAGATTGTAACTGTTTCCCGTATAGTGTTGCACGCACTTAAAATGTACAGTTATTAGCAAAATGACAATCAGACTCAACTGTAATAAGTAATGACGACATACGAATATTACGTTTTATAATAACGTAAAAATAACAGGGCCGGATTTAGGGGGGGCGGGGGCCCCGGGCCCCAGGCCTCCCACCAACAGGGGGCCTCCCACCAAACCGCTCAATTTTTAAAACGCTGTAGTTCGATAGCCAATCCCTTTCTGAAATCCCAAATACACCACTGGGCCCAGGCCTCCCACCAGGGGCCCCAGGCCTTCCACCAGCTAAATCCGGCCCTGAAAAATAAGGTTGTAATAATGCGTGTTGTTTTAACGATTGTTCGTGCACAAATTTAAATCGATTCGATCTTGCTTACTGTTTGCCTTAAGAACAATACCTTGCTGATGATTTCGAATGTGACATTAATAAATTACTCATTGCTATAAGTCATTACAATAGCGCAGATTAATGGCATATCATGCATGGTGGTAGGCCTAAACGTACAGTTCAGTAGAAAGAATGACAGAACAGATGAACGCAGACAGCCATAACTACAAGTGGACATACTTTCGTTTCGTTCAGGGTGCACGTGTAAAAGCTTTTGGTGGGAATCGTTTATAGATGCATAAGTGAAGAAAAATTTATGCGTAGTTAAGAAAAAAGTTTTTTCCTACTCATGATGACAGCAAGCAAAAAAAGATCGAGGCAGAGTAGGCATACCCAGGGTATCAATGAACGAACGTGGCAAAATTCTGCCGGTCAATGAACCCGGAAAATCGATAGCGAGTAAAAGAGTGTTTACTCGTAAAACTAAAACCAAAAGTAAACTAAAAGTCGCATGCGATTTTGATTTTAGCAGTTTTTAGGCAGATTTGAGAATGCCTGCAACACATTTGCCTAAAACAAAATCGCCTGCGAGTTTTAGTTTGGTTTTTAACTTTTAGTTTTACACTTTGGCACTTTTTAGAGGTCAGGGTTGTAGCTTGAAGGAGTTATGACCTGCCTTGTTGACTGAAAGGTTTTGAGCCAGAATATGGGAGCACTTAGCTAGGTCGTGACACCTATGGCTGTGCGTCAGCAGTAACGTCCCTGTAATTCGGTGTTACTGTACGTAGGAAAGTGTTGGTCAAAACTGCGTCAGCTGCTCTGCAGTAAGCGGCGAGAAAATACAATTATTGAATGAACGGGTAAATGAGTAAGTAGAACGAACAAGCGGTTATTTTCTCTTCGGAATCGCGTTCTGTCTGCCATAACCATAATTCACTGAACGTTCAGTACTTCAGTGGCGGTGGGCGGTCGCGGTGCGTGTTAATTAGCATGGAAGCCCCGCGTAGCTGTGGCGTGAGCGGCTACGCGCGTGCATGAGTCCGTTGACGATGTGCCCGCGTGACGCAAAGCTCAGCCAATATATAGGACCTATACAGTACGGCGTCCTGTTCGTTTGTTCGACGGCTATTTTCTGCGCCCAGACCTCGAGCTGTCATGCCATTACCGCACCGCACCCAGCGTGCGTGCGCTACCGACGACGACGACGCACGACGAAACAATTACACGTATATGATAATCGCTATATTTAGCGGCATTGTCACGCGTCCGCACTGCTGACACGTGCTCGACGCATATCAAACGGAACCAAATTTCTCACGGCGCATCTCTGTTGTGCTAATTGATTAAACCACCCAGGTGTGATAGTAGACGTCTAGGCAGCAGCTTAGCAGTTCAAATCGGCGTTCTTCGGACACCGAACCGTCTGTCCCCGGAGGGTGGTTCAATGGCTGCATCACCGATACATCAGTGCAGTTGGATTATGACGGCGACATCGAAGCACGTCGAACTGCAGCTGTCGAGCAACTGAACAATTGCGACACGTCCTATAGAAATGCGTAATTTTATTGTTAGAGAGTGAATGAAGGCGTCTTCGTAACTAATGGGCGATCACAGACCGCGTGGATCTATCTACAGTGTATGCGGATCTTTGTAACTGTATATACAAATACAATAGGATGCTGCATCGCCCAGTATAGGCCTATATTCACATTTGCATATACATTTTAGTTAGCTCAGCATGGGTACAATACCCAGCATTGTTCTGCAATTAGTAGTACTGAAGCAGCGTTTTCTTTAAACGTCCACACGAAGACCACAGAAAAGTCTAATCTCGTGTGCAGCCAAATTCCAGCCTGCAGTAAGTCCATTAATACGCGGCCGTGCCAACAGGCCGCATACTGGGTATTGTCCGTCCGTCTGTCTGTCTATATCGTACAGGCTCTTAAGCTAAAAACTAAAAAGCATTAAAAATTTTGCGAGTACGTTTTGCAGGCGCGAGGTAACCAGTGTGTCAATTTTTAGGTCAAAACCGTAAACGTCAACGGTCAGGCTTAGAGTTGGAGTTGCATAGTAATGCAGTGTAGCTAGGCGACGGCGGGTGCATGACATGTCGACACTAGGCTAATATTTTAATGTTTTTTTCTACTGTTGCTGACGATGGACTGATCATCCAGTCTTTCCTGCAGCCGTCGATTGCTTCAAAGTCCCATGCACGAGCAGCGCCGTCGATTAGCAACGCTAAATCTGCACGTACAGGCCCTGCAGTGACCAGTGACACCGAGCTCAACCTCCTACCCTCCCTCACAAGAGAAAACATTAAGAAGCAGCATAAATACTATAAGCTTTGAGACGTAATTGTGCTCCTAATTAGGCAGTGGTATGTATGTACGCTGCACCGCTGACTCACAGTCAAACAGCCAGGAAATAGGCACAGTGTTTTACGAATTCGACTGTAAAAGCTTACACTACGTGCTAACAAAAAGCCCAGCCGGCCATACTAGTTGTCAGTGACCTTCAAGGTCATTTAAGGTCAATGATTTTCATGTAATCTGAAAGGGTTTATGCCACTTCCTATTAATGATTAATAGTAACCTTGGCCCTATCTCTCACCGTTTCCGAGATACGGCCACTTATAGCTTGGAACGTTTCATTGAAAATTGCCGCCAAACCGCTGCAGATGGAGATATGGTTACTACTGACAGCCTATCGAAAGTCGCCAGCGCCCTATCCGATGGTACCATCGTCGACCCCCTACGACAAATATTTAGCAATAATACCGCACAATTAGTATACCATAGTGCGTTAAACCCTTTAAGGTCATCCAAAGTCATCGGTTTTCATGTCATTTGAAAGACAGCATGCGACTTCCTATTAGTGATCAATAGCAACCTAGGCTCTATCTCGCACCGTTTAGCCACAATACATCCGTGACAGAAGACGACGATGACAGACAGACAGACAGACGACAGACGACAACCGTACCCTAAGCTCGACCGTTACTTAAGTACGGTCGGCTAAAAACTGTGACAAGAAATTCCTGCATCCGGTCTGTAAGACTCAAATAGGCTCACAACTCACTTCTGAGAAATGGCCAATTGTTCCTTGTTTCCGGGCCTATTACTTTCAAAATTTCACGTTCAGTCGATCTTAATTTTCTGAGTAATTATGCCGATAAACTAGCCAAACAAAAATATAATTTTATCCAGATATACACTAACTTTAGCTGGCTTGGCCAGTACGGGATACAGGGTTGACAGGGAACTAACACGTACAGCGACATCACAGCTGCATGCGCAGTTAAAGGCTAGTATCATTTATTCAACCATAACTTATCTAAACAGAAATCACAGACTAAATAATGTGAGATCGCATCATATAGTTTACGCTAACAATACTGAATGTATACAGTCAGTATACACGGTGTTTCATAAAAGGACCCCTTTTTGTTTTTTTTGTAATTCACTGAAATGTTGACCAATTTACACAAAATTTTTACCAGTTGTAGCTAAAGAAATACTAATTCAAAATATTTTAACAAAATATGGCAGTTGATTAAGTATTTTTGCTAGTCGTGACGTGATGCTGACTTCATAATGCGTCGTGAGTACAAGCTTGCTTGTCTCAACTGGTGCTGTCGGTTGCTAACCTGCTTCGATGGTGAACTTAATCCGGTTCGCTAATGAAAATGCTTATCGTGTCAGCACTGAGCAACACGGGAACATGAAATCAGGCGTCTCGCGATCCAAAAACTGAACCGTCTTGCAAGCTTGGCGTGGCAGTGCACTGTCTTGCTCGAACATGTGAAAGACCAACTATCCCCACAGACACGTAAATACGATCGCTTAACAGTACACGTTTTTTTGTGGCTGCAACTGTAAAACTTTAAAAGTTTGTCATCAACGAACCAGACTTTTCACCATCGGAGCAAGATAGCAATTGACAGTTGAGACTAGCAAGTTTGTACCATGACACATTATGACGTCAGCGTTACATCACGACTAGCAAAGAATATTTAATCAACTGCCATGTTTTGTTAAAATATTTTGAATTAGTATTCCTTCAGCTACAACTGTTAAAAATTTCATGTAAATTTATTATCATTTGAGTGAGTTATGAAAAAAGGGGTGCTTTTTATAAAACACCGTATCAGTTGTTCAAGTAAAAGCGAACACAGCGAATCTAAGCATACAATGAATTAGATCGTAACTATATATAGAAACAGCAAGTTAAGCAACACAACAGGAATAATAATAAACTACGTACGTACGTTATGCTAAACAATAACAAGCGACAGTTTGACCAACAAAAAGCTCAGTGATTATGGACAGACTGGCGTTGCGCTACGACAGAAATAGCTACGTGTGATAATGATTATAATATGATAACATTTTGTGCAGTAAACATATCTTTCTCGTTTCAGTTCATTCCACTTCTGTCGCTCTGAACACACTTTAAGATTGCAAAGCAAAGTCTGATTAACTCATCCAGTCATTTGCACTAGAGATTACACTCAAGCAACCGTCATTCGATTTACTTCATCAAAAAGCAATTTACAATACTGAAACCGATTGACTAACCGATTAATTTAAACATATGCATAGAAATTAATCACAGTATGAATAAAGCATAGTATGACTACAGTTTTTATCTACATATGTAATGTAGCTATTTAACTGCCGTGGAAAACAGTGCAGCGTGATCAACGTTGTACGCTGTAGCGTAAGCTTAATAAATAATAACCATCTGTGAGCCCTCAAGCATATCATTTTTGTGAACTCCCAAATTAACAAGACATGAGGTTTCTACATGTAAAATGCATGAAATGCCGAGAACTTAAAATGTCAAGAAACGTTGCTCGTTATTTTTTGTGGACTAATGTTGAATTGCACAAGTTTGAAACAAATGTCTAATGTTTCTGAAAATCATTCAACCACACACATCTTAACAGGATGCTGAGACAATTGATTTTGTTATCACTAGCAAAATGTGAGTTCTCAAGCACTGTTGTTGTACAAGTCATATATGTTTCACATAGTAGACACAGACAGAAATTAATGTGCATAAAATATTCAGCAACGAACTTATACAGTTTTACACCGTCGTTTGAAAGATGGTTGGAGATCGATCATATGTTTAGAATTTTCAGTGATCTTTTATTCGCCGTGCATTAACTGAGAAAGGTTGCATTTTGGATGGCCGAACAACCAAGAACAAGTTTAGTGTACCACAGATGATTATATTATAAATATGCTAATGATAACAATATTTTTAAGTTTTAATAGTTTTAATACTTTTAGCTAATATTTTTCATTTCTGCTAACGGCACGGCAGACAATAAAATTCAAAGTTTTGTTTTCCTGTATTGAGTCAATATACTAGAAAATTTGTTTTTTACGCTCCGGCATAGACTATTTAATTTGACACCGAACATGTTCTTGTTCAGTCATCCAAAATGCAGCAAAAGCTAAAAAAAAGTATTTCGCAAAATGAGAGCTTCGCGACTGTCTTCCAATTACTAGAAATAAATGGCTTCGTTTTCGTTGGTGTTGAGCGACATGAAAAGCAGTAGAAAAACCTGCTGCAGCAATTGCTAGCGACCAAATGCAGTTTTAAGCCGGTCTACAAATCTGCTACTCGACTCGCAATGGACCGAATACCACGACACAATTCAGTGATTCAGCCAAATCTAGGCAGTCGCCGCTGCTACTTGCATTATTAACGCATTCGTGACAGCGCATCTCAATCTTGTAAACCTACTCGCTAATCTGCTGCTACTACGAAAATAACCTTTGTGATCAGTCTGCAAAAAACACATTTGAACTGGACATTAACCAAGCGATGCATCTGACGCTAAAGTAAAGGAACAACACGTTACATTACATTACATTACATTACAGCGCAACGAATGCTCGTTCACAATGAATACGTAATAATGTGTGTCTGCGCCAAAACGTGAGACAATAATAATTTCATTATCAAACATGCACAGAAACTTTAGGCACAATATTATATCCTGCTATATTTCCTTTGCAAAACCCTCCCTGTAAGACGCCAATCACTGGGTTTCACTATTTACAATGCTGAATGATAAACGACAGAATCGCATACAAAGCCAAAATAGCTTAAATGTTAATACGAATGACTGGAGATGGAGATTCGTTTTTTCCACGAAATTTAAATTATCAGAAAGATACACTTATTTAATTTTTATATGAGCTAATGGTTTTGTGATTTTGTTCAATATTAATCTGTCATTATAATAATGTAAAACGTTTGTTAGTGCTGCAGGCTGTACAACGCATCTGACATTGTGTCATTATTATTTTCTTGTGTCATTTTGTTTCATTTGTGGGGGAGACTAGGCTGGCTATTGGTTGGGTTTTAGCATACGTTATGTATTATCATCATATCATATCTAGCGAGTACATTCAAATTCCGAATCAACTGCAATCAGCTTCGTCCGATTGGCGCATGCGGTATATTGATGACAGTTTCAGCGGGTGTTGAACTGCGAGAAACAGTTGCAGCAAAAACTGTGGAATGAGCCTGAGAGGTCACGTCACTCCAGATAGAAATCTTCAGTAGGATGAACGGCTGCCAAGTACTCCTGGTAAAACTTCTGGAATGAGTTTCTGCAATGAGAAAAATTAACTCATTTTACTGTTTGCATCTGCATGTAAACATGGTGCAAAAATGCCGGATAACCAAAGGCTTATGAAATAACGTGTAATAATTTAATACGTGACAGTCTTTAGCATTTGTTTTTGATTTGTACAATTCTTTTATAAATCAATCACACGTACAAAATACAGAAATCTGTAACGTATGACGACAGAATATTGCATGTTGTGCATATTTTAGAACTGTAGATGTTTTTTTCTTTGTACCAATAATTGTAAGTTAAAATGAAACTGTGTAGGCTCTATAAATGGCAATAAAATATAGCTAGTACATTGACAGAATGGTGCTAACTGAGTAATTTATTACCTAAATAGTCGGCGATTAAATTAACAAGTAGGACTACTTGAGTACTCTGATAATATTAATAACTGCTAGAAAAAAATGACATTATTTAGATGCATATTTACAATAACTTTTGCAGAAATATTCGACTATTTAAACAAGACAAACACAACAATTTTAATGTCTTACCCGATAACTTCAGCAATAGTCTTTGTTGACTTTTCGCTGTGGAAAACGTGGCATGCAAAGCGCATTGCGACTGGGTGCTTGGTGATGATGCCCAGATACCTGCACGCATTTCAATCACCAGCAGAACAATCATTATCACCCAACGTCAGCTTTTGTAAATAATAATAATAATAAGGCTCTTTATGGAAAAAAACTAATTGCAGAACTACGGAGGGTGCGTGACCTGCCATATGGAATCACACAGTGTTACCTGCCACCCAACAAAGGTGAACGTGCTCCACTTTAACCCTGAAGGGATGAAAGGCTGAGTTGATCTTGGTGTTGGCTATCTAAATGGCTGACTTGCCTGCGGACAGTCACCCATCCAAGTAGTAAACACATGACAGAGACCCGACCGGGGGTTGAACTTATGACCTCTCGATCTTAGGTCCAACACCTTACCATTATGCCATCAAGCCGCAATACAGCCAATCATCATACAATGCATCGGTTTAAACTTTAAATACGATGCTTGTGGTAATATGACATGATGTGATGACGATTTGCACAGAAGAACTGGCAGACAAACTGCCAGTTTAATTTGGCAAATGAACTAAAAGAACTAAAATTGTTTTAAACAAAAAATGTAATAAGAAAAATTAAAGTAGAAAATAAGCCTACTTTTATGTATAACACAACAAATACAGAAACAGACGGCTATGGCAGAGAGAGGCCAAGAAGGAAATAAGAGACTGCTACGTAAATCATCCAAAAGGTTAAATAAGAAATTTAGAAATTTATGTAAAGTGTTTAATTAGCCGCGATCCGCAGACCTGTCGTTCTTAGGGTGGTAGCCACAGAAGCAGATGTTTTTCAGTGAGAATAAATGGTCGAATTCAGCAGCAGGTTCACGATCTTTGGACAGCAGTCGTGCCAGTTTCCTTGCCAGCGAGCTCTCGTCTGTCAGAATCGACTTCTTGTTCTACAGATTAGCAACAAACGGTCAACTCAAATGAACTCAATGACCGAAACAAGAGCAGTAATATTACAATTTTGCAGAACTAATATTTTAATAAAACATACAGTTTGTTACGCTACAGTCCACATAACAAAAGTACATTGCTGAAAATTATAAAATGTTGTCAGTATAATATTTCTGTGGAAAAAATGTTCAAGGTAGCCTATACAAAAATTATTTGTATTATACTTTATACAACGTAGGCTTAGCGTAGGCTAACCTGCGACCACACTATGCATCCTATGTTTTAATTTAACCGTCACACATTACCTGTGTTCGTTCGGACATTTTAATGCCGACTTCGTTGATTTCTAGACAGACGAGAGGAGGTGGAGGTTGAAAACTTTGCGCCACTGAACGCCGTGAATTCACCATCTGTTCACATGCACCACGGTCACAACTACCAGTTACTGCTACTGGCAGAATTCTTTACCAAATCCTATCACTCAGCCTATATCAGGTGGCAGCATAGTGTAGTGATCAATACGTCGTTGGTCTCCATCAACAAAGCTGCTCTATGCCAGGCCCGGTTACTACATAGATGACTGACCGTCTACGAACAGGTAAACCATTTTGATATAAAGTAACCAACTATGCGTCTTAACTCAGACTTCCATCCCTTCGAAGAAGAAAAATTAAGCACCGGCCTACCTACTTCCTGGGGTTAAGGTCGGGTATCATATCATATCATATCATATCATATCACTATGTGATATCATATCGCAGGTGACGCTCCGTAGCTTTAAGATGGGTTTACATAAACAGCTATACACGTCTTTACTTTTTAACGAACAAATTTAACTGAAATACTGTACAAATGCTATCCTTCAAAATACAGCCTTTACAAACAGTGAAAAATGCAAGATCTGAAAACGAGTCACATTAGCCCCTGCAGCAGACAAAGGAATTAAACGAGTCACACAGATTATACCTTGTTGATAGCTTGACAAAGAACGTCGTTGCCACGGTGATAGGAAACTTCAATGGAACCGAGAAACTTGAGAAAGAATTTGCGACTTCGTGGAACTACAACAGAATGTTAAGTAACACTTTACAACTCATTGAATGGGCCTACTAAAGCTAAATACAACTCAGTCAAAATGACTGACTTCTTATGTCGTATATATATATATATATATATATATATATATATA
>Ga0056128_1002778_pt1 | contig 21011 bp, 14 predicted proteins | sample WorMetLIZISLAND2_FD_71113 | JGI IMG/M metagenome (GOLD analysis project Ga0056128, IMG submission 71113) | Marine gutless worms symbiont microbial communities from Max Planck institute for Marine Microbiology, Germany - Olavius geniculatus... ... | reverse complement strand
TCGACTCATTATCGGATCACTATCGACTGGTCACAACTCGGATAGAAGACTGTCGATGGATCAAAGTAAACCACTAAAGCAGGGGTGCACAACATATGGCCCGTGGGCTGCATGCAGCCCGCCTTGCCTGCTGTAGAATAAGGAAAAAAAAGCATTCGTGATGGCCTGGGGTCGTGCGGCCCGCAAGCTTAGAATCTATCTCCCGTGAGACCCAGATGCCCAAAAAAGTTGTGCACCCTTGCACTAAAGTATACAATATAACCAACACCAAGGTCAAGTAAGTAGAGGCCGGTCTGGCTGGGGTTAAGGCGGAGTGCGTTCACTTGTGTCGGGTAGCAGCTAACACTATGTGATCCCATATAGCATGTGACGCTCCGCGGCTATGTGACGGGTTCCCTATAAAGAGCAGTGCGCCATCATTACCTTTACGTTTATGACAACAACATCATCATCCCATGCTCACAAAAGCCCAAATTCCATTACGCCAACTTCCACATGAAGTCTACAACAAGCCCATGACATTTCCTTCACACATCACACACTCATGACAAGACTGAGTGCTAACCAATGACAAAATGCTTAACAACAGGAAATAAATGTTTCCATTGTTGCTGCTAAACTACCAATACTGATCGGGATTAAGTCTGCAAAAGTAAATCATTTATCTGATGAAAAATGTAAATTTATATAGTGCACTGCCACAGCTAATTTTTAATAAACTAGCAAGAACAGTGGTAGCTGGCGCTGTTAACTAAACTCTTGCAGTGGACATGACGACAGCACCACAAAGACTGTCATTCACTATTACCAGTATTAATATCACTACTACCAGTAATTTCGATGAAAGCTAAATGTGAAGTAGAAGATATCTCATTCGGCTCTAGAAACTTGACCCCAAAACCTATTCAACCAGTCATTTTTAAAAAATGATATTTATATCTCAGAAATAAGCACTGAAATAATGAGATTGCACAAAGTCTTTAGATATCAATACCAAAATCTGGTTCGGCTGAGTACGGGCTGATCTTGGCCGAGGAGCCTAGCAGCAGTGACGCCAGTACAGGTTTGCCAGCCAGTGCTAACGAACTATCCTCCATGGCCGCTACATTTGTGCTGGCTGCCGATGGCCGCAGTGAGCCGGCATTACCAAATCTTGTCTGACCGCTCGGCTTAGGCTGACCAACACACAACCAGGGACATTATTCCACCATATTCGAACAGACTCTTCTCAAACAGTAACTGATAAGTCATATAAATTTATCCAGTTATCTACCTTTATCAGAAAAAAACAGAATCAGTAGATGGACCAAGAAAAGGAGTCCTACCAATTTGCTCACTACTTACTGTCCACCGCAGCGACACCTGGTGGACAGTTGTTGCAACAAAAGCAGCAACCGCTGGCAAAATGTAAACAATATCATATTGTGATATATCATAACAACTGGATGAGAAACACTTGAAGACCATGTTAATACATGGGGCAAATCTCCTTTCATGCAACCGGACAGCATCGGACACTATTCCTTCACAAACTTGGAGAAAAATCCATCATCAAACTCTATGGCAGGTGTTGCAGAATCAGATGCAAAAAATAGTATTTTAAGCACATTTGGTAATTCTAATACTGGATTCAGCTACACTGCAATGCTACTATACATCAAACTTTGTTACTTTGATGGTCAAAGTAACAAGACATGACAAAAAAAACATTCTCTTAGCCCAAAGCAGAATATTTCTAACAAGTAGATCAGTTAAGAACAATGAGAAGCAGAAATTTTGCCAACACTTACAGCTGCAAAGTCAAATCTTGGTGGCACAGTGCTGTTGGTCGCAGAGCCCAGTTTACCAGTGAACCCGGTGAAACTAGGAGTCACAGACAGCTTGGCGGAGACAGGGACGTGTGGCGGAGGAATCTTCCCAGGTAGCAATCCAGTGAAGTAAGCCTTCGCCTCAGCTGCCTGACTGCCCTGCAGCAGGGATGCAAGAGTTCCGCCCGAGGGTCTTGACCCATCCGTGGCTGCCGGAACTCCAGTGACCAGCCCTGGAGTACTGCTCTTAGCGGTAGAGGGTCTGGTCACCAGGCTTGAAGTGCTGCTCTTGGCAACAGCGGTGGCAGCGGGTTTTCCCGGTGGACTTGCAGCTGATTGGACGATGCTGGATGGAGTCGCGTGAGTTGAGCCGGTCCTCATCGTAAAGTCTCTCGGGGCGGCACTGTCAGCAGATGGTCCTCTGCTGGTGATGCTGGCATCTCGACCGCCCAACGCCGGCCGAGTCAAAGTGCCAGAATCATGCTTTGCTGGAGCATCATCAGACGATTTCTGCTGCAGCGTCTCACGCAGGTCTTTGATGGAAACGATCTTCGATGCCGACAGATTCTCTGTACACACGATCACTGTGTAATTATACATTATACAGTATGATTATAGTGATTCTACATGATCAGAGTATGTTTATACATACTGTATAACACGATCACAATATGTTTATACACAACCACAGTGTGAATTCGTAGACGTGACTGGTCAAATCACATGCCAGTTCCACATCTCGTACCTTACCTCATTTGCGACTGTACACTGCCTGAGCGGTAGCGCACTGTGGACACTCTAAGTTACTTTATGGTGGGACCAGTTAGTACTGTGATAGGTGAATGTCTACAAGCAGGTAAACCATCTCGGTACAAAGCCAGCCAGCTAGGTCGACTCAGCCTTCTACCCTCCAAGGGATGGTAAAATGGTTATCAGCTTTCAGGCTCATCATCATCATCATTTCTGGCAAGCACCACTAAGAGTGCGTAGCGCCGAACGTAGACATCAATCTCCAGAGTGGATGGTTCTGAGCCAGGTCAACTGCGTCGTCCATATCGAGGTCACTGGATTTCAGATCCTGCTGAATGGTTTTTCATCCATGTAATACGAGGACATCCCAGTGGTCTCCTCCAGTTTCCTGCGAGGGAAGCTGTTAAGATCCGTTTTGCATCTGTTTCATCAGGCATTCGTGCAATGTGTCCAAACAGGGACAGGCGCCTTGACTGGACTATGGCTTAGAGATGGGGTTGCTTGGTTAACCTTCTGACTTCGTCGTTGTGCACATGCTGTTGCCAATTGATTCCTAGCAGCATTCTCAGACATCACTGATCAAGTGCATCGATCTTGCGCACATCATTCTTAGTAACTGCCCAACACTCACAGCCATAAAGGAAAATAGGTAGGATGCAAGTACTGTACAGCTTCAACTCAGGCTGAGTAGTAATAAATGGCGATCGTTAGTGTAGTACTGGTGGCTGCCTACAGGTGGATCTGAGGTTAAGATCGATCGGTCTGGTGCAAAGGTTGGTAGCCACCTGGCGCTCATGCTGCTCTGACCAAATGACTCAGATGAACTCTTGGAGTGGCAGTTCACTGCTACGACGACAGCATCATAAACATTGTCGTGGCTATTACTATTACTATATTACATAGCCTGCAAGCAGTAAGCTACTACATATTTCCCTAGCCATTGAGGATAGGAGAATGAGTAGGACTGAGCACACACAGACAGTTAGTAACTTGTCCGAGGGGCTCGGTAATCACCCAAAGTAAGACTGGAAATGTGAATGAGCAAAGCTGTAAGTCCAGCACAGCAGTAATCGATCACTAGCCCAGGGTTGAAAAAAACCAAATCATTTAAACAGACAAATATGAACTAATTATGCATTAAGTTATTAAACAAACAAATACAACTTACACTACAAGAAGACCCAGCCTTAGCTAAAGTCTTTCACTTGATTCATCTGAGCATGTGCATCTTCCTGGAGCACAAAATATCCGAAAACTTGCAAATTCATAGCTTTGGATGAATAATTCATTATTTGTGGTACAAGAAACTAAAACTGAATCATGCTTGAGTGGCTTTGGGGGAAAAGTTTTTAGCAGATTTTTATGCGAGTTAACACAGTAAAACCCACTGGGTTTGAGGGTATATGAAATGGGTGTCCCAACCCCGAGTAGCCCACGTGCAAGTAACTGGTGTGTACAAAGTTCTTACTTGGCACAGTTGATTTGACAGGAATCACTCTCCTTGCAATGAGTGCATCTCTCAACGCAGCTTCCTTCTCAGCTGCGATTGGCTTCTTGGCAGCACGCCTCGGCACATCAACTGTCAAGCTGCTTGATAACTCTTCCGACCTACCATGCATTCCATCGATTGATTAATCAGTAAAATCAATTAAGACTAGAGCTGTCAAATTAACGCATTTAACATGCGTAAAAAATAACAGGCATTAAAAAGTTAATGCACAAATGAAAATTTATGTTAGTTTACTAAATTCCGTAAACCAAAAACTCCAATATTCCATTAAACTGCAGTCATTTAACAATCGAATAAATTCAAGTAACTAAACTGTATTTGCCATTCCGTCACTACTGTAAATAAATAATTATTTAAATATTTAATGTATAGATCTGTGCTTGATTATACATTTAAAAATGTGTTTCTAACTTTTTATATTCTACAGGTGGGGCTCCCCAAACGTCGCAGGCCCAGGGTAAATTACCCCCTACTCTACCTCTCGACGGGCCTGGGTGCATTAATAATGTGTTAATTAATGCATTTTTAACAAATTAACGCAGTGCGTTCATGCGCTAAAAAATTAATGCTTTGACAGCTCTAATTAAGACACATTTATATAGTGCCATAATGTGATGAACAAATCAAAGAACAGAGATGAATAAAAGCAGGGACTAGGCTGTGCATTTACGTTTATTACGGGCAATTTCAAACAGTTCAATTTTCAAACTACACCAGCGAGAGAAATAGACCAGCTCTCAGAATTAATACCAAAAGCCTTTTACTACACTTCAATCTCACATCAGATTCTTGCGCACATTTTGCACCCTTGATAACTTTACTCAATTAAAGGGAAACTATCATGAAAAATCACATTCTGAGTGAACGCAAAAGCTAAAATAATAGAGTATCTATTTTCATTTGTAGCAAAAAGCGCATACATATCATGCATAAAAATGAAGAAAAATTGCTTTTATTCGTGAGCGAAATTACCGGATCTGAAGTGAAAAAAAAAGAGTTGACACACTTGGCATCCTTAGCAAGCAGCGATGTGCACGTTGCGGGCAAGTCCGTGTGTGGATCGGGATCTGCAGAATATTTCTGCTCCGTGGAGGGACTGAGAATTTTTCATCGACAAAAAGTTGCTCACCTTGATATGTAACTTTTTAATACTAAGCTTTTTTTAAAGGTTTGGATAATTTTTGTTTTATTTTAGCCATTAGATAAGTGACGTTTCAATTATGAATCATATTTCAGTTAATATTTTTTAACACTTTATGCACATATAGATAACTAGACTTATAGAGATTATTGGCCTGAGATAAACTGCTAATTTTCAGATGAAAACGGACTGTGGATCAGAGTTTATATATTACTGCAGATGCGGAATTCAAATCAGAATCCGTGGACGGATGCGGACTGAAAATTCGAAGATCCGCACGTCCCTGCTACTAAGCTAAATTGTGAAGCCGGAGAGCGCAAATGGACAGTTTACGTGCAAGTTTTTTGTTTGAAATTGTGACTATGTGCTTGAGAAGCCACAGCAATTCGAACGCAGACGATCAAGGAGTGATTCATCTTCCAGACGGCCAACTGTCGTGGCATAAAAAAAATTGCAAAATTGGCTCGCCATAAATTTTATCTTGTTTATATGTCCACGTGTGTCATTTATTCCAAAAAGTCAAATTTTCATGATAGTTTCCCCTTTAACATACTGCACAGTAACATTATCACAGCATCAACCACAATCGACCAGATCTCTTAAACCTCTGCCAAGATTAGTGCTGCCATCTGGTGAACACAATGAAATCTCAGTTTATGCCACATCACTAACTAAATGATAAAGACTCTAGGTGATGCAAAAAATGCACAAGTACCTGGACCACCAGCAAAATCTAACCAATTTAACACCCTCTTCCAAAGTCTGTAGCACAAATTAACTGAACAGCGACATAGACAGAAGTGAACGTTCCGTGACAAAAAAAACAACTGCTTGCTGTATTGCAGCTACGAACAAAATCAAACCACTTTCATCCTGGGCCATTTCCTCCAAACCCTGGTAGCATTTTTTAAATTAATTAAACAGTGGCATATGCACGAACTGACATACCTAACACATTCCGTTAGGCAACAGAAAAAGCGACAATTGCTTGATTTACGGCACCTGTTTACGATAAAGAAACAAGACAAGCCCTGCTAACACAATGGGGAACGCGCAACAGCGGTGCATGTTTGACAGCCCAGTAAAGCAAGATCTAAGTCAGTCGCCAGAAGGCGCCAGACGACCAGCGGCTAAATTATCTATAGTTTTTTACTCGTACTCACCAGATGGCGTGACCTGTCTAGCTCAGCCAATGCCGTATCGGCTAGAAATCGCAAATTTTCCCTACCTCTCTCTCATTTAGCACCCTCGTTCGAGGTGACCCCCTCCGAATTTATGGAAAAGCTTTACGGTTCCTGAAACTAGAGTCTTCCTGGCAGCCAATGGTGAAGATTTGGAGATCCTAGCTTGGACCGTTTTTGACTGATCCACCCGTGTGATGGACGAACCAATGGACAGACAGACGGACAGACAGAATTGCGATGGCTAAGACTTGCTATGGCAGTAGCTGCTGTTGTGCGTAAAAACACAGAATGAGAACTACAGCAGCTAAGAACATACAGTGAGCGAATCGGTGATAATATGGCTGTGTGAGAAGATGTTGTCTGCCAGGGAGACTTGTTGTATATGCGTAAATTCTGTGCTTCGTTCTGCAGCTTCTGCAGAGCATGTTTCTGATCATGGATAGTCTTCATGTTGTCGCTGATTGTACGATAGATTATGTCAGCAGCTGGAGTCACTAGGAACCTGTGACACACATTAGCAGTTGTAGTTGTAGTAGTGATCATAGTATTAGTGGTCATAGTAGTAGTAGTCAGTAGTAGTACTAGAAATCGTAGTCATAGCAGCAGTAGCAGTACACTGTGTTTCAAAAAACATTCAAAATTGTTTTTCTCATAACTATGCCAAATTTTCACCAACTTTGATAATTTTTGGCACAAATGTGGCCAAGACAATAGAATTATGTAAGGTGGACTTATTTACCACCTCACCTAATTTATGTCAATGCACTACCATGTGAAACACAGATGCGCCAAAATGTTACATTTCACAGTGATTATTTGTATCTGATTGCTCACCTTTGCATCATCAACTTGACAAAGGGTGCCACCTGACTTATTAATTTTGTGGTATTAAATATTTTAAGGTGAAAATAGCAGACAACAAAGTAGTTGACTGATCAGCTTAAAACTTGACCAATCAATAAGTGAATGCAGTTTGAACAGTTAACCTTTGATTCCGCTATCAGCCAGTGGCGTGGCATCTAAGCCATTGTGTCCGTGTATGCTGGGCACACTTTGGGGATAACTCTGATAATTTGCAAGTGAGTTGTTATACAAACTTGCAATTCTGCAAAATGATGTACATTTCACTTATTGTGTGCTTAATTAAGTCATTACAACATTTACTGGAAACAACAGCTCAGCGTTATGCAAAATTGGAGCATTTGTGTTTCACATGGTAGTGTGTTGACATAAATTAGGTGAAATGGAAAATGAGTCATCTTACATAATTCTATCGTCTTGGCCATCTTTTTGCCAAAAATTGTCAAAATCGGCGAAAATTTGACAAAAGTTTTTTTTGAAACACAGTGTAGCAGTCATAGTAATAGTACAAGTTAGCACTAGATGAATATTTCGCAGACCATATGGTGCAAAACAATGCTAGTGCCTAAAACATAAATTGTAATATTTGGTAATCAGAATCATAATACTTTATGAAACCAATAGTGAATTACAGCTTCTAAGAAAAGCGAAAACAGATAAGTCATAGCAGCACTGCAAAAAACTTGAGCAGAATGAAGATTCCTGATGTGGGAAAGAATCTGATTCCAGATATTCTGACTGATAGATAGACAGATAGATAACAGAGAAAATAGCATCCAGATTCGTCTCTGTTGAATATGACCACGTTACTGAGGTATGCTTGACGGCATTGATGGAGAATGGAAAGTCGGAGAAGTGACGAGAACCACGAAGGTAAAAAAAAGTTAAACAGAAAATAAAATTATAAATACGAAAACGCTCAAGTCAATAAATGCAATGTTGATATAACTGGCACCATGGTGACTGTGTCGTCATGGCAATTACTTACTTCTTATTCTGCTGCTGTCTCTGGTATAGCTCCCACTGGTCATCGAGCGAAGCGTCGGCCTTCCTTATCTCACCGTCGACGTAGGAGTTCATCAACCGTACAGACTTCATGCTACTGTCAAGGAACGGATCAAGAGGCCGTTCTTTCAGTAGGTTCTTGATGGCAGGATCACTGTCTGCCCGCTGCAGTTGCTCACACAGTGCCACTGAGGCAAAGCATTCGACACACCGCGTCTTCACATCTGCCAGGCTCTCATTTACCACCTACACAAACAGTAGTATTAGCTGTAGTAGTAACAGTGGTATTGGTGGTGTTGGTCATCATCATCATCATCATCATTTCTGGCAAGCACCACTAAGAATGCGTAGCGCCGAACGTAGACATCAATCTCCAGAGTGGACGGTTCTGAGCCAGGTCAACTGCATCGTCCATATTGAGGTCGCTGGATTTCAGATCCCGCTGAATGGTTTTCATTCATGTAATACAACGACGTCCCAGTGGTCTCGTCCAGTTTCCTGCGGGGGAAGCTGTTAAGATCTGTTTCATCAGGCATTCGTGCAATGTGTCTGAACAGGGACAGGCGCCTTGACTGGACTATGGCTGACAGATGGGGTTGCTTGGTGTTGGTGGTAAACATCAAATCTACATATCGGCTAGGCTTTCATGAACAACCGTCAACAACTCAAACAACAAAAACAACAGTACTAGTAGTAGTAGTATTTAATAGTAAAACTAGTACAGTACCAGCAGCAGTAGTAGACATCGGGTCTTCACATCTCTGATGCCTGCCTGCGCAGGCCTCCTAGAACCTAGGGGGTTGTGACTTCTGAACTGCTGAAATCTGTGTTTAATGCTGAAAATTTCATATGCAGGTTGTCTTGGTCTATCTTCAGCCATTTAGATGAAATTCACTTTTAAATTGTGCACTGCAGGCCTAAATTGTGAAAAATTCACAAAACCCCTCTTTTTGGGGTTCAAAGTCATTCAAGGTCATCGATGTTGATAAATCTAAAAAGCCCATCATCAGTGCTTATTATAACGTGCAGTATGTCTGTACTTATGAGCAACCATTTTCACAGTAGGCAAGCCAATAGCGGCAAAATAGCGCCTTTTTAGGGAGTAAACCTCTTTGACACCCCAGTTCGAAAGGAACCCCCTTACCCAAAGGCACACAATTTTGTCACAATAAACAAGAGTCCTTGTGGCAGCCCACAGTAAAGATTTCGTAATTTTAACTTGTGTCATTTTGACACAATACTGCAGTGTGACAAACAGACAGACGGACGGATGCCCAGATGATGGCTAAGACATGACGAAGCATTACATGCTGTTGCACGTAATAAAAACAACAACAAAAGTAGTAGTAGTAATACTTGTAGTAGTAGAAGCACCAGTAATGGTAGTAGTAGTTGTACTAAGGGGCTAATCTTCACATCAGCTAGGCTTTCATTCACCACCAGAAACAACATCAACAACAACAATGGTAGTAGTAGTAGTAGTAGTAGTAGTAGGCTGGTGGCATGGCATAGTTGGTAACGCGTTTTGGCTGAAACGAAGTTACTCTATGCCGGGCCCAATTAGTACTGCAATGGGTGACTGCCTGCGGGCAGGTAAACCATCTTGGTGCAAAGCCTGTCAGCTAGGTTGACTCAGCCTTCTACCCTCCGTGGGATGGTAAAATGAGCAGTAACTCATTTATATGGGTTACGGAAGGTGGTACCTTAGTACAGCTAACTGGGGCTGCCTAGCCGGCTGCTGCGTTAGCCTGTGTGTGCAGGCTGCACGTGGTGACCATGCGGCTGGCGGCTCGAGTTAGTGACAAAAAGCACATAAAAGGCATTGTACACGAGATGCGCTATACAAATTGACACCTTTATTTTTTTAAAACCTTTTTAGTAATAGTAGTAGTAGTTGTTGTTGTTGTAGCAGTGACAGTGACAGTAGTACTAGTACACAGTAAACAGCTGGTCTTTACATCACTTACCACCTACATAACAGTACTACACTGTGTCCAATAAAAAAGTAAACCCGTAAGCATTGTACAATAGAAATTTCAAATCTGAACGAATCTAAATAAAATTTTGTACACTTAATGTCCAATAAATTCCTGAATCTACTTCTGCATTTCACAAGGTACTGCACTGACAGTGTTAGGGTGAGGTGGGTGAAACTACAGTCATTTATGTCAAGTTTCATCTTCATGTTGCATGCCAAAAATTATTACCACGGAGCTATTCGAAAAATAAATGTGGCTTCCTTTTTTGGAACACAGTGTATGTTTACTCGCTTACCTACTTACTTAGCTAGACAGAAGGCAAACATCAATAAAACAAGCAAGTTTCAGCTACCTTCATGCTTTTCTTCAGTCCGTCGTAGCAAGCTATCGTCTGCTGTGTATCACGGCACAAAGCTTCTTTGTCTGCCCTGGAGCCTACGACCAACGAAGCCATCTCTGTCATGTTTGCCTTCAGCTGCCGAAGCTCACGCTCAAAGTGATGTATCTGACATACAGCAATTGACAATACTCTTCAATCATCAATAGTACAACATCTTCAAATAATAAGTAAGTAAGTAAGTAAGATTATTTAGAAGGCACAATTTAACAATAGCCACTAATAATGTTTTGAAAACATATGCCAACTGCTTGCAGCAGTAGCAATGCCTTCATCTTTCATTACTGTTTGTGTTAGCGATGAGAGTGTTGTTTTTAGCATTGTCACTAAGTTTTTGTTTGTTTTTCTGTCAATATGAGAACACTGAGCTCAATAAAATTTTGCTAAAAAATGTAAATCGACGACCACAAGAATCCTTGTTAAATTGCAAGGTCATAAATAAAACATCAAGGTCACATGACTGAATTTTCAAATACTTTACTATCATGAGATAGGACCATGCTGCTAAAAGATGCTGCTAGAGTGACCCAGCTAGGCCAATACCTATTGGCCGATGCTGACATCATTGCTATAAATATAGCAGCATGCCATGCTGTGGCTATAGCAGACAGCCTTAGCCTTGTGCAAGACTTGACATTCTAGTTTAAATTAATTGTTTTGACAAGTTAGACCAGTCAGAAAAAATTAACCTCTGGTGAATTCTTTACAACAGGACGACTGCTTCACCTTGCTGTCATCCAACCAATGGTCCAACAACAGCAGTAAATAATTCAAAATAACATATACCATATTGAGGTTGTTAAACAAAGTTCGGATTTGCGAACTTCGAATTTCAAGTTCGAATTTGTATTCGTTTTTCAGCCCTTCGATATTCCAATCCAATTATTAATTAGACGCAGACAGTTTTGCCTTAAAAGTGGAGTGCTGTTACTTCAGCAGTGCACTGTGTGACGATTTCTTTGTTCTCTGCCAGCTGTCAATTCAAGTGACGCTCGCCGTGTGTTTGCTTACCCCTCTCCTCCCTCCCCTTTCTGCATACCGCTGCAGCGTTCAATTACTCTCCGTCTTGCACTGCACCCCTGGCGCATGTTGTATACTGATGCATGCTATCAAAGTGACAAATCTTGGTGGCCCGGACACAGAGCAGACATCAATCGACGGCAATTTAGAGCGGGACATGGCTTGACGTCCTGGCTGATTGCACTGTTGACAGACTGCTTCCTGGCGTGCGGCGTGCGTGCTACGACCTTCATCTCACCCCACAATGCAGACATCAAACGCAAATTGCTTAAGCTTCTCCACAAATATATAAACTAAGTTCGAATTTAATCCGAATTTTAGTGGTCGAAATTCAAATTTGGAAAAAAATGAATTTAACATCACTATACCATATCACATATCGTATTCAAAATGCTACAAAGAAAGAAGAAATTCCTACGTACTTCCTCACTGATGCTTTGCTGGAAGAGGTATTCCGGAGTTTCTGTAGATTGCCTCTTGGCGTTGATCTTTGCCGACCCTGGAGCTGATCCGTTAGCAACAGCCAATGGCAGCGCAGCACCAGATGACGTCATCACCGAGGTGTTTCCTGTCAGACCGGAAAAAATTAAATACTAAATTGTTCCGACAATGAACAATTCCACGCATTGTGGTACTATACATGTGACGTTAACCAGCATAGGTCAAATAACTTTGGTTTACTTTACAAAAAAACAGTGTTAACTTTATGGTTGATACAGCTAAAAATGCACATAAATTATGACAAGCGCACTACAAAAAATGTTCTCTCTGGATCTGCTATAATATCAGAGAGACAGACTATACCACAGCAATATGTCTCAATAGCTGGCAAAGTTGAAAAATTAGTCTTTTGTAAAAAGTCTGACCCAGTGGGCTTTATTGACTTTCGGGTTTTTTTGGGTTAAATCTAGATTTCAAAAAGGATCAACTTGAGTTTTGGAGCTTTTATGAGTTTTAAGTAACTAGAATAAGCGACCGCTAAATACCGTGCACATCAGGTAAACATCCAAAAATTTGCAAATTGATTGCTTGAATGTTTTAAAAACCCAACCCAACCATAATAAAACGTTCCAACATCAGTGGAATAAGAAACTAAACCTGAATTAAGTTTGAGGTGGGTTTTTTGGTGGGCTTACCCAATAAAATCCACAGGTCTGAATAGCTAAACAACATTTATGCTTTCAGCAATGCCACCTAAAAATGAAACACTTTTCACCAACTTGAGCAATGTACAATTTAATGGACACCGGCCTGCTATTCCAAAGGTTAGGATTAGGGTTAGTAAAAACCTAACTGTAATGACTAACCAAAACCCTAACCTTCAGAATAGCAGATCCAAATCACCTGTAGCTATACGCGAGGAGGTAGCGGACACGCTGGCAGGCTGTGACAAAGCAGACACGGTCTTTGACACGGCAGATGCTGCTTGAGCTGTGGCATCAAACCTCAACTGAGATGACGTCGCCGGTTTGCCAACCGACGGGGTTGACTGTCCAACCGGCGTACCAAAGTTGAAACTCTGCGCCGATGATGGCATGGACGCTAGGAAGCTATTCTGCGTGGCCAACGAAGCACCTGACGACTGAGATCCTGAAGCTGTCGATGGAAGGACCGACAAGTTGGCGGGAGTAGGAGCGGGAATAGCTTTAGTCGTCGATGTCATGAGAGAAGAAAATGACGGCTGAGGAGGCTGCTTCGGTGGATCCGCTGTAGAGTCTTTCTGCTTAGACAGGCTAAATGCCTGACCAGCGCCAAACACGGGCTGGCTGGATGGCTGCATTGACTGGCCAAACGCTGGCCGGATGGTGCCAGTCCGTGGCTGGAAGGAAAAAGTTGACTGGGGTTGAAATGAGATGGTTGATTGGGGCTGTGGCAGAGTGGGCTGTGCTGCTGAGCCTTGGTTAACAGGCTGGGGCTTTGCTGCCGCAACTGGCTGCGGTAGGATGGATACGTTTGCTACAGTGGATGAGTCGGCTTGACTGCTGCCGGTCAAGTTCAGCGTTGTAGTCCTAACAACTACAACACCAACAACAACTACATCCACTATGCATACTACTACTGCTACTACATCTTACTGCCAGCAAGTACAACAACTACTATTACTTTCACCATTATTACTACCATTGGTGTTACTACATTGTAGTCCCAGCAACTACAACACTGACAACTACAACATTCACCACTACTACTACTATTACTGGTGCTACATCATAGTGCCAGCAACTACAACACTGACGACAACAACTACTACAGCCACCACCATCACTACTACTACTACCAAATACTACATCTTAGTGCCACCAATATGACAGCAAATACAACATTTAGTACTACTAAAACTACTATATTACTACATCTTAGTTCAAGCAAGTACAAAACCAATAACTACATTCACTACTACTACTACTACTACTACTATCACTGTTACTCTTACTACTAAGACCACCACTACTGCTGATGATTTCACTAATAAGATCGATGACTATGACTATAACTACCACTACTGCCAGTACTAGGGTTGTACCGAATAGCAGATTTTACTATTCGACCGAATAAGAATAATTCATTTTTATATTTGACCGAATAAGAATAGAATACAAATAGTTGACGCAGGTTCAAACACAATGCACAATGCTCTGGAATTAATACTCACACATACTGTGAAAAAATCCAAGTCGGTCATCTTAATTGTGTTCGTGTTAAACGAATGATTCTAACAAAGAATCCTGACACTAATGAAACATCCTATATACTAAACTGCTGAGGGAAAGCCTTAAAGCGTCACGTGTGGGCATTATGCTAAGGAGACTGCCGGCTGACAGCAGCTATCTTTGAGGCTATATGCAGGAGCACCAAGTGACAATGGCATACGCTTATTATTCGTATTCGGTCTATTTTTGCACTACTATTCGGCCGAATACAAATACACTATTCAGCCTACTATTCAGGCCAAACAGAATACGAACAGAATATTCGGTACAGCCCTAACGAGTACTACTGCCCAACTTTTATCGAACCAACCACTTTTTCCTGTGTTACCCTAGAATAAACTGAGTCCTTGGCAAGAGTGAACATTTGGTATAAAGAATGGAGCAAAACCTTTGACAGCATCAATGCATCAACAGGCTACCAAGTATCATAAAAAGTCCATGGCCACAGTCAAACTCACTCGTGCAATTTGTGTAGATTTAAATTAGACATCTAACCTCGCATATATAATATATTGATTAAAGCTTCATAAATATATGAAATTAATGTGCAATTTCAAACAAAATGCGGCATTGCATTACGTTAAGCAAAAAATTCTGATTTACCAGTTCCCCCGGTGACGTCATGAGCCTAGCCTAGAGACATCATGAATATTAATGGACTAGCCAGTAACGTCATCAGTCTAGGCTAAGCCATTAATATTCATAGTGTTTATTGGCTAGCATGATGATGTCAGCAGGGGCGCCCACATGCCAATATGGCGGCGCGTTTTCTACATGATTTTCGTAGATTGTCGATTTCAAAGGTAAATTTCTCCGTGTTGACAAAATGCTGGGCGCTGATATTATTGTCAAAATTATCAGAACATTATGCAATTTTAGGAAAATGGTGCGTTTTTTATACCCCAGAGTGTATATTACACCAATATGGTGCTACTTAAGTTGTATTCACACATACGGGTGACTAACTGCAACACTGCAGTGTCTCAATTTATACGTGGTGAAACATAACTGGCAATATTTCAGCCACCTAATCACAACCCTATCCAAAGTTTTTTAAAAGTGAAACCCAACTGACAAATGGTTTTCCGTACACCATTACAATGCAGTAATTATAGCAGAAACAACACGTAAGTGACGGACAAAAGACTAAAACGGTTGCAGTGCCTACCAGGTCGTCCAGATGCTGGCATCGGCTGCGGTTGAATGATGAGTGAAGGTGTGCCGGAAAACGACAGCATCATGTAATAGCAGATCAGCAAACCATCCGACGTCACCAGCAGTAGCATCGGTGATGCTGGGTGAGTCTGCAGTTCATCTGTATATAGCGTTATAAACAATTACACAACCTTCTCTCTCTTTGTATAAACGATAGACATCAAAAACAGATAAATCACATCTATAATTTAGCAGCAAATTCTTTTCTAGTCGGTGTCTTTGGCATGTTTACGACAATCAAATCTAAACATCTATCCTGTATCAAGAATTCTCTCAACAGATAAAAATTCACAGGCTGTGCAGGGATGAGTTAGCTTGCTTACTCATGAATTGTGAGATGGGTTAAAAGCTTGCTAGCTGGTAGAAAGTGAAGCCTAGCATGAAAACACAGCCAACTAGAGATGCGGACAACATCATAACAAACGAGTGCAAGAAACTGGTGGCATCACCTGGTGAATCGAAATAAACTATAGCTGTAGATAACAAGTGAGCGAAGTAATTCGGTTCGACTCAAAATAGCTGATCGGTGCTGCCCCCTAGTGAATCACAAGTTAGGCAATTGGAAGTGTGGCTGGAAGGTTGAACCTCCTGAACATCCTCTTCCTCTAGGGGAGAGGAAGGGCAGGGAACCCAATCTAACACAATGTGTCATCGCACCCCGCAAGCATAACTTGTGATATCGAAGTGTACCTAGAGTAATTTCACCGGAAAACAGGCATCAACGAACAAAATCCTTGCAATCGGAGCCCGATCGGGATTGCTACAATGAACCCAATCAGAGCAACGAGAAGTAAGATGCCTGCAAACGTACTGATTGGGATTGGTCGTTGCGAGTTGAGACTAATGGCAAATCCACGTGGAAATGTCGATGCATGCTCGTGATCATCTGTAAGTGGAAGTTCGGCTCTAGCACTGTCCTCCTGGGACCAACGCTCCCACACCGACTGTCGGCATAAGACACCAGGGTTGCAATGAAACCGGGCTAAGATGATCAGTTTGGCACTTTTGTCGGCTTTTTGAGATTTCTAACAGTGTTTTGTGGGGGTAAAAAAGTCCAACTTCATGGGTTTTGGAATTCATGTGAGTTTTCAGTTGGTTACTTCATTTGAGTTTCTGTTTGCTCCAAACAGCACAGAACATACCAATATTTGCAAATGTGCAACCCCAAGAAAATATGAAAAGCAGAACAAAGAAATCACACAGGACAAAACTCAAGGACTTTTCAAGGACTTTCAAGAACCTAAAACTGTAGTTTTCAAGTACCAAAAGTATCGATAAAAAAACATATCATACTTGCACTACATCAAAATTTAGAGTGAAACATATACTATAAACAAACAAAGAATATGTAATACACAGTGGGAAGTCGGGTTAAAGTAAGCAAGTAAACTATAACCAAGTAGTGGTGAAATGCAAAATTTTACAAAAATGCTTTCTTCAAAATTTTAATATGCAAAAATTTCAAAATATGGAACATTCAAATTCAAGGACTTTCAAGGGCCTGGAATTTTTTTTCAAAATTCAAGGACTTTCTAGGACTTCTCAAGAACCCTATGAACCCTGACCACAGTCATCAATCTGCTTATACAAGAAAGACCACGTAACAGACCAATGACTAATGGTGAAACAATAACTGAAATACTGTACCTGATTCTGCTGCTGTTTGGCCAAAATGACAACTTCCTGAGCAGTCGCAGAAGCGCACAGCAGCATATTCCTGCAACCAAACGCAAACCAACCGTCTTTAGCGCATCACTTCACTCATTCGTGCAAACAAAAAGAAACCAAAAGAGTTCAGACATAAACTGTGGGCAATTTTTGCCTGTTTATACGAACTTCAATTAAATTTTAGATAACAACAATCCCGCAAAAATACTCTATCCAGATTGTGATGAAGACAGCCTCCAAAGATGTAAACGACTGACTGTTTTTGGTCGCTATCGCACCCACCAAATAACACTTCATCAAAATCTGCTGTTGACAACTTTTGAGCAATATTGGAGAAACATTCAGACAGATAGACAGATAAACAGAGAACACAATCTCCTGCCTTAAGTGGAAATAATTATGAACAGTAAACTTAACTATCAAAAAAGCTTAATTTTATCCATATAAAAGACTCTGTTCCTCGTCAGAACTCTGGCCAAACTTAGGTAAAAATGACAAAACTCGAACGCTGACTGTGCAGTGCACAAAAATATGCTGCTTCAGCAGTCATTTAAACTAACACATCTTTTGTCCTGCCACAAACCCAAGACATGTCAGAACCAGTTTATAACTGGGTACAACTTGTCAAACACTAGATAATAGTCTATTCTATGATACAGCATATGGACTATAAAGAGTACAAATTCAACAAAATTACTGATTACTTCTAATGCACAATCTCTGCAAAATGGAACCGAACTGATATTTACTACGATGAAATAACGCTGCATACCATCCGATAACTGGTGACATGTAGTATCTGTAGACTGCATTGTCACAGGAGCCAAAACACACGTCTTCAAACGACACAAATGATGGAGTACCATCCTTCTGCAAAATGCAAGTGCAACAGAATTGACGACATATTACACAGAAGCACATCTGCTACGCTACAACTACAATAACTGACACTTACTTACTTAAATAATGATTACGTGGACTTAAAATCACAAGGTCATGGGTTCGACTCCCCGTTGGGCCACTACCAAGTGATTACTACTTGGATGGGTGACTGTCTGCGAACGGGTAAACAACCCGGGCATATGACCAACCACTAAGGTCAACTCAGCCTTTCATCTATCCGGGGTAAGTAAATCGAGTACCGGCCTGTCTAGCTGCGCTGTCTGAACTCATATGGCAAGTGATGCTCTGGAGCTCTAAGATGGGTTTCCCATAGAGAGCTATAGGCCACTTTAAATTTAACAGCTAATAACCGCAAATGCTAGCATACACATAATAGCTCTACACACACTTTAACTTAATTTTATGATTCAATACAATACAACCACAACAGCCACAACTACCACTACAACTACTAATATAACGCAGCAGCTACAACTATCACTTGTACCACTCTCAGGCCAAATCAATCAATTGCAAAAATTTTCAAAAACTCGTGCTACAAGTACACTTCAACTTGAATAGATCAATGACTATCTGAGCAGTTTGTCATTTTAGTTCATTCCACAGTGGTCAAACATTAGATCACCTGAGCCAAATTTTCGAAACTTTCCTAAGACATTTTCCAAAGATCTTCCTATGTCAGATGATTTAGAAATTCCAAAGAAGTTTTCTTTTCCGAATTTTTGATGTCTTTCTTTGCATTTTCAAACAACTTCTTTTCTTATCTTCCTAAACTAGTGCAACCAATCAGCTGTGCTTATACCAACCATGTGACGTAATCACCTTATTTTCGAAACTTCTTAGGAAAAACTTCTTTGGAGAACTTCATATCTTAGCATGTCGACGGGAAATGCAGTTTACACACCGCTTTATTTTTAAGTTGATCAAACGTCAATTTGCTTTACTTACTCATTGTTGATTTTACAGCATTATGCAAATAACATATGACGTCACATATGACGTCTAAGCTAAGTGTCAACATTGCGTATTTTTTTGCAATTTTCGTTTTATTACACAGCTTTCTCCGTGTAGGGCAAGGTTAGTGCTTTCCTACATATCTGCCTAAATTGTTCCTAAGAAGTTTCCAAATGCCTACTCTTTCTCAAAATCTTCTTTGAAAGATCTTTTCAAATTCTTCCAAAGACATTTTCCAAAGAAGTTTCGAAAATTTGGCCCCTGATATCAAAAAAGGTAAACTGCACATAATGAACAGTGCTTTCCCACAGCTCTGTGACTCTAGAGCTCACTGGTTATCTCCGTTTAGAAGACATGAGCCAGCAGTGAGTTGCAGACACAGCTCGGTTATTCAGGGGAGAGCCAAAGCTCTCCATTACTGCTGTTAACCTCCCGATGGTAAGGCTGGCACCAAATTATATTGCTTGCTTGATGAGAGAGGCACATGTGCATGCAAGTAAAATGCCCAGAGTTGTTGCCTGGCATTGCACTGGCTAAGAGTCGAACCAGCGAGCTTGTGATCACAAGTCCGACATCTACTGTCAGAACTGGAAATCCACAACCAGATGTACTGAGCATGAACAGAAACAGAGAAAGGGCTGAGCCATGTAATTCACATGCAAAAACGGAGATCTGCTACCCACCAGCAGTAGGCCTACCACAGTATTTATTAGTGCAAACCAAGAACTTACAGCAAAGGTGACTTGCACCAGCCACGGCTGTTCCATACTGCTATTGTCAGCAGGTTTATATGCCACAAAGAACACCAGTGTACTCTCCCAGAATATGTCGATGACTGTACATCAGACAAGTGAATAATCACACACGATATCTAAAATATTGTTGATTTGCTGAACTAAACATGGTCTGTGTGCACAGCATTCGTTATTTCAAGTGCACCACAAAACACGTTTACGTTTCATTTAGTCAAAGCAAGAAATCTGAGCTAATGCTCACGAGAAGCGCGAGAGCCTATAGCAGTTCCTGTTACAGGATATGCTATAGGCTTTCGCGAGTCTCGTGGGCATTAGCTTAAACCTCTTGTTTAAAATTCTTTCACCGCCAGACTCTGTGAACAATTTGCAACAAAACTTCATTAATGATCCCATCACACCTTAAAAATGCATCACTACACTACCTTGTAAAATATAAATGGAGTCACTTGGCAGAAAGAACAAAACTGCAATGCACTATATTACATTACACTACAACATACCAGAAACAGGCAAACTGTTGTGATTAAACAGGTTACTGGGAGCCACTACAGATCTCTTCTCCTGTAGCTTCTGATCATACTGAGCAAACGTTCCATTTGCTTTGCCGATGACAAGCTGCTTTCCCTTTGGACTCCAACAAACTATGACAGACATAACAGACAAATCCGACTAATGCATACCACAGAAACCTACTACTCATGGAAATGTATAATACCACTACTAACTATGAATTACGAACGTTTCACCACTATGACGTTTCGCCCCCAGGACGTTTCGCCCCTAGCCTGGACGTTTCGCCCTCAGGACGTTTCGTACTCAAGACATTTTGCCCCCAAGACGTTTCGCCCTCAAGACGTTTCGCACCCAGGACGTTTTGCCACCCGGACATTTCACCCCCAGCATGTTTAGCCTTTGGACGTTTCGCTCCTTCGCTGGACGTTTCGCCCCCTACAAAAATTGCGGACGTTTCGCCGACGGCCCGAGTGTTTCGCCCCTGTTTTTAACGTCTCATGGTCATAACCACATTAACAAAAAATTAGATCTTTGTTAAATGGTCTATTTACAGAGTTTTTACCTTTATTGTACGCCTACGTGTACTTTATAGGCCTACCATGCATAGGCTTACGGTTTATTAGCGAAAAAACACAAA
>Ga0056128_1002777_pt1 | contig 21017 bp, 10 predicted proteins | sample WorMetLIZISLAND2_FD_71113 | JGI IMG/M metagenome (GOLD analysis project Ga0056128, IMG submission 71113) | Marine gutless worms symbiont microbial communities from Max Planck institute for Marine Microbiology, Germany - Olavius geniculatus... ... | reverse complement strand
TTGAAATTTTCGTTACCATTGCGTTAAAGGGGGCATAAAGGAACCGCTGCAAAACCGAAGACGGTGACGCCACCTGGCAAATAGCATTGCCTTGTCGGATGTACCTGCGGGCTATGACTGCTTTCTAGTTTCATTCTTAAACTTCCGGCTTGCTAACTGCCAACAGTAGGGGCCCATAGCCATTCAACGGAGACGCGGAGCGACACCGTTCACAGAATGTCGAAGCATTGCGATCACTCATAGCGCACTGAAATTAAACTTTTGCAGACTGCTGTGTTGTTTTTTTAGATTTCCTGCGGCGTGATGTCACAGTTTGGGTCATAAATGTAAAAAAACGTTTTTTAACGTTTTTTATTCTTGCCACGTTTTACGTTTTTAACGTTATTTTGCTAAATCGTTCTTTATTTTTTAAAAAACGTGCATTGAAATTCCCATCAAAAGCTTTGTGAAGCACTTTTGGGACCACAGAAACGAATTAATAAGTTATAGTGATGTAGTTTACTTGGTTAGTCCAAATATACTGAATAAAATGTTTTAACTAGTATATTTAGTTAGTTTAATGCTATTGTCTTATGACCACATAGCTGAATTAAAATTAAATGAAGTTCTCTCTATCTAAACAATAATTCTAGGTGTATTGCACTTACAGCATTAGGCATTAGGCAAGAAGTTGAACACATTATGGCGAACTTTTTTATTTAACGTTTTTAAACGTTTTTTTATTCTTGGCACGTTTTTTACGTTTTTAGCGTTTTTTTATTTTTCCTAGAACGTTTTTTACCTCTATGGTTTGGGTCACATTTTTGATGCGAATCTGCGTACAGGTTTACATTGATTTTGTGACCAAATGACGAAATGCGTAACGACTGGACTAAACCAGCCACTAACTTTAACAACTGTGCAAAAACTGTCTTTTTTAAATGAACAAAATTCTTCTGGAAATACTTCAGTTTTATTTGCACCAATCCTAATAATAGAAAAATCTGTTTTTCGCTAGTTTTGATGATTCTTTTGAGACAATCGCAGTATCAGGTTTTTTTTATTTTCTTGTATTTGCAGTATATGCAGAAAATCGTCATACGCTGTCCAGAACAGACCACGCGACAGCTAATTACAGTGTTGCTTTCGCCTGCGACCTGTCATATAGCTGTGTGCCTTACAAAGGCGCGATAATATCTTGACAATGTCCGCCAACAGATTTCAGTAACAAAACATATATAAAGAGCGAAATGAACCTATAAGATCTATTCTAATATGTTAATGCTAAGCCAAACACGTCCGATGTCGTGAATATCAGGAAAATACCACGCAGATAGTTGCGCATATACTGCTATATCGCAACAGATCATTTATGTATAAAGTTAAAACAATAAAGTAGATTAAGAAATAGTTAACGATTTAAGAAAATTGCGCTCTACACACACGCGCAACAGTTAACTGCATATTCTGCAGTTTTAAGTCATTTATTGGAAGTCTTTCAGCTGTAAATCAACTTTTTCAGTCGATATTTTAACAAAAAAAAACTCTAAATGACATTGTGAACTTGGTTAACGTTTTTGCCAACTCGTCGTCGCCGAAAGCTCTCTTTGACGGATTTGTCACCATGCAGTATATCGCACGATTGTTCAAGTTCGGTAGATGCGTTGAATAGCACTGATGGTATATCGGCTAATACGACTAAGATACATCGGCGAATGAGCATGACGAGTTTTGAAGCATGTATATAACGCATCACTTTACGATTTCCTCCATTCGTCAATGTTCAGTATTCTGCGTCACGCTATATAAGGAGGACGTTGTTGGCCAGGCATGCACGTCTCCGTTGCTGCTGCTGCTGCACCATCTGATACTAGGCTACGATGTTACTTTTCTTCAGCCGTGAAATATTCGGTCTGCAGTCGTCGTCGTCGTCGTCGTAGACTTGCAACAAAAACGTCCTGCTACCGTCCGTTCGTCCGTCGTTAATAAAGACAAAGTCTCACAGCGCTCAGACGACGAAGTGCTGCATCCGAGACCAGACAACAAAGCGTTCGACCGACCGCTTTCGACTGTCGGTCTGTCTGTCTGTCTGGAATGAGACCCGAAACCGCGTCATTGTAGTCTTCTGCGAAACAGCTGATGCTGCCATCGAGGAAACGTCCGCCACTTGCGCTGCTTAATTATCAGATTAGTTAAGTTCTTTCTTGTGTCAGCTGCGTCTGCTGTCTGACGCTTCATTGCTGTCTCTGTTCTGGCCGAAGGTTTATGGAAGTGAGTTTTCTGAAGTAAGCTGCACTTGTCGCTACCAGCACGTGGTTAATTGCTTTAGCCGCGCCGCGATGTCAGCATGGTGCAGCAGTATTAACTTTAGCAGAATCCTTTTTTTCGGTTAGAATTTTGCGTGAATAATTCTGCCTTTAATCAGCGGACACATCAGCATTAATACGCCCTGAATTCTATTCTCAGCAGATGGAATTTTACTGTAGTCACGCACTGTCGAAAGATGGCTAAGGATATAAAGTCTGAGAAAATGACTGTGGTCGGTGAGTTTGCAGTGCAATAATAATAATAACAAGAAATCTGAGCTCATGTTCATGAGACGCGCGAGAGTTTATGGTAGTTCCTGTTTGCAGCTAATGTCGGTTTATATCTCCATCCATTTAGTCGCACTTCACTCTTCTGCAGCCAAAAATCGCACAAAATTACTAAAATCTTCTATTTTTCAGGTTCAAGATCATGCAAGGTCATCGATGTTGATACCGTTAATACGTCCATTAACGAGCACGTCACCATCGCTTGTTACGATAGCTAAATTTTGCCAAAAACACGTCATTTAACGCCATCTTACTTTAGATTGCCGCTAAGACAGGGTATCCGCAACTTTAAACCTTCCTATAAAATCCAAGTTCCATTTTAGAAATTCTAACACCTATTTCTAAAATACCAAGTCCTTTCCTCTTTCAGTAGCCGTCAACATCGTAATAATCGGTGCGGTATTAAGACATAGCCAAAAAAGAACCCTAACGTTTTCTTATCCCTTTTTCTATGAGTCCCCCAATTACGTAAAGGTGCCCCGTAAAATCGATCGCCGATGATCGATGTCATATTTTTTTTTATTAAGTTTCCATAAAAACTATATATCACCAAAATCCCTATATATTGCACTAATAAATGCGATATTTAGTATTTCTCGCCGTTTTCTAATTTGCGTACTTTGACTGAATATATGATATTTTCCGAAAGGTGACACACCCCTTTTCTACCTACTTAGTTAAAATTCACATTTTCCACTAAGTCTGGATATGCAAATCCGGTACCGATGTAGACTTACGCGTACGCAAGGTGTACTAGTCAAGCTTGCACATGCCCCTTTTTTCCCTCTCGTTCGGGCTGACCCCCTTCACCCAGCGGCATGAAATTTTGTCACAAAATACTAGAGACTCCAGGCTATCATGTGGTGAAACCCAGAAGTCTCTATCTCACCTGGTCTTGGAACGGTACCTGGACGTGACACCAGGACAGACGGACAGAATTACCGTAGCTAATACGCGCTACAGCTAGCTAGCTCTCGCGCGTAATAATAATAACGTAGTTTATATAGCGCCAGTGTGTCAGAAAGAGTTCAGTGACGTGACTCGGCACATGCAACGGTGACACTGGACCGGAGAAGACAGACAGACGTCTTGCACGGCTGAAGTCCATAATCTGAACGTTTGTTAGTCTGAAATTGTGTACTGCAACATGCATTTTTACAAACTTTAATCTTCATCTCAACCCTAACCCTACTGTTAGTTGAAAGGAAATGTGGAGATTGAGTCAACGTCTGTAGAAGTGTATAGTAAAGAACTCTAAGTGTTTTTAAGAAACACTTGAAAACATTTCTCTTCACTTCCTGATTGACTGTCGTCTAGCGCCTCCGAAGCTCTGCATACGGCGCTATATAAATATTAATATAACAGTAATAATAATAATAATAATAATAATAAAACTTTCAGATTGAACCTCTGGATTATCGAGCTGCCCCCGACAGATGCAGTGCCATGCGTGCTGCGGCGAACCGCATGATAAAGACGGCGGCGCAAGGCAGCTATTCTGTTTGTTCCACGCATCCGATTGACAACCAACTTCAAAAACGACACGTGCGCAAACAGCCTGCACGTGACACATCTCGCCACCTGCCGACTCGACGTCTGTTGTGTTGTGTTGCGGCTGGATATTTTTTTTCAACAACAAACGGCGACTCGAGTTAGGCGGACAGCTCGCCGACGTTGTGATGCCGCCTACGCTGCAGACAGCTCAAGTCAGCTCACCACGTCACCTGCTCGACGTCAGGCGGTAACGATGACCGACCGATGCGGTGGTCTTTTCACGCGCGATGTGTCCGTTCGTCTACACACCAAGGCCTCGCTCGTCACGCGTTACTCGTCTCAGTGTCGCCAGGACACGGACATTCTCCCCTATACCCCTTCTGCCCCGGGACGTTTCTCCCCGTTTCTCCTCATTGAAATACATACATGTCTATTTTTCCATTTCGATTTTTTTTGTTTTTCCTTTATTGTCGTCTTTTTTTCGCCCCTTTCGGTCAAATCTTTTCTTGCCCTCTTTCTTTGTACCTTTTCCCACTTCCAGGGTCTTTGAAAGTAAAGCGAATAGGATCGAAGTTCTAACCGGGATTATTGATAAAATGAGTATTTGTTGTCGAAATACATGTATTTTTACGGTACACAGAAGCAAATCTATCGCTCGTTCTGCGAAGTTGTCTTTGCTTATAGCACGATAGGGAAACGACGTAGGTTTTCGTTAACGGGAGGAGAAAACGCCCGGAAAATGGATCTCCAGGGAGGAGAAATATTTTGTGTTCCAGGCTGTCTGGCTGGCTTGTCGGCTTCAGCGATTGATGATGTGACTGAGCCGAGCTTTGCGTGTGAGAAGGTGTGTGTCTGGACCAGGCCGACGCCATGTCGCCCTGTCACCAAGCCATTTCACGGCTACAGCAGCAGTTGCTGCTGCTGCTACCTTTCTCATCTACGCGCATATCGTCATATTCGTCGTCGTCTTCGCTGGCGTCGTCGAATATTTTCATATTTTCGCAAAAATCTCGCTAGTTTCTGCTATGCTGTTTTTCGATTTTTTGTCCCGAAAACCTTAAGCTTCAGGTGTAATGTATTGAAAACCAATTTGTCCACAGCAAATTATCACCAAATCATATTGATTACTTTATCTGTCTGTAGTTCGGCTCAAATGAAACTGCGATTTGTTTTTTATCTTTGTTAATAAATATCTTCGGTTAAAACTATAGTATATTACAATTACTTGCTATTGCGTTTTTTGCATACCGCCGCTGTCCTATAACGCTGAATTAAATCTGTTCACTTATTATACAGTCATGAGATGCGATTCAGGATGAAGTAGGCCTACAGCATTGCATCTAAGATTGCGGGTCGGCTGTGACAATGCCCAAAAGAGGTTAAGAGATTTGTCGGCATTGTTGTTTATTGACGACAGTCTTACGGGCCGTGTCAGCATAAATAAGTTTGCTATTTAACACATGCTGCCCGAACCGACCTAATGTCTATACAGTGTATCAGCTTTACCGTCATTCAGAACAAAACAGCGGGTGCTATTATTAATCAAATCCGCTCTTAAAAGACCATAACGTTAACGCATCTCGGCGTTTCAATGAAGAAGTCTTAAAACTTTTATATCGAACTAAACTTACGATAGTGCCGTTCGGTTTAATAATGTATCTAGCGTATACTTTTTCCAAGTACTTGTTCTTATTTATATAGGCCTGAGTGTTTAATGAGATTAGTTAAGTATTGACATAGCGTGGAAAAAATAATTGTTATATATGAATAGTGACTTGCGTCGAGGTTGTCATTGATTTTTTACCACGAAGTTCGTGAAATGTTACCCGAAATAGTAAACATCAATTTTTATAGCAAATTAAATCAGTGTTCAAAATACAAAATGCAATATTTTACAGAATATGTTCGCAGCAACAAACAGAATCACTTAATTTAAAATTAATAAATAAAATCACAGTATAACGTTAACTTTCGTTTTTTTTTCTCTGTGTTCCCGATGACGTTATAATAAATAGCCTACTTTTCTTAGCGCTTTTCGCCCGTCATTGAATCCATTGTTGCGTCAGACCGCAGATTGTGGAGTGACCTTTACAGTACAATACTTGCAAGGTAAAAAATGTACGAATAAAAAAGCATTGACATCCCCGGTTAGCCACGCTTGGATTAATTCCGCGCCGCGAGCGTTGGCGGCTCGAAAGTGAGACGTGTTGGTGCTGGCTTTGTCGTACAAGTTGCAGAGTGACGCTTTGGTGACTCTGCGTCTTGAACATGATTTCTGTACCATTTTCTGTTTGTATGGACTTATTAAGTCTTGCTGCTGCATTGCCATAAGTACGAAATGGATGTAACACGACACGTCGTGTCGCACGAACACTTCATGAAGTTGTTCTTTTCAGACCCCTCTATTTTATCGGAGTTTTCGCTGTAGTTAATATTTTTGAACGCTAAGTAATCTGTGAAGTACGGAAGAAGTTCTGGGGGGTATTTTGACGTACTCAAAATCCACGTTCATAAGTGAAAGGAGTAGAAACGGAAGTTTTAGGCCTTGTCTATTCTCGCGTCGTGCTGCAGTACCGCCAACACCGACGATCCTGTCGAAAAGGAATGTCCCCAAATGTCGGGTCGAATAGGAATAAGCATGCTAACAAAGGTGGGTGTCCAGAACAGAAATCCTGTAATGTGCGAGAATGAGTTATTCTATCGTCTACGGTGGTCTATCTGTTTAAAGCGATCAACGAGCTATCGATTATTGATACCGGGCTGGCTGTGCGGAGTGAGCTAGGCGACGGTCGCCATAACGTGCAGCAGCACTTTTGTCAGAGCCAGGGCTTCAGTTCGTGTGACAGATTTACGCGACGTGAAGCGATCGGTCGGTTCATTTTGAAAGGCGCGACCCGAGCAGCTGCTGACAAATCGTCTTGCACCGGTCGCGCAGTGCGGAATCACTGGCGTGCAGGCGCGCCACGCCGCGTCGTGTGTGTAAATCAATGCTAGCGCGCAGTCGCTTATTTACGGCCACTGCTTGACGCCGCCGTATATACGCGGTCGGTCTGCCTCGGCTTCGACGACCGCTCAACATTTATCAGTCTGAAGCGAGTCTGGTCTGTCTGTCCGAATCGTCGTCGTCGTCGTCGAAACCTTCGCAGATCTGTTGAATAGCGTCTGCCGCCGCTCCCTTCGTGCGTTGGGGTCACTCGGTCCACGTCTCGTGCATTTTCCGCACATTTTGCTCCATAATTCGCGAGTTCTTTGTATATCTTCTTTTATCGCCTCTGGGTGAATCCATACCGCATTATTGCAAACGCATTAATGCGTTTTTAAAAAAGTTTTTTGCATATTTTCTTAAGCATTTTTTGTGATTGGTCTTCTGAGTTTCGTTGCATATTTACTTTTATTTATTGCTTTACGAATTTGTTGGGTCTGTCGTAACGAATTATTTTCGTTTACGTGCATAAAACCAAGTTTAACTTAGATTTTCCATTACCACGTCATTTCAAATATCGCTGTGATCAGACGTTTGTTTATATTATATATTTGTAGTCGTTAAGCTTTTCGCTTACCTTTGTATCACTAATAAACGTGAATATTTACTTTCGACGTTTGGTAATATAAGAATTAACGCTGTGGATATAGTCGTTCAGTACTGTACAGTACGAGTAATGTAGGTCACACTTCATGATCAGTCAATTAATTGTGAAGCGCGTCTCTTTAAAAAATCGACAGCGACTTTTGACGTGTTGGCTTATCGAGTTGTCAGAACGATGATGAGATTTCTGATGTATATTCGATTAAATCACGGCTCGATACGATCAACGCTGTCTTCATTTCAGAATCGATTTGTGACTTCTACATGGTAGCTTAAAAACTGTGCTACAATATGCTCCACAAGCATGTTGTGCCAATTAATCGCAAAAACCGTGCAAGAAAAAATGTTTAAGCTATAAAGCATCATCAATTAGGCTGCAATTATTAATAACTAATTTTAAGGGATTTCTCGGGCGTTTTTAAACTTTAATATTATGTCCCCTTACTAAGTGGTTTGTGATAACCTGTGTTCAGGTATTCAGTAGTAACTGCACACTGAAATAGGCTAAGACAGATTATTCGAACCTGTGTTCATCAAGGGTGCATACTGCCGTCTTCTTCAGTTACTATATTTGTTATTTGAATATATCTTGCCGACGTTTGCTTAGTAGAGTTTGTTTCAGCGGACCTGATCTGCCGTGATTTCGCGTGAAGACAGTGACGTAATGTTTAACAATAGAAAATATAATAAATGCAACATACGTGCAGTATAATTATTAAGTAAAATTTTGTGTGACATTTTATTCGTATTGAAAGAAGTACTTAGCCTCAAAATGCGACAGAAGAAATGCACTGGTTTGCTTTATTGGACCACCATGTATCTGTGAAGGCAGTCACGCCTCGCATATACGTGTAATTTTGATAAGCAGATGATACCTAAGCGTTGTCTTTGTTCTGTTGCGAAGTTTAAGTCGAAAATTTTACAGAACTGTTAGTTCTTTTTACCAAATTTTTATCAGATTTAAACAAACTACTGACAGTATTAGTGAGTAACGGTATTGCTCAATTTTGACTAATTTTCAGGTAAAGTTCGATGTGTACTGTGTGAAGTTATTAACTGAAATTTTAAAGTGATTTGCGTTCTATCGGCGCTCTACAACTTCTAAAATTATCATTGTTATGTGAAATCGTTTTAGCACCAGCGCTTTCTCTTATAGCAGTCCGTTTCTCTGTGGTGTGGTCTGTTGTTTGTCTGTCACATTTGTGCACCCTGCAATGCATACCTGACGGATTCAGATGCCATGGCAGGTGCGATTGTGTTAGATGTGGGTCCCTGACCTTCGTGATAAGGGGTGATTTGAAGGTTGAACCTTTCAGTCTAAACATGCATTTATTTATTTTTGATTCACCAAAAGATGCATCGATCAACGATTTCGCCTCCTACGAAATTACTCTCGTTTTTCGTTTTTTTATAACCCCGGTAGCAAAGATCCCGGGACTTAAGAACGTCTAATTAATTAAATTAAATGGCTGATACGAAGTAAGACATCGCAAATTGTCTTTTGAAAACTTTTATTTGCTCAGTTTCTTTAACTTTGCCATTAGCTGGTTTTTAACGAAATTACAAGCTGCATCAAAATTTATAATGCCGGTGTAATTTACTCACTACTGTATATTAGGCCTATGTAAACATGCCAATTTATTTTTTTCGATAAACTTACAGAAAATTTTTCATCAATTTGTATTTTTGTGTGCTGTATTTTTGTATGCGTTATAATTTATTTCATAGTAGCTTTTTTAACAGTGCTAATTACGAGTATGTTTTTTTCTTCGTGCAGTAGTTAGCTTGCGTTTGTGGCGCATCTTGGTCGATTTGTTTGAGATAATTTTTATTTTTTTATTGAAAGTTTTGTTCATCGTTATCATTTTGCTTTTCCGTCATTGTGCGGTAAATAGAGATGTTCAGTGATTACTTGTTTTCAGCATACATAAAACCTATACAAGCGTAACAATCAGACAGTCCTATAGGTTGTTGTGAATTATACCCCCATTGACTTTATCGTATACAGTGTAAGACTTGCTTTGCGAATCAGTGCGCTTTTTGGAGGAGGTCCAGTGATTGACTCACAACTCGCCGATCATTACGGTTGGTGGCCGTTTCCTGTTTTTCATTTGTCTCTTCGCTCGTAACTGGCATTTCGTCTTCCACATTTCACAGTGCGAGGAAAGACTTGTTCTGACGGCGGATACGGCGTTGATGTACGTGGATACACGCGGATATTTATCAGGTTTCGACGGCAGCTGACACTCGCGATTCATTGCGTTCTGCGGAACCAATCAAAACCGCGCCGCCAGAGTTGGCTGGTCGAGGCTAGCAGCCGGCCGGGCCTAGGTTGCTTTTTTATCCAGCGACGGCGAGGGGAGGGGGGCGCAGTCGATTGACCGTCAGGGGGGGGCGACTCGGTCGGTCTGTCCCGGCAGGCAGGTCGGTCGTAAACAAACTGGTGCGAAACAGTTCATCAACGTGACGGCTCGGCTCGCCATAACGCTACCGTATTCTCTCCTCTCTCTGTGCGTCCGGCTAGGCGCCTAAACGTAGCCTAAACGAATACCAGATCGTCGCCGGATCCCTGCCTCACTCCCCGCACGCTGCTTTCTTGTGATATGGTGGCGGAAATTATCGACGCATGTATGTGTGGCCTCGCAACAATCGTCTTTGACGTCCGGTCTGGCTTGTTAGCTGATATTGATAAAGTTAGCTGGACCTGGAGACCATACATTCTGCGTGCCAGCCTTTTTGTTTTCTTGTATTTACGTTTGACTGATGAAATAATCACTGCGTAACAGCCGTGCGTTCAGGTGAACTCGCGGCGTTGACTTCCTGGCTCGGTCTATTTTCACGCTGCTGATCAGCTCTGTATTCTGTCGTGCAAAAAACTGAGCTGCCACAGCAGTGCATTAATTACAGTATGCACGCGTCTCGATGCTAACTGTTTGTGGACATCGGATGCATTATCTGCGGCCGTCCCGCAACGACTTACTTAGACCAGCAACAATTTGCCGATACCAACAACTTCCAGCAGACACACTCCGACGAGAGGCCAGAATTAAGGAACACCTGAACTGTTTTCTTGTATGACGAGTAGGGCCTAGGTAGGCCTACGGTAAGTGATCGCCAGACACTAACAATATAATCCCCTCCCCTATAGGAAATAGTTTAACTTTTTTCTTAAAAATAATTTTTTGTTAGACTTCTATATAGTTACGAGTGGTTGGGCATGACTTCAGAATAAAATGATTAGATTTCGGTGGCGATCTAGTTCAGAATCCCTATCTAGTCCAGAGTTCCTGAATGCTGATATGCCTATATACGGTACGGATCATATCTAACAGCAGCTATAGGCTAATTGAGTCCGTTGTGGTCGCCAGGTGGGAGCACTGTTCTCGGCGGTGGTTTGAGATCTCTGATCTATTCGAGTTATTACTGTCATCAACATCAATATTGAACTATCGCGACGTGTATGTGCAGGCTGCGGTGACTAGTAACTCGCCATCGTCCGTCGTTGAAGACTCGCTACAGCCGGCGTCATCACCGACCTCTCTGCAGCTGTCCCGCCTTTCACCCACGGGCCTCCAACAAACTCTGCCAGTAAGCCATTGACGACTGTTGCTGACTCAGCAACCACATCCTTTTGTCTGTTTCTGTTACATTCGGTACATGAGTGTTATTTTGCAGTTTGAGCATATAAAGCTCATAGATTTGTCACTCGCACGTAGACTGATAAATAGGCCCTAATCGTGGTTTGGAGCGTTATAGTGTAGTGTGGATTAATTCATTAAGCTGCTTAACTGGTGAGCAAATCGCGACCGCACATAGATAATAAGCTATTAGAATTAATAAGCTACTGGCAAGCTGTGATATGGCGATAACCCAGGGTAGATTTGTATCTGAGGTTATAGCCAGTTGTACTTCACCATTTTTAACGTTTCTGTCCATAGTTGAAAGTGCTTAATTTAAAAAAATACTCTGCCGAAGTGAAGCGAGGAAGGAGGCAATATTTTGCGGTCGGGCGATTTTTGCCAGCTGGTTTAGTTGCTCATACTTATACGTCGTGAACAGACTGATTTTTATGATACCTGGTAGAGGCGTTGGACATAGCCCACGCTAAAAGTGCTTAGATTTCGGTAGAGATTCGGATTCTTTTGTAGATTTTGGATGTTTTATCCGCCAGATGGCGGCATCATTCTCGACGACGTTTAATCGCTTCTACTCTAGTTTAAATCCAAAGAACATGTTTTGTTTATCTGTAGTTGTATCGAATTTTTATTTTCACTTTTTGAGTCACCACTGTTTAAGCGTTGGCGCTGCCGTGTTATCTACACATCTGTGTGTTTATTGTTTGACGTTGTATTTCTGTGTTTTTACTCTTGGCCGTCGAGCTCGCCGTGAAATAAGTAAATGAAATGAATGAGTGTGTAGGCGTCTACGTCGTCGTACGTTCAGTCGACGTCGTCATCGTCGGTGGTCGTCAGTACGGTGGAGCGGCGACCGTCGAGCCCTGGCGTTGCCGCTGGCGGTGAAAGTGACTTCGAGTTGTACTGTGACGAGCGGCAGCGCGGAGCAGCAATCATGTCGCGTCACACGACCGCAGACTCTGGCGGCGGCTTAGAGGCGAGGTTCTCCCCGCCCCAGCTCGCTCAGACCCACGACCACACTGCCGCTGCCTCAGGCGTCGTCCGTCCTGGCTCGTTGACGTCGTCTACCGACAACGATACCCAGGGGCCAGGCGCTACCAGTCTCTACTCGCTCTCACTCTTCAACACCGCCGCCGCGTCCGACAGCTCCGACTTTACGTGTAAGAGCAGTGATCATGATGATGATGATAATCACCGTTTTATGGCCCAGTCTCCAAGGTATTAGATGAAAATGAAAACTGTTGGCGTATTTGGAGGGCAACCTGCCATAGCCCTTGCTGCGCCGAAATATTTGCACAAATGTGCTTTCAGAAACATCACAATTTACATGCCAGTTAACAGAAAGTCCTCAGTCTTCTTCAAATTCTACATTCGTCACTGTTCTAAAGAGTTGAAAATCGAGACCGAAAGCCAAGATTGAGAGTGTAGTTCTTAGAGGGGCAGCCATCCCTCCAGAGTCTGTGCGTCATTTCTATGCTGAGTGTGATTCGCCCATTTTAACGCATTCTGATGTCTCCTTAAGCGTTTACGCTGCTGCAGAGTAATACAGTTTTCTGTTGATTGATGTACCAGTTTCTATCAGTTGTGATAGAGTAAGATGCTGACGTTGGTCTACTGCAAGTGTTTGACGTGGTGTCTGTGTAGTACTGGACACGAAGAGCCGTGTAGCGGCGCAGACGGCTGCAGAATCGTCACTGTTCAGCGGCATGCTGAAACAAGAGCCAATCAGCGGCGTCGCTTCCAACGGGCACCTGCACGGTCCGCCTGCTGCTGGAGCCTACGTCACGGGCTGTGACGTCACGTCCATGATGTCATCGATGTCGGCGGACAAGAGCTATCTGGTCGATGACCGCGGACTTCTCAACGGATCCGTCTTCTCCACCGGCGCATCTATCGCCATGCACCACCCACAGATGAGTCGAGTCAACGGAGTGAGAATTAACTACGCCAATCGCGGCGGCACCATACGATCCTACCACTGCCGTCTCTGCAGAAAGGTGATTGCAGATCACGAACGTTTATATTTAACAGAAACAAGTGGACTCTGAAAAGAAAGCTATTTTCCAGACCCAAAAAACTTCCGTGCTTCCAGCTGCAGTCTGGGGAAAATATAGGGACGGGGAAATATTTTTCGTTTGTTTCATGACATGCCGTGTAATATTTCACAACAACTCATGAAAAACAGTGACACACTAAGTATTACACACGAAAACTAGAGTCAAAAGTACTGCTGCATAACAGACTAAATGCGAACAGTTTTTTTCAGTAAAACTTGGAAAGCAAACAAAACTTTTGAGCATCCGACAATAGCATTTGGGTTCAGAGTTTTTTTCACGGACTGATGGCATCTGGAAGCATGGAAATTTTAAACTCTTTATTGTGTAGCTGAAAGTGTTAACCACAACAACAACAACGACGACGACGACATTGCAACGGTAACGAGCTCGCAAAAAATGACAAAATGTTTCGACATCGAGCCTTAAATAAAGTTTGTGTAATTTAATAAACAAATCATATGTCCAGTGCACCACTGGCGATGTGGTTGTGGATGGGCGGTGTCAGGAGTTTGAGAACAAGTCGGACATGCAGCGACACGCTAAGGAGCGTCATCGTGCTGATGAGAAGAACCACAAGTGCGTGCTCTGCCTCAAATCTTTTCCGACCTCACAGCAGCTGACACAACACTCGCTCGTCCACACAAACGTCCGCAAGTACCCGTGCCGTTACTGCGACAAGTCGTTTAAACAGCTCTCCCACGTACAGCAGCACCAACGTATTCATACTGGTTTGTTCGTCTTTTTTGTTTAAGTTCTTTCCCGTTTTAGATCACGTTAATTTTTACTGTGAACAGTTTTTTTCTGACCTCTGGCTCTTATTTCTTCTGTAAACCGCCTTAATTTTGTGATTGTTTCACATAGCAGCACTTGTTTCATTTTTGTCATTTTTGTTCCGTTTAAGACAGTTTTTGTTCCTTCAGTTTACGTGCCGCTTGTTTGCCAGTTTTTGGTGGTAAACACACATCGCGTCGTATCATATCACGTCATATCATATCATTCATGTCGTTTCTTGTTATCCGAACATTAACGTTCACATGATTTGACACTCTGATTCAACCTTTAATTTCTACGGTGTTATCTCCTTTTTCTTCTCCTTTCTTTTCAATTTTTTTTCTGTTTTTTCATTTTTAGATTTTTTTTCTTTCTAATCTGTAATCGGCTATGTGATTTAGCTTCCCGAACAGATCTGTCGTCCGACTGCCAGGCGCATAGTGCATACTGATCAATGTAGTTTGAAGTTAATCAGTTACATTTATATATAAAACACTGACATAATATCATATACAGTAATCAAACTAAGGTTCTTAAATTTTGCGTACTGTGAGCTGTTTTATTTTTACTGAAAGCTTTAACATTAAACATGTGCAGGTGACCGTCCGTACCGGTGTGTGGTGGACGGCTGCACGAAGGCATTCCGTCAATTGTCGAGCCTACAACAGCATCTCAAAGGACACAATGTGCCGCTGCCCAAGTCTTACAGCATCACTCGCTCTCTGACGACCAGCTACAGCAACGGACATCTTAACGACACCGCCATCGGCGACAACCACCGAAAGGTTGTTATTTTTAGAGGCTTATCATTATAATCGGGATTTAAAATATTAACCAAATTGACTAAACTCTTCTCACAATTGTTTTGAACCCTACATACCAAACCGTTTTGGTTAAGTCTCTTCTTCAGACCCCATTCGTTATTTCTCCAATTGGCACCAGCATTGACGTCTCGTTTTCAAAGTTTTTTTGCAAACCACTTCAGTGGCATTGTTTGCACTTCTTCTGCTGAACTGTGGGCCACGCTGCCTGAGCGTGAAACAAACGTTTCTGATTCGATTGGATCTCCGTGGTGCGTAGCTATCCGGTGCTTTGGCGCGACCGAACGACCTGACGTGTCAAGTCTGTGAGAAACTGTGCGAGAACGAGGAACGGTTCTTTCGCCACATCCACAAGTACCACCCCGACTACTGGCGCGTCTTCGCCGGCGGTCGACCGCTGACTGACTACATCCAACCTCCGCAGTCTGCCTCGTCCACGTCTGTCTCTCGACGCTTTACTCTGCGCCGTGATCACAAGCGATTCACCTGCAGCGTCTGCGGCAAAAGTTTCGCCCAGGTTCGTCGTCGAGTCACATTAGCTAGAACTGTGCAAATTAACGATTGATCACACAGCTGACCTTTGAAAAAGCTTCAACGATAGATAAGATTTTAGTCGTTAAAATTTCGATTAGAGTCACAACAATAATAATTCTGGCCGGTGAAACTGAAATGGAAAGCAGTAGAGTTGAAAGTCGGAACGTGTGACGAAAAAGAGCGACCTGAATGTATTTATTTATTTGTTCATTTATTTATTTTAATTCAGACAGCCGGGCCCATAAGATAACACAAACAGACAAAACTGGCGGTGGCATTAAAATAAAAACAACATACACAATCCTAAAATAGACAGAGGATAGACGGGATAGATAGACAGATAAACTTTATTTTCGAGTATTAAACCGAGAACAGTGTAAATAAATATCATGTGGCTTGGTGTTGGCGGATGTTGGTTCAGGAGAGCGGTTACACGAAGCACATGGCCGGTCACGCGAGTAACATGACGCTGGGTGGACGCATGCAGACGTCGGACATGCACGGCTGCAGTGCTGCTGATCGCTATCACAGCATCTTCTCTGACGTCGACACGCTCTACCCCGCTCGACGACGTCACTTCGACTCCGACATGAAGAAAACCTCAAGACTCTTTCGTCCAGCCGCCATATCAGGTCAACACACGGATACTGCCAGTAACTGAAACGAAAACAGAAACGAACGTTATTGGTCTTCGTTGTGCGAGAAACGAAACGCAAAAATTACTGACGGCAAGCGGAATGATCAAAAACGATAACAATAATCGTTTGCGGCAGAGGAGCGAACGAAAACCAGATTTTTGCAAGTCCGGTGAACTATTTGTAGAACGCCAGCTTCTAGCGTAAAACGTGCAAACGTTCATGGCATAGGGAAAAACATCAGTGCGATTCTCCTGGTTATTAGCGAAGTATTTTCACACATCACGCACTGTCAGAGCAACTCTACGAGGTCAGGGTTGCCATGTGGCATTTTCCCACGCCAAATATGTGTAAGTCAAGTTTAGCAGTTTTAAATGCATTTGGCAAACGAGAACTGAACTAAAACTATACATAAAAACAAGTAAAAGTTATATGAAAACAAAACTGTATAACAACTAAAACTGAAAATACTTTGAGAACTGAACTCAATCTGTGCAGGTGAGGGGTCTGATGTGACGGTGGCGGAGGGGGCAGGTATGCCAGGGAGCGCGGGACGTTATGGCGGCCTGTTCAGTGACTCGTACGCTAAGTTTAACAGCAGTCGTACCGGCCAAAAGTCAGCGGCAGGCAGCGGCAGCCTGGTTGAAGCCCTCAACGAAGCTTCGTCACCGGCTAGTGGCGGCAATAGATCTGACTGCGGTGACGGCGTCACGTCCAGCCCTCTGGCGATCAGCGGCGCAACAGGTCAATTCTGCCGAGCATAGGCCGCATTACATGATTTGCCTGTCCGTATGTCCGTTTGTCCGTCTGTTCGCCTGACTGTCTGTCTCTGTCCTGTACAGAGTATATATTCGAAAAAAAGGATAGTAGAAATTACATAAACGTTCCTCGGGGCTAGAGTAACCGGTGTGCCAATTTGCAGTTCAAAAGTTGCAGGTTAAGGCTTAGGGTTGTTTGCCACCAGTTAAACAGACCAGTACTGGGTTACAAGTACGTGGATATTATTTTGGTTTACTCGTATTGCTAGTCTACGTAAAAAGTATTTTGTAGGCCCCCTAATCATTGTCTTTTAATTTTGTGTAGCCCGGGTCCAATGTGATGGCTGTTAGCGGGCCAACCCCCTTAGTTATTATGCAAATCTGTCGCGGGTTTATGGTTACGAGTTGAGTTTAGGGCGCAAGGACACCTAACACAAAATGAGCGAAATGGCGATGTGTGGATGTGCCGTGATATGGAGAGACACTTTTTATTGATGACCTCACCGAAAAATATCAAGGAGTTACGTGTCACCCATCATGCTCTTCCGGGTTTTTGCCTCGTCTTTTACTTACTTATTTATTTATGTACTTACCTACTTGCGTAGGCGGTCTGATGGGCGGAGGGGGCGGCAGTTCGTCGCTGTTCACCGGCTCGTTCGGTTACGACGTCGACGACGTGCAGGGTTTGTACCGACGCTCAATGTCTCGCGCGGCTGGCGGAATCAACGACGGTACGTCCTTCCGACCTCACGTCGGCTACCCTTTCCCACAGTCGTACTTTAACCACGCCGGCGCCGGACATCACCAGACTGATCCATCGTCCTTCGTCCTGCGTCAGTCGGCTGAGCACCAGTCCTCGTCGTTGTTGTCGCAGCATCAGCAGCAGCAGCAGACTCATACTCAGAACGGCGGCGGCTCAATCTTCTACGGGAGCAGCGCCCAGGGTTCAGGGTCCTCGGGGCTGCTGGGCGGTGAGACGGACGGGGGAACGGTTACGGCGGGCGGCGGGCGTGAGTCGTCACCGGTGGACGGTCGAGCAGCTCGCCGTTACTTTACCTCGCCCACGCCAACCCCCGGGTACTTCGGGGCGACGGCAACACCCGGCCCCGGAGTCATGTCACCCGGGGGCTACAGCAGCACCGACTCGGCCCGTTACGACGGTGCTCTCGGCTCTCTGAACAGTTACCTTCAGCGTGGCGGCGCCTTCACATCGCCCGGAATGGCGTCGGCCCTCCGTCATCTAGCCCGGTCACTGCCGGTCTTTCGGTAGCCGGATTGTTTTGAGTTACATCCGTGTATGATTGCGACATGGTTATGAACTGAAGCCGCGGCGCTTGTTTCTGATTATTATATCGGTTGCTGTCTTCGGCACCGTAGACTAATACGGTGGAAATTAATGTCGTCGCGTGTGATACACATGGAGTAGCAATGTGGCTCCGGTTTACTGATTTCCTTGCCTCTAACGTGTGCCATTGACGTATGAGAGTACTTTTATGCGGCTATCCACTGATAGACCACATTAGGTGTTCCAGGTTCGTCTGTCTGTCTGTCTGTCTGTCTGTTTGTCCGTCTGTCCGTGCGGGCTTCTAACTGGAAAAGAAAATTGTGTGGCAAAATCCAGAACTGGCGTGAACGTTGCCCAGTACGTGAGGGACTAGTATGCCAAGGTCAAAGATCAAGATCAAGGTCACCGAAGGTCAAAAAGATTGTTTTAAACGTCGCATATGTGGGGTACGTGTTTATTTTCCGTCAACGCCAGAGACGTTTGGCAAATGGACGGACGGCCGCATATTATTGTCAGCACTTAGCGCAGACATCTTTTTTTGTTATGATCGGTCCACGAGCGCGAGTTTATGTTCTTGCGAAGTCGTCATGCGCGCTCAAACTGCCGTTGTTGTAATCCCAAGATCTCTGTGCAATATGTTTAGAGCAGTTGCTCCGTTACTTCAACCTGTCTCACATACGACCTTAGCTAGATAACGCAGATGAGAACTGTACATAAACTGTTATATAGCTCTGACGGAATGGGTTAATGTTATGTTGGCGAATTTTATAGGTTTTCGTTATTTTTATTGTTATCACGACCGGTCTTGTTCATATCGTTTTTTTATCGGCAGATAGTGCCTCAGTGGTAAAACAACAGCTTGTTACGTAGTTTAAACTGTGCGGTTTCGTTAGGACGATTTTTGTTTCAACTTGCATTGTCATCTGATCTGTTTTGTGCGCGTACTTTGTGTAGGATATTGAACTACATGTGCATTGAAGAAAGCAGATCAGTCTAAGAATTATCCGTTTATGGCATTAAGTAGCTTTGTTAATTACGCACTCTAAGCGTACAGCTGAACGTGATAATTTCAAGATAAATTTTTACCCGTTTGTTTCTTTTGCATTAGTCGCTGTGTTTCTCTCGGATCTAATTGGACATACGTCGGCTTGCCTAGGTTACAGTCGGGAATGTTACGCCGTCCCCATAGCACTAAAAACCGAATTTTTGAACCATCCTCTTGGCTTCCAGCTATTTGCGTGATAAGTGACTTTTAGTGGTTATATGAACTTGTCTCTGAACTTTGTGCAAAACGAAATTCTTTGTCAGACAGACATCGCTTGGACCGTAATAAAAGTTAAAAAAATAAAAAAATTACCACTCCAGCCGGTGAGGTTAGACCAAGATTATGGCGACGTCGTTGTGTCCTTGTAGACATTCCTGGTTGCGTTTATAGCGTGCTAGGCTATTATTCTCCAGTTTCAGCAGAATATTCTAACTTTCTCATCCGTCGCTGAGATGCTCAGCGTTAAGTTTCTATCGATTTTTAGTGTTGTTGTTTTGTCGACGTTTCGTGCGACTTTCGTGCCTGCTTGTCAACATCTATGTGGTGAATGGAGGACGGACACATGCTTGACGCATGCATGTGTAATTGTAATACTCGCGTTTTTCATCGTTCGCGCCGTCGTCCATCAATAGGCATACTGTTCGTTTATTGTACCTGTAGACAATGCTCCTAGTGAGAGTTTACGTTGCCGGTCGACATTCTTAAATGCAGGGCACATTTGCTGTCTACCTTTTAGACGCTGTCAAAACACTTCTACTTCTCGTTTCACTAGCACACGAGCACAGTCAGTTCGAGGTTACGAAAAAGTGCTGTATAAATTACTTACTTACTTACTTACTTACTTACAGTTCACTCAGCTTGTGAGAGCGGTTCGATTTGATTGGCGACGTGAATGTCAATCACTGATTATTATTGGTCTACCACCAATAAAGTCAGGGCAGATAGATTGACTGGTGCTTTGATACGAAACTCGTTTTTCATTTGAAACGCGTGGGGTTGAAACCAGAGTTTGCCATTTGAAGCCGTCGGTCGGTCGATCGCTTAAATTGATTGCCTAAACACTACCAGGCGATCGATTTTTCGATTGTCTTTTGCCACGCTCAGCTGAAGTTTGCAGATGTACAAGTTGTAATTATTACTGACAAAAAGATTTTGTATTACGACATGACAATCATTTGCCAAAAACTAATTGATACCGGTAGCACTAATACGAGTAACGAAAACCACTCGGGGGCACAAAACTGCGCCGATGCTCTTCGTTGGCGGATCCGAATTAGAATCGTGATCCACATCTGTCATTATAATCTAATCGAATTTCTGCTGTTGTGCATGCGTAACTGTGTATCTATTAAAAATTAGACTGTGATCAAAATTTACCACTGACTTCTGCTCCGTGGGCAACAGCCAACTTTTCCAACAATTTCGTCAAATTTCGTTCATTTTTGGAGAAATTTTTCGGACACCCGATTATAACCTTCTCCTTCGGCGGATGTAATGAAGATAGAGGAAGATTTAGACTACATTAGTTGTTGCAGCTGACGCATATCTTTTACGAAAAAGTGTACGTCTACATTTATGCCCGGTTTTTGAAATGAGGGGTAAACCAGGGGTACGCCGAAAGTTAACCCCACATCATCGGAGGGTTACTTTTTATCCAGGATGCTTTTTAAAGACATTTATTAGAATTATCACCTGCTACACTTATTTTTATTATTTTTTGTTTATTTTATTTTACTATTTTCAGATTTTTAAATTGCATATTATGTTCTACTGCGCTTTACTTTTATCCTGTAACCTACACACTGTTAACACTAGCGTAATTT
>Ga0056128_1002775_pt1 | contig 21020 bp, 11 predicted proteins | sample WorMetLIZISLAND2_FD_71113 | JGI IMG/M metagenome (GOLD analysis project Ga0056128, IMG submission 71113) | Marine gutless worms symbiont microbial communities from Max Planck institute for Marine Microbiology, Germany - Olavius geniculatus... ... | reverse complement strand
CCAGGGGCCCATCACGGTAAAGGGGGCCCAAAGTGACCCGAATTATTGAAAAAATTAAGCCGGTATCACCATATCTGAGAATCAAATTTGGACGGGGCCCGTAGCGAATATTTGCCGGGGAGTCCAGAAATTAGTTACGCCACTGGTACCCCTGTTTGACACCCACGTGTGCAGGCCTCATTGAATCTTGGACTGCTAAAATCTACATTCCACGCTGCAAATTTCACACCTAGGTTGTCTTGGTCTATCTCCAGCCATTTTGGCGCAATTCATTCTTGAAATGCGTGTCGCAAAGTAAAATTGCGAAAAAAGCAGCATGTCTATGCCATTCTGAAACCATTTTTTCGCAAGATTAGGCCTACCATTGGTAATCAATAAATTTCGATAGCCTATGCCAATACGTCTAATGCACCTGAAAACGACAGGCCTAACTTAGACCGTTTCTTAGATGGTCAATAAGTCCAGCTGTCACTAGGGTAAGCCGACCGTAACGCCTATGTTTGAAGGCCCGCGTCCGACTTCCGGTCGCGGAAAGAAAGCGATTTCCCAGAGTGAGCACAGTCCCATATACTCCATGGTGACGCTGCTACATCGAGCGCTTAACGCTAGGCTACGATACGGTAATTCAGCGCACACGGGTAATGGCTGCATGCAATAACTTTGCATTCAAAATTGTGGCCAAACCGCTGCAAATCGAGACATGGTTATGAATGCCTATGAATGCCTTATTGCCGTACCCTAGAGTACCATCGCCGGCCACGACATTTAGCCACAATACCGCACGATTGGCATAACAGAGTGCGTAATGACCCTTCAAGGTCACCCAACGTCGATGATTTTCGTGTCATCTGAAAGGGCTTACGCGACTACCTATTGGTGATCAATATCAACATTGGCTCTATTTCTCACCGTTTCTGAAATACGGCGACTTATCGGTTGAAAAAAGCACATTTTTTTATTCCGCTTTTTGTTCAACCCAAATTTTGGAACTGTTTTTTTTGCACTGGATCGCTGAAATTTTGCTTGCGTAGAGCCATGATGAAGAGTTAATTAATCGTGTAATGATTTTCTCGGTAAGACCTACCATTTAGTCACAATACATGCGTTACAGACAGACAGACGACGACAGACAACGCCAGACGACAGACACGACACATCGTACCAAAGACTCGATTTAATCCGTCGGCCAAAAATGTCTGAAAAATGCAAAAATCTGTATTTTTGCAAAATTCTCGAAAATTCCCGGGGAAATTTGGACCAAATTCCTGAGAATTCCCTCTGGCCCTGCTTGTTGCCAACGACCGTAAAGTTTTCTATGTCGGTATGTTTCTGCTTGCCAATTTACTTACTTGGAAATTGTTTTTCGTTTTGTTTATTGTTTACATTAAATACTCTTTTTTTTGTTTCGTGAGGTGAAAAGACGTCTGCTATTAATTTACTAATTATATTGTTTAATAGACGGCATAAACCAATTATTTAAGCGGATTATTATGATAACAAACTAAGCGTGTGGTTTTTTGTTAGTTGACAGGTGTCATCGTGTGTTTGTGAATTTACTGCTACTGATAGGCCTAACTGATCCCATAGTATAAGGCTGGGACAGGGTGGAAGAAACTTACGTTTTAGGAAAATTTTTTTCTTGTTTCTTAAAAGGTTTTAATATTTTAGAAGACATGTGAAGATGGGCGGTGCAGTTCACTAGCGCAATATGATAGTCTTACCTCGTCTGTTGTATAGTAGTTGGCAGTGTTACGGCTTTCAAAAAATTGAAATTTTTTTATTCGAGTAGGCCTAGTCGCTGAAGCAAGTCATTGTGTCTTAGCAAAACATTTCATTTCATTTTTTTACTTTAGAGGAGTGACGAACGAGAGAAATGAATCTAACGTTCTAGCTGAGCGTTGAGGTACCGAACTGCGTGTTTTTTGTTCATACTGTTTCTGTTTGTGTTGATGTGCCGTGACTCAAGAGCATGACCCTACTTCTATGAGAATACTGTGTATTGCTGTGAAAGGCTCAGGAGAGAGACTGGACTGGACTGGACTGGACAGGGAGATGAGCGTGTCGTTCTACCTGAGTGTGGTCGTTCTGAGCGTCGTGTTCTTCCTATTCGTACTGTTTCTGTTCGTGTCGATGTGCGTTGAGTACGCGACGGACTGCAGACAACGCCGTGAGTCGGAGCTACAGCGTCGACAACAGCTCCTCTCCGTCTGAGACATTGACCTTGTTCTCGTTGCCGTGTCCGATTGGTAATGTGTGTTTTTACTTTCGTCTGCTCATTTCGTATGATTTCATAATAAGCAGAGGCGTCTCATGGGTCAAAAAAAGTAGGCGGGGCAGGAGGTTGCGATTTTCTGACAGACACTGCAAATTTCGGACAAAATTTCAACAGGCAGCAGGCAGCTGTGAATTTCTGACAGAGATGATTGATTATGGATGCTGAACATTTAAATCTTGTCCATACGTTTTCTAAAATGAGTGTTTTCAGCATTATTCTGCCTCATGTGGACGAAATTTTTCTGACGAGAAGATTTTCTGACAATTTTCCGGCAGCCCAAACTTTTGGAGGGAGCAAAATTGCCTCCTCTTTTCCTTACCATGACTTCCATCTGAGCAAGGTTGACAAAATCGGTTTTTAAAGCATGACATGGTGCATTTTATAGGGCTTTTTGGGTTATCGCAGATCCAACTAGATACAGTTAGGGCTATTGAGTGTTTTTAACCTAGTTTGTAGAGTGTGGACAGACTAAAATGTTGACTTTTTTCAGGAAAAAACAGATGAGGTGACATCAGCTGTTGGCTTGCCATGATGTCATTGTCTAGGGGGTCTTACGTACTGGCCTAAGTGTGATAAAAAATTTTAACGATTACAATTACTTTATTAATGGTTAATTTTTTAAATGATTAATCATGTGATTAGTCGTTAATTTCCACAGCTTTAAATATTATACCTATATACTGTGTGTGGAAAACGCAGTGAGAGATGGAGTACTACATGCATGCATCCAGCTTGGGCAGCAGCTATCCAGGGCATTGTACGGGGCTGTACCGATACGTTGACAACGTTCACGTGACGGCGCGTACACACGAGAACGGTCTATCAGTTAATGCTATGCCTGACGAAGGAACCTACGTGTACGACGGCCTGGGATGTGAACTCAGTACAAATGATGACGGTCATGTGATCACAACTGTTGATGACTCTGCTAGCAATGACAACAAGGCTGCAACTTACTCTTTTCTCAAGTAGGCCAAGACCTAGCTAGGTTCTAAACGCACTGACCACATTAATTACGTTTAAGCAGGGCCTCTGAGCTCAGGGGTTTCATAATTTCACAGTAGGACCTAATTTTTACACAATACACATATGAAATGTACCAAAAATGAAGACAGTTCCAAGTTTACACGTCTTTCAGTTATTTATTGAAAGAATTTATTTAATGTTACAGTATAATGGAAATACTCGTTTACTTATTTATTTCTAAGTTATGGAGGGATGGAAGGCTGAGTTGACCTTGCAGGACCGACATCAAGATTGTGTGAGTAAGTAAGTAAGGAAGCAAGCAAGTAATTTACTGCATATCTGTTATTAAGCTAATTAGCTAGCATGTTGATTTTGCTAAATGTTATCATTGTGCATGAATGAATAACGTGATAATTTTTTATACTGTTCGTGCTGTGTGCAGAGTGTCAAAGACTGTCAAACGTCTGCGACCGTCAGAACTCATTGGACATATGCCTACTGCTGCGAAGATGCCTGCGACGTACAGCCACAATGGGTTTTTATTTATTCTACTACTAGGGCCTGCTACTACTAGTTAGGGCTGGAAAACTCTAGGTTTTGGTGGTGGGGGAGTTTTTGGTTTTTAAAGTTTTTTTATTTTTTAAGTTTGTATTTTTTGCGGGTTTAAGTGTACAAAGAAGAGTCTGCGTTCTGACCATAGTCATTTGACATGATCTTCTGTGGTGCGAGATGGACCCCCTTGGCTCCCCTGGCCTCACATTTCAGACTATCAAAATACTGAAACTGTTCTGACACAGCAATAACATTTCAATCAAACTGTTTATTTTAAAATAGCCATTCTGCTTGACAAAATTGTATAAAACCCTTTGGTTTCTGGAGCTTCACCTTGGTCCCCGCTGCTGCATGCACCTCACCCGGCTTCTTGGAGTCCTGATCCGTCACTGGTGCGGACGGCCACACAATATGTTGGCACTGGCTGACATATTTCAGTTAGCATACTGTAGTGACACAAAATAGCCTCTTGCATAAGTTGTATGGTTTTGTAGCATCAGTCACTCACTCACTGCTAGGCAATTACATTACAAATGAATAAATACTAAATGCATGTACATGTGTTCTGTTGGGCATGCAGTTATCAGACGATGGATAATATTAGTTCTGACGGCGGCAGAGTTGGACGCTACAAGCTTTCGGAAGACTGCTTTGATCTTCCGTCAACACCCATCCGCCTAGAAGACCTGCCTCATCCCAGCGAACTGTGGTCAGATCATAGACCTCTTAAAATAAAGACTGACAACGGCCGTTCTCAGGTTCGCAAACTTGGGTCCATTGATATTTTTTTAGTTTTTTTACTGTAACTTTGTCAAACGTGGTCGGTTTGCTACACAATTCTGTACACATAGTGTCACTGATAGCACGAACAAATGCTGCAAATTTAGTGACTGTATGATTTCTACTTTCTTGTGTATGCATATATTGTGGCTAAACCATACATACCATCGTACGGTTCAGGCACAATATATATTCATACACGAGAAAGTAGAAATTTTTCAGTGACCAAATTTTGTCTGTGGCACTATGTGTGCAAAATTTGGTAGCAAATGGACCACGTTTGACAAAGTTACAGTAAAAAAAACTTTAAAATATCAATGGACTCAAGTTCGCGGACACGAGAACGGCCACCATCGTCAATCCTTATCTATGGGTCAGATTATATACCGACCGACTTTACTGTTCGTTGCTTTCACTACTGCAGGCTATAACATAACCTGCAAAATTTGTGTTAAGTGGAGTTCCATGCTTTTATTACGGTCTATACACCGTCAAACAGTAAAAAAAAACAGTCAAAATTGTTTTTGGCATAACTTTGTCAAATTTCCACCAACTTTGACAATTTTTTGGCAGAAAGATGGCAAAAACGATATTATTTTGTACGGTGCACTTATTTACCATTTCACTTAATTTATGTCAATGCACTACCGTGTGAAACACAGGTGCTTCAAATTGTTACATTATGTGGTGATTATTTGTATCAGATGGCTCACCTTTGCATCATCAATTCAACAGAGGGTGCAACGTGGTTTAATAATATTTTGAAGTATTAAATATTTTATGCTGAAAACAGTAGACAACAAAATAGCTAGTTGATAAACTTAAAACACGTCTGATCGATGAGTGAATGCATTTGATCAGTCGATCATTGATTCTGCTATCAGCCATTGGCATTGCATCTAAGCCATTATGTCTTTGTATTCAGAGCACACTTTGGCATAAATTCTAATTTGCAAGCGAGTTGTTATACAAACTTATAATCTTGTTAAATAATTTACATTTTAGTGTATTTTGTGCCTAATTAACTTGTTACAGCGTTTACTTGAGACAACAACTCAGCATTATGCTACAATTTGGAGCGTCTATGTTTCACATGGTAGTGCATTGAAATAAATTATGTGAGGTGGAAAGTGAGTGCACCTTACATAATTTCGTCGTCTTAGCCATCAACGTGCCAAAAATTATTAAAGTTAGTAAAAATTTGATAAAGTTATGACAAAAACAATTTTGACTGTTTTTTTTTCTGAAACATGGTGTAGAGTATAGGCCTATTAGGCCTATACTCTACAAGTGTAACGCAAGTGCAAGTGTAACGAGGCATAATGAACTCTAGATGGTGATGCAACATGTTTATTTATGATTGTGATTCTGCTTGGGAATACGTGTTATAAATGGATCCGAGATGAGTTTCAGCCGTCACGTTTGGCTGAAGTGACATCACGGGCAGTTATAACATTTCTGACACTATACTGAGAGATAGAAGGTTTGACACATGCGTCTGTTCCACGCTGGTACTAGTACTGCCAATGTTTACCGATTTGTCATAAACTTACTGTCTACAGTGGCCCGAAAACGTGTAGATAACCCACTGTTGCAGTCAGGCCACATGACTGACTGTCAGTCAGCGTCGAATAAGTGTTATTCAAACAACTGTCTGGAGTGTATATTAATTTTTTATCATCCAGTTATCCCACTCCAGACAGTGGTTCAACTGACAGTTATTAGCGGTGTCAATGGTGTTAACAGGGGTTCGTCACGGAAGAGTGGAACGGGACCCACGTCTAAACAGAATCAGATGAACAACTATCTGCTGCTTCAGCACAGAAAGGCCGAACTGCACGGAATGTGAGCACGATTCATTACTTCAGCTTTTTAACAGAATTGTCTCAGAACTCAAGTGACCGTCTGGCTTAGTTGGTAACGTCGTTGGTTGCATTAGCCTAACAAAGTTGAATCAACGTCGGGCTTGGTTAGTACTGAAAAATCAAAAACATAGCCTACAACGAAACCGTACTTACTTGCAACTCATACAATTTTGGGGGAGGGGGTAGAGACCCATGTTTTGAGAGAACAGGGATCCATAGGGGGTCGGCGATGGTACCGTCGGATAGAACATCGATAAGTTCCTACAGGCTGTGAATGGTGACCATGTTGCTAGCTGCAGTGGTTTGGCCGCAATTCGCAGTGCAAGTAATTGGGGGTGTAGACTTTTTATAGTCAGTACCTCCGTTCGAGGAAAAAGTCTTCTGACAGCTGTGCTTCTTGTTTTTTTTCTGAACACCGTGCAATATTTGTGTAGCACGTCATCAACTGTGGCGGGCGTTCAAGCTACATGTCCTGCAGTAGATGAGCGCGTTCGTCGTTCAACGTCATCCATCAGCAGTGGCGCTGGTAGTATTGATAACAGTCAGACTGCAGACATCTACCTACAGAGTAGTGATCCACGCTCAGACTCTAGATCGACTACCTACCCCCGCGCTACACCGCTCAACGACAGGCTAGTTCTATTACCAGTCGTAATATAGTAACAGCAATTACAGTGAAGAATAATATTATGGTTATGGTGCTGTCATCATGGCACTACCACTCCAAGAGTTTACCCGGTTCAATTCGGTTTTCTGTCCATTCTGGGTAGGTAAATCGAGTACTGGCGTGCTTGGCTGGAATTAAGGCAGGGCGCGTTCACCTGTGTTGTGTGGCAGGTAATAATGTGTGATCTCATATGGCAGGTGACGCTACGTAGGTCTGAGATGGATTTTCACAAAGCACTATACACACCCTTCAACCCTTTGTATTAACTATGTGCTATGGTGCGTTTGTGTGTAATTCTTGTGCTATTGTTACTTGTCAAATAAAGGCAATTTACTTACTCATTCTGCTTGCTCACTTACTTACTTTCTAGTTGGAATCACAGTTTTCGCTATAGCTACATTATCTTCGTAGCACCGTCTGTCTGTTGTCTGTCTGTCACATTCATGCCCAGATTTCATTTGGCAGGTAACTACACTTGTGCAGTCCAGTGACACATTGTGTAGACGGGAGACGGGGGTTCAGGGGAAGGGGGAATTTTGGGTCCAAACGCTCAGACAAAACGAGCAATTGCTATGTACGATTCACCAGATGGCGGCATCGATCAGCGATTTCACTTATGGCTAATCTACTTTGGACCTTGTTAACGTTTGCACCGTATTGTGAAGTCAGTGGTATATAATAGAAGGGTGGCGGCGGGCGGGGGGTCCAGGGGTCCGGACTTCTTAGCCTCCAACAGGACGACCTATGAGATTTGCGCAAGTCCGAGCTTTTTGGATGGATGAGTGGGGTAGGAGGTAGCGGCGGTAAATCGACAACCACTCCACCTGGACCCCTAGCTCTGAAAACCCGATTCAGTTGTTTGGTTGGTGGTTGTTCATTGCAGAGCCGTGCTGAGCGGCGTGGGGCCGAGGTCAGGCGTAGCTGACGCGGGGTCCGCCGGCGTGATGCCAGGGTACGGCAGCGTGCCATGGCGGACCGTAGTCACCGTGCGACGGGAGGTCGTCCACAGGCCTGCAGGTCCTGCCATGCCGGGTCCTCTACCCACGCCGGGTCCTGGACCCGTCTGCACCAGCGCTACTGCAGCATGGCAAACTACTCATCACCCGCAGTCACAGTTCACGCCGCACTCCACGGCAGCATCCACAACGGTAAACGATACTGCAGACACTGTTTAAAACGACCCTCTAATACTCTGGTCTTGCTGTTTGTGTTTTTAGCCGACCATATTGGTAAAAGTAGTAAAAACGTAAAGTCCCATCTGGGTCACAAGGCGCTGATCTCCATTCTGCGTTTCCATAGCCCTCAGCAGGACACCAGTTCGATTACACATCTAGGCCTACAGATTGCTTTGTTCGAGTTTGCTTTTGTTTATGAAAGATAACCAGCTACCAGCAGCTGAATTGAACGAATCACTAGAAAAATTGTACGAAATCGGAGGTGTTGAATCGCTAATATTGTAGGTGGACTACATCAAAAGGGTGACTGGAATGAAGCCCACAAAGTTGTGCCTGTGTTGCTGGACTGTGACATTAGTGAAGGAACGGCAACAAAACAATTTCTAATTACTTGAATATTATTCCATCACGAAATAACCGTGGTTTAATGCAATATTGGAACTGTTGCTTCACAGCATTTAGTAAATATAGTAATTTACGTATACATACATGTGCATAAATTTTTTTAACGCGCGTTAATTTTTTAAAACATGTGTTAATTCATTAATGCATTAACGCATTTACACATTAGTTTGACAGCTCTATTCGAAATTATTAATTTGATTAATCGAAGTTAATTTTTGAAAAATCATTAATTGAAATTGTTGCTGTCTATGAACGTTCAGTTTTATTACATGCGATAGCAGAATGCATCGCGCGCCTTAGCCATTGTCTATGCCTCTGTCTGTCTGTCTGTCTGTCGCACTTGTGATCTGTATCAAAACAGTGCAAGCTAAGATTACAAAATTTTCACCGTGGGCTGCCCCAAGGACTCTAGTTTTTAGTGACAAAATTTCGTGCCCCTTGGTGAGGTGGTTCCCTTTGAACGAGGGTGTCAAAGAGGGGTACCCCCCTTAAAAGACGTTATTTTGCCGCTATTGGCTCTTATAGTGTGAAAACGGTTGCAGGTATGTACAAACTTGCTGCATATCATAACAAGCACTGGTGACGTGGTTTTGAATTTGTAAACATCGATGACCTTGAATGACCTTGAACCCCAAAAAAGGTTTTTAGTGAATTTTTCACAATTTTTGGATGTAGCTCACATTTCAACACTGAATTGCGACGAAATGGCTGGAGATAGACCAAGACAACCTGCGTATGAAATTCCCAGCATTAAACGTAGATATTAGCAGTCCAAGTCACGACCCCCTAGGTACAAGGTAACTGGCGCAGGCGGGCGTCAAAGATGGCTACCTTCCTCCGCCCTAAAAAGTGTCATTTTACCGCAATTATTTCGAGTAGCGTGAAAACGGTTGCAGATAAGCACAGACATGCGGCTTATCATAACAAGCAATAGTGACAAGCTTTTTATTCGTGTCAACATCGATGACCTTGAATTACCTTGAACCCCCAAAATAGGGGTTTTTAGTGAATTTTTGGCGATTTCCTGCTGTGACACACATTTTAAGAGTGAATTGCACCAAAATGGCGGAAGATGGACCTGGACAACCTGCGTATGACATTTTAGCACAAAACATACATTTTTAAGAATCTAAGTTTTGATCTTTTAAATTCAAGTATTGTTTCAAGATGCATTAATATCTTATTGCTGTAGGCCTACACTGATTGTCAAAGTGGCAGGACCGCTGCTATCGCCCGTCACGTGAGCTTTGCTCAGATTACTTGTTCTTGTTATCCATATATCTATTGCACTGACGCAATGTGACTGTGTAGTTTGCGGGTCGGCAAGCAGACCTCTGCATGGCTGAGTCTGGTTGGGCACATCAGGACAGCCACGGACATCATCCTCGAACAGTACAGACCAGTCACCAGTCTGGAACAGCACACCCAGGGACCACACACATTGACCCTAGTAGACCTCACCCTGGAACTGCATCTGAGACTGATATGGTGGGCCGTTGGAAGCCTAGCTGGACGCGCCAAGACACTGGACATTATACTGGAACAGAGTCACACACTGACCACCACCCTGGACCAACAGGGAACACACACGTTGATCGTAGCAGACCTCACCCTGGACCAGCGGCACCAGGGACAGCAACAGCTCAAAAGACTTGCTCGGATGTCGACAGTTGCCATGGGCAGGTTGCTCAGAGCGACAGGTCCGTCGAAGACTTCCAGACACTGCTTGATGCTCACCTTAGCAGTCGCCAGCCTGCAGAAACAGCAGCAGCAGGAATCGCAAATATTGATGATTGCCAGCAACCTATTTTGACACGGCAGGATGATGCAGCGGGCAGACTTCACCATGGAACAGCACAGAACAACTGTCAGTCTGGAACAGCGGTTCCACGGACTTCTGGTGACGTAACTGAGCGCGGCAAATCCATGGAAGACTATCGAAAACAATTCGACGTCGACCGTGGAAGGACACCAAGAACCACTTCGGATGCTGACGAACACCTGAGTCAAGCTGAGTCTGGGCGGACTTGGGAAGAATTTCAGAAACAGTTAGACGCCGAGCGTGGAAGATGTCGCCCTGGGACAGCGCAAAACAACTATCAGTTTGGACCAGCTGCTCCAGGGATCACCGATGACGTAGTTGATCGCGGCAGGTACCTGGAAGACCATCAGAAGCAATCAGTCACTCACCGTAGCAGACATCACCCTGGGGCCTCTACAGCACCACCAACGACTGCTGGTGGACTTCGCTTTAGACCAACAACAGCAGCAGGGACCTTTTTAGATGGACTAGAGAGACCAGGGACTTTTTCAAAAAAACCAGGAATTTTCGCAGATGGACGAAGAAACTTCACAGATGGAACAGGGGTCTTCTCAGATAGACCAGAGACTCTTTCGGATAGACTGGAAAGATCAGGGACCTTCTCAGAAGAAGCAGGCATCTTTTCAGATGAGCCAAGGGTCTTCACAGAAAGACCAGAAACCTACTCTGATGGACCAGGAACTTTCTTAGAAAAATCGGCGAGACCTGAAATTTTTTCAGATGAACCATTAAGAACAGGAGGGACCTCGTCAGATGATGAAGGACGTCGTTGGTGGGCTAAGCGCTGCGAATCCCTGGACAACTTTCAGAAACAGTCAGAGGAGGACGCCGAGCTGGGAAGGCTTTGCCTAGGGACTGATGGCTCTTACCTTGAACAGTCACCACCATCAGGGACTATTGGATTTGATCTTGGGACCGCAGCGGAAATCTCCTCATATGTTGACTGTCGTCATAAACAGGTATCCACTTTAGCCGAGTGCGGCAGATCCTCGCGGAAAAACTTTGCGAAACTGTTTGACGCAGATCTCGGACGATCTCGCCCTGGAACGGCACGGAGAAACCATGACAATCTAGGGACCTCAGCAGGATCAGTGACTACTGGTGGCGCATTTCACACTGGATCAGCAAGACCAGGCACTGGTGGGAAATTTCACTTCGACCCATCACCAGAGACCGGTAGACGTCACTCTGGTAGAGCTCCAGGGACTGGCGGGTTTGATCATGGAGCAAATCCAGGGAGGACTGGTAGACTTGACCATGAAACAGCACCAGGGACTGGCGGATTTTACCATAATCCAACAAGGACTGGCGAACTTTACCATGAACCAACTCCAGGAACAGATGGATTTCACTTTGGAATAGCGTCAGCAGCTGAGTGTGTTGGCGGCAGCTTCTTCAAAGACTTCGAGAAATGGTTGGATGCAGAGCCGTCAGTGTCGCATACACGCCAGACCGACACACTGGTCTTGGACACCGAGTGGCGTCTTATTGACGGCACAGAGGAATGACCTTGTACTTTTTGGCAGGACGAATTTTCAGAAAGAAACGCTTTTAGAAGACTTTCAAAAGCATTTTATTTTATTTTTAAGGATGGAGGTCGGAACCTGACTTTTTAAACAAAATTTAAGCGCGCTCATTTCGATTTCCTAAGCCGAATTTTGAGTTTTCGATCCTCTAATTTGCATGAACAAAATGGCGGCCAAATTTCACTTTAGATTACAGTTTTCGAAAACGCATTTATAATTCTTCAAGATTCAAAAATCGTCGTAGTAACTAGGTTACATAAATTCCAAACATTGCAAGTAACTCGACGCATCCTAAAATGGTCAAAGGACATGCATGTCACCATTCGTCTCCGAGCTCACATGATAGGAAGTGCTGACCAAAAATTAGAAGTGACACTTTTTACAACTTACTTCTCGGTGTTTGCGTTACGTTCAAGTACATTATATTTCACACAGTTCGTCTGTTTACAGTGTGATATTTACGTTTTTCAAGGCCTTGATTTGCGCCGCCACTGTCCGGTACTACAAATTAAGCACTGGCTGTTTTGTCAATGCCGAATTTGCTCTTTAGCAGTTTATATTTTGGGTTTTACATTTACTGCTGGCAGTGGCGTCGTGACAAGGAGAAAGTTTTATGGGATTTGCCACTTCCAGATTTCAACCGGTAGGAAAATTTCCTGTTGTCCGAAAATTCTCTTTCAAAAATGCACACTTTGAGGTTGAAAATCGTTTATTTTGTGGCAATTTATGGCAAAATTGAACTTTTAAGCAGTCGTAATTTTTTCTGTAGGGAATTTGCAATTGTCTGTCGAAAAAAAACGAAAAAATTGCAACTTTCTAGAGCTCTAACCTCTACTTTCTTAATCCACGACGCTTCTGGCCAACTGGCAGGCAACTTTTCACTTTCGTTGGAGAGTTCTTGCACTTAGCTCGAGTTTCGCTGTTTTGCTTTCAAATGTTTAGTGTCACAATGTGTAATAATGTGTTTCGATATAGCATAGTTTAAGGCATGTACAAAGCGACAGAAATGAAATGAAGCGCGCAACGCAACTCTACAGACGGTGAAGTCTCCTATTACATGGATCGGTATATAGGCCTCGGCTATAACGGTTATCGTGTGATATTAATTCCGCGTAATATCAGATTTCAACTGGCAGTTAATTCACTGACTCTTTACATTAATTTAACATTGTGTGTTAACTTTTACGCGTTTATTTATTCGTAATGTGTGCAGATAGCTAATAAAACGTTGTTTTAACACAATCGTTTATTTTGGGCCAGTGGCGTAGACAACTGGCCCGGGCAGTGACTCCCAGTGAGCCCCAGTCTTGCCGTGGATATGAAATTTTCCATCCATATCCATATCCACAGACGCCTATCCAACGCACATGTAACCCCAAATTTTGCAAAATACAGCAGTGCAAAAGCATCCATTCCCCCACAAAAAACATGACGCAGACATTTTCCTTTTGAAATCGTTGAAAAATCAATAAAAGTAAAAAAATAAACACACATTTGCATTGAAATACGATCTTAGTTAAGTATGTCCCCACTTTCACGAATATCTACATAATTTTATTGATGCGGGTTTTGGCCGACCGTTAGGTCGAGCCTTGGGTACGATGTGTCGTATGTCCTCCATCTGTGCGTAATGCATGTATTGTGACTAAACGGTACGTCGTAGGAAGTCGGCGACGGTTGGATGAAGTGATGACAACTTCCTATGGGCTGTCAAAAGTAACCGTGTATCTATCTGCATCAGTTTGGTCCCAGTTTTGAATGCAATGTTGTTACGTGCAGCCGTCACCTATGTGCACCGGATTACCGCGTCATATTTTGGTGTTTATTTTGAAATTCGATGTAGCAGCGTCACCATAGCGTGTATGGGACTGTAGTTACTCTGGGAAATCGCCTTCTTTCCGCGACCCGAAGTCGGACGCAAGCTTTCAGATGTAGGCGGTACGGTCGGCCCACCTCAACAACAGCTCGTTTCTTAGAGCATTCATGTACGCCTACATGTATACGGTAAAGTAAACGCTTTTAAAGGACACTTGGCTTGTACTTCCCACTAGCATTAAATTAGTATGCAAAACGTTAGTAATTTCGTTAACATTTGATAAATTCATCTACAAATAAACTCACAAATGGAAAAACTTTCTGTAGCTTAACCAACAGTATTAAAGCACGAAAAATTAAGATTTGTTGCTGCTATGGTGTTTATAAATTAATTTACGGTAACAAAATAATGACGTGCTGATATATGTGATTATTTATTTGACTCAATAGCATGAATAAACAAGAAAATGAAAAGTAAGACAGGAAAATGATTTACAAAGACAAAACATATAAGTAGTCAATTTAATTGGCAGGTGCGCCAGCATAATATCCATGGATATATCCACAGGATGGCTTAAGTCTTATATCCACACATGGATATATCCATGGATATCCATATCCACGGAAGCCTGGTGAGCCCCCATCTCATTGGGTTTAAGTCTACTAGTTCGCTGCAGCCATAGATGTAAAAACTTTTTAACGTTTTTTTTCTATTACGGTTTTACGTTTTTAACGTTTATTTTTATTTTCTCATTTGTTAAAAAAACATTTATTGAAATTTTTTTCAAGAACTTTCAGAAGCATTTTTAAAACCATAGAAACTATAATTAATAGGCCATCGTGGTGGTAGTTTACTCAGTTAGTCTACTTTTAGTCTACTCTTCTCTGATGAACTGAAGGCAACATTGAGGAAGTGCTCAATTCCTCCTGCTCAGCTAGAGACACTCGCGGCCGATAGAGAAGAGTAGCGGGAGGTGTATGATGAGGGCTTGGCGGCCTTCGACGTCAACTATGACCAGGCAGACGCTCGTCGAACTCGTCGACATACGGTCACAAGCGTTGCTGCAACCGGCCCTCGCTGCCACATCTGTGGCAGAGTCGATGCATCCGATTTTGGATTGAGGAGTCATCTCCGGTGCCATCGCCCGTCATTGACCAGCTAGCACAGCGTCATCGTCGTTCAAGCAAGAAAGCTACTCTTAGGATCACGGTTGAATTGAAATTGAATAAAGTTGTCTCTCTTTTGACCCAACTATACCACAGCATAGCATTTTAAGCAACAGGTTGAAAAAAATAAGGCTGACGTTTTTTATTCAACGTTTTTAAAAACGTTTTTAAAGATGTTTCTGGTGGCCTGACTTAGCGGTAACGCGTTTGATTCGATCAACGAAGTTACTTAACGCCGGGCCGGATTAGTACTGAGATGGGTGACTGCCTGCGGGCGGATAAACCATCTCGGTATTTAAACAGCCGCCTAGGTCAATTCAGCATTTTATCCCCCCGTGGTAGGTAAATCGAGTACCAGCCTATCTGGTTGAGGTTAAGGCGGGGCGCGTTCACCTGTGTCGGGTGGGATCCCATACGGCAGGTGACGCTTCGTCGCTCTGGAATAAGCTTCCAACAAGAGCTATAACACCACCTTTATGGTTGCAATTTAACTGGTCTGATCTGAACTGTCGTGTATGATACGGTAAAAAGCTTAGACCTATATTCGTCGTCGGGAGGATTAAGGCTAGAGCCTACTGTTGACGTCTGCTGTTCTGACGTCTGAAAGAACTGAGTTTTCTTCAGCTCATATTTACTGCCACCGCCGCCGCTGGTGAAAGTGACTTTTGTGCACCGAACCTCGCCTCTCCTCCCCTCTCTCACAACAAAACCCGCGTGACGCAACATCGTGCTGCATGTGTCATGAAATGGAGTGAACAGTAACGGCAACGTCATGCGTTAAAAAGTTGGGAAACTTGGGGACAAAGAAAGTTGTAATTTTCCGACAAAGACCTGCAAATTTTTAAAAGACGATACAATGGATAGGTGCTCAGAATTTTAAAATTTTAAAAATCTAAATTCTGCTTTTAAAGTTGACCAGAATGTGATATTTTAGCCCTAATCGATGGCAAATGTTAACATTGTCTTTGAGAATAAACTTTTAGGTGAAAACGGTATAGGCCCAAATAAGTTATACGTAGAAATAATTATATCAAAATATAATCTTTATTTTATTGTTTTTGTTAAAGTTTCGGTAACCGCGACTGTCCAGGTGTTGCTGGGGCGGACAGTAATTATGTATAGTCATAGATGTGTGAAAGTTGAAAACTGCAACAAAAACTACATTGGAGAAACAGACAGAGCTTTTAGGGTACGGCTACAGGAACACCGACAAGAAGTTATACAACGAGATGTATGCCTACACACAAAACACCAGAAAATCCACAGCAACAGAGCAAAACAAGTCTGCAGTCACAGACCACGCCATCTCTCTCAACCACGTCATAGACTGGGACCGCGCCAGGTGATCGACAGAGAAAGTAACAGGATAGACTGGTGGATCAGGAAAGCGACAGGCTGCAGCCCACCAGGAAATAACAAAACAAGTCCATGAACCGAGACGAGGGGTCGCATTTATGAATACTCGTATACTGTCCGCCGCAGCAACACCTGGTGGACAGTTCTTCCGAAGAAGGCAGAAGCCGAAACTAAACAAATACAATAGAATAAATATTGTATTTTGATAAATTTTTAACGTATAATTTAATTTTTAACATGTTTACAAACAGCATAAATACTTGGCGATTCGCAGTTTATCCGATATTAGACTACATATTGACATAGTTGAAACGGGTGTCAATTTTTGCCCAACCTGTAGGCTTATATCGTAACTTCGGTGATGTAGTTCACATGATCGTAATTGTTGCAGAGCGAAAAAGGCCAGCATTGTTGTGTGGGATAAACAGACTGCAGAACGGAAGGACAAACCGACAGAGGATGGCTCAAAAACGGGGGCCACTTTGTTTTACGACTTGTAATTTTTCTGGCGTGACAGAACGTCCAAAGGCAGTATCCGTCTTCAATGAGTTTGCGCGTCGGAATTTCCGAAAATATCGATCTTGTTGAGGAGTTCAATTGCAGTGTTTTTTTCGCTGTTGCTATTGTATTATTTTTGTGTGTTTTTTTTCTACCATGATCAGTGAATTAAAGATTATCAAAAGTGCTGTGCACATCTACAACAAGAAATATTAGATTGTGACTAATCTAATGTACTCCTCGCGCGCATTATTTTCTTTTGTATTCTTTTAAGAGCTTTTTCGTTTCTTTCGGCTTGTATTAGAGACCTGACGTCTAATCGAAACCCGGTTAATATTATACTAATAGTGACTGGCGTCGAGGTCGTTATTGGAAATTGTCTCCCCGAAGTTCATAAAATATATCTCGATTTTAGGAACTGAGAGAAAAAAATTTCCAATAATGGTCGATGACGCTACTTGCCGTTTGTCTTGTTATACCTCAACGCATGCGTTTATCTGGCACCGTTATGGAGATATGGCGCTTCAAAGATAATGGGGTCACGATCTTGACCTTTTGGGGGTCACGCGACGTCATCGACTCCATTTGACTCACGGCGGTCGACTTCCTATGGGTGATCCATAGTGACCATAGTGACTATCTAGCACGGTTATGGAGATTATGACCGTTTGAAGTTCTTCCAGAAAGGCTCTTCCAGGAACAGAAATCGGTCGGTCGGTCGTCGGTCCTCAATATTACACTGATCTCATATACTCATCTTCGCTACGTTAGGAAAGTAACGCACGAGGAGTAAAAATCTATACGAAATTGGAAGGGAGATAGACATTTTACTTTCTTCTGTCCGGCGCATTGCAAAGCACGATCAAAGGCTGAACCGCTTAAAATCTACAAACGCTTGTCTTCCGACAGATGGACCCTCTTTAGTTTGAAAAGTAGTTTTCAGAAGAAAAATTACGAGGTGATGTTAAGAATGAAGTGACGTTGATTTTTGCCGTATTTTGTGCCGAATTGGCCAGTACTTTCAAAGTCACAAGCCATAAAACAAAGTGGCATCGTTTGAGCCACTCTGTGTCCTATGTTTGTTGCTCGTTCCTGTGGCACCGCACTGCGTAACAATAATCGTCATTTATGACACGGCTTGCCGCGCGTCGTACACTGGTTGTGCAATGTGCATTTAAGGGGCGTACACAGCGACACAGCTGAGCAATGGACGAGCAGTAATGCGTAGGCCTAATGTGCGCCCTGCGGGCTACGGCTGACTGTAGGGATGCGCCTATCTTTAATTTGCTAAATCCATTTTAACGAACGCACATTGGTCATTACGGCAAAAACTGTCATTTCAGTTAAGTAAAGTTCAAGTCAGTTCAGTTGCGTCGCTCTGAACGCGCCTTTAGTTGGCGTCGTCGCTCGAAAGCACGCATCCAGCGTTCATTCAAACCGACGTTCAACGGACCAAGACGACGACCAGGCCATATGCAGCTACTGTATGTATACAGACGCGGACCTGGCCTCAGTGGCCTGGCTATATACATGCTCGCCCCTCTGTCGCCACGATAATACCTGATTTATATTTACGACGCATATTATACTTACCGCAGCATGCGCATATTATATGAGTTTGCCCTCTCGTTTTAGGCGCATATACGGACGGACAGTAGCGCCTATAAGCCGGTGTCAGTCGGCCTATCTATCAGTTCGATTAAGCTTATACTTACGCCTCTATCTGAGTAATGATAGCAGCTGCAGTCGACGGTAAGTCGCTTCCGTGTGCTTCTGTCTTGTACGGTAAATCAACGTATCGAACTCGCCACTTGCAGTGTCGATTCGTTTAAAGCGTTCTATTCATACACGTAAAATTGTTGGCTTATCGCTACAGCAGTTACGCATAACACAGCTTCAGGTCTAACCTAAAACGACAAGCGCGTCTGGGCATAATTGTTCTTGTGACCGTCGCCTTCCCTTGTCATTTTACCGGTTGTTTTTTGGACCGACCGTTAAGTTGTAAGCTTAACGGTCCGGCTCTCGTCTTTGCTACGGTTGTTGTTCGTCTGTCCGTCGTCCGTTTGTCTGTCACGGATGTATTGTGGCTAAACGGTACAAGATAGAGCCTAGGTTGCTATTGATCACTAATAGGAAGTCATACGCCCTTTCAGATGAAATGAAAATCATTGACCTTGGCCTTGGATAACTTTCGATGCGGTCCGCCCCGCACTAGCGACAGCTAGGCGTCTTGTTTTCGTATGCGTAGACTGTAAGCCTATGTGTGTTTTTAGGTGGCCCATTGCAAGTTCTGCGCAGGGACCCAATTAGCCAACCGAGTTTAATAAATGCGTTCTGGCACAAGATTGAGACATCCAGTCACCGATGCTCGAAAACACACGCTCAAACACAAGTGAAACGCGCAGACAAATCAAAATGGCATGAAGATGCGAAATCGCCCTGGTGCAAGTTATTCCGCCTATAGCTACACATTTTTCAGTAGCGTGGTATGTCTGTCAAATTCGCATGTTACATTCTTGCACCATGTTGGAACCGTTGGATGGATTTAGATGGCATTTGGCAAGTACACTTGTTGACTCCAATGACATACTACGTTACATGAAGATCTCTGCCCCGAAAGAAATGAGTGGGGTGCAAATTGCATGCTGCAACCTAGCAGAAAAGTTGCGTTAACCGGTGACAGGAAATCCGCTTCTCAGCAAATTAATTTGGACTTGTTGATTATTGAACTGAATTGAAGTAATCTCTCAGTAAATGGTAGTTATTGTAGGACCTATTCATTTTACGCGCGACAGGATGTAATGCTTCGCGCGTCTTAGCTATCATCAAGGCGTTCGTCCGTCTGTCCGGTTGTCACACTCTGCAGCTCTATCAAAAAGTGCAAGCTAGGATCAGGAAATCTTTACTGTAGGCTTCCTCAAGAACTCTAGTTTTTTGTGACAAAATTTTGTGCCGCTAGGTCATGCGATTTTCCTCGAATTATCGAGGGCGTCAGAATAGGGAACCCTCCCACTAAAACGCGTTATTTTACTGCAATTGGCTCGTCTAGCGTAGAACGGTTTCAGGTAAGCATAGATTGCTGTTTGTCATAACAAGCACTAACGACGAGCTTTCCAACGGTAACAACATCGATGATCTTGAACCCCAAAATACCCAGTTTTAAGGATTTTTTGCTATTTTAAACTGCGGCGCACATTAAAGAGTGAACTACGATAAAATGGTTAAAGATAGACTAAGACAAACTGCAAAATGAATGTAGATTTTAGCAGCTTAAACTTTGACCCTCTAGGTTTAAGAACTTTTCCGTACGGGGCATCAAAAATAGGTGCCTCTTAAAATGAGCGATTTCTGTTAATATCCACTAATTTGGCGTGAAAAGGGTTGCAGATGAACTTAACATAGACTTGCTGCTTACCGTAACAAGTACTGCTCTCAAGCTTATGAAAGGTACCAAGGCTTATAACCTTGAACGACCTTAAAATTTTAAAAAGCGGCATCTTTAGTAATTTTTTTTTGCGATTTAAGGCCGCGAGCAGTGAATTGCATGAAAATTACTAGAGATATATCAGGACAACCCGCGTATGATATTTTTTTAGGACAAAACGTACATTTTAACTGTTTTAGTTTCGACCTTGTAAGTTCAAAAAGTTCTTCGCACGGAAGCCTTAACTTTGGGTACACTTTCAAAACGCAGTATTATCTTATTGCACGTTGTGCGCTGATTCCCCAAATTGAAATGGCAGCATTGCTGTTGTCGCGCGTCACGTGAGCTTTGCTCAAATAATTTGTATTACACAACATAGAACATAGGTATGCGATAATGCAAACGCAAATGGGTGGCTTATATATTCATTTAGCACTATGATTTGAATGTATCACTTGGAATTTCGCATAATTTTTCAGTTGTATTTATAACCCACATTTTTCCAATTTCTTTTTTTTGCAGCGGCGTCTTCGGTTAAAAAAAGTAGACGGGGCAGAAATTTGGAATTATCTGACTAATAGTGCACATTTTCGACTGAATTCCAACAGATTGCTGCGAATTTCTGAATTTAAATTTTGCCTCTTAAGTTTCTAAAGATTGGGATTTTTAGCCATAGATTTTGCATTTTTGGTCGAAAGTTTTACAAGAAAAAACTTTTTGACAATGA
>Ga0056128_1002772_pt1 | contig 21023 bp, 15 predicted proteins | sample WorMetLIZISLAND2_FD_71113 | JGI IMG/M metagenome (GOLD analysis project Ga0056128, IMG submission 71113) | Marine gutless worms symbiont microbial communities from Max Planck institute for Marine Microbiology, Germany - Olavius geniculatus... ... | reverse complement strand
CCTTCGGTGTCACTGCACCACGCCTCTGGAACAGTCTGCCAACAAACGTCATCTCAGCAAGGACACTGCCAGTTTTTAAGAAACATTTAAAATCGTATTTGTTTAAAATGTCATATAATTTGTAACTGCATCTACTTATCCTGACCCTATTTGTATATTGACAGTAATTTTTGTAACCTGTCCTTGAAGCTCTGCTTACGGCAGGTTAAATTTGTCGTTTGTAATAATAATAATAATAATAATATACCATCTGCATTTATGACGATTTATTGCGTAAAATGTCGGGGCTGGTCTATATGATGATTTGATGGTGTAACAGTCAGGAAGAACGTTGGACTTGTGATGATGATGATGATGATGATGAAGGACGAATTAACTTTAGTGTGGCGTTAAGTCCTAAGACTACAAGGACACGTAACAGTGAAGTCATGTAATAGTAGTCAGTGCAATGAGACGTTGTTAGTCATGACTGTAAGAGCAGGCAAAAAGTTCGGTTTTCAGTCTGCTGTGGAAAACTTGCAACGACGGAGACGACCGGACCGACTCCGGCAGACTGTACCAGACCGATGCAGCAGTCGCTGGAAAGGTGCGGTCGCCAATGGTAGAACGCACAGTGCGTGGAGCGACCAGCGCTGTTGTAGTCGAAGAGCGCAGTCGTCGACGTGCATTGAAGTGTGACGCGCTGAAGATCTGAGGCCAAGGGTAGCCAGGTGCAGAGCCATGTAGGCAGCGATACACCAGCACTGCCAGCCAGAATGAAATATGTTCTGGCATCTGAAGCCAGTGTAATCTGCGCAGTAACGGCTGAATGTGGTCCCGACGGCAAGCTTTGAAGATCAGCCGTGCAGCGACCACGAGGTCGCTGATTGGATGTTTTTCAATTGACTTCAGCTGAATGCATCCGAGACAAACGTCAGTGCAGTGCGCTTCAGCTCGTCGACAAAGTCAGCTACCATCTGATCTGCTGGCTGTTGGTTCTGATCTCGTGTCGCCAGTCACATGCGTGCACAATTCGGTATTTTCATTGATGCTGACCTGACGATGCGCACTCAGGTCACTCAGACATGTTCGAAGTGTTTTGCTGTCCTTCGACAACTACGAAGCATACGTCGATCGGTGTCAAACGACGTGATGCAGTCACTCATCGTGGCGCTGGTGTTTTCCGGGTTTGACTACGGCTCCGCAACTCTTGCCATCCTTCCGAAGCAACCCATGGACAGGCTTCAGTTTGTGCAGAACGCCGCTGCATGGCTGATCTTTAAAGTTTGTTGCCAGGACCACATTCAATCGGTACTGCAGATCATTTTGAATTGTGTAAAATGTAGGCTGCACTGTGTCTGTAGATTGTGTAAAATGTCTGTAGGCAGTGACGAAGATGGTCCAGGAAGCATTCACTTATATTGAGCAAATCACAGATTCGGACATCAAACTGAAACTTATTGACACCCTACGCACTGTCACTGCCGGAAAAGTTAGTTTATATTATATTATTAGTATGCTCGATGTTCAGTTTTACGTCAAACGTTTTTTTATTCTGTGCAAGAGATGCATGTATTGTTGTTTAACGAAAATCCTTCACATTCTGCCAGCGAGCGAACACTGACGTAAATTGCAGATTATTCCTGAAAAAGACCATCACCCGCCTCACTCCTTATCTCAGCGCCTCAGATTCAGTGAGTTTTTTTCTGACATTGTGCGCTTTATAAATTAAATTTGCTTACTTACTTAATCATCGGTTCACTATGCCTTCTTATTAGACTAGAAATATTTCTGTTTTACATCTTATCTAGTATGTACTACGTAAGTAAGTTAGTAAAGTGCAAATTTAAATAGCGCAGACTCAAAAAATATGTAATGCGCTGTTTTGTACATTGTGTATCTACCACTACGATGTACATATGCTATTTCTCATTTGTACGAGATTATTTGTTTTAACAGCTTTCTGGGAAAAGTGCTTATTGTTTGGCCGGTTATGAATCTGCTAGTGGTCTGCTATCTCTTTTTTTACTGGGGTTTTATGCGCGAAAGCAGCTACTGCTTTCAGCGCATCTTAGCCATCGCAATTCTGTCTGTCCGTGTGTCTGTCCGTCCGTCCGTCCGTCCGTCACACTGGTGGATCAGGCAAAAACGGTCCAAGCTAGAATCACCAAATCTTCACCGTTGGCTGCCTGGAAGACTCTGGTTTCAGGAACTGTAAAGCTTTTCCATAAATTCGAAGGGGGTCACCCCAAACGAGGGCGTTAAATGAGAGGGGGTGGGCAAAATTTGCGATTTTTGGCCAATAAGTCGCTGTATCTCAGTAAAGGTGCGAGATAGGACCTAGGTTACTATTAATCACTAATAGGAAGTCGTACACTGGCTCTCGGTTGGCGCTGAATTCAATGATCTTGAATGACTTTGAACGCCAAAATAGGGGGTTTTATGGATTTTTTTTTGGCGATTTCAAGCTGCGACACAAGTCTATATCATTCACAAAGTGGCACCACGCTACTTTCCTTATGCGATCCAGATAGAGAATTTGGTAACTGTATATTAACTTAGCGCGAACACCCCAACTTTCAGCTAAACTACTGAACCGGAACTGCTATAGGCTTTCGCGCATCTCGTGAGCATTAGCTCAAATTTCTTGTTACTATGTGCCAGCATGTATTAGCTATCACAATTCTGCCCATCTCTCTGTTCGTGTGTCACAACCCATTACCATTTCAAGCTTGGGTTAGATAGAGACTTCTGTTTTTCACCATATGATAGCCTAGAGTGTCTAGTTTCAGCACAACTCAGCCTTTCACCCGTCTGGGGTAGGTAAATCGTGTTCTGATCTTTCTGGCTGGGATTAAGGTGGGGTGCATTCACCTGTTTCGGGTGGCAGATAACTGTGTGATCCGATATGGCAGGTGATGCTCCATAGCTCTGCTGTGGGTTTCTTACAAAGAGCTATACAGTAAGTACCATTGACGTTTGGCTTCTGGCCATACTTTTGAGCCTGCTGGTATTTGTTTTGCTACTATTGGTTCCGCTGTTGTATGTGTTTTAGATCTACGTGGAAGTGGAAAGGGCTCGCATCAGCAGGATTCTTGCAGGCATTCACGAGGACCAAGGCAAAATCTCCGATGCCGCCTCCGTCCTACAGGAACTACAGGCATGTTCCTACCAGAATGATCGCAATCCCGGAATTGAGTTTTTAATTCCAGCATCAGAGATTAAGAAATTTGTAGTCCTGGGATTCTGGTTTTGGGATTTGGCTTGATGTTAGTTTCTGTTCTTTTCTGCTATAGAATATAGCAATATTTGGCATTTGTAGGTTTAAATGTTTAAAAAACTTAGCCATAATAAAATACTTTTTTATTAGTGGACCAAGAAACGAACATTGGATTAAGTTTGCGGTGGGTTCTTTTGCATGTTTTTTTACCCCAAATCTGCTGAGGGTTTTTTTCCGGGTATCTACCCATGTGTCTAAACCCTGCTTGAGGCGCTGTATTGTTAATGTTATGCTCATTATATGCCAATGATATGTTAGTGATATGCATATGCTATCTGCCTGGCAGGTGGAGACGTTTGGATCGATGGAAAAGAAGGAGAAAGTTGAGTTTATATTGGAACAGATGAGGCTGTGTTTGGCTAAGAAGGATTATGTTCGGACTCAGATCATAAGCAAGAAAATCAACACAAAATACTTTGAGGATGTCGAAACTCACGTCAGTAACTGTTTGTTTGCTTTATTGTATACTTTTTCATTCTTGTTGCACATTTATTTTCGGTCTAGTTTTAGTTTTTTTAGTTTCATTTGTCAGTAAGTTGTTTTTTTTTTGTTTTAGTACCGCATAACCATCTTTTTAAAAGCGTTTTTATGTTTTACATAGCAGAACTTACATTTCAGCTTCTCTCATTTCATTTCCATTTAATACATTTAAGTTCTTTTTAGTTAGTGTGCAAGGTTGCTCTTAGTTCTCATGTCCAAGTCTTTACTGCACCATGTCTCAATAAAAAAAAAGAGTCAGAATTGTTTATGACATAACTTAGTCAAACTTTCACCGATTTTGATAATTTTTGGCAAGAAGATGGCCAAAACGATAGAATTATGTAAGATGCAGGCATTTTTCATTTAATCTAACTTGTGTCAACACACTACCGTGTGAAACATAGATGCTGCAAATTGTTGCATAGCACTGAGTTGGTCTCCAGTAAACGTTGTAACGACTTAATTAAGCACATAATCAGCTAAAGTGTAAATTATTTAGCAGAATTATAAGTCTGTATAACAACTCGTTTGCAGATTATCAGAGTTTATGCCCAAAGTGTGCCCCGCATACACGGATACAATGGCTTAGATGCAACACCACTGGCTGATAGCGGAATCAACAATTAATTGATCAAGCGGCATTCACTCATCGATTGGATGTGTTTTAGACTTATCAGACAGCTTTTGTTGTCTGTTATTTTCACTGTAAAATATTTAATGTTGCAAAATTATTAAATCAGGCGGCACCCTCTGTTGAATTGATGATGCATAGTTGTGCAATCTGATACAACTACAGGGTGGGCCAAAAAAACCGGACCTGTTTGAGCGTTGATAACTCAGCGATGGTTAGTGGTAGAAAGACATGTGATACGTCAAAAGTTTCAGAATGCTGTAAAGAATAAAAGAAAAATTTGCATAGCAGAGCATTTGAATATTCTTGGTTAATTTGCATAAATCTTCATTACCCTTGAAATTAGGCATATGTCAGCACTGCCGTGTACCCGAGTTCACTGAACTCAAAAACTCACTGCCAAAAAGTCCAGATTTGAATTCCGTGAATTATTCAGTGTGGGGGCATTGGAACAGATAGCATGGTCACAAAATTTCAGTAACTGGCCGGCTAAAATGTGTGCTAATCGAATGCTGGGCTCAGCTGATCCTGAACACGTTGACTCCAGCGATCGATCAGCTGCCTAAAAGGACTGATGACGGTTATGAATGCTAAAGCTGGGCAACTGCCTATGTCGAATTTCATCCAAACTAAACGTATGTGTTAATGATTGTTGATATTTCACTGTATGCTGAATGAAAATCAACTTAAATTCATGCGTTCCTGCCAAATTAGCATGATTTTAGGGGTGGGGCAAATTTGTGTAAATCAGGAAAAGAATATTTAAATGCTGAGACATGCAATTTGTACGCTTCTTTTGTACACAACTTTGAAACTTTTGGCATGTTATGCGCCTTTCCATCAACAAACATCGCCAAGTTATAAAAGCTGAAATATCTATGTTGAATATGGATTTAACATTAAATTTAACATTAACGTTAAAGTCAAATTTGGCAGAATTTCGGGGGGTGAAGAATATTTATGCAAATTAAGCAAAGAATATTTAAATGCTTCACTATGCAAATTTGTCGTTTGTTATTTATTTATAACTGATGACTTGACGAATCAGCAGTCGTGGATCAAGACAATCGGACTTACAACGCTGGGTGCTCTTACGTTGGTCTTTGCCCAAAATTTCAATCTGCTTTTGTGTTTCGGTTTTAGAATCTGAAGCTAAAGTACTACAAGCTTATGATAGAACTCGATCAGCATGACAGTGCATATCTCTCAGTGTGTAAGCACTATATGGCTGTCTATAACACATCAAGCATCAAGGAGGACCCCCAGGCACGCAATGAGGTGAGCTTATAACAACTCAGACAGTGTTTATGTACAGCTTATACCACTCCAGACAGTGTTGTAATGTAGCTAGATCAACATGACAGTGGGTACCTTTCAGTCTGTAAGCAGTACATGGCTGTTTATAGCATGCCCACTGTCCAGCATCAAAGATGACCCTCAGGCATGCAATGAGGTATGTGTTAAGCTTATACCACTCCAGACAGTGTGGTAAAGCAAGATGTGTGTTAATACAGGCTTATTCCACAAGCTTATTCTACCCCCGACACAAGTGCTGTGATGTAGTTAAGGATTATATGGCTGTCTATAACATGCCAATCATTAAAGAGGACACTTAGGCATGTGATGAGGTATGTGTTAGCTTATACCACTCCAGGCAGTGTTGTAACTTGTTTAGACTGCTCCATTGTGGCCTAAAAGTATAAATGATGACCCTGTTTCTCTCAATGATGTATATGCTGTTGATATACAGATATAGGGATTGCCATCTCGGGATCCCGGCCATTTTCTCGGATCTTGAATCCTGAGTATGGTGACATCCCAATCCCAGTATTTCAGGGTTGCTGTAGATGGTAAAATGCCGATTCTTCTAGCCATTCAGTGGGATATTTCATGTGTACCCCCAAGAGTAGAGTCTGCTGCGAAGTGTAAGTTGCATTTGGACTGTCACAGTCACTGCCGAGTCTCTGGCGGCTTAGGTCCGATTTTTCCATGCACATTTGATGGCTGATCAAATTGATCTCCGATCAAATTCGGTACTTGATCTGAGATCATCTCAATAACTGTTTTTCCATCGCCAATTAGTGACTGATCATCCATGAAACCTCCCATCAAGTTGATGGCCGAATATTGGCCGATCAAGTCAGATAATTGACGATTAAACGTGGCGATCTGCAGTTCGTTGCTTATTCGCACCAGAAACATCGCTTCACTTCGCTGCTCAGAACGGCAATTCAATTCATGCATTAAAATAAAGTTCCAGGCATGTGCATAGTGTTTTGTGGAGAAATAAAATGGATAGACGCTCCGTATAATTTGATTTGCGGTAGAACGTATTTTTGACAGCAGACGTATCGTTGATATCGTTGCTATGACGACGTTTACTGGCTACGGCGTCCACTCGCAGCGCCTGCCCATTAGCACAACACCGCAAATTGAGGTCACTGTCAGCCAATAAGATTGGCATAAAGTAGGCTCAGTTGACGGCCGACCAGCTAATCGCCGATCACGTAATTGGAGATCGAAAATCCATGGAGAAACGAAACACTTGATCGACGATCAGTTCTGAACATCGAGTTAATCGAAGATCAGTAAATCGGAGATCAAATTTGATTTGGTTGGAGATGGAAAAACCGGACCTTAGTTATTTTCACTCTTGCGATTACATATTTCTTAATTCCAGATACCAGGATTGAGAAATTGATTCTGGCATTGCAGTCAGTAGAGATGACATGTTTATCACATAGATTCAAATTATTGGGCGCATCCCTTTATTGAGTTGATATGATGTGTATAAATGAATTGTAGGCGTTGTCACACGTGGTGATGTATTTGGTCCTGTCTCCATTTGACAATGAACAGTCAGACCTTGTGCACAGGGTTGATCAGGACTTAGTCCTCGATGAACTGCCTCTCTACCGGTATACATCTGTCTGTCTGTCTGTCTGTTTCAGACTTGGCCAAGTCTCCCCGCATGAGTCTCACACTTTTACAGTCAATCACGCTTTGGCTTTATCTCACGCATTTTTATTTTTTGTCTGTTATACATTTTTACACGAATGTTTTGTTTTTAATCAGCATAGTTGAAGTTTGTCGTGTGATTTTAACACAAAGTTATTTATTACCTCCGCCAAGGAGGTTATGTTTTTGCTGACTTTTGTAGTTTGTCTGTTTGTTTGTCTGTGTGTTAGCAACATAACTCAAAAAGTTATGGACGGATCTTTCTGAAATTTTGAGGGTATGTCGGGAATGGCACAAACTACTAGTGATTCAATTTTGGGGTGATCCGGCAGGAATCCTGGATTCTGGATCACTTTGAAATTTTCGTTACCATTGTGTTAAAGGGGACATAAGGGAACCGCTGGCAAAGCGAAGATGGTGACGCCACCTGGCGAATAGCTTTGCCTTGGCGGAGGTACCTGCGCTCTCCGAGTGCTTTCTCTAGTTCTTGTTTCTGCTACCAAGGTTCTTGTGCTTTGTTACTTTCTGGCGTTATATGTGAGCATGATGTCATGGCAAAAATATGTATTTTAATGCTCTGCAGCGATAAAATTTCACAGATGAAAACCTTCCATTGCATGTAGTGACGGTGTCATCATTGCTAGATGCTGAGTTTCATTGACCATCTTTGGGCCTGTGATCTGATGCAGTTTTTTTTGCTGTGATTTTTGCAATTTTCACAAAAGCTTGCCATGTTTTTTGCCATTTATTTGCCGTGATTTTCTACTGTCCCTAATCTGTCTCTATGTCTGTCTGTATGTCTCTGTGTTTCTATGTCTGTCTGTCTGTGTCTGTATGTCTGTAGTAACCTGTTGAAGCTGTTCATGACAGCAGAGATAATGCGATGGACAGATGTATGTGCTACCTATGAGGCTGAACTTCGTAGCTCCGATGTGTTCAGTGCGCAGATAGAGGAGGGCAACAAGCGCTGGGCCGACCTCAAAATACGTGCCATCGAACACGTTTGTATGCTAACTAGTCCTTCCAATCCTGGGATAGAATTTCTCAATAACAGGATTATTCCAGGATTAAGAAATTTGCCATCCTGGGATCCATTTTTTGGGGATTATTTTAGTATCCCCAATAGACTCATTTCATGTATATACCTTCCTTATGGAAGGTATATACGAACTGTAAGGAGTCATACCACGCTACAGCGTAATGTAATACATTTTTATGCAAAAACAAGCAATGGGCTGGTGTCAAAGTACGGCTGGTGGCGTGGCGTAGTTTGTAACGCATTTCGGATGAAACAAAGTTACTCTACGCCGGGCCCGGTTAGTACTGCAATGGGTGACTGCCTGCCAGCTAGGTCGACTCAGCCTTCTATGCTCCGTGGGACGGTAAAATGAGTAGTAACTCATTTACATGAGTTACGGAAGGTGGGGACCTTGGTACAGCTGACTGGGGTTGCCTAGCCTGCCGCTGTGTCAGCCTGTGTCCGCAGGCTGCACATGGTGGCCGTGCGGCAGGTAGCTCTGGTTAGTGACGAAAGCACATTAGAGGCGTGTTTGCGACGATGCGCTATACAAATTGACGACCTTTACCTTTACTTTTACCTTTTTATGCGCCATCGAACATGTATGTGTGCTAACACTCTTATTTTGCAGTGGATTTAAGTGCTACAGCTCGCCAAATGGGAAACCCATCTGAGAGCTAGAGTGTCGCCTGCCATATTGGGTTACCTGCCACCCGACAAGTGAATGTGCCCTGCCTTAACACCAGTCAGACACTTGATTTACCTACCCAGGAGGGATGGAAGGCTGAGTTGATCTTGGTGGGTGTGGTTATATACCGAGTTGTTTACCTGTCTGCAGACAGTCAGCCACTTAATAGCAAGACGTGCGTCATCTGGCATTCAAATCAATGACCTCTCTCTTAAGTGCAATCTTAAGTGCAATCTCCTCACATTATGCTGCCAAGCTGAGCTGTTTGTTGCAGGGTTCCTATGCATCTTTGAAACTTCTAGATTTTTTTTGTTTTGTCTTGTTTTTTTCTCCTTGAAAACAGTTTTGGTCCTTGAAAGTCCTTGAGTTTGAGTTACTAGGTAGTTGAAAGTTCTGGATTTTTCAGTACCTTAATTAATTAATTAATTAATTTAGCAGCCCACACATACATGTCACAGTTATGTGGACACGCAGTTTCTAAAGAAAAAACCCGCTGAACACTTTCAAAAATATCGAGTTGGAATCGGTTTTTGTATGTTAATGTAATTTCAGCTTTATTGGATGCCATTTTATAGTTAGCAACATGTCACAATGCGTAATCATATGAACCAATTTCGACATTTAGTCCTTGAGAATTAATGTTGGCATGACTTGAAAAGTCCATAATTCAGGTCACGTTGAAGTACTACACATGTATTTATATCTGGAGGGAAGGGGAGAGAAAGGGAAAGCCGGAAGGGAAAGGATTTTCCAACCCCCTCTGAATTGGTGTGATGTGAGAATCTTATAGAACATGCTAGTAATGTCCATCTATTATGTACATATTCGCATGCAATTTGTGCATTTTTGCGTTAAAATATGACACTCGGTCACAACCGTTTTAATTATTTTCCTGATAATCAACTGACTGAATTTAGTGCAGTTTAAAAATAGAAGAAAATCGGAACCAGACTGGTTGTTAAGTCATGGTTTCTATGGTCAGGGGAAGTCAAGAAAATTCAGCTTGGAACGTTAAAGCACCAGTTCCAAATTTTTTCTTCTTGTTTCGCTGGGATTATTTGTACCTCCACTTTCAAATTTGTTCCACCGCCCTTGTTTCTAGTGCGATTGCAAGCGATTGAAAATGGACATTGGTATTTTGTGTGAACAAATTAGTCAAGGACAACGATTCATTTTGTCTTGGAAATCATGGAAAAAGTCAGGGAAAATAAATTCTGCACAGTAGTAGGAACGATAAAAATAAAACAAGCTTGCTTTGCTTTGACCACTGATAAATGCAGACATCAGCAACCTCAGCTTGAGCTTGTATCTTACAAATGACTATGTTGTTATTACCTCCACCAAGGAGGTAATGTTTTTGCCGGTTTTTGTTTGTTTGTTTGTCTGTGTATCAGCAAGATAACTCAAAAAGTTATGGACAGATCTTTCTGAAATTTTGAGGGTATGTCGGGCATGGCGTAAGCTACCAGTGATTCAATTTTGGGGGTGATCCGGCAGGAATCCTGGATTCTGGATCACTTTGAAATTTTCGTTACCATTGCGTTAAAGGGGGCATAAGGAAACCGCTGACAAAGCGAAGATGGTGACGCCACCTGGCGAATAGTTTCGCCTTGGCGGAGATACCTGTGGGCTACGACTGCTTTTCTAGTTATTATTATTATTATTTATTGAATGATTGGTTGCCTGTTGATCGACATTGTAGAACATGCGAGTAATGTCTAAGTACTACACGCGTATTCGCATGCGTCGCATGGCTGAGCTACTGGACCTCACTGAAGACGTAAGTACAGTATTTGTTTAGGCCTAAAAAATTTTCTTTGCTTCCAGTTGCCGGCCCATCCATAAAAAACCTCGAATTCCCAACACTTGCTGTTGGATTATCAAACAATTTTTGTTGTAGTTTTCATGGTTTTACTAAAAAAACCTGTTTGCGTCTAGTTTTGTTATGCTGCAGTATCCTTACTTAAGTTAGTTTTGAGGGTTGATCAATAACTAATGAGAATCAATGTATTAGACTGACATTTTTCATTTTTTATGAATAACGTTTCGCACACTTAAATCTCCAATAAATTCCTGAAGCGACTGCTAAATTTCGTTGAGAAATATTTCTTACCAAAATTATCAAATGTTGAATATCAATAACAAAATCTCTTCATTACTGATATGGTATTACATACTGCAGTCACTCAAGTGAAAGTGATGTTTGTTGACGCAATCAAAATAACGTTAACAATAACAGTATGGTGTTTTTTTGCAGATGATCATGTTTTAACTAAACCATTAAGGCAAAAGAAAGGGTATGGTGCTAAAAAGTTTGTCGCAGAATTTCCCAGCAATTTGTGGAAACTGTCAGGATTAAACAAATGGACACTTCACATTTTGAGGCGACCTCACAAAAGCCGCTGTAACTATTGTTTGCGTAAATAGATTTAATTGAAATTTGGCACTTTGATTGCTGGTAGATGATGCATTTTTGATGTAAAATTTTGCCAGAATCAGACATTGTTCCTACGGTCGGGGGAGGTCATGGAAAGTCAGGGAAAAATCAGAAAAAAATCAGGGAATTTTACATTCCAAAGTCAGGGAAAAATAAGAGGGTCTGGGAAAGTCAGGGAAAATCAGAGTTCCAGGGTGCAAAGTGCAGAAGTTAACAAAGATGCAGAAAAGATTTTTTTTACTGTTACGCAGACTGCGTACAACAGTTCACAGATTTTTTTTTCTGTTCGCTTCGCTCGCAGATTATTTGTACTTGCACTTTCAAATTTGTTCCGCCACCTTTGTTTCCAGGGCGATTGCAAGCGGTTGAAAGCCAACATTAGTATTTCGCGTGAACAAATTAGTCAGGGAAAACGATCCATTTTGTCCTGGAAAGTCGTGGAAAAGTCAGGGAAAATGAATTCTGCAAAGTAGTAGGAACCACGATCAGATGTTGTTTGTTAAAGTTATGCAAATGAACACAGGAATTTACTTGTGTAACACCATATTGGTAATGGCGATAATTTGTTATCGATATTCAACAATTAATAATTTTGATAACAATTAATATTTCTGAACAAAATTTGGCAGTCGCTTCAGGAATTTATTGGGGATTAAGTATGCGAAACATTATTCACATCCGTTTAGATTTGACATTTTTATTGCACGATGTCTAGGGGGTCCGTTTTACACCGGACACAGTGTATATCGGTAAAAAGTACATTATCTACTTATTGATCAACGCTCTAAGTTTAGTTAGTGGATGGAGTGTTGTGTTTCTGTAAGACAAAGAAAGAAGGGGGAAAGTGATCGGAGGAGAGGGGAAGAAGGAAAGGGGATGGTGAAGGGAAAGAAAGGAATGGGGAAAGGGAAGAAAAGAGAAGGCAGTGAATGAAAAACGCAATATGAGGGGGGGGAGGTTGGGAGGAAAGGAAAAGGAATGGAGGGATAGGGAGGGGAAATTGAGCACAATTTTGTTTTTACACTGTGTCTCAAAAAAACATCCCCAACATTTTTGACTGTAACTTTAAAACCAATTACCAAATTTTGATAATTTTTGGTGCGAATATTCCAGACACAGTTTGCCATCAAATGACTATTTAGTTGCCCACCTCACCCAATGTATGCTTCTGCACTACCTAGAGAAAGCAGATCAAGTGAAATATGTGTTGAAATGAACAGAAGACCTGAAAAAACATCCCTGACATTATCGATCGTAACTTGAAGAAAGGTTAGCAGATTTTAATGATTTTTGGCAGAAGTATTTCCGACACAACTGGCTATTAAATAAATGTTTTAGTTTCCACCTCACACAACGCCTTTTTTGCACTACCTGGGGAAAGCAGACCAGTCATAATACGTGTTAAAATGAATGAAAAAACGTCAATAAATTCCATCTATCCTAATCTGTGGGCCCCAACAGCAGGTCTATTACAAGGTTTGATTGTCTTGCAGCAGTGTGTCTACCAGATGAAGTTTAGGAATGTTTGCGAAGTCAAGAAGTGACTGGTAGAGTCTGGATTGGTCTGGAGCAGAACGTTATCGATACTGCTGTCAATGAATGCAGAAAGTGTCTCCTTGCTTGTGTTCGCATAGTGGGCCATCACTTCAAGCAATTTTACTGCAGGCAGTTAAAAAATGGACGGCTGGATGAATTGTTAGCCTCAGTGTCAGAAATGTGAAAAAAATGTGTTTTTATATGTTATGTTAATTAAGCAATCATATTGCATTGGATAAAAAAAGTGTCATTTCACTGGCTGTTTTTTCCCCAGGTAGTGCAGAAACAAACTTTAGGCGAGGTGGGCAACTGTATTGTCATTTGATGGCAAGTTGTGTCAGGAATATATATGCCAAAAATTATCAAAATCCGGTAACTGGTTTTCAAGTTAAAGTCAAAAATGTCGAGGATGTTTTTTTGAGACGCAGTGTAGATTTGAGGAGGCGATAGAAACAGGGTGTGTGTACTGCGTTTGTTGTATAATCTGTAGGAGACGGAAGAGTTTCTGTCCGGCCTGGTGGTCAATAAAACAGTAGAAGCCAAGATAGATCGCTTGGATGGCGTGGTGTGTTTCTCGAAGACCAAGAACCCCATCGAGATGTTAGACGATTGGACTCACAACATTGGCTGTCTCATGAACTATGTCAACAAAACGACTCACCTCATCACCAAGGAGGAAATGATCCACAAGCTGCTTTAGAGACACGGTCGATTGTCTACAATCCAATTTCTCCGATTTTCTGCAAGCCTGAGATTGGAATTCTGGGATTTGCCAAAATGGCTAGCATCCCGGGATTAGGGATGCTACTTTTGCTTAAATGTTGTTCCGATTTTGACCGTTTTCTGTTGTTGTTTTTTCTGTTTGTCTCTTTTGAATACATCCAGACTTTACAAGTTTTGCATTAGTAATTGCCGAGTAAATGGATATCTAAATAAATAGTCGATTCGACGGACCAGCAAAATATTCGATAGTGGCGGCAGCACTTGTTGTCGTAGCAATTCCGACTCTCAACTTTGAACTAATGGTGTAGAAATTGTTTCTTATGTTGTTCTTATGTTGATATGTGGTCATCTGCACTGTTTGTAAGTAAATTTAATTCATAAAGCGCACAGTGTCAGCGAGAACTCACTGAATCTGAGCCAGATTGTCAGTAGCGGCTGCTATTTCCTTTTTTCCTTTGTATGATTTGATCTGTTGTCTCTTCTGAACATGTTACAAGTTCTTCAGAATTTTCTCATCTCTCTTATTATCAGTGCTGTCAAAATTACCAAATAAAGAAATTATCGATAAGCTGCTTTGAGCAAGGATTCAAGTGCCAGATGGGTGGGTGGGGGTCTTTTTTTCAAACTCCAGTTTCAGGGTCAAAGCTGAGATGTAAAAAACTCTACAAGGATGTTTGAGTTTTGAAGTTATTTTTTGGCACGCTTGCTGTGAAGAGGCCAAAAAGTGTACTAGTTTTGTAATGCCGAAATCGAAGCACTGGAACACCGCCAATCCTGAAAGTCAGTCCTGCGATTCAGGAGTCACTGTCGGAGACGTTGGTTTTGAGATGTTGTTTCGATTTTGAGAACGAGTTTTTTGTTTGTTTGTTTTGTTGTCTCTTCTGAGCTCGTCTAGTTATTAAGTTGTTTAAACTTTTGTCATCTCGATTATTATTGCTGTACCTCCTTTTTTGCAAATTTGCAACGAAATCTACCAATACCTGCATCGTCGTGGGTTAAAAATAGGCTGTGCAGAAGTTGCAAATTTCTGATAGAATTCCGATAGCCAGCTGCAGATGAGATCACGTCATTAAATTGCAATTTTCCCTTTAAATTTCCACAAAATGGGTTCTTAGCCCTAAATTTAGCATTTTTGGATGAAAATTTTATGACAGGATTTTCGAACAGCCCAAAATTTATGGGGGGGAGCAATTGTACCCCTGCATCAATTGCCCCCTCGCCCCGCACCTACAGCCACAACACTGTGGCCTCAAAGACAAAATACACAAAATGTTGTGCTACTAGCTCTTGGTAACTGATCTCGACCAGTTCAGTGGTGCATTATTTTTTGTTACTTTGAAAATTATCTACAGCTGTCCCAGTCTTCTGTTTCTGTGTCAAACATATGCATAGTCGGTCAGCAAAGTGGACTATTTCAGTTGGCTGTCAAATAGTAAGGCTGCGATTGATTAATTTTCGGAGATTAGTAGACTAAAAATTTTTTAATGGATTAATTCTCATTAATTTCTGTAGTCAGTCAGAAAAAAACCGCAAAAGTGATGATAATGATGTGTAGTCAAAAACCGACAAAGTGCTGACTGTTAACACGGTGATACGAGGTGCTAGTCCTACAATTAACAAGTGTATATACCGATGTTTTGCACATTTTTAAGGATTAATTGATTAATTGGTAATTTTGGCAGCCCTGTTTTCATGCTGTACCACTTGAGTTTATCGCAGTGTCGTAAACTAAACTAATGACTAAGTCGTTTCTAAACAGCATAAGAACAAATCATATAAATCATACAACACTTAACTTTTATTGCACGGTTTGTCACGTAGGGATGATGACGCACATAAATACCAAGTCTTATCAAATTTCACTGGATCTTATTTTTAAGACCCACCATATGAGGTCCACAAAAAGGCATATAACAAAACATCTTCTGAACAAGGATACACACAAGTGTGGGTGTAAAAAAATGACCAATAAACAGTGTCACTTGAGCATTTGTACTTGTACCACTTTATGTTGTGAATAAGATACTTTTTAGGGAAACCAAAAGGATAGGTGGCAGTCACTTTAGTGTTAAAACTTGGCAATGATACTTTTGACATACCTACGTTTGAAAACAAACAGCACGCAAAACAACAAAAAAATAACATAGGTAAACTTCAACCACTGAAAATTCGAAACAATTGTTGAATTGTGGTCAGTTGATGTACAGACAGAATGTAGCTAAAGTCAATCGACATGAGTTAACAGAAATGGATTTGGGCAACTCCAGTTTGCTTTCACTGAGCCAAACCCAAAACTAAGCCTAAAGTCTGTAGATAGACCAGAGATTTCAACCAAACTTCAGTCTACGCATGTACTTAGACCATACTTTCCGACTTAAAAGACTTTCGTTCAGTCCGAACGTTCGACGCAGAGAAAGAGCTGAAGTTTCTGCTTAGTGAAGGGCAGCGGCGTCGTGTGCATCAGGAGGCTCAAGATATTAATTATGCCCCCAAATTTCATCAAAATAAGTGATATTTGGGCCCGAAAATTTGCATTTTCGGACAACAAGATTTTCTGACAGCCAGAAATTTAATGTAAGCAAATGACCCCCCTCCCGTTATTACGTCACTGGCAAAAGGAACTTTTTGGCTAAAGTATGTACGTAGCCTGAACTTGAGCTCAGCGAATTGGCTCAGTGAAGAACTGGAATTACGCAGCAATGAGTTAATGTCAGTACACTGGCTGGATCGGATCTACTACTAGCTAGCGTACTGTGCGCCGACGCTGCCAAATGTTGGCGCCGTCCTATCCCTGGATGCACTTTGCTGCTGCGTTGGAGCTGGATCTACGACCTGCTGGTTGGCTACAGGTTCAAAACACACAATACATCACAGTCACAGCACAATCTACAACAGTCATTCTAACCAGCTGCAAACATCGCTATCAGCCTTCCCACACTGTTCCGTCATTTTCCAGGACTTTCCAGGATTGTCAGAACGTTTCCCAGGACCTTTTCCAGGCCCGTCAATGTTTAAATATAAAGACAAAGAGCTGGAAGTGGAAACTGCTTTATGCAGAGCCCATTATGGGGGAATCTCCCTCAAGCTTTCAGGATGCATTTCATGTGTCGCAGAACACATCTGACGGGAGAATGACGGGATTTTCATTTTCCTCGATTTTCCAAGTCAAGGAAAACAGTTCCAGAACTTTGCAGCCTGAGGCATCAGAACCTTGCACAATACACTATTGACTAAACTCGAGTGCTGGATTGTTGGCGGTGTCAGACTAATGATAAAAAGGTCTTGGGTTGTAGGTTGGGTCACTATCATCAAGTGCTTAGTAATTGGATGTGGAAAGGTAAACCATATCAGCTACCAAGATCAACTCAGCCTTTCATCCCTCTGGGGTACTAGGTCAATTGAGTACCGGCCTGTCTGGCTGGGGATAAGGCCTGTCCATTTTTATCGTTCATTGATTCATTTTTATGCGCAAGAGCTAGCATAGCTATAGTGCATATTAGCTACAATAATTTTGTCCGTCTGTCCGTCAAATCCCGGTACCGCTCCAAGACCAGGTGAGATAGAGACTTCGGGTTTTCACCACAGGGTCTCTAGTATTTCGTGACAAAATTATATGCTCCTGGGTAAAGAAGGTCCCCAAGAACGAGGGGGCAAAACGGGCACCCCCTTAAAAGGCGTAATTCTGCCGCTATTGGCTCTTCCAACGTGAAAATGGTTGCAAATAGGCACAGACATGCTGCTTATCATAACGAGCACTGGCGACGAGCTTTTTAGAAATGTCAACATCGATGACCTTGAACCCCCAAAATAGGGTTTTTTGCGATTTTGGGCTGCGACATGCATTTCAAGGGTGAATTGAATGGCTGGAGACAGACCAAGACAACCTGTGTATGAAATTTTTCATTTAAATGTCTGTTATCATCGTTAGGTTTTTCTTACATTTATATTTCACAAAGTAGTGTAGAGACGCATTTACAGCGTGGTGGCTATATAATATCACATTATTGCAAACTGTCCTCAGACTGTGTCAGCGAAAGAATTTTGAAAATCCATCAGTAATTGGTGAAGACATGGACACGAGTAAAGCGGCACGTTTTTATGGCCGAAGGTGTATATAGAGTATGTTTTAAGTGTTGGGGTTTCTTGTTAGCAGCCTTGCTGATATACTGTGGACAATTTCCTACTTAGGAGATTTTCCTCATGAAGTAGTTTAGAAATTCCCTTAGACATAACCCTTACATAACCGCCTACAGCTCAAAACTATCTACTGCCAACGTACGGCAGAACCTCCCGTAGGCACGATACTGACGACCAGTAACATTAAAGCACTGTCCTCGACACCTAGGGGGGGAAATATTCTTGCTGATATACTGCGGACAATTTCTGCGTAGCGTAGCAAACAAGCAGATGACTGAATGTTTGATCATACCCATTTTGAACTGATCGGCGGACCAACGAGTTATCATTATACCAACTCCCTCTATCAGCGCCAGCAGAACACCACCTGCACATCAGATTACACCACGCACATCAGATTACACCACACTGCCAGGTTAGCACTGCCTGCGGGCAGATAAACCATCTCAGTGTGTAACTAGCCACCTAAATCAACTCAGCCTTCCATCCCTCTGGGGTTAAGGCAGGGTAGGGTACATTCACCTGTGTGATTCCATGCGGCAGGTGATGCTTCATAACTCTGAGATTAGTTTCCTATAAAGAGCTAGACACCACCTTTAACTTTTTAAAATGTGAATGCTATACTAGAAATTTGGGGCAGAGCCCAACCTGATGCCGCCCGGAGCCGTAAGTCCAAGGGGTGGGAAGGGGAGGGCCACCAAAGTATAAAGCACAGCTATATTCCAACCACGAAGCAAAGTTTCACAAGCGATCCAGGATCTCGAGATCTCATAGCGCCACCCACTGTATGCAAATGATGTTCATTAGGCCACCCATACACTGCTAACAGGGGGTTATGCTTTCGTAGTTCTTTTGCTTTTTCCACTTTTCTTCCAAAACTGCACAGTGGACCAAAACCAAAATTTGGCAGAAAGACGACCCTTGCTTGCAAGGAATTGCAGCCAAATTTCACCGAGATCCCTTAAGGGATTTTGGAAGGAGGGACATTTTACGACATTTATTATCCAAAATTGGCATCAGATGCTGCAGTGTATTGATATTCGCAAGACGGCACTTTGATTTCAGGACCACTCATTTTCCAGCACTTCCTTCCACTTTTGCGGCTGGCTAAATAGCTAAAAACAGCTAAACATAACAGCACAAAGGCCACTGAGTTTGGTGCGTGTTGTTTTTGAACTCATGGTGTATAATTATACTGCAAGCATACATACCAATCACAGCTGAACCAGCCATTGCAGCAGCTCCATCTAAAAACAGCAACGACGGCAAATTTACACAAAGGAAATTCACATTTCGTCGGAGGTAGGATTAACACTATGGTTGACACTTACTTTCAAAATAAATACCAAAATAATCTTAAAAATGAACTATATTCTTCGGTGTTATCTTTTTTCTTAAGAACCAACATTTGCGATTATCTACCAGATAAGAAAAAAAGATAATCGGAAACAACAGCTAACACCAAAGTTAATCTGAACACTACCAATTACGCCAGACAGCCACCATGCAAAACAATGTGCATTTTAAAAAATATTTTAATCAGTATTCTTTCAGCTACAGTTGCTGAAAATTTCATGCAAATTTATCGCAATTTGACAAAGTTATGAAAGAAAGAAAAATGGTGCCTTTTTACAAAACACACCGTGCAGTTAAAGCGCGCAGAAAGTGGCATAACGTACCTGAAATAAACTGACCTGGTTTAGTTTTTGACAAACTGACCAATAGGCAAGCAGTAATGCATTACAGTAGGCACCATCTAAAGGCATTTTACGTGCTCATGTACACATCAGCCAATGACCAATGAGGTAGCGCCGCTCATCCGTTGGTAAGTTCGTCAAAAACTAAACCCCGAGAGTTCAGTTCAGTTCAGTTACTTTGCTCTGTACTGAGTCTAATCGTGTTACTCATAAACACTAATACGTCCTTTAATATCCAGAAAACTGCCAGACATATATGTCGCACACGCTAATCCGACTGCATCCATTACTCAACTCCCACACTCTCATGTCACGTGACCTCATTCTGGCCAATCAGCACCAGGTTACACGTGGCAGGTCACTACAGCAACATTAAGCCCTAGCTACACTTATGACAAATAAAGCTGGATTTAGTACTACAGAAAATTCCCAACACTGTCTTACTTCTGACGGAAAGTATGGCTCCGGTCAGAGCACCGCTTGTGATAGAATTCCACGGATCTTCCTTCTTACGTACATAAACCAGCGAGCAGTCAATAGCAGAGAACAGTCCACCCCAAACTGCAAAGTTACCTGCAGAATCCACCCACAGCCAATTTACACAGTGGGCAACTTCACTTTTTGACTTAAGACTTACGCTGAGACTTTCGCTGAGTCTAAACTTCGGTCTAAGTACCTACTTAAGTCAAAAAGTGAAGTGATTTCGCTGAGCGAAAACATGGCGACTAACACGGATAGTTTAGTAAATAAAACAGTCCGGTAATGGCTACACAATGACGTAAGATGTTACGTAATTACGTCATTTGCATGTGCGGCGCAATTAAATAAACAAGTCCAAGCGTAACTGGTTAATTTATTTCCTGTTAGGTTTACCGGATTTCCGCCGTTTAGTTGAACTGTGGTCTAGATACAGACTTTAGCGTTCAGCTTTAGCTTTCGCTCAGCGAAAAGACTCAGTGAAAGTCTAAGTCAAAAAGTCAAGTCGCCCAATGTCAGCCATAGCCAGGGGCCACCATAGTTTTTTGCCCCCCCCCAAATTTTAAGGGGGCGGTGACCCTCAAAAGTTGCACCCACGTTATCACCCCCATCTAGCAGCACGTCACGTGGCAAAGTCTCATGAAGCTACTCCCTTTGGCTCCAAAGATCCTTCGTCTAATATGCTACATTTTAAGGCAGTTTTTGACTCCCCTTTGAAAAATGTTGTAAGAAGGGCCCCCGTCCCCGGTGGGGGTGCACTACTAAAATTTGGTCATTGTCTAGCGCCTGTAAAAATCTGGGGGCACAGCACACCCTAGGGGCGGAAATATGGCCTTCCGAAAATTGTGCTTTAAGGGGGTAGGATTTCACATCTAAATCTCCAAGGTCACTGGACCAAACTTCACCGTACTTGTTTCGCCTAACGCAGGAGGAATCGCCATACACGGAATGACTATCCGATTTTGAATATCTTCATCCGTTT
>Ga0056128_1002770_pt1 | contig 21024 bp, 20 predicted proteins | sample WorMetLIZISLAND2_FD_71113 | JGI IMG/M metagenome (GOLD analysis project Ga0056128, IMG submission 71113) | Marine gutless worms symbiont microbial communities from Max Planck institute for Marine Microbiology, Germany - Olavius geniculatus... ... | reverse complement strand
TCTCTCAACAAACTACATAATAATCTACAAATCACAACTCTAAAACCAGTAGCCCAGTAACATCTGCTGACTACGTCCTATACCGAGTAATGTACGACTGAATACACGAGGCGATCGTCGCGGCGACGATCGCGGCGATGATCGCCGCGACTCTCGCCGCGACGATCGCCTCGTGTATTCACTACAGGCGATCGGTCGCCGCGATTATGCAAATGAGCACCAATCACAGTGCAACGTTTGGCGGGGACATATGTACTGTGTTATTACGCTATTGTTGACGTCACACTGTTAACGTTGGAAATAGAGTCCGGCGATGATAATGTCAATGTTAATTTGTGGAATCAGTTGAAATATATCCGGTAATGTGAGTTGCAGCTTGAACGTTGTACTGTTTTGAAGCTCCTTTTTCCTTTTTGTGGCAATCCAGCCACTGGCTGCCATACGCAATAAAACGTACATTATTATGGCCGTCTAGGCCTCAGAAATCAAGCTTATTTTTGATTGATATAATTTGCATAGCGGCGACGATCCGCAAACGGGTTGCTTGAACGATTGCCTGTTTGATTGCGGCGGTCATCGCCGCGACAGTCGCCTCGTGTAAACACGGCATAAATAACATCTCAGCACGGTGTGCAGGGTATAGCGTGAAAATGTTTATACGGTACTATTAGCTTAAAGTAGCATTTCCACTACTGCTGCGCGTTGCGTTGCGTTGAGAGCAATAGTGATGGTGCTAGATAGGTAGCGCCAGCGCGTTGAAGCTTTGGCCTATTCAATGGGAAGAGTTATCGCTACAGCTGCACCAGAGCGCTGCGCGTTGTGATAGATACAGAAACACTATGGGCGTTTCTATATCTATCGCAATGGACAGTGCAGTGCAGCACGTCATAGCGCTTCAACTCGCTAGCCATTTATCAATATCAATGGCAACGCAACGCAATGCAACGTGCAGCCTTAGTGGAAATAAGCCTTAATAAGCCTGACTTTTCTGTTGTGTAGCTGTTGTGTAGCCGGTTAGACACATCTTTTCTTTATTTTCTTTTTTTTCCTTTTTTTAGCTTAGCGTTTCTGTGTTTTGTTTTTGTGTATGTGTTCTTGTTCTATGGGCCATGCTGCCTGAGTCAAATAAAATGAAATGAAATGAAAATGAAATACAAATACAACAGACAGCTATGATATATGTAGTATTGAAGATAGCAGTAGACCTACAGTATAGCAGATTAGAGACAATGCTATAGCGCTGAATTGAGGAGCAGCAATATGTGCTGTTACCAGTTAATCCAGCAGCTCGTAAATTTCTTCTAAGTAGACTACAAGATCAGATTTTTCATTAGTAGGTTAGATAGTAGATTAGACCTATATAACATGTTTACAGCAGTGAAGCGAGCAAGCAGTTATAGATACCGGTAAATCCAATAGCGCCTTGATCTCCTCTGATACCAGTCGGACCTATTACACCAGCCTCGCCACTCACACCAGTGTCACCTACGTCACCGTCGAACCCTGTGGCACCGGTGAACCCGGTGTCTCCGACCACGCCGGCGACACCTGGCTGTCCAGGCGCTCCAATAGACCCAGGAGGTCCAGGGTCCCCAGGCTGTCCGTTAATGCCGCTAGGTCCTTGAGGGCCAGTGGGTCCGGTGTCTCCGGTTGAGCCCGGTTGACCACGCTCGGCCTTCACGCCAGGGGGTCCTGGCTGTCCGGTGTCACCCTGAGCGCCCTGTGGTCCAGCGGGTCCGGTCTCACCCTGCGCTCCGGGTATGCCGACTCTTCCAGGCTGACCAGATGGACCGATTGCACCTGACAATACACACGCAGTCCTCAGCTGCTACCAGAACACGCTAACCACTCTAATTCAGCACACAGCTGTACAATTATGTAACTTGACTGTGTGTTATCAGCCTTATTAACGTAAGTGCAAAGTAAACTAATAAGGGTTAAAGTCATTGTATTCAAGTGAATGTAACACTGTTTATCAAATATAAATGTATCCAATATGTAAGTAAATCGACTCCAAATTAAGTGTGGGTATGAAGGCTTATATCAGAATATCTTTCACGTGATTAAAAACCCACTGCAATGACATAAATAAATAGTGATGCTGAAAATCTTTAACACATTAGTGACACTGGAAGCACATTGAATAACACTTTTAAGCTATTTTTTATTATTAACTGTTTGACATTTGTAACACGTTAATACGTATACTGCATATGTAGACCGTATTTCACTGTGAAATATGCTGTAATGTAATCAAATCATGGCACGTAAAGTCGTCTGCGCCAAAAACTGGACGCAGAACTTACTTTTTAATTCATCCACTTCTACTGCGTAAAACGTTGTGTCCAAATGCGTGCGACATGCTGGTAAACGTGGCAGCAACTTGCAGTACAATTAACTGACTTCAACGCAAAATTAACAGATTTTTTGACTTCCAAATCTCCACACTTTTTATGGAGACCGGAGTGTCACGTCTAATGCAGCACTACTTAGGCCACAAAATGCTCTTAACAAATAGCATCTCACTCCGTCCGACAGCTAAGGCCAGGTGCACAAGTGTGACAGGCAGACACAGATAGAATGAAACATTTGTCGCAGCATCTGCTGCCTAAAATACTTTGTAAAATAAATACATTGTAAAAAAAGTGTTGCAAACTAGTCAATAACTGAATACTGTCGGTGACGAACCTTTTGTACCAGTAGCTCCCGGAAGTCCAGTAGCTCCGGTATATCCTTGCCGGCCGTCTTCTCCTCTTCTGCCTTGCTGACCAACTTGTCCTTCAGAACCGGCTGGTCCTGGTCTACCACTCGAGCCAGTATCCCCGGGCGCTCCAGGCTCACCTATTGCGCCAAACGATCCAGGTTCTCCAACCCTACCCTGCTCACCTTGTTGGCCTTTCATACCTTGAAAACCTTTGCGTCCCGGAGTCCCTGTGAATCCGGTAGCTCCGGTGAGTCCGGCGGATCCTGAAGGGCCAGCCTGACCAGGGTCTCCTGTCCGACCTTTTTGTCCAGGCGACCCAGTAGCGCCGACCTGGCCGCCGAAACCAGGAGGTCCTATACTTCCTATAGAACCCACCGGACCTGGATCACCCCTTTGACCTTTAATGCCCACTTGTCCTTGAATTCCAGTGAATCCGGTTAAACCTGAAAAACCGGTGTCGCCAGGTCTGCCAACGAATCCCGGCTGGCCATCTGATCCGGGTGATCCGGGAGTCCCAGTTGGTCCTTGGGGACCGCGAGCACCCTGGGCACCAGGGTCGCCAACGGCACCCTTGACCCCAGCGAATCCAGTCCAGCCGACGTCACCAGTCCATCCGGGCAGTCCGACATCACCTTGTCTACCTGGGTCACCTGTGCGACCTGGTTGACCCTGGTCACCCTGATCACCGGCCGGACCCTGTGGACCGGTGTCTCCGAGCCGTCCAGTTGCTCCGGTGTATCCGACGTCACCACGCTGACCGACCTCTCCCGCTCGTCCTGACTCACCGGTCGATCCAGTCCAGCCAGTCGCACCTGGCTGTCCAGGCCTTCCCACTGTGCCAGGGTCGCCTACTTCTCCCGTCCAACCCTGAGCTCCAGGTCTGCCGACTGAACCCGGGTTGCCTGTCTGCCCAGTTGCACCAGTCGGACCCTGCTGGCCTGCGATTCACATCAAACCAACAAAAATCATCCCATTTCACACAATACTTATTGCAGTTTTAAATTTATGACTACTGCATTTATAATGTTTTGAAAGTACCGATTTTTTAGCAAATAACATAGTTCTAAGTACACTCGATATAACAAAATGTTACTATCAAACGCAAAAAAAACAAAAAAAAATCGCTTCAGATAAGTTTTAGGTAGCTTACTTATTTGTAAGTCAGAATGTCATTACATGATCAAAAGTTCACAGCTACAACAAAAATGATTAGCGATCGAACTAACACAGCGCTTCTAAGTTAACCTACCATCTTTAATAAATTACTGGCATTGAAAACAACACAAATAACTGAAAAACATAACATATTTAGTCATAGTCATCTGCATTATCACATATGATATATCTATTACAAGCATACGCACAGTGAGATACCAGTGATTAATTCAGTATAAACAGTAGGTGCTGTAAAAGCGATTGCGAACCTGGTGTTCCTGGTGTTCCATCTCTCCCACGGATACCTTGAGGTCCGTCCTGGCCCGGCCTGCCTCTCGGACCTTGTGGACCAGGACTTCCAATTCTTCCAGGAGTCCCTGGAGTTCCTGAGGCTCCAGTGTCTCCAGGAAATCCCTGCAGGCCGCGATTACCAGGGCGTCCAACGTTTCCCGGATCTCCGGCTTGTCCAGGTACCCCTTGGAATCCGGTAAATCCAGCTTGGCCAGGTGTTCCGGTCCATCCCGTTCCACCAGTTGATCCAGCAAATCCGGTAGCTCCAACCTGTCCGTCTGGTCCGCTGGGTCCCGGCTGTCCCGTGCCACCTTGGATACCAGGATCTCCGCGGGAACCCGGATTGCCGATTGCTCCAGATGCGCCGATGGCTCCCTGAATTCCAGCAGGTCCGGTAGCGCCAGTGAATCCAGTGTCGCCGACTAAACCGGTAAATCCGATAGATCCAGCAAACCCTGGACTGCCAATTGGACCAGACAGGCCAGCCGGACCTAAGTATCATCATCATCTTCATCAGTTTATTTTAAAAACACAGAACAGTACAATGTCAGAAAATACAGAAAAAAAACAGTGTGTGAACAATAAAACATGTGTTCCAAGGGTCAGAAAGGCCGCGACGGCACTTACAACTGCCCATATAACAAAAAGCAGCATGGTATAATAAGACAGAGCAAATATGAACAACCAGGACTGAATAATAAAATTAAAATCAAAATCAAAAAAACCTTGAGAAAATCAGAGTAATCAACATTATTAATGGTCCTCTTGAAAGAAGTTAAAGAAGTAAAATCTACTGTATGAGGTGTACATGGACAACAAATAGCAATCCACCACTTTGCAAAAATTATAAGCTAACTATTATCAAGTTCCATAATATATGTGTATTAATCCAAGCAAATTGACTGTGCGTGAGCAAAGCCCGCATAGAAAAGTAAATAACAAACACTGTTTAAAACACACTAGAGTTAATTAATATAAGAAATCTTTCGTTTTAATATTCATACAAACCTGGAGTGGATCGCCAATATATTATAAAATAACGGCAATAAATATGGGCAAATATCAGTCAAATTTACGAACAGATTATAAAGAATTGCCATTTAATGTTACTGTTTATGCAAGTCAAAGACTTGTGAGATTTGAAAATTTTACGGGATTAGACAAGGCAAAAACTTTGCAGACTGGGCCGACATACTTCTTCTAGTTACGTTTGTTGCCAGCTAGCGGACAAGTAGGGGTACTGAACTGTCGTATTATTCGAATTATTAAGTGAATAACACTGTGACAAATATACGAACCTCGTTCGCCAGTGAAGCCTGTAGGTCCCTGATCACCTTTATCACCCTTGACCCCTGGTTCTCCCGTCCAACCAACACCGCCCTGGGCTCCGGGAAGACCGGGTTGACCTCTCTGACCTCGTGATCCATCGGGTCCAGGCGTCCCGGGGTCTCCAGACGGTCCAGTGTCACCGCGCTGACCGGCAAACCCTGGCTGCCCAGCAGGTCCTTGCTGTCCATCAGGACCCGCGATTCCCTTCGAGCCTTTGGGGCCCTGGTCACCCTGTTGGCCGGGGGCCCCAAGAGGACCTTGCCTGCCTTGTGGTCCTGTGTCACCAGGAGCGCCGATGATGCCTGGACTGCCTGGGGAACCTTGGAACCCGGGCTGACCAACTTGGCCAAACGGACCAGTTGCACCCGTAGGACCGCCAAGTCCAATCTGTCCAGTGAAACCAGTTCCACCTGTACCGCAGCCACACAAACCAGAGTTAGATCATCTCCGTCGCACTACAATCAATCTGTGCAGCCAGTTCTGCATCTTGGCACAATGTTTTCTCTCATAATTATATCACCCCCTCTTGCTCAGATCTAACGCTATGCTAATTATTCGAGATAATAAAAATGTATAGCACCATTCCATTTTGTTTTGAATACCCCTACATTAGATTACAATGAAGTAAAATTTAATTAAGATTCACTGGGTTTAAAAGCAATAATCTGATTTTTGCAAACCAGGAAACGTCTTTACATCTGAATAATTTCACTTTATAGATAACAGCGAAGTTATGCCAGAGTGACACTATCTTCAGTTAATCAAAATGATGTAAACTTCACGAGCCCAGGATACGTATGCCATATAAAAGGCTGGTGAACACTGTAGCTTAGTCCAGTACTACTAGATTCGAATTATGACGCCCGCATCTTGACTTAGTATTTTGATATAAAATAGTCTTTGGTTTGCTATCTGTAAATTATGATGACTTCTTTCAGTTCAATAATATCAAACTACCAGTGGACACAAATACATATAACTAAATGGTTTTGATATCGACGTCACTCTAGCCATATCAAGCAGTACATGTATGCTTATCACATTCACGATACTCAACCAATGCTCTAACTAAAATTGGACAACTGTTCGCTAGCTAGTGGCTAACGCGATAAATGCACTAAAGTTGGTGTTAAATTCTGTTAAATGTGACACTGATATATGCAATAAATTACCACTTATTTATTTAGTTAGTTAGTCAGTTAGTTACTTACTTACTTACTTACTATACGATCAGCCAACATAGTTTGTGCTTTGGAAAAATGGCACTGGCGATAGGACTCACTAACCTGTTAATCCGGTTGCTCCGGGCACTCCAGTAAATCCCTGTGCGCCCACAGATCCAGGTGATCCTATCGGACCCTGCCGGCCAGTGTCTCCAGTGAACCCAGGCAAGCCCTGGTCACCGGGTTGTCCTTGTTCACCAGGGTTCCCGGGGTCACCCCTGTCACCACGCCTGCCGTCCGGTCCACGAGGCCCAGTGAAACCTGTGGGACCGGTCGCACCTGGACTGCCGACAACACCCACCTGTCCAGGTGAACCCTGCGAACCAAGAGGCCCTTGTACACCAACGCTTCCTACATGGTCACACGCCAATCACACACACAACAACGCTCTAGTCTACACAACATGCAAGATTTTTACAGGCTAATAATTAAAGAAAAAATGAGAAAAGGTAAGCATACAAACAAGTAAATCAGTCAATTAATAAATAGATAAATAAATCGATCAATCAGTTGATGCTCAATCAAGAAATTAGTAAGCAATCAATCAATCACTTAATGATCATCATTCTTAGATTAATAATCCTCGCTGATTTTATACTATTGCTTGACCGTCATGACAGAAGGACCTTGACATGCCAGTAATGATTATAATTAGAACAATCTCAGAGAGAGTTGCAAGAAAAAGTGACAGCTGACTAAGATAAATCTCAAGTCGTCGTGAAAGCGAGTTTTAAGTCACTTGTACAGAACTTCCTCAGTCAGTTTTTACATAACAGCTCCCCGAGAAATAATTAATTAAATGACAGAAAAGCATTTCAAACTTATCGCACTTCTAACGTTAAAATTCTGCTATAATTTAGGCTTGTAGATCTGCCATCTTTCGCATGATTTTATTTCCAAATCTACAAAAAATAAAATTAATAATAATAATAATATAGTCATTTGTAAGGTGCACAATGTCAACAAGCTGAATATGAAGCACTGGAGTCACTAGAATAGATAGAGATGGGCTATGGGCGGTATGATAAACTGAGTAGTACTCAGTGAGTTTTGAGGTAACATTTAAAGGTTCGATGTAAAGTGAAATGTTTAACTAAAAGAGGGAGGTTGTTCCAAATGTTGAGTTCTTTATACCAAAAAGTTCTCTTGCTCTGATGTGGGCCTTACCTGCCAATCCTTGCGCTCCAGGCTGTCCGGCTGATCCCTTCTCTCCGGCCCTCCCAGTGGCACCTTGAGCACCGGGATTTCCCGGAGTACCGAAAGACCCGGGCTGTCCGGTGAATCCCGGGGCGCCTCGGTCACCGGGACTTCCAATTGTACCGGCAGGACCAACCACTCCGGTAGCACCAGGTTCTCCGACCGGTCCGCTCGGTCCAACGAGTCCGACGAATCCAGTGCTGCCAGTGGCACCGGTATCACCAGTGAAACCTGCACCCAACCAGCGACAACACAGCGACAATAACGTCATCATCAGCAGCAGCAACAGCAGCAAGAGCACGTCTGTAATAGGCTATGTATAAAATCATCATATTACAACCTTTAATTTATTCATTTGTCATCGTTTTGGCAACTGCTGCTGCCTTCCTTGGATGGACGATTTCCGTTCGCCACTAGATGTCGCTACGACGAACAATTATTTTTGAGTAGATATGAGGAAGTCGGTCACTGTTTCAATCTACACTGTGTCTCAAAAAACATCTCAAACATTTTCCATCGTAACTTAAAGCAGGATTATCAGATTTTAATAATTTTTGGTACGGATATTCCTAAAACAACTTGCCATTAAATAAACATTTAATTTTCCACCTCACGCAAAGTCTGTTTGTGCACTACCTGGGAAAACCAGAACCAAGCGAAATATGTGTTGAAATACGAAAAAACGTGAAAAAAACACTGCCAACAATATCATAACTTAAAGAAACATTATCAGATTTTAATAATTTTTGACAAAAATATTGCTGACACCACTGGCTATTAAATGACTGTTTAAGTTCCTATCTCACCCAATGTCTGCTCTTGTGCTACCTGGGAAAAGCAAACCAAGCAAATTTTGTGTTGAAATGAATGAAAAAAAAACTTCAATAAATTCCATCTATCTAGATCTGTGGTAGATCTGTATCAATGGTGATAAGTCAGATATATCAGTAATGCTGGAAAAAGCCCGAGTACACAAATAAATAGACTTTAACGTTTATAAATAAAAAAGATGTACACATAATGTAAACTTTTCTGCTAGTAGTCAGTACAAGCAACGGCTTCTAAGTAATCACAGAACCGTGCAGAGTGCAGACATTAGTGCACAACATCAGAACTAACCGGACTGTCCGGTAAATCCAGTAGATCCGGTAGCACCGGCGATTCCACCAAATCCATCCGGACCTGGCTGTCCTTTGGCCCCTGGTAGTCCGGGTTGGCCAACTGCACCAGCGTCACCTTGATCACCTTGGCGTCCGGCGTCACCTGGCTGTCCGGCGCGTCCCTGGGGACCGGTGTCGCCTGTGTCACCTGGGAGACCTTGTGTACCTCGCGGACCAGGCGAACCGGCCTGCCCGTCAATACCTTCACACAGACACGCAGACAGGCGTATAGACAAAGAGACAGGCACACGCAGAGACACACACAAACAGACAGACAAACAGAGAGACACATACACCAGTGCCACCTGGTAAGACAGACGACTTGATCCAGAAGTCTACCTGTATACAGACAGTAGAGCCTACCTCGCTGCAGCCCGAAATTTTATACTCATTTGCCATCTCATCGAGTGCAAAAGACTGACTTGGCTAACTGCATCCTATGACAGCCAGCAGATAACCAGCAGAATTCGTTGAAAGTTTCATTTTGTGTTATTGTACGATGATTGTTGGTACTTGCAAATAAATAATTTGATTTGATTTGAAATGGTTTATCTGCCCACGGCCGGTCAACCATCAAGAATAATAAGTTGATAACAAGGTCTTATGGTTGACACAGACAAAAGCTTTACAACAACAGCAACAACAAACTGGACCACTCTCAGAAGCTACGGAGCAAAAACAATGCTGAACACTGCACTATGGCTATTTACTAATATGTAAAATTCCATCCTGATTGAAAAGTGGAAAAACACGTGAAAGTCTAGCAAAATCTAACAGAGTTAGTAATTACGAGAATTTACTAGTCGGTTACCTGCTACTCCGGCCACTCCGCTAGCTCCAGTGTCACCCGGCTGTCCGGTGCGTCCACTGTCACCACGAAGTCCAACCTCACCAGCGCGTCCTTTCTGACCAGTATCACCAGCTGGACCAGTGAATCCTACCGGACCCTGAGGACCCTGCTCACCTGGAGACCCAACCCGACCTGGTGGACCCTGCTGTCCCATAGCACCCTGAACGCCAACGTCGCCACGACGACCACTCTGACCACTGGGACCTGGCTGACCTGTAACAACAACGACGACAATGCTACAACAACTACGACAACTACGACAACGGCAACAACAACAGCTACTACTTTTTGTACTTGGGTACTTTTGGGTCCATTAGCACTCTGGATACTGAGGTCACTGCGACGACCACTTTGACTAACCGGACATGGCTGACCTGTAACAACAACGACGACAATGCTACAACAACTACGACGACGACAACTACAACCACAACAACAACAATAACTACTACTACTACTACTACTATTACTCAGGGTGGACCATAAAAACGTGGCTTTGTCTATATCTTCACCAATTATTGACCGATTTAAAAAAATTTTTTACTGGCACACTCTGCGAACAATTTGCACTAATGTGATTATTTATTATGTATCCCACCACACCGTAAATGAGTCTGTACACTACCTTGTGAAATATGAATGAAATACAAATGCATAACGATAATAACAAACAAACATTTTGGTAAAAATTTTTAAAAAACACTTCAGATCAACACTGCGGTGAATGATCTGTATAACGCCAGACTGTGTTAAACACACAGTCTAGTGCTATACGGATCATTCACACATTGGTCTGAAGTGTTGTTTTTCATTTACTTAAACGTTTGTTATTATCATTAGATTTTCTTAGATTTATATTTCACAAAGTAGTGTAAAGACGCATTTATGGTGCGGTGGGATATATAATAATCAAATTATTGCAAATTGTCTGCGGAGTGTGCCAATGAAAAAATTTTTAAAATCGGTCAATAATTGGTGAAGATATGGACAAAAGTAAAGTGCCACGTTTTTTATGGCCCACGGTGTACTACTGCTACTACTTGTACTTGTAGACCCATATGTATGGTAGAACTCGAAATAGCAGCGTTACTTCCTCGACCGCTTCGACTCTCTTAACATAGCTGACCTTTAACAACAACGACGTCAGTACAACTACACTTACTACAACAACAACGATTCTTACTACCACGACTACTACTGACACAGCTGCTTATATTGTGTATAAAACAAAATCTGGACAGTGCGACTTCCGCTTCACACCGAACAGCTGCACGGGACAGTCTTTCAGATCATCTAGGCCTACACAGCGGTAATGACGCTGGTGGTCTTTTCAAACGTCACCTCAAACTGAATTATTTTGCACAGGCACAGCGTATTAGCGTTAGAGTTGTCAGCGCTCCCGGACAATTCCCGTTATTGGCGCTCTAGAAATAACTGCAATCCACCACTCCACAAACTAAGGCTCGACCAATTAACATCCACAGCTTCATACAAAGCTTTCGTTAGACACTATTCAATCAGTCCTCACTGCGAAAAAACAGAGTAGACAGCTAAACATATACTTCTCTTTTGCCTAAAGTACTTCGATGACTCCACTGATAGAACAGTAACAACCTGATAGAATTCCTTACCTGGCTCGTCACGGCAACAGCAACAACAAATAACTGCACTATATTTTACTGACACAACTACAACTATACTAGTAGCCAGAAGGAGACGGTGATTAAGAAGTGAGCTAACCTGTGTTTCCTGTGTCTCCTGGCAAACCAGGTGCCCCGCTTGGACCTTGCTGCCCTTGAGGTCCAGCTTGTCCAGCGCGTCCGGTGAATCCTTGCTGACCAGGCTGGCCGACCAATCCAGCAATGCCAGGCTGTCCAGGCTGACCCTGTGGTCCTATATTTCCTTGGGATCCTTTATCTCCCGTGTTGCCCGGAGCTCCCACAGGCCCTGCTGGCCCTTGCTGACCTTGCTGGCCGACGCTCCCTGCGCACACGTCCCAGGTCTCAAATTACTTTCAGTTTTAGTTTATATGCAGTTCACTGGATGCCAACAGATTGCATACGATTTCAGTTTCCTTAGAAGAGTTTATTTCAGTTTTTTCCTTATATAGTTCTTTAAAAATTATTTGTTCAAAATTTTGTTTACATGGTTCTGGTTCAATGTTAGTTTGACGAATACCTTTAAAATGTCGTATTTTACTTATTTTGGCAGTTGGCAATTCTGTCAGTCATACAGTTTTTGGCAGTGTGTGGCATGCGAAATTATTTGGTTAATGACCAGGTGAGTCACGCTGATGCCTGAGTACTGTCATCAATGCTTCAACGTAGACTATAAATAAGACTGGAAACACAGGTTTACACTTATACGCAGTTTTACACACAAGCAGTTCAATCGACTTGCATCGTAAAAATCCGGTTTTTGTTTACTGTACCGTAAATAATAATTATTATTGCCGTTTAAGTTCGTTCTTTTTTTCCATAATCTTTACTTCACTTAGTTTTCATTTCTCTTCAACAATCTTGAAATTTCAGTTCACGTCCTTGTGAAATGAAAGCCAGTAATTTTCTTTTTCGCTTCGTTTTAGTTAGCAAAATATTTCTGGCTACCTGGAGCGCCCTGTGGACCGGCTGGACCTTCGAGACCCTGCTGACCAGTCCACCCTGGCTGACCAATCTGTCCTGACTGTCCTACTGAACCTGGCTGTCCCGGAGATCCGGTGTCACCTAAAACAACCAACATCAAGTCACATGTGTAAAGTGTGACACATGAAATAGCAGAACATGCATGTTTTTCATAAATCAAGCAATCGGATAGTTAGTTACCAGTATGTAAATTAAAATGATTAGACTTTATCACTGCAGTTAAGTGTTGCCATGTTAACATTATGTTCAACACTTGTGTTTATTCCAAAAGCTATTCGTTGGCACGTCAGATCCTCTTGGTGGCGAGTTTGTTCACTGTAAGCTCATTTTAACCAGCGTTTGCACTTGTCCCACAAACTTCGTCGTTAGACTGGGGGTCACGGTGGGCGCGGAGCGGGATCTAGAGACAAAAGCCCTAATCAGGGGGTAGGGTCATAAGCCCTAAAGTTGAAAGCTTTTTTAGCTTTCAGACATTCGAATAAGAAACAAATTTGTCCATTTTCCCTTGTCCTGAAAACAGCTCACATACGTTGTTTAAATAAAACCATTGCGTTTTGTCATGTGAAAAAATCACTTCGCACCACGTTGTCTTCAGAGTCCTAAATAACACACTGTAGGCCTAAAGCTGCATTCACATAGGCACGAGTACGAGTATGAGTATGGGTCCAGGTTTCCGTTTGTGGCCCGTAGAAGCTTCACTCGTACGAGTGGAACGTTCACAGTCACTTGTACAAACACATATTGAAAATTTGCAGTGAAATCGAATCGAGAAAATGCTTTGCCATTAAAACAACAATATTCCACTACAAACTTACTATTTTTACAAACAGCGCATATCTGACGATAAACAATTTTATAATGACGTCAGTTCTGACGTCAAATATGTGCCATGGTTTTTATTAATTATATTAATGCTATTTACGAGTAGTTTACTTTCTACGAGTTGGATAAAAAAATGACCTGCACAGAAACTACTCATACGAGTGAAATTTACAGGTAACCCATGACACCGGACTCACTCGTGTTTATGAGAATGCAGCCGAAAGCATGCTTTATCTATTCTGACTGTCCGTACACGGTTGCCATTCGGGGCTTAATATCTGGAGCAGGCTTGACAATGAAATTATTGGGGATCGAGCCTAGTTGCCTATCGAAGTTTACGCTTAGGCCTATGTCCAAGAGGCGTCTGTCAGTTTGCTTGATATCATGTGTTCTGCTCGTGATGTCTTACTTTCTTTGAGCAGCTGTATATTTACATAAATCGACAAAATACCAAAGTCAGTTACCTGGAGCGCCTGAAATTCCACGGTCGCCAATCTGCCCTTGAGGTCCTGGCTGGCCGATATCACCAATACGTCCCTGGGCGCCTTGAGGCCCTTGTTCTCCAGCCACTCCAATTTCACCACGCTGACCTTGTCTACCCGAGCTACCCGTGTCTCCAGGCAAACCCTTCAAGCCTTGCAGACCAGTCTGACCTTGTCGTCCAGCCTCACCGATGCTTCCAGCCGAACCTACCACACCGCATCAGTCTTACACGTACAGCACACTATCTCGTCCGCATTACTAATTATTAACAGCACTGCTTTACTTTTCTATATAAATAAATAGATACAGTAGCCACTTACGTGCAGAAAACAACTTTACTATTAACTTCAAAATTAAACAGTGACCGACACACACTATTCATGCCACTTTGTAAAAAGGAAAGTTTCCTTTCTAGCTAGCCATGCTAGCGGTTTGATATGTGCATTATACGACTTTTTACGTAATTATTTTCTTGAACCATTAGTGTGTGATTTTTATTTTATAATTTACCATCAAAGAAAGTGTCCCATTTTTGGCGACGCTAGGCATGAATAAGTTAAACAGATAAAATGTCACGACATCATTATTTTATAACCTGATATCTTTCTTGTAATGGTAGCTGCGATGTTCACTGGCGATGGTAGTGAAATGGTGCCAGTAAAAACACTACGAGCTAAAAAAGTTACAATACGTGTCTGGGAGAAGAACGATACCGAAATATAGATAAAAAGAAAAGTAATGAACATGCTCATCCATGAAAAATGACAAACGGACAGACAGAAAAACAGACAGATATATGCAGATAAAAACAGTCAAACCCATCTTCCAAAATCGTCAAACATCACAAAAACACAAGATCGCGAACAATTTACATAATACTCAAAACGATCATTTACTTGTTTTACAGCCAGTGACTTCTGAATAAAAACTGAATGATAATAGCAACCATTGTTAATTTGTTGCACGTTTGTGGCTGTAGCAAAACATAAAATGATGTAATAAATATATAAAAAAGTGATATGTAATTTGACAAATTTATATAACTTATTAGTTACCGTTTCAACGTATGAGTCTATTCAGAAGAAGACAGAGTTGCGTGAAACAGCAAACAGCTCATAACATTCATTGCTAACCTTTAGCGCCAGTTGCTCCGACAGCTCCCTGCAATCCGACGGCACCAGTCGCTCCAGTCGCACCTACGATCCCACCCTGACCCGGACTCCCGGTGTCACCAGGCCGTCCGGTGAATCCGACCAGTCCCAGAGCACCGACGGGTCCGGCGGGTCCCTGCTGTCCACGTGATCCGGTGAACCCGACCTGTCCGACCTGTCCCACATCACCAGTCATCCCGGTGTCTCCACGCTCGCCCTGGAACCCCTGCGGACCCGGCGCACCGATTGACCCCTCGGGACCGGGGGCTCCACGGAGTCCGGAGAATCCAGTAGCTCCAGGAGTTCCGCTTGCTCCGGTTGCCCCAGTAGCACCTGCAGATGAAGCAATCATCAAATGCTTCTTTAGTAAAACTGTACAAATACTGCAATTGTACAATGCAAAAGAACATAAAATACAACGAAAAAAGCTTAGATGTCGCTAGGAATGGCCAACCGTACGCTGGTGTCTGAAGACCAGCAAATGTGAATGAGGGGGTCAGTTCAGTGCCCCTGTTTGGAGGGAAGAGGAGGGTCGGTGACAGAGGCATTAGACAAGGCATTTGCAAGTGTCTGTAGCCTGTTAATAGTAATTATTGCGCTGATAATTTTTCCGTAATGTGGCATGCAAATTGTGGGGGTTGGGACCCCTATTTTGGGAGAAACGTGTCAATAGGGAGTCGGTGATACTGATATATTCCTATAGGCTATCAGTAGTAACCATGCCACTAACTGAAGCAGTTTGGTCACAGTTCGCAATGCAAGTATTTGAGGTGCAGTCAGTACGTCCGTTTGAGGAAAATCGGGAATTGCAGTGTATCCGGCAGTCCGACTGGTACCAGAGGGTAGTCGTCGGGCAACCCTATTTACTTGTTCAGACAGTTTTTCTAAGATGTACCTTTTAGCCACATTATACGCGTTACTGACAGACGAACGAAAAAAAACAGACGACAGACTTTGAAATAGGCTCGACCTTAACGGTTGGCCAAAAACAACAGTCAACTAAAACTTAAAAATCTAAGCTATCGAGTGTAACGTATTAACGGTAAATCAACAAATGAACATAGGCTAATTCAAAATCAGGTTTGTACTAGTAACAGAAGCCACTGAAGGTAAAAATATAAAAAAAAAATGATGCGAAACAATTGCATTTGAGAAGATAACAGGGCGCTATTATTGCCAATGGCTCAATCTAGCGCCACAAAGCCTACAAGAGTCAAGATTCAGAAGTTGAAAGTGCTCACCCTGACTGCCTGGAAGTCCTACGGAACCTTGATCGCCAGGCTGACCTGGTGCGCCTTGCCTACCATCAGGACCGGTAAATCCTGGTAATCCAGTGAATCCCGGCAGTCCGGTATCACCACTGATGCCTTTGAATCCACTTTGTCCAGTGGCTCCAGTAAAACCAGCCTCTCCTTGGAGACCGACGGCGCCCTCTGAACCAGGCTGTCCACTAGGCCCGGTTCCACCTGACAACAACCAACAGAATCCATTGCATCTCTTGGTAACAAAAGTTCCAATGTGACGTATCCACATTTTATTCAGATAAAAAGAAACACTGTACAAAACTGCAGTTAGAGAGAGAAACGCTATCAGTAACAATACCGGCAATGTAATGCTTCAGCAAGTTTCAATTTATGATTCACACATTAGCAACTTTTCTGCATAAGAAAACGAAAAGCAATTTTGTGAACTGCAGACAGACGGCTTTATTGTCACCCTTATTGTCACCCAGTCAACGAAGTCTAAGCATTAAAGGATTGTACCATTCTAGCAGTTAGCACTGAAACCGCACATCACATATACATGGTGTTTCATAAAAAGGACCCCTTTTTGTTTTTCTCATAATTCATTCAAATTATGATCAATTTACATAAAAATTTTTACCAGTTGTAGCTGAAGAACTAATACTAATCCAGATACTAATTCAAAATATTGCAACAAAATATGGCAGTTAATTAAATATTCTGTGCTAGTCGTGACGTAATGCTGACATCATAACGTGTCAGCTACAACTGGTAAAATTTTGTGTAATTTGATCATTATTTGAGTGAATTATGAGAAAAATAAAAAAGGGGTCCTTTTTGTGAAACACCATGTATATGCATTTGTGTCCATCTGTATTCTACGCTCCATTTCGTAAATGTCCAGTTTTCTGTAGGCTTATAGTTTTTCGTTTTACGCTCAAGCTCTGTTCATTGTCATCCAATAACAGACAAGATGACACTTTAATGCTCAAACGTTTACCTGGCTGCTTCTGCCTGCCACAACAACTTACTCAGATTAGTGACATTTTGTATGACCTTGACTTTCACCTACGACCTTCAAAACTTAACCAGTTCATCTACATAATGTGTGATATTTTTCAACATCAGTAACTGAATGAACAAAATGAAAGTTACTTCCACGTTTCATCACTGAATCATCAGCGGGCTAATTCTACGACGATACATTTTAAACAGAGTTTCAAATCAATCTGACCTTGAAGTCCTGTGAAACCAGTGTCTCCGGCAAAGCCTTTAGCTCCGACAACACCCTGCTCGCCAGGATTACCAATGGGTCCAATGGGTCCACGAGCACCCTCCGGTCCAATGTTGCCCTGATTACCTGCTGGTCCAGAAGCCCCAGTGTCACCCCGTGGACCTGGAGGTCCGCTGAGTCCTTGTCTGCCAGTGAATCCCGTTGCCCCGGTGGGACCCGGTAGACCAGTGAACCCTGAGCGGCCAGCGATGCCCGTATCACCAGCGAGTCCGGGCTCTCCCGGGACACCTTGTTGACCGGTGTATCCAGTACCACCGCTTTGACCAGTCGCTCCAGTTCCACCCGCCTGACCTGTGTGTAGACATCCGCATCACCAACAGTGACAGACGACTGACTGGACAACAACACTTTATAGACCGATATTATCTCACACATGCACCATTTTAACACTTGCATATTATTTTTTTCACCTTTGGTGTATAATTCAAATGTATGTTTTACATTACTCTACTTCAGCACAGTTTTGTGTGCTGATAACTTCGAAACTGTTAGAAACTTTTTTTGCATATTTAACGAATCTTGTATGGTACAAAATAAGATCAAAGAGCCAAATGACCACTGATTTAACGAACTGCTGGTCATCTCGTCTAAAGACTCGAGACATCACTGTAGCAGAATACCAAAGCCTGCCACTTCTCGTCTCTGGTATCAATGACTACTAATTTGTCTTGAATGACGGTAAAGTCGCACCTGTACCTGTGTATTTAGACTGCTGATAAACCACCAGACTGTCCAGACTTTTTTGCTACTCAATGAGGTCTTAGGGGTAAGGATAAAATAAAGTCATGCCTTCGTAGCGGTCTGTCTACGCTTGCATTCAAAGAATATCGCATTGTAGTCCTACTGCGTTGTATTGTATTGTATCCAGAACGTCAATATATATCCGTCACATCCGGCAAGTCTAGTGTCTCCAAACTGGCCAGGCTCAATTGCCCACCGCTTAAAGAAATCCTAAGGATAGGGTAAGGGTTATGGTTAGAGTTAAGAGTAGTTAGCATTTCTGGGCTAGAGTTAGGTAAACTGATAAACTCATACCGGGAAAACCGATGGATCCGCCACGTCCAGCTGGTCCAATGTCTCCACGCTGGCCAGGCTCGCCCACTGCTCCAGGAGGTCCGGACTGTCCAGTGGCTCCGGGCAATCCGACATCACCAGTCATACCTCTCTCGCCCTGCAGTCCTACTGAACCCACCTGGCCCTGGGGGCCTGTGAAACCAGGCTCTCCACGGATTCCGGGTAAGCCGGGCAGACCAGAGGGACCTGGCGCAAACATCAACATAGCAGACTGCAACACACTGACAATGTTTACACTGGACTAAAATTATTTTACTTAATTAGTAACTAGAACACGCTGTGACAACTCCTTGCTGTATTGATCATCATCATCAGCGGCAGCAGCACATCATTACCATTTTATTATAAAATCAGGCTCAAAGGGTTCATTACATAAAACCACTCATATACAGAAATAAAATGCATATAGGTAGAAAAATGTAGATTGTGTAAACTAATTATTTAAATTATTATTATTAGATAGCTTAGATATTAGTGGTTATGCTTACATCATTAGTTAGAAAAAACACAATCATCAGCAAATCCTTCAATTTTGATCGTGAATCGTGATAGAATACTAATGCACAAATACCGTGGCGATAGTAAAGCAAATCTTGTTTCTCAGCCGTATTGTCAACACTCAACTTTCAATTGCATACAAGATTTCAACTTTGCGTCAAAAATGTTCCATTTGGCACAATGGCAACCCGCCACATTTCATTTTTACTACTGCTGATGGTTCATTGTTTAAGCTGCAACTCGACACGTTTTCTGTCTTAGATTTGGCAACTCTCTAAGTTAAAGTTTAAGACTGTTCATACCTTGTCGCCCGGTGCCGCCTGAGAAGCCAGTGGCTCCCTGTCTACCAGGCTGACCCTGAGGCCCAATGTTTCCAGCAGCACCCTGTGGTCCAGGGGCACCCACTCGACCCTGTGGACCGGCGTCACCCGTAGCTCCCTGATCACCCTGATCTCCCGGCGCCCCCTGAGGTCCGATGATTCCTGGCTGTCCAATAGTTCCCTGGAAGCCGGGCTGACCAGGCGATCCAGACGGACCGGTTGGACCCGTGTCACCGGTACCTCCAGTAAAACCTGGCTGTCCTCGGAACCCTGGTTGGCCTTGCTGACCAGGGCCGCCGATCTGACCCGGAGAACCCGCCTGTCCTGTGAATCCTGCAGTCACACATATCAACAGACTAGCATCATCATCATTATCATTATCATACGATATACAATCTAACATGATATTTGCAGTCAAAAACTAGTAGGCCTAAGCAAGTTAAACTGCCAGTTTGATCTATAGAACTAAAATATTATAAACGGCACTGAACTGAAAGCAATAGGGATCGAGTACCAGGATATGTGTATGTTAAGCTACGGTCAAGAGTAAGATAAGTAAGTGTTGAACGAACTTCACAATACAGGCAGTGGCTTAACATGCACTTATTGGTATTTCACAGACACCAACGGTTGGTCGTGTAGCTGTACACTGTCATTCATTTGGTCACACTTGAGTGCATCTGTAAAGATGTTAACCCGTTTGGCAGACAGGCTGATTAAGGCAGTTGTTTTTGGCATAATTGGCGGCAAAACAAGAGAGAAAGACCTAAATAAAATGGATGGACAACCTAGTGGATTGGTGCAACACGGATATTGGCACCTTGCACGGATTGGCGATGGAGTGACGCACAGGACGAATGGGAATCATTTCATGAAATATAGCCGATCATGGGCAGCAACGGACATTGAGCCCATGGAGCAAGGGAGACAGAGACAGAGTGCGAGAGATAGGCAGTATGAGCACGACCGTAGAATAAAGCGAATCATAAAGTAAGAAACAGTCCAGTGATAACAGAGATGTAAATCCAAGGCAAAAACAAACAAAGAAAAAAAACAATAAAAAATTTTAAAAAGAAAGAAAAAAATGAAACAAAAAAATAACTGTTAAACATATAGAAAGTCCCAGTAGTGCACCCAGTCAGTGCAAAGTTACCAATTCAACACTGACATTCTGCGGAAAATTCATGCAAATATGTTCAAAACCAAAACCCTACCAAAAACCAATACGTATTTCCAGCAGTGCTGTATAGTACCTTGTGGTCCAGGACTGCCAACACTTCCTTCCGATCCCTTAGGTCCAGTATCTCCGGTAGCTCCCTGGGGTCCGGCTCTACCAGTTGGACCAGTCGCTCCAGTGAATCCACGATCACCCAAATCACCACGAGGTCCGACGGATCCCTCTTCACCTCGTTGACCTTGAGCTCCGGACGGACCAGTTGCGCCGGTGAAACCTGGAAAGCCCTCCGTACCGGTAGCGCCTGCAAACATACAACCAAACATCTGACCTTCACTGAAACTAAAACAAATAATTAAAAGTTTCACTAAAGCAAATGGACCATCACCGCACCCTGGAAGTTGGAACATGTG